>Ga0136640_10000272_pt1 | contig 19508 bp, 17 predicted proteins | sample AntDrymUQ8642106_2_FD_105498 | JGI IMG/M metagenome (GOLD analysis project Ga0136640, IMG submission 105498) | Polar desert sand microbial communities from Dry Valleys, Antarctica - metaG UQ864 (21.06) | ecosystem: Environmental > Terrestrial > Soil > Desert | place: Antarctica: Dry Valley...
CCGGTGACGCCGTAGAGGCTGCTGCCCGCTGCGACCGCGAGCAGGATCACCCCTTCGTGCATGCGCAAGGCCCGGCTCTGCAGGATCGGCTGGAGCACATTGCCCTCGACCTGCTGCACGACGACGACGATCGCCAGCACGATCAAAGCCGTCGTGAATCCCTTGGTGACCAGCGCGACGAGAGCGGCCAGGGCGCCGGCGATGAAGGCACCGACGATCGGGACGAAGCCGCCGAGGAAGGTCAGCACCGCCAACGGCAAGGCGAGGGGAACACCGAGGATGAGCAGGCCGATGCCGATGAGCACCGCATCGATCAGGCCCACCACGGCTTGGGAGGTGATGAAGCCGTGGAGTGTCCGCCAGCTCCGCCGCGACACCGCATCAAGGTGTCCGCCGGCCCGCTCGCCCACAGACCGGCGCAGCCACGGCAGGAACCGCGGGCCGTCCTTGAGGAAGAAGAACGTCAGGAACAACACGATGAACAGCCCCACCAGGGCCGTGCCGACGGCGGTGACCCCGGTCAGGATTCCGGAGGCGATGGAGGAGGCGCTGGCCTGCAACCGGCCGGTCACCGCCTGCGTCGCCGTGCTGATCTGCGCCTCGCTCAGGTTCAGCGGTGGTCCGGTGACCCATTCCTGGATCTGGGTCAAGCCGTCTGACGCCGCAGCCGCGATGTTCTCGAGCTGGCTGGCCACCGGCGGCGTGATCAGCGCGATGACGCCGGTCAGCACGCCGAGCGCCCCGACGACCACGGTGAGCGCGGCCAGTGCGGGCGGCCAGCCCTTCCGGCGCAGGAACGAGACCGGCGGCCACAGCACCGTCGACAGGATCAGCGCGAGCAAGACCGGCAGCAGGATCACCCACAGCTGCCCGATGACGAACCCAACGATGTAGACGCCGATCGCAATCAGGATCAGACGCAGGCTCCACTGGGCCAGCGTCGCGAAACCGGCGCCGATCGCGGCAGTGCGCTCGGACCGTTGGGTTCCCTCCGGCGTCCTCACCCGCACATGCTCTCGCACCAGCCCGCCTACTGGTCGTAGTCGACGGTCAGGGTGTCCGACACCGGAAGCGACTGGCAGGTCAGCACGAAGCCGGCATCGACCTCGGACTGGTCGAGGGCGTAGTTGCGGCGCATCCGCACCTCGCCATCGGTCAGCTTCGCCCTGCAGGTGCCGCAGACACCGCCCTTGCAGGCGAAGGGCAGATCCGAGCGTGACCGCTGGGCCGAATCGAGGACCGGCGCATCCTTGGGCAGGAACAGCGTCGTCGAGCGGCCGTCGAGGATCACGACTACCTCGCTCGTCGGCCCGTCGCTGTCGGGCTCCTCATGGGTCACCGGCTCCGGCGGGAGATCGTCGACGAAGAACAGCTCCTGGTGCACCCGATCCGCCGGTACGCCGAACTCCGACAACACGTCCTGCGCCGCCGTCACCAAGCCGTAGGGACCGCACAGCCACCAGTGGTCCACGTCCGTCACCGGAACCAGGACTTGCAGCAGGGTGCGAAGCTTGTCGGAGTCGAGGCGGCCGGTGAACAGCTCCGCCTCGCGAGGTTCCCGGGACAGGACGTGCACGAGCTCCAGCCGGGGGCCGTACCGGTCCTTGAGGTCGGCCAGATCGTCGGCGAACATCACGGTGTCGCTGCGCCGGTTGCCGTAGAACAGCGTGGCCCGCGCCTCGGGATGCCGCAGCACGGAGGAGGCGAGCGACAGTACCGGCGTGATTCCAGACCCTGCCGCGATGAAGACGTGGTGGGCGGGGACGTCGACGTCCGTGGTGAAGTTCCCGGTCGGCGGCAGCACGTCGATCTCGTCGCCGGGCTGGACGCCGTGTACCAGCCAGGTCGAGAACAACCCATCGGGAACCTCGCGCACGCCGACCCTCGGGGGCGAGCCCACCGGGGCGCAGATCGAATAGGAGCGGCGTTCCTCGCGCTCGCCGACGTACTTGCGAAGTGTCAACGACTGACCCGCCCGGAATGCATATTCCTCGCGCAGATCCGCCGGGATCTCGAACGTGATGGCCGCGGCGTCGTCGGTGAGCCGCTGTACGTCGGACACCCGCAGGGTGCGGAAGGCGTTCCGGGACAGCACCCGGCGGGGTGGCGTCACGGGTCAGATCTCCTTGACGTGCTCGAACGGCTCACGGCAGCTGCGGCAACGGCGCAGCGCCTTGCAGGCCGTTGCGCTGAACTCCGACAGCTCCTCGGTGTCCGGCGACCCGCACACCGGGCAAGACACCCGGCGCACCAACGGTTGCAGCGTCAGCGGGACCGGCCCGGCAGCGCGCTGGCGGGCCGGACCCGGTGGCGCGATGCCATGCTCGGATAGCTTCGCGCGGCCTGCTGCGGTGATCCAGTCGGTGCTCCATGCCGGATGCAGCACGGTCCGAACGTCCACAGTGGAGTAACCGGCCTCGTGCAGGCTGCGGCGTAGGTCGTCGCGCATCGCGTCCATCGCCGGGCAACCGGAGTACGTCGGCGTAATCGTCACGGTGACGCCTCCGTCAGCGCTGACCTCGACCGACCGCAGTACCCCGAGGTCGGACAGCGTAAGCATCGGCAGCTCCGGGTCGGTGACAGACTCGGCGATCGCCCTGGCGTCACTCACGGTGCCGCCCTGTGCGCCGCCTCCGCGAGCGTTGCCGACGGTGGTCACCATGTGGCTTCCGGGTGAGCCCGGGCGAGGCCCTGCATCTCCGCGAGCAAAGTCACCAGGGCTTCGGTGTGCCGGCCCGATCGGCCGGCGCTCTCCACAGTGTTCTCCGGCGGCGGATGCACGAGGCCGGCCAGCGGCAGGACCTGAGCGATCACGTCGTCGAACTCGGCCCGCAACCCGGCGAGGTCCACGCCCACATCGGCAGCGGCGAGTCGCTGCTCGACGTCGCTGCTGACGAACAGCTCTTCGACGTACGGCCAGGTGGCGTTGAGTCCAGCGCTCATCCGCTCGTGGGACAGCGCCGTCCCGTCGCCGAGCCGGACTACCCAGCGGGCTGCGTAGTCGCGGTGATACGTGACCTCTTTGACGCCCTTGGCCGCCACCGCGGCCAGCACCGCATCACGCGAACTTGTCAGCCGGTCGAGCAACGCCAGTCGCCAGGTGGAGAAGATGAGCAGCCGGGCCACGGACCGGGCGAAGTCACCGTTGTCCCCCTCGGCCAGGGTGACATTGCGGAACTCCGCTGGACCGCGGAAGTAGGCGAGCGCGTCCTCGTGCGGCAGGTCGGGCGCGAGCCGCCCGGGCAGCGTCGGGTCGGCCGCACCCGCGCGGGCCAGCAGCAGCCGGGCCTGGCCGAGCAGGTCCAATCCGATGTTGGCGAGCGCTACCTCCTCCTCGAGTTCCGGGGCGTTCGTGCACCACTGGGTCAGCCGCTGCGACATCACGAGGGCGTCATCGGCGAGCATCAGGCTGTACGCCGCCAGGTCCGCGGGCTCGACGCCGTCGGGGACAGCAGTGTCCACACCGGACAGTGGGTCGTCGAATCCGGTGCCGAATGCCCACCGAGCGTCGCCGCCGTGTTCGTCGGCCAGCGAGTCGTACGCGGAGTCGTGGTCGGTCGTCATCAGATGTGCGGCACGTCCTCGGGGATCGAGTAGAACGTCGGATGCCGGTAGACCTTGTCACCGCTGGGGGCGAAGAACGGGTCCTTCTCATCCGGTGATGAGGCGGTGATGTCCGCGGCCCGCACCACCCAGATGCTGACCCCCTCGTTGCGGCGGGTGTAGAGGTCGCGTGCGTGATGCAGGGCCATGTCGGAGTCGGCGGCGTGCAGCGAGCCGACGTGGACGTGGTTCAGGCCGCGCTTCCCGCGGACGAACACCTCGTACAGCGGCCACACCGAACGCTGCTTCGGCTCAACGCCGGAGGGAACGCCTTCGGTGGGAACCGCCCCGTGACCACCCTCGGCCGTGAACCCTCGGGCCTGAGTCATGAAGCCTGCTTCGCGGCGTACGCCACGGCGGCCTCGCGAACCCACTCACCCTCGTCGTGCGCCGCCTCACGGTGCGCGATCCGCTCGGCATTGCAAGGACCCTGCCCCGACACGACGCGCTTGAACTCGGCCCAGTCGATCTCGCCGAACTCATGCTGCCCCCGCTCGGGATCCCAGCGCAGGGCCGGGTCCGGCAGCGTGACGCCCAGTGCCTCGGCCTGCGGAACGCTCATGTCGACGAACCGCTGCCGCAGCTCGTCGTTCGTGTGCCGCTTGATCCGCCAGGCCATCGACTGCTTGGTGTTCGGCGAGTCCGCATCCGGTGGGCCGAACATCATCAGCGACGGCCACCACCAGCGGTTGGTCGCGTCCTGCACCATCTCACGCTGCGCCGGCGTACCGGCCATGAGATGCATGAGCAATTCGTAGCCCTGCCGTTGATGGAAGGACTCCTCCTTGCAGATGCGCACCATCGCGCGTGCGTACGGGCCGAAGGAACTGCGGCAGAGCGGCACCTGGTTGGCGATGGCGGCGCCATCGACGAGCCAGCCGATCACGCCGACATCGGCGAAGGTCAGCGTGGGGTAGTTGAAGATCGAGGAGTACTTCTGCTTGCCGTCGATGAGCATCTGGGTGAGGTCGGCCCGGTCGGCACCGAGCGTCTCGGCCGCGGAGTAGAGGTACATGCCGTGGCCGGCCTCGTCCTGCACCTTCGCGAGCAGGATCGCCTTGCGTCGCAACGACGGCGCACGGGTCAGCCAGTTGCCCTCGGGCTGCATGCCGATGATCTCCGAGTGCGCGTGCTGGGCGATCTGCCGGACCAGCGTCTTGCGGTAGGCCTCCGGCATCCAGTCCCGCGGCTCGATCCGCTTGTCGTGTTCGATAGTGGCGTCGAAGTACTGCTGCAGCTCGTCCTCGGGCGTAACGGTGCTGGCGGTCATGCAAGCCTCCATGCTGCCGAGTAACTGACCGTTCGGTCAGTTAAGTGTCCCGCACCGACGCAGGCAGCGCAAGGCCCGTGCCCGCTGCGCCCTGCCGGCGGAGGGATACGGCCGACAGACCGACATCACCGACCGTTCGGTCAGTTAGAGTGCGCGCCGAGATGGTCCCACCGCGCGCAGACCGGTCGAAAGGGAGCCAACGTGAGCAACACGACGACACGACGGCTGGGGCAGGCTGCACCGGAGGGGCTGCTCGATCCCGAGGAACGGATGTCCGTCGACGAGCTGCGTGCCCTACAGCTTGACCGCCTGCAATGGACGCTCCAGCACGCCTACGACAATGTCTCGCTCTACCGCCGAAAGTTCGATGCGGCAGGCGTACACCCGTCTGACTGCCGCGAGCTCGCCGACCTCGCCACGTTCCCGTACACCACGAAGGCCGACCTCCGCGAGGGTTATCCCTTCGGGATGTTCGCCGTCCCCGCGAGGACGTCAGAAGGATCCACGCCTCCAGCGGCACCACCGGAAAGCCGACGGTGGTCGGCTATACCGCCCGGGACATCGAATCCTGGTCCACCGTCATGGCCCGCTCTATCCGTGCCTCGGGCGGCCGTCCGGGTCATCGGGTGCACGTCGCCTACGGCTACGGCCTTTTCACCGGCGGCCTCGGCGCCCACTACGGCGCCGAGCGGCTCGGCTGCACGGTCATCCCGCTGTCCGGCGGGATGACCCCGCGCCAGGTTCAGCTGATCGTGGACTTCGAACCCGAGGTCATCATGATCACCCCGTCGTACTTCCTGACCGTCCTGGATGAATTCGAGCGGCAGGGCGTCGACCCTCGTACGACGTCGCTCAAGGTGGGCATCTTCGGTGCCGAGCCCTGGACCGAGCAGATGCGGTCCGAGATCGAGGAACGCGCGGACATCGACGCGGTGGACATCTACGGCCTGTCCGAGGTGATGGGCCCGGGCGTCGCCAACGAGTGCGTCGAGACCAAGGACGGCCTGCACATCTGGGAGGACCACTTCCTGCCGGAGGTGATCGACCCCAACGAGGAGACCGTCCTGCCCGACGGCGACAAGGGCGAACTGCTCTTCACATCGCTGACGAAGCAGGCGCTGCCGATCATCCGCTATCGCACCCGCGACCTGACCCGGCTCATGCCGGGCAGTGCCCGGCCGTCGATGCGGCGGATGGAGAAGGTCACCGGCCGCAGCGACGATCTGATCATCCTGCGTGGAGTCAACGTCTTCCCCACCCAGATCGAGGAGATCGTGTTGCGGATCCCGGGGATGGCGCCGCACTTCCAGCTACAGCTGTCCCGACGCGGACGGATGGACCACCTGACGGTCCGGGTCGAGGCCCGACCGGACTGCCCGCCGGAGCGCCGCGGCCCCGCCTCCGCCGAGTTGGTCGGCGCCGTCAAGGACAACGTCGGTGTCAGTGTCGACTGCGAGGTAGTCGATCCCGAGACACTGGAGCGCTCGCAGGGCAAGCTACAGCGGCTGCTCGACAGCCGATGATGACATCGGCAACGGGCCGGCCATGACGCTGTCGATACGCCGAGGGCGTCCCGGCTACGACCTGGATTCGCTGCTGCGCGTCGCGGTCACCGTGTTCAACGAGCGCGGGTACGACGGCACCAGCATGGAGGACCTCGCCGCCCGCCTCGGCATCAGCAAGTCGGCCATCTACCACCACGTCAGCAGCAAGACCGAGCTGTTGCGGCTGGCGGTGGACCGGGCGTTGGATGCCCTCGTCGCGGTGGTCAGCCAACCGCAGGGCGACACCGCTGTGGACCGGCTGGAGTCGGTGCTCCGCGGCAGTGTCCGGGTCCTGGTCGCTGAGCTGCCGTTCGTGACGCTGCTGCTACGGGTGCGTGGCAACACCGATGCGGAGCGCCGCGCGCTGACCCGCCGCCGCGAACTGGACCACATGCTCACCGCACTGGTGCAGGATGCCGTCGCGGAAGGCAGCCTGCGTCCGAACATCGATCCAGCGCTGACCGCCCGGCTGCTCTTCGGCACCGTCAACTCGCTGATCGACTGGTATCGCCCAGCCCGCGCACCCAGACCGGGTGATCTCGCCGACGCGCTGGTCAACTTCGCGCTGCAAGGGCTACGTCTTACGCCACTTGATGCCGCAGTAGGAGGCACCCCATGAAGTGGATGCTCGAAGTGGTGGTTGTCCCGGTCTCAGACGTGGACCGCGCCAGGGCCTTTTACGCCGATCAACTCGGCTTCGCCGTGGACCACGACACGACCGTCAGCAACGAGATGCGCGTCGTTCAGCTGACTCCTGCTGGGTCGGGTTGCTCGATCGTCATCGGCACCGGAATTGCCCGCTCGGAGCCGGGCTCGCTGCAAGGCCTGCAGCTGGTGGTTGCCGACATCCGGGCGGCGCATGCCGAACTCTCCGCGCGCGGGGTGGCTGTCAGCGAGATCCAGGTCCTGGGCAAGAACCCGGTCCCGGGGGGAGACGCCCTCGACAACGTTGGGTTCGTCTACTTCAACGATCCGGACGGCAACGGCTGGGCCGTGCAGCAGATCTCGTCCCACGGCTAGTGTCCGCTGAGGAGAGCAGATGGATGTGACCGGCAGCCGGGCGCCGGTGCACGCGTTCACCGACACGAACGCCTCGTCCGAAACCGACCGGCTCGACTTCGCAGGAGCGGCGAGCAAGCTTCCCAACTCCGACGCGGCGACACCGATCTGGTAGACCGGGTAAGTAGATCCGAGTGATGGGGCGGTTGGCGGATGGTTGCATTGCTGGAGAGCTACGTCGGCGGGAAGTGGTACGCCGCACCGGATGAGGGTACTTCGCTCGCGGATGCGGTCACCGGCGAGGAGGTGGCGCGGGTCTCCAGCGCCGGCCTCGACGTACCGGCGATGCTCCACTATGGACGGACGGTGGGCGGGCCGGCGCTGCGCGAGCTCACGTTCCACCAGCGCGCGGTCATCCTCAAGGAACTGGCGACGAAGCTCGGCGAGGACAAGGACGAGTTCTACGCCCTGTCCAACCGCACCGGGGCGACGAAGCGGGACAACGCCTTCGACATCGACGGCGGCCTGGGCACGCTGTTCAGCTACTCCAGCAAGGGCCGCCGCGAGCTGCCGAACGACACCATCGTCCTGGACGGGCCGGCAGAGCCGGCCGGCCGCGGCGGCACGTTCCTCGGCCAGCACGTCTACACGTCCCGGCTCGGGGTGGCCGTGCAGATCAACGCGTTCAACTTCCCGGTGTGGGGCATGTTGGAGAAGTTCGCGCCAGCCTTCCTCGCCGGCGTGCCGACGATCGTGAAGCCGGCGAGCCAGACGGCGTACCTCACCGAGCTGGTGTTCCGCCGGATGATCGCGAGCGGCCTGCTGCCGACGGGGTCGGTCCAGCTACTCTGCGGCAGCGCGGCCGGTGTTCTGGATCACCTGGGCAGCCAGGATCTGGTGTTCTTCACCGGCTCCGCCTCCACCGCGCAGAAGCTGCGCTCGCACCCCGTCGTGCAGGCCGAGGCGGTCCGCTTCAACGCCGAGGCGGACTCGCTGAACTGCTCGATCCTCGGACCCGACGCCGTCGCCGGTACGCCGGAGTTCGACCTCTTCGTCAAGCAACTGGTGACTGAGATGACGGTCAAGGCAGGACAGAAATGTACGGCGATCCGCCGCGCGCTCGTGCCGGCGTCGGCAGTGAGCGACGTGGTCGAGGCGACCCGGGAACGGCTGGCGAAGGTCGTGGTGGGCAACCCGGCCACCGACGGCGTGACGATGGGCGCGCTGGCCAGCCTCGGGCAGCGCGAGGAGGTGCTGCGCTCGCTCGAGGCGCTCACCGGCGCCGGCCGGCTGGTGGTCGGCGACCCGTCCGATTTCAGCGTCGAGGGGGCGAGCGCCGAGCGCGGGGCCTTTCTCCCGCCGCTGCTGCTGGTCTGCGACGCGAACGCCGCAGCTCCGCACGACGTCGAAGCATTCGGCCCGGTGAGCACCGTGCTGCCATACGACTCGATCCCCGACGCCGTGGCGCTCGCCGCCCGGGGGCAGGGCAGCCTGGTCGGGTCGGTCGTCACACACGACCCCGAGGTGGCCCGCGGGATCGTGCTGGGTGTCGCGCCGTGGCACGGCCGGATCCTGGTCCTCGACCGGGATTGTGCGAAGGAGTCCACAGGACACGGCTCACCGCTGCCCAACCTCGTGCACGGCGGCCCGGGCCGTGCCGGCGGCGGTGAGGAGCTGGGCGGGATCCGCGGGGTGCTGCACCACATGCAGCGCACCGCCGTACAGGGCAGTCCCGACATGCTGACCGCGGTCGGCGGCCGGTGGGTCACCGGGGCGCAGCGTCGCGACGACGGCGTACACCCGTTCCGGAAGAACCTGGCCGAGCTGCGGATCGGCGACACGATCCAGGCCGGTCCCCGGGAGGTGACGCTGGCCGACATAGAGCACTTCGCGGAGTTCACCGGGGACAACTTCTACGCGCACATGGACGAGCAGGCAGCTGCGGCGAACCCGTTCTTCGGCGGCCGGGTGGCGCACGGGTACTACATCGTGTCCCTCGCGGCCGGGCTCTTCGTCGACCCCGACCCGGGTCCGGTGCTGGCCAACTACGGCGTGGACAGTCTGCGCTTCCTCACTCCGGCCAAGCCAGGGGACGCCTTGAGCGTCACGCTGACCGCGAAGCAGATCTCGCCGCGGGCCGGCGCCGATTACGGCGAGGTGCGCTGGGATGCGGTGGTCACGAACCAGGACGAGGCAATCGTGGCGACCTACGACGTACTGACCCTGGTCGCCAAGCCGGAGCCCTCCGACGAGGCGTCGTTCTCATGATCATGATCTGGAATCAGGGAAAACCCCGGATTCTGCACTGATGCTCGTGATCGTGACGGGTGCGACGTATCAGGATGAGCCGCTCGCTGCTCTGTCTTAGGTCCGGCGAGCGCGCCGGATGCCATCCGCCCGGACGCACACGTATCAGGGCACCGGCCTATGATCTGCCACGCTGACTGATCAGCAGGGAGGACGACGTGGCCTACCCTCCCGGCACGGACTTCGCCGGGTTCACCCTCGACCGGGTGCTGGGCACCGGCGGGATGGGCACGGTCTACCTCGCCCGACACCCCCGCCTTCCACGTTGGGACGCCCTGAAACTGCTCAGTCCCGAGCTGTCTCACGACCCGGACTTCCGCCGCCGGTTCGAGCAGGAAGCCGATCTCGCCGCAGGGCTCGACCACCGGAACATCGTGGCGGTGCACGACCGCGGCTGCGACCGGGATCAGCTCTGGATCGATATGCAGTACGTCCAGGGCATCGACTGCAGCGAGGCGCTGGAGCAGTACGGGCCGATGCCGGCCGAGCAGGCTCTGCGCATCGTGACCGAGGTGGGCAAGGGCTTGGACTATGCCCATCGGATGGGGCTGCTCCATCGCGACGTCAAGCCCGCGAACATCTTGCTGGCCGAGTCCTCAGATCCCGAGGAACCCGGACGTGTCCTGCTCAGCGACTTCGGCGTGGCCAAGGCGGTCGACGCCGGTCACCGGCTCACCAGCACGGGCAACTTCGTCGCGACCCTGGCCTATGCCGCCCCGGAGCAAATTCAGGCCTGGCCGCTCGACCATCGGGTCGACGTCTACGCCCTGGGCTGTGTCCTGTACGAGTTGCTCACCGGAACCGTGCCGTTCCCGGGGAATTCGCAGTTCGAGACGATGCACGCCCACCTGAACACCGCGCCGCCCCGGCCCAGCGAGTGGGTGCCGTCGTTGCCGCGAGCCATCGACGACGTCGTGGCGACGGCGATGGCGAAGGACCGTGACCAGCGCTTCGGAAGTTGCCGTGATCTGACCACCGCCGCATGGGCGGCGCTGCGGCCCGCTCCCGCTCCGATGGCGGTCACGGCGCCGGTAGCGGTCACCCTGGCGGCCCCCGTACACCCGGTGCCTCCCGGGCCGACCGCCACACCCCCGACGACGGCACCGGTGCTTCCCGGGCCGGCGGCATGGCCGCCGAACGTGCCTCCGCCCAGCGCGTGGCCGCCGAGCGCGTGGCCGCCGAGCGCGTGGCCGCCGAGCGCGTGGCCGCCGAGTGCGTGGCCGCCGAACTCGGCCCCGCCGGCGTCGCGCCGTCGCGCTCGCGGCGTCGCGGCCCGACTCGGCACGGCTGTGGTCGTCCTGGCGACCGTGGGCACCGCCTTCGCCGTACCGAGCGACAGCCGGCTGACGACCTCGGCTACCGCCGAGCAGGACCCGATGCCACTCCCGGCCTCCGCGGCGCTCCCCGACTCGCATGTGGTCGTCGTTCTGGAGGCCGATGACAACCTCGACCTGTACGTCGTCGATGTGGCGAGCAGGGCGGTCGTGCGTCGGCTCACCGATGACGGGGGGTCCGATCGAGCTCCGTCCCTGTCTCCGGATCGGCGGACGATCCTCTACCTGCGGGGCACGAACGGCGCGTCGACGTTGCGGGTGACGGCCACCGACGGGGAAGGCGACCGCCCACTGTTCGCGCAGCCGGTCGAGGGCTGTCCGGACATGGGACGCCCGAGCTGGAACCCAGTCGACCCCGAAGTCCTCGTGCTGGCCTGCACAGACGGTGCGGAGCGCGCCTTGCGCCTGGTCACCCTGGATGGGGAGGTCATGCACACCCTCGACGTGGGTGGCATGTACCCGTTCGACCCGACGTTCTCCCCCGACGGCAAGACCATCCTGTACTCGGCCAGCGGGATCGCCCACAGTGGTGGCGGGGCGCTCTACACCATCGCCGCCGACGGGAGCGGCGAGCCGATCCGGCTGACCGACGGCGCACCGGGCGCCGACGGTGGGCCGACGTGGTCACCGACGGGTGAGCAGATCGCGTTCCGCCGTCGAGTCGACAACGGCACCCGGGCGGGCAACTTCGAGATCTTCGTGATCAACGTCGACGGATCCGACCCGCGCGTGCTCGCGGCCGACCCGGCGCAGGACTCCGGTCCGGCGTGGTCGCCGGATGGAGCCCAGATCATGTTCATGAGCGAGCGCATGGGTGCGGGGCGCGGCAGCACGAACCACGTCTTCGTCATGAACTCCGACGGCACCGAGCTGACACTCCTCCTCCGGGAGACCGGCGGCAGCTTCGGCTACGCACCGGCCTGGGGACCGCGGTAGCGGCTCGCCGTCGCGTAGATAGGCCGGTCCGCGGGATCGTTCGGGAAGTCAGCCGGCAACGTCGCCGCAGTCTGGGCAACGGCGGGAGTGCTGCCGATCGTCCGCACCTCCGCGGCCAACCGCTGCGGTGGTGAACAGCTCCTCCTCGGCGGCGGCTCAGCCGAGGGACAGCACGCCGAGCAGGTGCCGAGCGGCGCTGCCCCCCTCGCTCTCGGCGATGTCCAGTGCGGTGGGTACGTCGAGGTTGTCCAGCAACGCCGCACTCACCGCGGCGGTCGGGGCGGCGGCCTCTGCACGGTCCGCCCGGCCGGCGGCGGCATAGAGCCGCTCCAGCCGCCCGGCCGCCGCGGCCAGGTCCTCCAGGCGGAACTCCCAAGGCTCGCTCCACCGCCGGTCCAGCAACAGCAGTCGCAGAGCGGTCGGCGGGTGGTCGCGGAGCAGCTCGCTGACCAGCGTCAGGTTGCCGGTGGACTTCGCCATCTTGGTGCCGTCCTTCAGCACCGCCCCGACGTTGAGCCGCGACCGCGCGAACGGGCGCACCGACGTGGCCCCTTCGGCCATGGCCGCCTGATGCGCGTGGTGGGGGAAGGCCAGGTCGGCACCGCCGGCGAGCAGATCGACGCTGGCCCCGAACGCACACAGAGCCATCGCGGCGCACTCGGCGTGCCAGCCCGGCCGCCCCCACCCCCAGGGACTGGGCCAGGCGGGGTCGCTGTCCCCGGACGGTCGCCACACGGGCACGTCGAACGGGTCGTCGCGCAGCGGGTCGTCGGGCTGGTCGCCGTACTGCGTCGACAGGGCCAGCGCAGTGTCCCGGCCGAACCCGGCCCGCTCCGGCACATCGCCACCGCGGAAGAAGACGTGACCGTCCCGCTCGTAGGCTTCGCCGGCGGCGAGCAACGCCATACCGAGTTGGACGACGTGCGAGATGTGGTGCCGGGCGCGGGGCTCGTGGGCCGGCCGGCGTACGCCCAGCAGTCGCATGTCCTGCTCGAAGAGATACTCCTGGCTCAGCGCGAACTCGTCGTAGTGCCGGCCGTGCTGCCCCGCCGCCCGAGTGAGGACGTCGTCGACGTCGGTCACGTTCCGGCAGGTGCGCACCTCGACACCGCTCATCCGGATCACCGACGCCGCCACGTCCGCCCAGACGAAGGTTGCCGCATGCCCGAGGTGCGTCACGTCGTACGGTGTGATCCCGCAGACGTACAACCGGGCCGGGCTGACCAGCGCCAGCCGGCGCCCGGCCAACCGCAGCTCCGCGCTCCGAACCGGGCCGTCGTCCGGTCCGGTGACCCGGCCGGCCTGCCCGATCACACCTGAGGAAGACATCGGATGCACGCCCATGGCCGCTATCCTGCCCTCACGGTTCGGCCAGCCACGCGAAGGACAGCGGCGGCAGCCGCAGCCACGTGTCGTAGACCGCGAGGGCACCGTCGCTGCACAGGATCGCGTCGTCCCGACCCAGGCCCCCCAGGGCACCGAGGTCAGCTCCCGCCTCATCCTCCGCGAAGTTGGCCAGCCCGACGAAGCTGCCGGTTCGAGGGTGACGGCGCCGCCATGCCAGCACTCTGCTGTCGCCCACGTCGAGCAGCGCGGTGTCGGCCCCGCCGCGCAGCGCCGGTACGCCGCGGCGTGCTGATCCGAGTCGCTGCAGCCAGCCGAAGACCCGTCCCTCCAGCGTCGCCGGGTCGAGGCGCCGCTCGGCGGCAGGCCAGTCCATCCACGGCCGGTGCATCCACCGGTTGTCCGCCCACAAGGCCGGGTCGGCGAGGTAGGTCCGGTCGTTGCGCAGCGCCAGCTCGTCACCCATGTAGAGCAGCGGCACGCCACCGAACGCGTACATTACCGAGTAGAGCAGGACGAGCCGGCGAACGCCCCGCTCGAGGCCGGCCGTGTCGCCGGTGTCGAAGGCGTCCTCGATCCCGCACAGAGCTGCCGTCGTACCCGAGATTCTCGCGTCGCCGTTGATGTCGTTCGGCTGGAACAGCGCACCGCGGGCAAACGAGCCGTCGTACCGGCCGCTGTAGAAGTCGTTGAGGAAGCGCCGATGGGTGTACCCGTTCCAGCCCAGCGACGCGGCATCGGTGTCGCTGACCGCCCAGCCGATGTCGTCGTGGCAGCGCACGTAGGTCACCCATGACGTCCCGGGCGGGATCGGATCCATCCGGCCCAGGGCGCGGCGGGCCAGCTCGGCGTCCTTGGTGGCCAGGCTGCTCCACAGCATCACCATGAGCTGGTTGTGATAGGCCAGTTCGCATTCCGGCCGGTAGCGATCATGACCGCCCAGGTACGGGACGAGGTCCTCCGGTGACACGATCGCCTCGGCCTTGAAGATCGTTGCCGGCGCGGCCAGCCGGACGAGCGCGTTCAGCGCCTGCATGATGCTGTGCGCCTCCGGCTGGTTCATGCCGTTCGTGCCCAGCCGCTTCCAGAGGAACGGCACAGCATCCATCCGGAAGATCTCGATGCCTCGGTTGGCCAGCCAGAGGACCTCCCCCAGCATCGCCAGCAGTACGTCGGGGTTCGCGTAGTTCAGATCCCACTGATACGGCCAGAACGTCGTCCACACCCACCCGCCGGCACCGTCCAACGCGGCGTCCACCCAGGTGAACGATCCCGGGGCGCGATCGGGGAAGACCGAGGGCGTCGTGGCGTCGTACGCGTCCGGCATCGTCCGGTCCGGAAAGGCCGTGTAGAAGTCCGAGTACGCCGGATCGCCGGCTAGCCACCCCTGCGCCCACTGATGTTCCCGGGCGGTGTGGTTCAGCACGACATCGATGCACAGGCTCATGTCACGGGTACGCAGGGCGGTTGCGACCTCCTCGAGGTCGCGCATCGTTCCCAGCCGCGGATCCACGGCCCGGTAGTCCGTGACCGCGTAACCGCCGTCGTTCTCACCCAGCCGAGGCTGCAGCAAGGGCATCAGGTGCAGGTAGGTGATACCCAGCTCAGCCAGGTAGTCGACGCGTTCCGGCAGGTCCGCGAGCCTGCCGCAGAAGCGTTCGGTGTAACAGACATAGCCCTGCACCGGCAGACGCTGAAACCACTCCGGGTCCACCTCGCGGCGGCGGTCGAGCAGTTGCAGTTCCTCCGGACGTTCTGCAGCCGCCGCCAGCGCGCAGCGAACCGCGCGTTCGCACAATCCGGTGACATCCATCTTCTCGCCGTAGACGGACTCGAGCGCGGCCCGTAGGTCGGGCAACCGCAGGTCCAACCGGCTGAGAAACGCGGTGCCCTCGCTGCGGCCCAGAGCGGTCAGGACGTCGGCGGCGAGCTGCTGTTGCACGACGTCACATCCAACCCGGTCCCACGACCGCCCTCTCATCCGGCCTGCCGGATGGCGCCGACGTCAGCGGTGATCGTCGTACTGGTTCGTACGACGCGCTGCGCGGCGGGTGAGGGCGGTGAGCGCACGGAACCATGCCGGTGGCTCCTCGAGGGCGTGACCGGGGACCGGCTCCGAGCCGGTGTCGCTGCGCGGAAGCAACCGGTCGACGACGGCCGCGGCGCGCGTGGTGAGCCCGGGCGCGAGACCGTGCAGTCTGACGGCGATCTTGGCGATCGGGGTGAGGATCACCTCGGGACGGCCACGCAACGCTGCGCTGACGATGCGGGCTGCCGCCCGCTCGGCGTCCATCGACAGCAAGGGAATGCTGTCCGCGAGGGCGAACCAGCGATGTTCTGCCGCCCGGTCCCCGGTGAAGAGGGCGTTTCGCGGTGAACCCGTGCGCATGAGGCCGGGGACGGCCGTCGTGACCGAGATGCCGTCCCTGGTGAGTTCGGCGCGCAGGCCCTCGGAGAACCCGACGGCGGCGAATTTCGCTGTCGTGTAGGGCAGCAGGTGCGGCGCCGGTATCTTGCCGCCGATCGAAGTGACATTGACGATCACCGGATTCTCGCTACGACGAAGCAGTGGAAGGGCGGCGAGAGTCGAGTGGACCATCCCCCAGAGCATCACGCCCAGCGCATCGGAGAAATGCTCGGTGGTCATCACGTTGATCGGACCGACCTGGATCACTCCGGCATTGTTGACGAGGACATCGACCCGGCCGAACTCGCGTTCGGCTTCGTCTACCAACCGCTGGACGTCGGTCTGCACGGACACGTCGCAGGCGACCGTGTGAACTCGGGCGGCCGAATGAAGCAACTCCTCGCGGGCGGCCGCCAGGCCGTCCTCGGAACGGGCGCAGATCACCAGGTCGTACCCGCAGCGCCCGAACTCACGGGCGAGCAGAAATCCCAACCCGCGGCTGGCCCCGGTCACGACTGCGACCGGGGCCGGCCGCTGCGGGTCAGGTGTCACCTCGGCTCAGCTGAGCGCGGGGCCTGCGTCGGCGCTGCCGGTCATGTCCTTGAGGAAGCGGTGACATGCATCGGCGCGGGCGGAGTCCTCACTCATGACCTGCCGGAAGAAGCTGGCGATGTCGTCACGCCCGGCGTTCTCCGCATCCCGGACGTACTGGCCGTAGTCGTGGCCTGCCTTGAGCGAGTGGTACTGCACCGAAATCAGGTCGAAGCTGACGTCGTCGAATCCGGTCTCTCCGGTAGCCATGCTGTTCCCTTCTCGATGTGGACTGGACCCTGTTGCGGTGCCCCGTCGGTAACCGCGCGAAACCCCTCGCGGATCACCCCTGGAGCGTCGCCCGGGCTAGTCCCGAGCCCGGTTCGCCGAGTTCCGTTGCCGGACCGGGTGGAGGGCGATGACCAGCCCGACGATGGTGCTGACGATGTGCAGCCAGTTGTCCGCCTGGTTCAGGCTCAGGAAGTTGATGTCGTCGTTACCGACGGCGAAGAGTCCGTACACGAATACGGCGCCATAGCCGATGGCCAACAGCAGACGATCCCGACAACAAGCGCGAGCGTCCGTTTCGAGACGGCCGTGCACGGGCATACCCGCTACATGGGATTTCTAGGTAAGGCACTCAAGGCCGGGGTCGCCAAGAAGGCGGTCGACGCAGCTCGCAAACCGGAGAATCAGGAGCGGGTCAAGGCTCTTGTCGCCAAGGCCCGGCGCCGGCGCGGCCAGCCGCCGGCCAGCACTGAACCGCACTGACTGGTGTTCTTCTTCTTCTCCAACCGCTTGGGTTGCCTCGGCTCGCTGGCCCTGTCGATCGGCCTCACCCTGCTGCTTCTGTTGGTGCTGGGCGTGATTCAGCTCTAGGACCAGGCTACGGTGTGCGCCTGGTCAGGTGTCTCGAAAGCGGTTGATCTCGGTGAGGTGCCGCTCTCGCAGTTGCGGGGCGCGGACGCCGAGGCCCTCCTCTGGTGCCAGGCATAGCACGCCCACTTTGCCGTGATGCAGGTTGCGATGCACGTCGTACGCCGCCTGACCGGTCTCCTCCAGTGGGTAGGCCCGGGACAGGGTGGGGTGGATCTTGCCGCGCATCACCAGCCGGTTGGCCTCCCACGCCTCGCGGTAGTTGGCGAAGTGCGAGCCGATTATCCGCTTGAGGCTCATCCAGAGGTAGCGGTTGTCGTACTCGTGCTGGTAGCCGGACGTCGACGCGCACGTCACGATGACGCCGCCGCGCCTGGCGACATAGACGCTCGCGCCGAACGTCTCGCGACCGGGATGCTCGAGGACGATGTCGGGGTCGTCGCCGCCGGTGAGCTCACGGATCTTGGCGCCGAAGCGTTTCCATTCCTGCGGGTCCTGTGTCTGCTCGTCCTTCCAGAAGCGGTAGCCCTCGGCGCTGCGGTCGATGACGAGTTCGGCCCCCATCCGCCGGCAGATCTCCGCTTTCTCCGGGCTGGACACGACGCAGACCGGGGTTCCGCCGCCGTGGAGAGCGAATTGGGTCGCGTACGACCCCAAGCCTCCGGAGGCGCCCCAGACGAGCACGATGTCGCCCTGCTTCATTTGCCCGCCGTGCGCGGAGACCAACTGCCGGTACGCCGTGGAGTTGACCAGCCCGGGACTCGCCGCCTCCTCCCAGGACAGGTGTTGCGGCTTGGGCATCAGCTGATTGGACTTCACCAGCGCGAGCTCGGCCAGGCCACCGAAGTTCGTCTCGAAACCCCAAATCCGCTGCTCCGGGTCGAGCATCGTGTCGTCGTGCCCGTCGGGGCTTTCCAATTCCACGGACAGGCAGTGCGCGACGACCTCGTCACCGGGCCGCCAGGCATTGACACCGGGACCGGTGCGCAGGACCACGCCGGCCAGGTCGGACCCGACAACGTGATACGGCAGGTCGTGCCGCTTGGACAGGGGGGACAACTTCCCGTAGCGGCGGAGGAACGCGAAGGTCGGGATCGGCTCGAAGATCGACGTCCACACCGTGTTGTAGTTGATCGCCGACGCCATGACCGCGACGAGCGCCTCACCGGGTCCGAGTTCCGGCACCGCGACCTCATCCAGGTGCAGGGACTTGCGCGGATCCTTGTCCCAGCTCCGCAGGCCCTCGAAGAGGTCGACTTCGTCCTGGCGCACCGTCACGGCCCGATAGGACTCCGGCAGCTGCAGTGCGGCGTACTCCCCGGACGTGGTGTCCCCGGCGAGCACGGCTTCACGGATCTCCTGCACGGAACTCTCCCGGTGTCCGACTCGGCACCGCGGCCACCGCCGCCGTGCGTTGTGCGCCCTGCGCTTCGTACTATGCCGAGCGTCGGCGCCCGGCGCTACGCAGAGCGCTGCTTGCTGCGCCGCGCATACTGTCCGGCGTGCCGAGAACGTACGCCGTCCCGACACGCGGTGAACCGCAGCCGGCGATCAGCCGCCGTGCCGCCGTGCTCGGGTCGCCGGTGGCCCACTCCCTCTCGCCCGTCCTGCACAGGGCGGCGTACACCGCCCTCGGGCTGCACGACTGGCGGTACGACCTCGTCGACTGCGACGAGGCGGCGCTGCCCGCGTTCGTCGACGGGCTCGGACCGGAATGGGTCGGCTTGTCGCTCACGATGCCGCTCAAGCGGGTGGCCCTGGAGGTGGCCGACGAGGTCTCCGACGTGGCGACGGGGATCGGAGCGGCGAACACATTGGTCTTCACCGGCGCTGGGGACCGGCTGCACCGGCGAGCCGAGAATACTGACGTGCTGGGAATAACGGCGGCGCTGGTTGAGGCCGGTCTCGACCGGGTCCGCAACGCCGTGATTCTCGGTGCCGGAGGAACCGCCCAGTCGGCGCTCGCGGCGCTGCGTGAACTCGGGGAATCCGAGCCCACTGTCCTGGTCCGCGACCCGGCCCGTACGACCGATCTGCGGAAGGCCGCCGACCGGCTGGGTGTCCGGCCGACGATCCGGGGCGGATTACCCGAGGTGTCGCTGCCCAAGGCCGATCTGGTGCTGTCCACCCTTCCCAGTGGTGCGGCCGACTCGATGGCCGCCGGGCCGTGGGGAGCCGGCGCAGTTGTCCTGGACGTCGTCTATGCACCGTGGCCCACGCCGTTCGCTGTCACCGCAGCGGCCGCCGGGTGCCGGGTAGTCAGTGGTCTGGCCGTGCTGCTGCACCAGGCGGTGACGCAGGTGGAACTGATGACCGGCCACCGCGCGCCGGTCGAAGCCATGCGGGCGGCTCTGGAC
>Ga0136640_10000273_pt1 | contig 19492 bp, 19 predicted proteins | sample AntDrymUQ8642106_2_FD_105498 | JGI IMG/M metagenome (GOLD analysis project Ga0136640, IMG submission 105498) | Polar desert sand microbial communities from Dry Valleys, Antarctica - metaG UQ864 (21.06) | ecosystem: Environmental > Terrestrial > Soil > Desert | place: Antarctica: Dry Valley...
GACCACGCCCAGCTCGCCGTCGCGATCGCCGCGCTGCATGCGGTGCTGGCCGTCGAGAACCCGGCGCACGCGGGCGCGCAGGAGCGCATCGGGATGGAGGTCGTCGCCTGAGCGATCTGGCTAGGCTCGCGGCCGCTCCGCGTCGCCCACGACCTGGTTGCGTCCCCCGTCCTTCGCACGGTACAGCGCCTGGTCGGCACAGCGCATCAGGTCGTCCGCTGACCGCCCGGGCGCCAGGCCGGCGACGCCGACCGACAGCGTGACGCCGTGGCGCTGGGTCAGCGACGTGTCCTGCTCGATCGTGGCGAGCATGCGGCGCGCGACCGCTGCCGCTTCGTCGGGCTCGCAGTCGGGGAGGATCATCGCCATCTCGTCGCCGCCGACGCGCGCGAGCAGGTCGCCGTGGCGCATGATCGACTGCAGGTCGCCGGCGAGCTTCACGAGCACGCGGTCGCCGGCGGCATGGCCGAAGCGGTCGTTGATCGACTTGAAGTGGTCGACGTCGACGAGCATCAGCGACAGCATGCGATCGTGGCGCTGCGCGCGCTCGGTCTCCTCGGCCAGGCGCTGGTCGAAGGCGCGGCGATTGGCCAGAGCGGTCAGCGGGTCGGTGAGAGCCTGCGTCGCCAGGCGCTCGCGTGCATGGGAGTTGGCCACGGCGACGCTCGCGAGCTGGGCGAAGCGGGCGATCCGCTTCTCGTCGCCTCGCGGGAAGGGGCCCGTTGCGTCGCGCAACGCGACGATCATGCCCCAGCGCCGGCCGTCGGCCACGATCGGCGCCGCGATGCGGTGCTGCTGGGCGAACGAGTGGCTGCCGGCGGGGACGCTGCGGCGCTTGGCCCACGAGCCGTGGCGAACCTGCGCGCACAGCCCCCCGGGCGTGTCGGTGCCGCGCTCTCCGACCGCCAGCACGCTCGCGCCGGGGCGCCCCCATGCGCTCAGCGTCCGGTACTCGTCGTCGCCGGTGAAGCGCAGCACGTAGCCGCAGTCGGCGCGCAGCAGCGTTCCGAGCTGCTCGGCGACGACCGCGAAGAGGACCTCGGCATCGGTCTCGGCCGCGACCGCCGTGGCGACGCGCTGCAACGCCGTCTGCTCGCGGGCCAGCGTGCGCGCCTTCGCGGCGCTGCGGCGCAGAGCAAGGGCGTCGCGGCTCTGCTCGATCGCCAGCCGCGCGAGATGGATCGAACGCTCGATGACGATCTCGTCGCTCGGCTTGGGCGGTCGCGCGGGACCGTAGTGGAGCGCGAACGTCCCCAGCACGGCACCGGCGCTGGAAAGGATCGGCGTCGACCAGCCGGCGCGCAGGCCGTGGGCTGCGGCGATCTCGGCATGTGCCGCGGTCAGGGGGTCGCCGGCGACGTCCAGCACGATCACGGGCTCGCGGCGATACGCGGCGCTGGCGCAGATGCCGCTGCCCTCGGCGACCGCGATGCCGTCGAACGCGCTCGTGAAGCTGCGTGGCAGGCTCGGCGCCGCGACGTGGCGCAGCACGCCGGCGCCGCGCGCGCGTTCGAGCAGCAGGATCGAGGCGAACATGCCGGGCGCGTGCGACTCGGCCACGCCCAGCAGCTCGGTCAGCGTGTCTCGCAGGGGCGCGCGCGCGGCGATCAGCTCGAGCACGTCGGCCTGGCCGTCGCTCCAGCGCTGCTCGCGGTCGGCCATCGCGCGGGCGGTGAGCAGCTCGAGCTCGGTCGTCGCGAAGTTCGCGAGCTCCTCGAGCAGCGCGGTGTCGTGCTGTGACCAGTTGCGCGGGCGCGTGTCTGTGACGCACAGGCACCCGAGCACCTCTCCCGTGCTGTCGATCAGCGGTGCTCCGAGGAACGCGACGGGTGCAGGGAACTCGCCGGCGTCGCCGTCGCCGGCGATCGAAAGCGCCTTGCGCGCCGCGATGACGCGCTCGCAGAGCGCGAGCGTGGCCGCAGCGCCGGCGTCTTCGTGCGGGCTCGCCGCAGCCTCGCCAGCGGCGCTCGCGAGCGACACGAACGCGTCCGGTGCGCGCAGCGCCCTCGCAGCCCAGCGCGTGAGGCGGTCGAACGCCGTCCTCGCGGGAAGGTCGAGGCCTGTTGGGCCGGCAGTCACGCCGTTGGAATCGGACGTTGCACCCGACCACTTGAATCGGTCACGGGAATCGTTATGTGTTGTAAGCGATGCGCCTATGCTTGTACGCGGGCCTCGCATCCCCGTCCTGCCGACCCTGCATTACCCTCGACCTCGTGATCGAGCAACTCGTCGAGCAGATCGAGGCGCGCTTCGCCGACGCGCAACACGAGATGTCCGACCCCGAGGTCTTCGGGGATCGAAACCGCGCTGCCGCGGCGGGCCGCGCGTTTCGCCAGCTCGAGATCGCATCCAGGCTCGCCGAGCAGTGGCGCGTCGCCGTCGCCGACGAGGCCGAGGCGCGCGAGATGCTGGCGGAGAGCGAGGACGCCGAGGTGCGCGAGATGCTCGGCGACGCGCGTGCGCAGATCGAGCGCCTGGAGGAGGAGATCCGCCTCGCGATGGTCCAGCGCGATCCCAACGACGACAAGAGCGTCATCGTCGAGATCCGCGGCGGAGCCGGCGGCGACGAGGCCGGCCTGTGGGCGGCCGACATCTTCCGGATGCTGTCGAAGTACGCCGAGCGCCGCGCGCTGAAGGTCGAGCTGCTGGAGGCCGGCGAGGGCGCGTACACGTTCGCGATCAAGGGCGACGGCGCGTACTCGATCTTCAAGTTCGAGGGCGGGACGCACCGCGTGCAGCGGGTGCCGGCGACGGAGTCCCAAGGTCGCACCCACACCTCCACGGCGACGGTCGCCGTGCTGCCCGAGGCCGAGGACGTCGACGTGCACGTCGAGGCCTCCGACCTGCAGATCGACGTCTACCGCTCCTCGGGCCCGGGCGGCCAGTCGGTCAACACGACCGACTCGGCGGTGCGCATCACGCACCGGCCCAGCGGGATCGTGGTCTCGATGCAGGACGAGAAGTCCCAGCTGCAGAACCGCGAGCGCGCGATGCGGGTGCTGCGCGCGCGCCTCTACGACCGCGCGCTCGCCGAGCAGCGGGCCGAGACCGCCGCCGATCGCCGCTCGCAGGTCGGCACCGGCGAGCGGGCGGAGAAGATCCGCACCTACAACTACAGCCAGCGGCGCGTCACCGACCATCGCATCAATTTCACCGTGCACAACCTCGACGACGTCCTCGAGGGCGCGCTGGACGAGTTCACGACCGCGCTGCAGAACGACGAGAAGCGCCGGGCGCTGGAGCTCCAGGCGACGGCGTGACGTCAGGATTCGGCGGGGCGACGGTGCGCGAGGCGCTGGACTCCGCGGTGATCGCGATCGCGGCAGGCGGGTCGGACACGCCGCGACTGGACGCCGAGCTGCTGCTGGCGCAGGCGCTCGGCGTCGGGCGGGCGTCGCTCTTCACCGACCCCGGGCGCGAGGTGTCGGGCGCGGCGGTGCGCACCTTCCAGGACGCCGTGCGACGGCGATCGGTCGGGCGCGAGCCCGTCGCCTACATCCTCGGCAGCAAGGGCTTTCGCCACATCGAGCTGTGCGTCGACGAGCGCGTGCTCATGCCGCGGCCCGAGACCGAGCTGCTCGTCGAGGTCGGGCTGTCGCTCGCCCACGGCGCGCGCGTCGTCGACGTCGGGACGGGCAGCGGCGCCGTCGCGCTGGCGCTCAAGCACGAGCGTCCGGACCTCGACGTCGTGGGCACCGACCTAAGCCGCGACGCGCTCGATGTCGCGCGCGCGAACGCCGCGAGCTTGCGCCTGGCGGTCGAGTTCCTGCACGGCGACCTGCTGGCGGATGCGGGGTCCTGCGACGCGGTCTTGTCCAACCCGCCCTATGTCGCCGAGGGCGAGCGGTCCTCGCTGGCGCCCGAGATCGTCCGGCACGAGCCGCCGCAGGCGTTGTTCGCGGGCGCGGACGGGCTCGACGTCATCCGCCGCCTCGTGCCCGCCGCCGCGGGCGCGTCGCTGCTCGCGATCGAGGTGGGCAGCGGGCAGGCGGGCGCCGTGGCGGCGCTGCTCGAGGCCGCCGGCTTCGGCGACGTGCATGCGTGCCTGGACCTGGCGGCGATCGAGCGCGTCGTGGTCGGCCGCAGGTGAGCCTCGGCGCCGCCGATGCGCAGGCCTTCGAGCGCGTCGTCGCGTCCGCCGGCGTCGCCGTCTTTCCGGCCGACACGGTCTACGGGCTCGCCTGCGATCCCTGCTCGCCGGCGGCGGTGAAGCGGCTGTACGAGCTCAAGGGCAGGCCGGCGGCCCGGCCCGCGGCGGTCATGTTCTTCACGCGCGAGGGCGCGCTGGCGGCGCTGCCGGAGGTCGGTCCGCGCACGCAGACAGCGTTGCTGGCGCTGCTGCCCGGCGCGCTCACCGTGCTGCTGGCAAATCCGCAAGGGCGCTTCGCGCTCGCCTGCGGGCCGGACCCCGGCACGCTCGGGCTGCGCGTGCCGGCGCTCACGCCCGCGATCGCGGCGCTCGGCGCGGTCCGCCTGCCCGTGCTGCAGTCCAGCGCCAACCCGAGTGGCTCGCCGGATGCGCGCACGCTGCACGCCGTCGACGCCGCGATCCGCGTCGGCGCCGATCTCGCCCTCGACGGCGGGGAGCTGCCGGGCACCCCGTCGACCGTGCTCGACCTGCGCGCCTACGAGGACGGCGGTCACTGGCGCGTGGCGCGCGCGGGGGCGGTGAAACTCGACGCGCTGGCCCGTGTGCTGGGCTAGTGGCCGTCCACTAGTGTCCTTCGCATGCGCATCGCAATCGCCTCAGATCACGCCGGGTTCGAGCTCAAGCAGCAGGTCAAGGCGCAGCTCGCCGCGGCGGGCCACGACGTCGTCGATGTCGGTCCGGACTCCGACGAGTCCGTCGACTACCCGCGCTATGCCGCCCCGGCCGCGCGCCTGGTCGCCGAGGGCGACGCGGAGCGCGGCGTGCTCGTCTGCGGCTCCGGCGTCGGCGTCGCGATCGTTGCCAACAAGGTCCCGGGCGTGCGCGCGGTCAACGCCCACGACGTCGAGGAGGCGCAGCTCGCGCGCGCTCACAACGACGCCAACGTCGTGACGCTGTCGGGCCGCCGGCTCGACGGCGAGCACGCCGGCGCGATCGTCGAGGCGTTCCTCTCGGAGGCATTCGAGGGCGGCCGCCACTCGCGCCGCGTCGCGGCGATCGAAGACCTGCCCTAGGGCACGGGTCCAGCCCGCGCCGCCGCGCGCCGGCCGCCGCTCGTCGCGGGCGCCTGCGGTTACAGTCGCAGGCGTGCTCGACGAGCTCGACGCGCTGACGGCGTTCGCGATCGCCCTCGTGGCCACCGCCACGCTGACGCCGCTGACGATGCGCTTCGCGCGCTCGACCGGGGCGATCGACCGCTCGCGCGGGCGCGGGCTGGCCCCCGGCGGCACGCCGCTGCTGGGCGGGCTGGCGATCTTCGTCGGCGGGATGATCGCGGCGACCATCGTGCTGCCCGGCAGTCGCGAGCTGCACGGCATCCTCGGCGCCGCTGCGGTGATCGTGATCGTGGGCGGCCTCGACGACCGCTTCGACCTGCATCCGGCGCTGAAGCTCGCCGGCCAGGTGACGGCGGCCGTGCTCGCGGTCCGCGCGGGCGTGACGGTCGACTTCGTGACGATCCCGTTCGTCGGCCGGCTGCCGTTCGGAAGCCTCGGCGGGCCGATGACCGTCCTCGGGCTCGTCGCGGTGATGAACGTCGTCAACCTGTCCGACGGCATCGACGGGCTCGCCGCGGGCGTCTGCGCGATCAGCGCCGCCGCGCTCGCGGTCATCGCCTTCGACCTCGGTCGCACGGAGGGCGGCGTGCTCGCCGCGGTGACGGCGGGCGCCGCGCTCGGCTTCCTCGTGCACAACTTCCATCCGGCATCGGTCTACATGGGCGACTGCGGCTCGAACCTGCTCGGGCTGGCGCTGGGCTGCATCGCCGTGCTCGGCTCCGCCAAGACGAACGCCGTGCTGGCGCTGATCTTCCCGCTGATCGTGCTCGCCGTCCCGTTTCTCGACACGACCTTCGTGGTGCTCAAGCGCATGAAGTACCGCCGGCCCGTCTATGCAGCCGACACAGAGCACTTCCACCACCGCCTCGACCGGATCGGCTTCTCGACGCGCCGCACGGTGCTCTACCTGTATGCGTGGACGCTGTCGCTCGCCGGCCTGGCGATCGCCCTGCGCTTCGTGCCCTACTCCGACAACGGCGGCACGCTGCACGTCGGCTGGGCTGCGGTCATGGCGGCGCTCGGCCTGCTGACGCTGGTCGCGTCGGTCTACCTCGTGTACGTCCTGGAGATCCTGAAGTTCAAGCGCCTCGACGCCGCGCGCCTGCGCCGCGCCAGGCCGACGGCGAGCGAGGAGGAGATCGACGCGGACGTCGCGTCGCGCCTGGAGACCGGCGAATTCGATGCGGTCCGGCGCGAGACCGAGGAGTTCGAGCGGCTGAAGTTCTGACAGTTGACGCGATGTCGACCCGCTCGCCCACTACCGTTGCGTGCGATGCACGTCACGAACGCCGACCACGCCGAGCCGTCTTGCGGCTGAAGTCCGTCCGCGCCTGGACCGGCTGGCTGCTCGCCGTCGCCGTGATGGCGCTGGCCGTGCCGGCCGCTGCGCCTGCGGTCGAACTGCTGCCCGCGGGCACGCTCGTCTCCGTCGCGAAGCCGACGGCCGCCGCCGCCAAGCTGCGCAGGGGAGTGCGAATCGGGATCGGCGACCAGAAGGCCGACATGTTCTCCGATGCGCGCTTCGCCGCGCTCGGCGTCAAGCACGCCCGGCTGGCGATCGGCTGGGATGCGCTGGGCAGCTCGTGGCAGGTCGAGGAGCTCGACACCTGGCTCAATGCCGCCGGCTCGCAGGGGGTCACGCCGCTGATCTCGATCGGGCACTCGCGCACCGATCGCCGCTCGCTGCCGAGCCCGGCGCGCCTGCGAACGGAGTTCCGGCGCCTGCGCGCGCGCTATCCGTGGGTCACGACGTTCGCGACGTGGAACGAGGCCAACCACTGCGGCGAGCCGGTCTGCAACCGGCCGAAGCTCGTCGCCTCCTACTACCGCGTCCTGCGCGGCGCGTGCAAGCGCTGCACGATCCTCGCGCCGGAGCTGCTCGACTCGCCGAACGCGGTCACCTGGGCGCGGGCGTTTCGCCGCCACCTCGGCTACACGCCGAAGATCTGGGGCCTGCACAACTACATCGAGGCCAATCGCTTTCGCATGACCCGGCTGCGCGCGCTGCTGCGTGCGCTGCCCGGCGCCAACGTATGGCTGACGGAGACCGGCGGCCTCGTGCGCCGCGACAACGGCAGTGCGACCGACATCCCCGAAGGCCCGCAGCATGCCGGCGAGGTCACGCGCTATCTCTTCGACCGCGTGCTGCCCGCCAACCCGCGGATCAAGGCGCTGTACCTCTACCACTGGAACGCCGGGCCGCGCGATCTGTCGTGGGACTCGGGGCTGATCTCCCCCGAGGGTCGCGAGCGCAGGGCGCTGCGCGTCCTGCGGCGCGTGCTGCGAACGGGGCCGCGACCGCAGGCGAGATTCCGCTCGCCCGAGCGCTGACCGACCGGCGGGCGCGATGCTGCTCGACTGCGCGTACTACAAGGACGGCAGTCGCCAGGAGGAGGCGCCGCTGACGATCGAGGAGGCCGCCGCGCGCTGCTGTGAGAGCGAGGGCTTCGTCTGGTTGGGCCTGCACGAACCCGACCCCGCGGAGCTGCGCGAGGTCGCCGACCGCTTCGACCTGCCGCCGCTCGCCGTCGAGGACGCGATGAAGGGCGCGCACCAGCGTCCGAAGATCGAGGACTACGAGGACGGCTACTTCCTCGTCCTGCACACCGCGCGTTACATCGACGAGACGGAGGAGGTCGAGTTCGGAGAGGTCCATGTCTTCACCGGGCGCGACTACGTCGTCGCCGTGCGCCACGGCGAGGCCAGCGAGCTGCACTCCGCGCGCGAGCGGCTGGAGCTGCACCCCGAGCTGCTGCGTCTCGGTCCGACGGCCGCGGTGTGGGCGGTCATGGACAAGGTCGTCGACGACTACAAGCCCGTCGTCGAGGGCATCGAGAACGACGTCGAAGAGGTCGAGGCGGCCGTCTTCGAGAAGGGCGGCGACCAGACGCGCCGCGTCTACTTCCTACGCCGCGAGCTGGCGCGCTTCTACCGTGCCGTGCACCCGCTGATCGCCCCGCTCGACGCGCTGCAGGCGCGCTCGCGCGGCGAGGACGAGACGACGCTGCTGCGCAACCACCTGCGCGACGTCGAAGATCACGTCCGGCTCGTCGTGGACGAGATCGCCAACCAGCGCGACGTCCTGACGAGCATCTTCCAGGCCAACCTCGCCGTCATCGGCCTGCAGCAGAACGAGGCCGTGCGCAAGATCTCCGGCTGGGCGGCGATCATCGCCGTGCCGACGTTCCTCGCCAGCGTCTGGGGGATGAACTTCAAGCACATGCCCGAGTTGATGTTGCGCGCCGGCTATCCGATTGCGCTGTCGCTGATGCTGATCACAGGCATGACGCTGTACTTCGTCCTGCGTCGCGCCCGCTGGCTGTAGCAAGATCACTCGATGGGACAAGAGGGCACCTTCATCCTGGTGGCAGGGGGACTGCTTGCGCTCGGGCTCGTGGCGTCGCTGGCCGCGGGGCGCCTGCGGATTCCCGGCCTGGTGCTGTTCCTCGGCGTCGGGATGGCGATCGGCTCCGACGGCCTCGGCCTGATCGAGTTCGACGACTACGAGCTCGCGCGGACGATCGGGATCATCGCGCTCGCGCTGATCCTCTTCGAAGGCGGGCTGGCGGCCGGCTTTCCGGAGATCCGTCCCGTGCTCGGCTCGGCGATGAGCCTCGCCGTGGTGGGCACGCTGCTGACCGCGATCGTCACCGGCCTCGCGGCGCACTGGCTGCTGGACCTCACGCTGCTGCAGGGGATGCTCGTCGGCGCGATCGTGTCGGCGACGGACGGCGCCGCGATCTTCGCGCTGCTGCGCGGCTCGACGCTCAAGCGCCGGCTCGCGCGCACGCTCGAGGGCGAGGCGGGCATGAACGACCCGGTCGCGGTGCTGCTCGTGCTCGGCATCATCGAGTGGATCAACCGCCCGGACTACGGCGTGCTCGACATGGCCGGCCTGCTCGTGCTGGAGCTGGGGATCGGCGCGGTCGTCGGATTGGCGGTCGGCTGGCTGGCGGTGCAGGCCTTCCGCCGCGCCAAGCTCGCCACCGGGGGCCTGTATCCGGTGGCCTCGCTGGCGGTCGTCGCGATCGCCTACGGCGCGGCCGACGTGCTGCACGGCTCGGGATTCCTCGCGGTCTACCTCGCCGGCCTGGCGATGGGCTCGACGGCGCTCCCGGCGCGCCAGACCGTCGCCGCCTTCCACGACGGGCTGGCGTGGCTCGCACAGCTGACGATGTTCTTCACCCTTGGCCTGCTCGTGGTTCCCTCCGACCTGGGGCCGATCGCGCTGAAGGGCACGATCCTCGCGCTGGTGCTGGTCTTCGTCGCACGACCACTGGCGGTCGTGATCGCGACCGCGTTTGCGCCGCTGCGCATGGCCGACCGCGCTGTGCTCGGCTGGGCGGGGCTGCGAGGGGCGGTTCCCGTCGTGCTCGCGACGTTCCCGATCATCGCCGGTGTCGGCGAGAGCGTGGAGTTCTTCAACATCGCGTTCTTCGCCGTGCTCGTCTCGACGCTGCTGCAGGGCTCGACGTTCACGATGATCGCGGGCGCCCTCGGGGCGCTGACCAACGAGCCCGCGCTGCGCCGCCCGCTCGTGGAGGTCGGCTCGATCCGCCAGCTCGGTGCCGACGTCGTCGAGGTGCCGCTCGTCGAGGGCGATGCCGCCATCGGCGTGCGCGTGCGCGATCTCGGGCTGCCGCGCGACGCGCTCGTCAACGTGCTCGTGCGCGACGACGAGGCGCTGCCGCCGCGCGGTTCAACGCGCCTGCTGGCCGGCGATCGTCTCTATGTGCTGGCCCGCCAGAGCGCGATGGACGCGCTGGAGGAGACGCGCGAGCGCTGGCGCACGGGGCCGGTGGGCCCGGCGCCGCGCCCCGCGCGCGTCCACCGGCCGTCGGGCGCGCCGATCTTCACGACGCGTCCTTGGGCGCCGAAGGACGGCGATCCCGACGCGCCGCAGGAGGTCCTCGGCCTCGAGGTCGTCGAGCGGCTGGGCACGCGCTGGGACGTTCCCGGCGCGCTCGTCGTGCTGTCCGACGGGCGCTACGCGGTGACCGGCCCGCACGTGCTGGTCGGCAGCCGCGAGCAGTTGCAGTGGCACGCTCGCCGGCGCCTGCGCGGGGCCAAGAGCGACCCCGAGCGCGCGTGGTGGCAGGAGGTCATCGGCGCCTCCGCGCTGTGAGCGGTCAGCCCGGTGTGAGCGCGGCGCGGATTCGGTCGAGCGTCTGCTGTGGTTGGCCCAGGATCTGATGCCACGTGACTCGCACCACGCGCTCGCCGTGCGCCTCGAGCAGCGCTTGGCGCTCTGCGTCGTCCGCTCGGGCGATCGGGTTGTCATGCCACGCGGCGCCGTCGGCCTCGACGACGAGCCGCCGCTCGGGCCAGCGGAGGTCGGGAACGACCGTGCGGCCATCGAGCGCGAGCGGGCGGTTGACCTCGGGCGCCGGCAGGCCCGCGTCGGCCAGCAGGTCGAGCAGCGCGTCCTCCAGCGCGCTGCGCGTCGGAACCAGACCGTCGGTGATGACGGCGGCGAGCGCCCCGGCGCCGCGATGGCCGTTGGCCCGCGTCAGCACGCCCGCGAGCTGCGCCACCGTGACGAGCCGATCGCCCAGCGCCTGGCGGATCGCGCGCCGCAGCGCCACAGGCGTTATTGCGCCCGCGAGATCCAGCAGCGTGCGTGCGGGCGAGGTCAAGCGGATGGCGTCCTTGCGCTTGACGTCGCGCCCATCGAGCCTGCGCGCGCGATGCACGCGAAGACCCTGACGTCGTCCGGTCGCCCAGCCCACGACCGTGACTTCGGGGTGGCGCTCCTCCCACGCAAGCAGTCCCCACAGCGCGGCGGCGGCGAAGTGGCTGAGCACTGCGCGCTCGCCGCCGGCGAGCACCGCAGCCATGAAGCGCGCCTCGAGCGTGAGCGGGATGCTGCCGACGGCGTAGACGCCGCGGTGGACGCGATGTAGCTGCCCGTTGCGCGACCGCAGCGTGATCGCCTGGCCACTGAGCCCACACGAGGCAAGTTGCGCGGTCGAGATGACCCCATGCTGCCCGGCGGCGATGCGGGCGACCTGCACGCCGGGGGGTGTGTGGGGTTTCGGGGGCTCAGGCGAAAGAACCCCACACACCCCCGGCGCTCGATCGCTCATGCACCGATCCTCGTGGCGGCGATGTGGCGAAACCACCCGCGTCCGCTACGAAAGCGCGCAGCACCTGTGAGCTCAGTCCGGTGCCAGCACCTCGGACGGAAAGGCTCCGGCGCGCATGTCCGCGACGAAGGTCGACCAGTACAGCTCGGAGCCCAGCGCCGGGGGGTCGATCGCCTCGATGATCGCGGCGACCTGCCTCGACGCCGCGACGACCTCATCGGCACCTGACGTCAGCGAGTAGTACGGGTACTCGTCGACGACGGCCCGCGCGGTCGCGGTGAACTGCGCGAGCGACGAGTTGACGAACAGCGGCACGGCTCCGCGGACCGTCACGAGGAACAGCACCTCGCCGAGGACCGGCTCGACGAGCAGGCTCGCGCCGAGTCCCGAGCTCGCGAAGCGGATCAGCCGGCCGAGTGGTGCGACGTCGACGGCGCGCAGCTCGCGGGAGGCCGCGTAGCCCGCGTAGAACCAGGCCTTCGGCACGCCGTCGCGCGTGAGCGCCTGCACGACCGAGGGGTCGGGCTGCGTGATGGAGCGGGGCAGGCTCGTGGCGGGAAAGACCGTGAGCTCGCAGCGTGGGGGCCAGCCGGGCATCTGTCGTGTCGTACGGCGCGCGTCGCGCAATCGGTCAGTCGCGTCGCGCCGGCGCCTCGATCTCGACGAGCCCGTGCCACGAGACGTGATCGACCTGCAGCGTCGTGTGGTGGATGGCGAAGCGCTCGCGCAGCAGCGTCTGCAGCTCGCGTCGGCGGCCGTGGCAGTCGTCGTCGGGTGCGACGATGACGTGCGCCGCGAGCGCCGGGAAGCCGGAGGTCACCTCCCAGACATGCAGGTCGTGGACCTCGACGACGCCCCGGTGGGAGGCGAGCGCGTGGCCGACCTCGTCGGGATCGATGCCGCGCGGCGCGGCCTCCAGCAGCACGCGAGCCGAGGCGTGCAGCAGCGACCAGCCCGAGCGCAGCATCAGCGCCGCGACCGTCAGCGCGGCCACGGCGTCGGCCTGCGCCGGCCCGCCCGAGGCGATCACGACGCCGGCGGCGATCGCCGCGACCGAGCCGTAGAGGTCGGCGAGCACGTGCGCGCGGGCGCCGGCGACGTTCATGCTCTGGCGCTCGGAGCGCGACAGCGCCCAGAACGCCGCGACGTTCACGACCGCGCCCGCGACGCCGATGGCGATCACGATCGACCCCTCGACGTCCGGCGGCGAGCCGAGGCGGCGCACGCCTTCGACGGCGATCACGCCGGCGAGCAGGAACAGCGCGGCGCCGTTGACCTGCGCCGACAGGATCTCCGCGCGGCCGAAGCCGAACGTGAACGCGCCGGACGCGGGCCGCGCCGCGTAGCGCGCCGCGACCAGCGCGAGCGCGATCGAGCCTGCGTCGGTGAGCATGTGGGCAGCGTCCGACAGCAGCGCCAGCGATCCGGCGAGCAGGCCCGCGACGACCTCGACGCCCATGAAGGCGAGGATCAGTGCGAGCGCGATCGTCAGCCAGCGGCGGTCCGCGTCCGACGACGGCGCATGCGAGTGACCGGCGTGGCCGAAGGATTGGCCGTGACCGTGGTCGTGGGCGTGCTCGTGATGCGTTGCCACGAGCCAACCGTAGCCTCCGCGTGCCTCGCGCGCGCCCGCGGCAGAGGGTCGTACCGCGTGTCACAAAGTTGTTACAAAGTCCCGATCATCGCTATCGTTGACGAGCGTCATCCGCACGTTCCGGCCGCACTCCCCGCGCGGACGCCGACGTGTAGGGTGCGACGCCTCGTGATGGCAGAAATCCAGAACACACACCGCACGGACGCACCCCTTGGCAGGACCGCTCCTTGTCGGTGAGCGCCTCCGCGAGCTTTGAACGCGGATCTGTGTCGCTGACCTCGTACCTCGACGTCGTCCTGGTCCTGGTCGGGGCTGCGTGCGCGCTGGCGCTCGGCGCACCGCCCACCGGCGTCGCCGTCGGCGCCGTCGCGTGGATCGTCGTCCGCGCCGCCTCGCTCGTGGCCGACCGTCGCATCGAGGACATCGCCGACGCGCGCCGCCAGCTCGGGCTCGGCGTGGCCCTGCGGATGCTCCGCGTGTGGGTGCTGGCCTGCGCGATCATCGCCGTCGGCCTGACGAGCAGCCGGGCCAACGCGCTCGCCGCCGCGCTGGTCATCTTCGGCGCCTTCTCCTTCCACTTCGTCGTCTCTGCCGTTGCGCACAGGCAGCGAAAGAGGATGTCCGCATGAGCCAGCGCCGCAAGATCACTTTCGGCATCCTGGGCGCCTACGTCCTCGGAATGATCCTGATCGTGGTGCTGTTTCCTCCCTCGCGCCAGGACAACGAGTCGTTCAGCCCGCAGAACGAGTTCAAGCTCGACCCCTGGTTCGCCCTGCCCGGACCGTTCGACCTCAACAAGGGCGTGCTCTACCTGTTCATCGCCACGGCCCTGACGCTGGGGATCATGCTCTACATCTCCAAGCGCATGGTGGACCGGCCGAACCGCGTGCAGACCGCCGTCGAGTGGGCCTACACGGGGATGCGCGACAAGGTCGTGCGCGACAACATGAGCGACGCGATGGCGAAGAAGTGGTTTCCGCTCGTCTTCACGCTCTTCATCTTCATCTGGATCTCCAACCTCATCGGCTACCTGCCGCTGCCCGTCAACACCGAGCACAAGATCGACGTCTTCGGTTTCTCGGTTCCCTCGTTCCAGATCTACGCCGCCACGGCCAACGTGTCGATCCCGCTGGTCCTGGCGCTCATCGTGTTCATCTCCTTCAACGTCGAGGGCGTCCGCGCCAAGGGCGTCTGGGGCTACACGAAGAGCCTGATCCCGCCGGGTTTGAGCGGGCCGATCCTCATCATGATCTTCCCGCTGGAGCTGCTGTCGAACTTCCTGCGGCTCGTGTCGCTCACCGTCCGGCTGTTCGCGAACATCCTCGCCGGCCACATGCTCATCCAGTTCATGTCCGGCGGCCTGGCCGTCCTGCTCGGCCTCGAAGTCCTCGCGTGGTTCACGTTGCCCGCGGGGGTCGCGATCTTCATCTTCGAGGCGACGCTGGTCGCCGGCTTGCAAGCGTTCATCTTCGCCATCCTGACGTGCATCTACCTGGGTAGCGCCGTCGCCAAATCCCACTAGAAGGAGCTCGAAACAACCATGAGCATCGTCTTGGAAACCGTCACCCTCATCGCACAGGCGGGCGGGCAGGATCCGGCCGCCTACGGCGAGAAGGCTGGCCGCGCGATCGCGCTCGGCGTCGGCGCGGGCGGCGGCGCCGCAGGCGCGGGCGCAGGCATCGGCATGCTGTTCGGCAAGGTCATCGAGTCGGTGACGCGCCAGCCGGAGATGAAGGACGAGATCGCATCGATCCAGTGGCTCGGCTTCGCGCTCACCGAGGCGTGCTTCTTCTACGGCCTCGTCGGCGGCCTGATCGCCTTCTTCCTCTAGGCACCGATGGACCTCTCCAGCCTCATCACCGGACTGCCGCTCGCGGCCGAGGCCGCCGCCAAGGGGGAGGAGGAGAGCGGGACGTTCCTCGTCTCCCCCGACATCGGGCTGATGATCTGGACGCTTCTCGTCTTCGCGATCTCGCTCTACATCCTCAAGAAGGCCGTGTTTCCGAGGCTCCAGGCGGCGCTCGACCGCCGCCAGCACGCCATCGAGGACTCGATCGACGCGGCCGATCGCACGCGCGGGGAGGCCGACGAGCTGCTGGCCGAGTACCGCGAGCGCCTCGCCAAGGCACGCGAGCAGGCCGAGGAGATCGTGTCCCGTGCCCGCAAGGCCGCCGAGGCGACCGAGTCCCAGGCCGTGACCGACGCCAAGGCCAAGCGCGACGAGCTGCTCGAGCAGTCCAAGCGCGAGATCCAGGCCGAGACCCGCCGCGCGATCCAGGAGATCCGCAACGAGGTCGCCGACCTGACGATCCTCGCGACGGAGAAGGTCACGCGCAAGACGCTCACCGACGACGACCAGCGCCGCCTCGTCGAAGAGGCACTCAGCGAGCTGGACTTCACGGCGCTCACGGGCGAGCGGAGCAACTGACCCATGGAGGAGATCGCCGAGGTCTACGGGCGGTCGCTGTTCGCGGTCGCGCAGGAGCACGGCAAGCTCGACGACATCCGCGAGCAGCTCGGGCAGTTCGCCGAGGCGCTGCAGGACAATCGCGACCTGGCGGTCTTCTTCTTCTCGCCGTACTTCTCGACGCCGGAGAAGAAGGACGGCCTCACGAAGACCCTCGAGGGCGCCGACGAGACGCTCGTAAACTTCCTCGAGCTGCTGATCGAGAAGCACCGCATGCCGGCGGTGTTCCGCATCCGGCGCTACTACGACGGGCTGTGGGAGCGCGAGAACAAGGTCCTGCCGGTACAGATCCGCACCGCCACGGAGCTCGATGACAAGATCGTCAAGCAAATCGGCGACCGCATCGCCAAGGACACCGGGCAGAAGATCGAGCTCACCGCCGACGTCGACCCCGAGATCCTCGGCGGCATCATCCTGCGGGTGGGCAACTCGATCCTCGATGCCTCGATCCGCAACCGCCTCGACAACCTGAGAAAGCACGTCGCTCGCGGCGCCTGACGCCGCCGCGAGCACCAAGGAGCTGACACGACCTCCATGAAGATCAAGCCAGATGAGATCACCTCGATCCTCAAGAGCCGCATCGAGGGGCTGGACGAAGACTCGGCCGAGCTGACCGAGGTCGGCACCGTCCTGTCCGTCGGCGACGGCATCGCGCGCGTGCACGGCCTCGAGAACGCGATGTCGTTCGAGATGCTCGAGCTGCCGCACGGCGTGACGGGCCTTGCGCTGAACCTCGAGTCCGACAACGTCGGCGTCGTGCTGTTCGGCGACTGGCAGAAGATCGTCGAGGGCGACACGGTCAAGCGCACCGGCTCGCTGCTGGAGATCCCCGTCGGCGACGAGCTGCTCGGCCGCATCGTCGACCCGCTCGGCAACGCGCTCGACGGCAAGGGCGATATCAACGCGTCGGACAAGCGCCCGGCCGAGTTCAAGGCGCCCGGCGTCGTCGAGCGCCAGCCGGTCGTCGAGCCGATGCAGACCGGCATCAAGGCGATCGACGCGATGATCCCGATCGGCCGCGGTCAGCGCGAGCTGATCATCGGTGACCGCCAGACCGGCAAGACGACGATCGCGGTCGACACGATCATCAACAACCGCAAATCCGGCGTCATCTGCGTCTACGTCGCGATCGGCCAGCGCATGGCGACGGTCGTCGCGCTCGCCGAGACGCTCGCCGAGGCCGGCGCGATGGAGAACACGATCATCGTGGCTGCGGGCGCCGACGAGGCCGCCCCTGTGAAGTTCCTCGCGCCGTATGCGGGCGCCGCGATGGCCGAGCACTTCCTCTACAACGGCGGCGCCGCGCTGTGCGTCTACGACGACCTCACCAAGCACGCCTTCGCCTACCGCCAGATGTCGCTGCTGCTGCGCCGCCCGCCGGGTCGCGAGGCCTACCCGGGCGACGTCTTCTACCTGCACAGCCGCCTGCTCGAGCGCGCTGTCAAGCTGTCCGACGATCTCGGCGGCGGCTCGATGACCGCGCTGCCGATCATCGAGACGCAGGCCGGCGACGTGTCGGCGTACATCCCGACGAACGTCATCTCGATCACCGACGGCCAGATCTTCCTCGAGCCGAAGCTCTTCTTCTCGGGCGTGCGGCCGGCCATCAACGTCGGCATCTCGGTGTCGCGCGTCGGCGGCAACGCGCAGATCAAGCCGATGAAGAAGGTCGCCGGGCGCCTGAAGCTCGAGCTGTCGCAGTACCGCGACCTCGAGGCGTTCGCGCAGTTCGGCTCCGACCTCGACGCCGACACGCAGGCGACGCTGGCCCGCGGTGAGCGGCTCGTCAAGACGCTCAACCAGAACGAGCGTTCGCCGATGGCCGTCGAGGAGCAGGTCGTCGTGATCTACGCCGCGACCAACGGCTTCGTCGACCGCGTCTCGGTCGACCGCGTGCCCGCCTTCCACGAGGATCTCGTCGCGCGGATGCGCGCCGAGAACGCCGACGTGCTGGAGAAGATCGCCGACGGCAACTGGGACGATGACCTCAGCGAGACCGTCCACGCCGCCGTCGAGGACTTCGCCAAGGACTTCGGCGAGGACATCGACGAGGACGGCGTCGCGATCGAGTCCTCCTCCGACAAGGCTGACACGTCGTCGAGCGATGACGACGACGGCGACGAGAAGGCGGCCGACGAGTCCGAGAAGGAGGCGGCACCGGCGTGAGCGCAACCCAGCGCGACGTCAAGGCCCGCATCGGGTCGGTCAAGAACATCCAGAAGATCACCCGTGCCATGGAGATGGTCGCGGCGGCCCGGCTGCGCCGCGCCGAGCAGCGGATCGCCGCGCTGCGCCCGTACGCCGGCGCGATCCGGCGGATGACGCGCCAGGCCGCCGAGGCGGCCGGGGCGTCGGAGGTCTCGGGCCTGCCGATCCTCAAGCAGCACGACAGCGAGAGCAAGATCGCGCTGCTGCTCGTCACCGGTGATCGCGGCCTCGCGGGAGCCTTCAACTCGCAGATCGTGCGCGCCGGGCTGCGCGCGGGGCGCGAGTACGAGGGGGACGGGAGCACGACGATCTACAGCGCCGTCGGCCGTCGCGGCGTCTCGACGCTGAACTTTCGCGGCAAGGACCCCGTCGGACGCTACGTCGGCTTCACCGACCGCCCGTCCTACGCCGACGCGCGGGCGATCGCCGAGGACCTGATCGCCGCGTACGTCGACGGCAAGGCCGACCGCGTCGAGATCTTCTACAACGGCTACGTCTCGCCGCTGACGCAGGAGGTGCGTCGCGAGACGCTCCTGCCGCTTCAGCAGGCGACGATCCTCGAGGGCAGCGAGGAGTCCGAGGACGAGCCGGAAGAGAGGAAGCCGGGCCGCCGCGCGCTCGTGGAATACGAGCCCGATCCCAAGGAGATCCTCGCCCGCCTCGTGCCCGACTACGTCGAGATCTCCGTATACCGCGCGCTGCTGGAGTCCACGGCGTCCGAGCACGGCGCACGCATGACCGCCATGCGCAACGCCTCCCAGAACGCAGGCGAGCTCATCGAGGACCTCACGCTCGAGATGAACCGCGCCCGTCAGGCCGAGATCACCCAGGAAATCATGGAAGTCGTCGCGGGCGCCGAGTCGCTCACGTAAGGAGAAACCAGTGGCTACGCCAGACACAGACACAGACACAGACAAAGACACAGACAAAGACACAGAGACCGAGACCGAGACCACGCCCGCCACAGGCCGGATCGAGGAGATCCAGGGCGTCGTCGTCGAGGTGACGTTCCCCAACGGCGAGCTTCCCGAGATCTTCAACGCGATCACCGTCGCTCGCGGCGGCGGCGGCGACGACGACGACGCCGGCGTCCTGACGCTCGAGGTGCAGCAGCATCTGGGCGATGATCGCGTGCGCTGCGTCGCGATGGACTCGACCGACGGCCTGTCGCGCGGCATGGACGTCGTCGACACCGGCGGCCCGATCACCGTGCCCGTCGGCAAGGGCGTGCTCGGCCGGATCATGAACGTGCTCGGCGAGCCGATCGACAACGCCGGCGACGTCGACTACGACGAGCGCTGGCCGATCCACCGCCCGGCGCCGAACGTCGAGAACCTGACGCCGACGACGGAGATGTTCGAGACCGGCATCAAGGTCGTCGACCTTCTCGCGCCGTACGCCAAGGGCGGCAAGGTCGGCCTGTTCGGCGGCGCCGGCGTCGGCAAGACGGTGCTCATCCAGGAGCTCATCAACAACCTCGCCCAGGAGCACGGCGGCCTGTCGGCCTTCTGCGGCGTCGGCGAGCGCTCGCGCGAGGGCAACGACCTCTGGCTCGAGATGAAGGAGTCGGGGGTCATCGACAAGACGATCCTCGTCTTCGGGCAGATGAACGAGCCTCCCGGAGCGCGCATGCGCGTGGCGCTGGCTGGCCTGACGATGGCGGAGTACTTCCGCGAGCAGGGCGGCCAGGACGTGCTGCTGTTCATCGACAACATCTTCCGCTTCGTGCAGGCCGGCTCGGAGGTCTCCGCGCTGCTCGGCCGGATGCCGTCGCAGGTCGGCTACCAGCCGACGCTCGAGACCGAGATGGGCCAGCTGCAGGAGCGCATCACCTCCACGCGTGAGGGCTCGGTGACGTCGGTGCAGGCGATCTACGTCCCCGCCGACGACCTCACCGACCCGGCGCCCGCATCGGTGTTCGCGCACCTCAAC
>Ga0136640_10000275_pt1 | contig 19408 bp, 22 predicted proteins | sample AntDrymUQ8642106_2_FD_105498 | JGI IMG/M metagenome (GOLD analysis project Ga0136640, IMG submission 105498) | Polar desert sand microbial communities from Dry Valleys, Antarctica - metaG UQ864 (21.06) | ecosystem: Environmental > Terrestrial > Soil > Desert | place: Antarctica: Dry Valley...
CTCGCGGGCGAGCTGCGGACGCTCGCCGGCTGCATCTGGCACATCGGCCGGTATCGCTGCGGCAACGGGATCGTCCTGACGGCGCTCACCGCCGGACGGCTGCGCGAGGCGCTCGCACCGGCGGCCGTGCCCCCGTCCGCAGCCGACCCCGACTTCCTCTCGGGCGCCTCGGGGACGCTCGGCCGGCGCGACCTGCTGGTCGCGCGCGCGCGCGACGCTGCTGCGGGTGCGCGAGAGGCGCCGCTGCGGCGACGGCTGCGGCGCGCCGCCGCCCACGAGCCGCCGCGCCGGCGCGTGCACGTCGTCGGGGTGGCACGCACGGAACATGCCGCCGACAGCGCGCGCGCGCAGCGCGAGCTCGCGCGCTCACGCCACGACGTCGTGGTGCGGCTCGCGCCGGGCGCCCCCGGTGCCGGCAAGTGGGCGAACCTCAACGCCGCGCTGCGCTCCCACCCCCCCGCCGGCGCGGACTGGCTGCTGCTGCTCGACGACGACGTCGTGCTGCCGCGCGGCTTCCTCGACCTGTTCCTGCTGGCCGCCGAGCGCGCCGGCCTGCGGCTCGCGCAGCCCGCGCACGCGTTCGCCTCGCACGCAGCCTGGCCGGTGACGCGCCGCCGGCCCGGGCTGATGGCGCGCCGGACGCGGTTCGTGGAGATCGGTCCGCTGACGGCGCTGCACGCCGAGGCGTACACCGCGCTGCTGCCGTTTCCGGAGCTGCAGATGGGCTGGGGCCTGGACGCGTTCTGGTCCGCCCAGGCCGAGCGCGCCGGCCTGCCGCTCGGGATCGTCGACGTCACGCCGCTGCGCCACCTACGGCCCGTCGCCTCGGCTTACCCGCGCGCGGCGGCGATCGCCGAGGCGGAGTCCTTCCTCGCCGGTCGCCCATACGTGACGCGAGCGCAGGCCGCCGAGGTGCTCGCCAGCTTCACGGGCGCAGTGTGATGCGCGTCGCGATCGTGGCGGAGGCGTTCACCTGGGCGCGCTGCGGACGCGCGACGGTGGCCGGGTACGAGGCCGCGCTGCGTTGAAGCCGGTCCTCTTCGTCACGAACCATGCCCCCGCGTTCCGGGTCGGCGCGTTCGCCGCGCTGCACGAGGCGGAGGATGTCGTCTTCGCGCTGGTGGGCGGCGACCTGCGCCATGGCGGTGCAAGCGCGCGCGGGGAACTCCCGTTCCCCGTCATCCGCCCGTCCCAGCGTGGCATCGCCCGGCTGGCCGCATCGGGCCGCTTCCGCGCGGTCGTGGCCGGACTGTCGGGCCGCGTCGCGCTGCCGGGCGCCTACCTGGGGGCGCGCGCCGCACGTGTGCCGTTCGTCCTCTGGGCGACGATCTGGCGCCACCCACGGACCGCGGCGCACGTGCTCTCCTACCTGCCGCTGCGCGGGCTCTACCGCCACGCAGACGCAATCGCCACCTACGGTCCCCACGTCTCCGCCTATGTGCGCGCCAAGGGCGCGCGCGGCCCGGTCATTGAGGCCCCTCAGAGCGTCGACGACGCGTTCTGGAGCGCGTCCGCAGATCCGGCCCGGCACGCCCCGTTCCAGGCTATGTTCGCCGGGCGGCTCGTGCAGGAGAAGGGCGTCGCGGTGCTGTTGCAGGCGTGGCGCACGGCGGAGCTCGCGGACGCGGCGCTCGTCGTGGCCGGTGACGGCCCGTTGCGCGGGAGCGCAGTCGGCGCAGGCGCGATCTGCCCCGCCGCGCCGCTCACCCCGGAGGCGCTGCGCGGGCTCTATGCGGGCTCGGACGTCGTCGTCGTCCCGTCGGTCGGGGCGCGCGACTTCCTCGAGCCGTGGGGACTGGTCGTCAACGAGGCCTTCGGCCAGGGCGTCGCGGTCATCGCGACAGCCGCCGTCGGCGCGGCGGCGGGCGGGCTCGTGCGCCACGAGCGCACGGGGCTCGTCGTGCCCGCCGGTGATGCGGCCGCACTGGCCGTGGCGCTGGCGCGCCTCCAGGCCGATCAGGCGCTGCGTGTGCGGCTGGGAGCGGCGGGTCGTGCGGCCGTCGCCGCGGGCCACTCGCATGCGGATTGGGCGCGCGGGATGAGCCGCGCGCTGGCCGCCGCCGGAGCCGGCAGCGCCCCGTAGAGCGGCTGCTAGCGTGGCTTGCGCCATGCCCAGGCTGCTGCTTGTCATGGTGCTGACGCTGTTCGTCGCTGCCCCGGCGGCGCACGCGGGCACCCGCGCGGACATCGTCGCCGACTGCTTCGATGACGGAAAGCTGGACGGCGACTACAGCGCGTCGCAGATCCGCGATGCGCGCAAAAACCTGCCCGCCGACGTGGACCAGTACTCCGACTGCCGCGACGTGCTCGCGCGCGCGCTCGGCGGCAGTGGCTCGCGCGACGTCGGCGGCGGCGGCGCGGGCGGCTCGGCCGCCGGCAGCGGGTCCGCTGAACCGCTCGCCGCGAGCGGCCCGGAGGAGCAGCAGGCGCTCGAGGCCGCCGCCGCCGACGGCGGCGCCAAGCCCGTGCAGGTCGGCGACGGCACCGTCGTGCCCGGAGCGTCGGGCTTTGCCGCCGGAGCCGCCCGCAGCACGATCCCCACCACCCTGCTCGTGGCGTTGATCCTGCTCGGCGTCGCCGCACTGGCGGCTGCCTCGCCCTACCCGCGCAGGCTCGTCGTCCCGTACGTGCTCAGGCGTGTCCACGCTCGCCGGCACGCCTGACGCGCCGCCGGCGCGGGTGCAGCCGGCCGCACCCGTCCCGCCGGCCATGGTGGTCGTGCAGCGTCGCAACGGCGCCGCCGCGCTCGCAGTCGCCGTCGCCGTGCTGCTGGCGGGCACGGCGTTCATCGCCGACGGCGGCCTGCGGCTGGAGCGCACCACCTACGTCGAGATCGCCCTGATGGCGCTCGGCGCGGTGCTGTGCGCGGCCGCGCTGCTGCTGCCGCGCGCCCGTGCGCAGCCCCTGCACGGTGCGCCCACGCTGATCGCCCTGGCCCTGCTGGCGGCCTACACCGCGATCTCCATCATCTGGTCGCTCGCTCCTGCCGACTCCTGGACCGAGGCGAATCGCACCTTCGCGTACCTGTCCGCCTTCGCCGGCACGCTCGCCCTCGCACGCCTGGTGCCCCATCGCTGGCCCTCGCTGCTGCACGGGATCGCGCTCGCCTGCGTCGTCGTGAGCGCTTGGGCGCTCTTGACGAAGACCTTCCCCGGCGCGCTGGCGCAGGACGAGATCTACGCGCGGCTGCGAGCGCCCTTCGACTACTGGAACTCGGTCGGGCTGAGCGCCGCGGTCGGCGTGCTGGCGTGCCTGTGGCTTGGCGCCCGGCGCTCCGGCCGGCCGGCCCTCAACGCGCTCGCGTGGCCGGGGATCGCGCTGCTCGAGGTCACGTTGATGCTGTCCTACTCGCGCGGGGCGCTGTTGGCGTTGATCGTCGGGCTCGGCTTCTGGTTCGCGGTCGTGCCGCTTCGCCTGCGCGGCGCGGTGGTCCTGCTCGGGGCCACCGCGGGCGCCGCGGCACTGGTCGGCTGGGCGTTCACCATGACCGGCCTGACCACCGAGCGGCTGCCGATCGAGGTGCGCGCGGACGCCGGTCACGAGCTCGGCGCACTGCTGCTGTTGACGCTCGTGCTGTTGCTCGCGCTCGGCCTCTTCGCGGGCTTCCTGAGCGCGGAGCGGCCGGCGTCGCGGGATGCCAAGCGGGTCGCCGGACGTGTGCTGCTCGGCGGGCTGGCGGTCATCCCCGTAATCGCCCTGATCGCGCTCGCGAGCGCCCCCGGAGGGATCGACGGGCAGCTGTCGGAAACCTGGGACCAGCTCACGAACCCCAGCGCGGCCACCCCCGCCAACACGCCGGACCGCCTGACCGCGACCTCCTCGGTGCGCGCGCGCTACTGGGAGGAGGCGTTCGACGTGCACGGCGTCTCCCCCTGGGTCGGCACCGGGGCCGGCGCGTACGCGACGGTGCGCAACCGCTTCAGGACCGGGACGCTGTTCGTGCGCCATGCCCACGGCTATGTCCCGCAGACGCTGGCGGACCTCGGCTGGGCGGGACTGGCGCTGTCGCTGCTGGCGCTCTTCTGCTGGGGCTGGGCGGCGCTGCGCGCCGTCGGGCTGCGCCCGCGCGATCGCGGACTGGCCTGGGACGCCGAGCGCGTCGGGAGCGCGACGCTGCTCGCGATCGCGATCGTCTTCGGCGTGAGCTCGCTCGTCGACTGGACCTGGTTCGTGCCCGCCAATGCGCTGCTGGGGTTGCTCGCGGCGGCGTGGGTGATCGCGCGCCCGCCGCTGCGCACGCGGCTGCTGCTCGGTGCCCCGCCGGCGACGCACGCGACCGCGCCGGCGCCTCCCGCGGCGGACGTCGGCGGGCCGGGGTCGCTGCCGGTCGCGGACGCACAATGGCGTGAGCGCGCGCCGTTCCCGTGGCTGCCGGCGCTCGCCGCGGTGCTGGTCGTCGCGTTCGCCGCCGCCGCAGCCTGGGCGGCGTTCCAGCCCGTGCGCGCGCTCCACGCCGGCGACGCTGCGATCGGGCGGCTCGAACAGGGCCAGCTCGAGGCCGCGGTCTCGATCGCCCAGATCGCGCACGAGCGCAACCCGCTGTCGGCAGAGCCGCTGTGGGAGCGGGGCTACATCGAGCAGCAGCGGGGCCGGCTCGCGAACGCCCAGGCCGCGCTCGAGGAGGCGGTGCGCGTGCAGCCCGCCAACGCCGAGACCTGGCGCCGGCTCGGCCGCTTCCAGCTCTCGGTGCTCGACGAGCCGGCGAACGCGCTCGCCTCCTTCCGGGCGGCGTACTTCCTGGACCCGCGCAACCCGGTGTCGATGTCCGACTTCCTCGAGGCGAGCCGCGCCAACGGGCAGCCGACGACGGTCCCGCCGGCTAGCCCCTGACCGCGCGCCCCACGAGCGCGTCGCGTAGCCCCGGCGGGCCCCCCAGCGGCTCGAGCCGCACGTCGGCGAAGCCGGTCGCCCGCAGCGTCCGCGCGAGCGAGCGGCGCGTGTAGAAGCGGACGTGCTGGCCCAGCGGGTCGTAGTGGGACTCGTGCCGGGCGAGCGCGAGCAGCGTCCGGCGCAGCCGGCCGTGATCGGGGACCGTGACGATCAGGCGGCCGCCGCGCTTGAGCACACGGCGGACCTCGTTCAGGAGCGCTCCGGTGTCCGGCACGTGCTCGAGCACCTCCGAGCACCAGACCACGTCGACCTCACCGTGGCCGAGCGGCAAACTGCCGTCGGGCTCCAGCAGGCGCAGGTCCGCGTCCCCGACGTTGCGCCGCGCGCGCTCGAGCGCCGCGCCGGCGAGCTCCACGCCGACCGGATCCGCACCGGCATCGCGCAGCGCCGCCACGAAGCGCCCGGCGCCGCAGCCGAGGTCGAGCACCCGCTCGCCGCGCAGCACCCCGTCGAGCAGCAGCGCGCGCCGCCGTTCCCAGGCCCACGGCTCGGGATCGTCGGGGAGGGCCTGCCACACGCTCTCGTAGAAGTCGCGCATCTCGGCATCGTGCCCGAAGAGCCGCCCCCGGTTCTGCGCCGCCGTGCCGGTCTAGAAAGCGCCCCGGCGCGAGAGCACGGCCGGGATCGTCTTGAGCAGGATCGTCAGGTCGAGCCCGATCGACCAGCGCTCGAGGTAGAGGAAGTCGAGCCGCACGAGGTCGTCGAAGTCGAGCTCGGCACGTCCGGACACCTGCCACAGCCCGGTCAGCCCTGGCAGCACGAGGTAGCGCTTCTTGTGCCACTCCTCGAGCTGGTCGAAGTCGCGCTGGGGCAGCGGGCGCGGGCCGACCAGCGACATCCGGCCCTGCACGACGTTGAACAGCTGCGGCAGCTCGTCGAGCGAGTAGCCCCGCAGAAAGCGCCCGACGGGCGTCATGCGCGGATCGTGGCGGATCTTGAAGAGCGCGCCCGACGCCTCGTTGTACGACTCCAGATCGGCCTGCATCTGATCCGCGTCCGTGCGCATCGTGCGGAACTTGAAGCATCCGAACGGCTCGCCGCCGATGCCCGGCCGGACCGAGCGGTAAAGGACGGGCCCGCGTGACGTGATGAACACCGCGAGCGAGATCGCGATCAGCAGCGGCCCTAGCGCGAGGATCAGCAGCAGCGCCCCGACGAAGTCGAAGCTGCGCTTGGCCAGGTAGTCGAAGCCGTCGAACACCGGCGGGCGCAGCTCGAAGAGCGGCACCGAGGCTCCGGGCACGAACTCCGCGCGGTGCACGAGGATCTCCATCGTCGACGGCGCGATGCGCACGGTCACGCCGCGCCTGTGGCACTGGTCGACCAGCTCGACCGCCCGCTCCTCGGGGAAGTCGGGGTCGGCGATGATGACCTCCTGCACGCGATGGCGATCGAGCACCGCCGCGAGGTCCTCGATCTGGCCCAGAGAGCGCATGCCGTTGTCGGGCCGCGGCGTCAGCGAGATGAAGCCGATCATGTCGACGGGCGCGTGCACCTCGCCGACCAGCGCGGAGTGCACCTCCTCGATGTGCTTGCCCGAGCCAACCAGCACCGCACGGCGCCGGTAGCCGGCGGCGCGGAGCAGCACGCCGGTGACCCGCTCGTAGGCCCAGCGGATGGTGGACACGTAGGCGACCGCGAAGAACAGCGTGCCGTAGAAGATGTAGTAGCTCGAGTACTGCTCGCCGTTCACGAGCGCGAAGATCAGCGCCACCACGGTGACCTGGAAGAGCGAGGAGACGATGCGCGGCAGGCCGGGACGCTGCGCGCGCTCGGCGTAGAGGCCCGAGCGGGCGAACAGCAGCGCTGTGACGAGGTAGGCGAACGCGATGCTCTCCTTTGCCTCCACGAACGACGCGTCCCACGCCCAGACGCCGTCGCGCACGACGGCCTTGACCATCAGCGCCGTGAGGATCGCTGCGAAGACGCCGGCGAAGTCCAGCGCGAGCAGCGAGAGGACGCGCGCGCAGCGGCGTGCGGTGTCCATCCGCAGCAGGAAGGAGAGCGCCGGCGGGCGCTTGCGGCGGATGTCGACTGCCGGGAGGACCGCCCGGGGAGGTGCGGGGGTGCGAACCGGTGGCTGTTCGACGCTGGTGTCAGGCATCGGCTATCTGCCAGCCATCAACGTGGCAGCCTTTCACAGGTAGTGGCGTTTCCCGCACCAACGTGTGCAACCGGACCGCTGGGCTAGGAGGCGCCGGAGCCCGTGAGCGCCTCGACCCCGGCCTCCTCCAGCGTCCTGCGCAGTCCCTCGCGCAGCTCGACCTTCGGCTCCCAGCCGAGGATCTCGCGGGCGAGGCTGATGTCGGGCTGGCGCACCTGGGGATCGTCTTCGGGCAGCGACTCGTGCACGAGCTCCGAGCGCGACCCCGTGACGTCGATCACGGCATGGGCGAGCTCGAGCAGCGTGAACTCGTTCGGGTTGCCGACGTTGACCGGGAAGTGATGGCCCGACTCCGCCAACCGGATGATGCCATCGACGAGATCCGACACGTAGCAGAACGAGCGTGTCTGCGAGCCGTCTCCGAAGATCGTGATCGGGCGCTCCTGCAGCGCCTGGCGCATGAACGTCGGGATCGCCCGACCGTCGTGCGGCCTCATTCGAGGGCCATAAGTGTTGAAGATCCGCACGATCGCCGTGTCGACGCCCTGCTGGCGGTGATAGGCCATCGTCAGCGCCTCGGCGTAGCGCTTTGCCTCGTCATAGACGCCGCGCGGTCCGATCGGGTTGACGTGTCCCCAGTAGGACTCGGGCTGCGGGTGCACCTTGGGATCGCCGTAGACCTCGGACGTCGAGGCGGTCAGGAAGCGGGCGCGGTGAGCCTTGGCGAGCCCGAGCGTGTTGTGCGTGCCGTGCGAGCCCACCTTGAGCGTGTGCAGCGGCAGTCGCAGGTAGTCGATCGGCGAGGCCGGGCTCGCGAAGTGGTAGACGAAGTCGACCGGCTCGTCGACGTGGTAGGGCTGGATGATGTCCGCTTGGAGGAAGCGGAACTGGGGCACGCGGATGTGCTCGATGTTGGCGAGGGATCCCGTCTCGACGTTGTCGACACAGATGACGCGGTGTCCGCGTCGCAGCAGCTCGTCGCAGAGGTGAGAGCCGAGGAATCCAGCGCCACCCGTGACTAGGCAGGTGGCCATTTGACCAGGATAGCGGCGGTTATTGGCGCGCGGACTTCAGCGCGCGCTTGGGCGTCACGTCGATCACGACGTAGTGCAGCTTGCCCTCGCGCTCGGCATAGCCCTGCTTCGCGAGCCGCTTCCAGACGGCGGGGCAGCGCTTGCAGCGCGGGCGCGACTTGCAGCACTTCGCCTTGCAGCGCACGAGATCACCGGGCTCACGCATTCCGCCCCTCACGGTAGCGTTCCGCCGCATGCCCTCCGACCCCTTCGTGGCGAAGCTCAACGAGCAGATCGGCCACGAGTACGCCGCGCATCAGCAGTACGTCGCGATCGCCGTGCAGTACGACGCCGACACGCTGCCGCAACTCGCGCGCTTCTTCTACCGCCAGGCGCTCGAGGAGCGCGACCACGCGATGATGATGGTGCAGTACCTGGTCGACGCTGACGCGCGCGCGATCGTGCCGGGCGTAGCGGCGCCGCAGGTCGACTTCTCCGACATCGTCGCCCCGGTGGCGCTGGCGCTCGCTCAGGAGAAGCGCGTCAGCGAGCAGATCAACGCGCTCGCCGCGCTCGCGCGGCAGGAGAACGACTACTCCTCCGAGCAGTTCATGCAGTGGTTCATCAAGGAGCAGATCGAGGAGGTCGCGACGATGTCCGACCTGCTGCGGGTCGTCGAGCGGTCGCAGGACAACGCGATGGACATCGAGGACTACCTCGCGCGCGAGCAGCTCGGGGAGGCGGGCGGCGACCCCACGGCACCGCATCCCGCCGGCGCCGAGGCGTAGGCCCGCTCATCACCGAACTGCGGATGGTGCGGGTGGCCGCGGTTCAGGCGACACCCGTCATGCTCGACATCCCAGCACTGAGTGACGCCCGCACGGCAGCATCGAGTTACGGCAAGGCGCGTCCACGCCGGTGGCCCTCGGCATCGGCGCCGTCGACCGGCGTTGACGGCCTCATTCGCCTCCAACGCCGGGAGCCTGCTCGGTTCCGATCCCGACCTGCGTTGGCGTCCTGACGACCTCCCGGCGGTTTGCCGCGTAGCGCTCAGCCAGAGGCGCGCTCGACGGCGGCGCGCGCCCGCGCGAGGCGCGGGTCGCCGGCGGCTTCGGTCAGGTTGATCTCGACCAGCCGCGCCGCCGCACGCGCGGCGCCGGCGGCGATGTCCGCGCCCGCCAGCGCGTCACCGATCAAACCGGGGCGGCCGGCGCGCGCAACCGCGCGCGCGAGCTCGGCCGCCTGCGCCGCGGTCTCCGCGATCGCCAGCGGCACCTCGGCGGCGGCGGCCTTCGCCGCGGCCAGCCGCGCCGGGCGCTGCGGGTCGTCGGGCGCGAGCCGCTGCGCCGCCAGCACCGGCGCGTAGGCCGTGAGGTCGGCCCGCCCCAGCCGCACCGCCTCGGCGCAGAGTCCCGCCGCGCGCGCCGCGTCGTCGTCGCGCCCGGCGAAGCGAGCCGCCATCTCGGCCAGTGCGGCGCCCAACCCGCAGGCGGCTGCAGCCGCCGCGCCGCCGCCCGGCGCGGGCGTGCGCTCCGCAACCGCGGCGAGGAACGCCTCCATGCTCACCCCGATGCCCCACATTGCGGCGCTGTGTCCACGCGCCACATCACCTGCACCGAAACGATGGCCGCTTTACACATTGCCCGTCCGATCGGATCGCGGATAGAAACCCGGCGAGCGCACGCCCGTGGGTGGCGTGGCGACCTAGGGGGAGCGCACATGCTGACAGCGATCTTCGCGCAGGCGGCAGAACCGGCGAGTGCCGAGTCGCTCACCCGAGACAGCGCGATCCTCGCGGAGCAGTACTACTTCTTCACGGTCGTCCTGATGTGGCTGATCCACGCGGGCTTCATGTCCTACGAGGCCGGCATCGCACGGCGCAAGAACGTGATGGCGACGGCGATGAAGAACATCCTCACCATCGCCGTCGTGACGCCGACGTTCTACTACTTCGGCTGGTGGGTCTACAACTGCAACCAGGCGGGCCTGCCGATCGGCCCGAACAGCACCGACTTCACCGCCGCCGCCTGCCAGGGCGGCATCCCGTGGAGTGACGCCTTCGGGCCGAACCTCGCGAACAACATCAACCTGATCTTCTTCCTGGCGTTCCTGCTTTTCAGTTGGACGGCGGCGTCGATCATGTCCGGCGCGATCATCGAGCGCGCGCGGCTGTCGGCCTACCTCGTGCTCGCGGCGATCCTCGGCTCGGCCGTCTGGATTCTCGACGCGGCGTGGGGCTGGAGCGCCGGCGGCTGGCTGACGATGCGCTTCGGCTTCCACGACTCGATCGCGTCGGGCGTCGTCCACGGCGTCGCGGGCGCGTTCACACTCGGCGTGCTCTTCAACCTCGGGCCGCGGATCGGGAGATACACGAAGGAAGGCCTGACGCGGCACTTCAGACCGCACAACCTGCACATAACCGCGCTCGGTCTGATGCTGATATTCACGGGCTTCTACGCGTTCTACGCGGCCTGCCTGGTGATCGCGTCGACGTCGTTCCCGGGCTGGGCGAACATCTACCTCAGCCCGACGACGCTGGGCTCGATCACGATGGTGATCACGATGGGCTTCGCCGGCGGCTTCACCGGCGGCTACTTCGCGAGCAAGGGCGACCCGTTCTGGACGATCTCCGGTGGCCTGGCCGGGGTGATCGGCGTGTCGGCCGGCGCCGACGTGTACGCGCCGACGATGGCCTACCTGATCTCGATGCTCACGGCTGTGATGGCGGTCTACGCCGGCAGCTGGCTCGAGACGAAGATGCGCGTCGACGACGCGGTCGGGGCGGTCGCGGTGCACGGCGTGGCGGGCTTCCTCGGCATGCTCTGGGTGGGCATCTTCGCCGCCGGCTATCCGACCGGGATCAACAACGTCGAGTCCTCGATCGGCGGTCAGCTGATGGGCATGATGACGTTCCTGCCGCTCGGCTTCCTGAGCGGGTGGGTCGCGTCGTGGCTGCTGAAGCGGCTCGGCGTTCTGCGCGTGCCCGCGGAGGTGGAGCTGGCCGGCCTCGACGTCGTCGAGTACGGCACGCTCGTCTACCCGGAGATGGGCGTCATCGACGAGCTGATCGTCGAGCCGGACGGGAGGCTGGTCGAGTCCTCGACCGTCACGCGGCTCGAGTACGCCAACGGCCGGTCGCGCGACCACGAGCGTCAGGAGACCTAGATGCTGAGCTTCGCGATCTCGCTCGCCATCATGCTCGCCGTCGTCGGCGGGTCAGTGCAGTGGGCCGTGCGCGCCGAGCGCCGGCGCAACCTCAAGGAGGACGGCCATGCCCGCCATCATTGACAGCGCGCCGAGCTGCGTCACCAGCGTGAGCGGCGCCGAGCCCGCCGACGACTCGGCGGACTTCATCATCCAGGCGGCGTACGAGAACTGCACGGGCTTCATGACGTTCGGCCCGGGCAGCACCTACGGCGAGGAGGGCGCCGGCGCCGCCGGCGCCTACTACGTGCTCACCTGGATCGGCATCGCGGTGATGGTCGCGGTGCTCGTGTACTGGGTCCTGTGGGAGAACCGCCGGCTCAACCGCTGGAGCGCCGCCAACGGCGCGTCCGGCTCAACCGCGACCCTCGAGACGCGAGAGCGAGGCATCTGATGGAAGACCGCGACCGCCCGTTCGAGTTCCCGCCACTGCAGACGCACTCGAAGAAGTTCGAGCTGGTGATGCTGGGCGTCTCGATTGCGTGCGTGATCATCGTGCTCGTGATCGTGCTCTTCACGGGCCTCGGCAACGAGTTCCGGCCCACGGCGTAGACCGCTTGGCCCTGCATCCCGTACCCTCGGCGGCCGTGCAGGAGCGACCGCTACGCGTACGCATCGACCCGCCGCCGGAGGAACCGCCGAAGCGGCCTGCCCGGCTGACCCGGCGCGGCGTGCTGGCGTTCCTCGTGCTGTTCGGGGTGACGATCTTCGCGGCGCAGAGCTGCCAGCAGTCCCAGATCCGCTTCTCGAAGGAGCGCGCGATCGCGATGGCGCGCCCGCAGGCCGGGTTCACGCCGGAGCGCACGCAGGTTCGGCTCGTCCGCCAGGGCCTGAACGGGCGCCCGTTCTGGGCCGTCTCGTTCTCCGTCCCCGGAAACGGGCCCGACGACTACGCCAAGTTGACCACCGTGCGCGTGGACGCCAACACCGGCAGGATCGAAGCGGTCAACCGGGAGCGGTAGGCGCCGGCTCGAGCAGCCCGAGGCGGTGCGCGAGCCACGGCGCGGGCGCGGCCTGCAGCAGCAGCGTCGCCACGATCGCCAGCGCGACGACCCCCGCCAGCCCGATCGTGACCACCGGCCCGATCACGGCAAGCATGATGGCGGCGAGCAGCTTCGCCCGGATCGTCACTCGCGCACCACCCCAGTCCAGTCAAGTGCAGGTATCGTCGGCCCGCGCAGATGATCGTCTTCGTCATCCTCGGACACACTCCGCTGATCCTGCTGGTCTGCCTGCTCGGGCTGCTCTACCTGAGCTGGCTGGACCTGCGCGGAGAGGAGCTCGACCCGCAGGTCAACCTCTTCTGGGGGCTGCTCGTGTTCCTGACCCACGTACCCGGCTATCTCGCGCTGAGGATCTGGCTCGCCGTCAGGCGCCGGCGCGACGACGCGCGTCGCCCAGCCTGACGAGCTTCACCGCCAGCTCGAGCGCGAGCAGGTCCTCATGGTTCAGTTTGAACCCGGCGACGCGCTCGATCCGCGCCAGTCGCTGGCGAAGGGTGTTCGGGTGTATATAGAGCGTGCGCGCGGTCTCGGCGACCGAGCCACGCCGCGCGAGGTACTCCTCGAGCGTGTCGAGCAGCGCGGTCCGGCGCTGGCGATCGTGGTCCAGCAGCGCCTCGACGGCCGTCCAGTGGCGATCACGGGGAGTCTCGTCCGGCCGCGGTTCAGCGAGGTACTTGTATGCGCCGAGCTGCTCATACCCGAGCGCGCCACCGCCAGGTCGCAATGTGAGCGCGATCTGCGCGGCGCGCTGCGACTCGTGCAATCCCTGGCGGCTTTCGGCGATCCCGCGGCTGGGAGCGCTCACGCCCAGCACCGCGTGCGCCGCTGCGGCGATCGCGTCGCACGCTCCGATCACCCCCTCCGCCGCGTCCGGTCGCGGCAGCAAGACGACAGCCCGCAGGCCGTGCCGCCCGGCGTCGGAGAACCCGACCTGGTCGCGCCCGCGCAGGCGCGCGCCCAGCCTTGTGGAGACGGTCTCCCAATCGGCGCTCGCACCGTGTCCGCGGGTGGACTCACCATGCAGGAGCACATGCGGCCGCCCGAGATCGCAGCCGGGCGGGGCGGCGCCCGTCACCACAGAGTCCGCCGCACGGTCGGCGAGCGCGTCGAACATGTCCTTGACGCGGTCGCGGGCGGTCAGGCGCGCGATCAGCTCGGCTCGCTCGAGCCCCATCGCGGTCTGGTCGGCGAGCGCGCGCAGGAGCTCCTCGTCACCGGCGCCGAAGCGCCGCGGGCGCAGGACGCAGAGCAGGCCGAGCTGCTCGTCGGACGCGACAAGCGGCGTCGTCAGCAGGGCGGCGCCCTCCTGATCGGGCCACAGCTCCCTGATCGAGCCGCCGTGGCGGCCGCGCGCCAACAGCTCGAGCAGCAGCGCTCCTCCCTGCGGGCGCGGACCTGGCGCGCCCGGCGGGTCCGACGCCGCCAGGCGCAGCTCACTGCCGCCCGCCTCGAGCCGGAAGAGCTGGCAAAGATCTGCCTTGAGCAGAGCCCGCGCACCCCTGGTCGCCGCGTCGTGCAGGCGCTCGTGCTGTGTCGCCGCGGCGAGTCGCTGCGAGACCGCTGCGAGCTGGGTGAGCGCGGCGACGCGCTCGCGCGCCTCCTCATATAGCTGCGCGTCCTCGATCGCGCCGCCGACCAGCGTCGCCGTATGGGTCAGCAGCTCGACGTCCTCCTCGGTGAACTCGCGCGGCGCGGCCGTGTGCAGCACGATCACGCCGATCACATCGCCGGCGCGAGAGGTCACGGGGACGGCAGCCATCGACTGCCAGCGCTCCTCCTCGAGCTCCGGGAAGTAGCGCATGCGGGGGTCACGCAGCGCGCTGTCGCGGATCAGCGCCGCCTCCTTGTGTTCCGCAACCCAGCCGGTCACGCCTTCGCCGAGCTCCATCTCGATCTGCCCGACGAAGCTGCTGTGCACAGGGGAGGCCGCGCGCAGCAGCAGGCGTTCGGACTCCAGCAGGTAGATGAGGCACGCGTGACTGCCGGTCGCCTCCGTGGCGATGTCGACGACGCCAGCCAGCACCTCGTCGATCTCGAGCGTTGAGAAGACGGTGCTGATGACCGCGCGCAGCGTGACCGCCTCGTCTGACGTTCCTATGTGCACATCGCACACTCTATTCCCCGCAGGTCCGGCGACGGAGGCCATTGATGGCCACCCGCGAGCGCGGCTATATCAGTGCCCCATGGCCACCGAGACGACCCCTTCCGCGGAGCAGCTCCGCGCAGACCTCGACGAGCGCGGGGTCGAGTTCGTCTTCGCGCAGTTCGTCGACATGCACGGCAAGCCGAACGCGAAGCTCGTCCCGGTGAGCCACCTCGAGGGCTTGTTCGAGGAGGGAGCCGGGTTCGCCGGCTTCGCCGCGGGCGACATCGGCCAGGGCCCGCACGATCCGGACATCGCGGCGATGCCCGACCCACGCACCCTGACGCTGCTGCCGTGGAAGCCGGGCATCGCCCGCTTCGCCTGCGACATAACGGTCGAGGGCGAGGAGTGGCCGTTCTGCCCGCGCACGATCCTGCGCAACCAACTCGCGCGGGCCAAGGCGCTCGGCTTCGACTTCAAGATCGGCTGCGAGCTCGAGTACTTTCTCGTGCGCAAGCGCGAGGACGGCACGATCGAGCTCGCCGACCCGCTCGACAACCTCGAGCAGCCTTGTTACGACATGCGCGCTCTGACGCGCAACCTCGGCTTCGTGACCGATGTCGCGCGGCACGTCGACACGCTCGGTTGGGGCCACTACGCGACCGATCACGAGGACGCCAACGGCCAGTTCGAGCAGAACTTCGCCTATGACGATGCGCTCGTGACCTGCGACCGCGCGATCTTCTTCCGCTACATGGTCGAGTCGCTCGCGCAGGAGCGCGGGCTGCTCGCGACGTTCATGCCGAAGCCGTTCGGCCATCTCACGGGCAACGGCGCGCACTTCCACATGAGCCTCTGGGAGGGCGACCGCAACGTCTTCGCCACCGGCGAGGGGGAGGACGCGCGCGGGCTCGGTCTGTCCGAGCAGGGCTACCACTTCCTCGGCGGCCTGCTCGCGCACGCACAGGCCTACATCGCGGTGACCGCGCCGACGGTCAACTCGTACAAGCGCCTGAAGGTAGGCGACCCGCGCTCGGGCGCGACCTGGGCGCCGGTGTACGTCTCCTACGCCGACAACAACCGCACGCAGATGCTGCGGGTGCCGGCACCGGGCCGCATGGAGGACCGCACGGTGGACGGCTCCTGCAACCCCTACCTCGCGGCGACGGTGATCCTCGCCGCCGGGCTCGACGGCATCGAGCGCGAGCTCGACCCGGGCGACCCCAACCCGATGAACCTGTACGAGTCCAGCGCCGAGCAGCGCAAGCAGCTCGGCATCGAGACGCTGCCCGAGAACCTGCTCGACGCGGTCCGCGCGCTCGAACGCGACGACGTCCTGCGCGCAGCGCTCGGCGGCCTGCCCGGCCGCGACTACATCGATTACTTCGCCGAGTGCAAGCGGCGCGAGGTGCAGGCGGCCCACGAGCAGATCACGCCGTGGGAGCTCGACCGTTACCTGCAGCTCTTCTAGCCATGTGCGGGATCGTCGGGCTGTTCGCCAAGTCACCCGAGGTCGAGGAGCGCCTCGGCGCGCATCTCGGTGCGATGCTCGGCCAGATGGCCGATCGCGGCCCGGACTCCGCGGGTATCGCACTCTATCGCGACCCCGCTCCTGCCGGCTCGACCAAGCTGTCGCTGTTCTCCGAGGACCCCGGCGAGGACTGGTCGGCGCTCGGCGACGCGACGGTGCACGCGAGCCACGCTGTCGTGGTGCTCGAGGGTTCCGACGCGGAGGCACGGCTGCGGGCCGAGCGGCCCGACCTGCGGATCATGAGCGCCGGCCGGCGGATCGAGATCTTCAAGGAGGAGGGCGACCCGCGCGGCTTCGTCGAGCGTTTCGGGCTCGCCGCGATGAGCGGATCGCACGGCCTCGGGCACACGCGCATGGCCACGGAGTCGCGCGTGACGACCGAGGGCGCGCACCCGTTCTCGACCGGGCTGGACCTGTGCCTGGTCCACAACGGCTCACTCTCGAACCACAACCGCCTGCGCCGGATGCTGCGGCGCGAGGGCATCGCCTTCCAGACCGAGAACGACACCGAGGTCGCCGCCGGCTTCCTGGAGTGGCGGCTGCGCGAGGGCGACACGCTGCAGGCTGCGCTGGAACGCTGTCTGGTCGAGCTCGACGGCTTCTACACGTTCGCGGTCGGGACAGTCGACGGCTTCGCGGTGCTGCGCGACCCGATCGCGTGCAAGCCGGCCGTGATGGCCGAGAACGACGACTGGGTCGCGATGGCTTCGGAGTACCGTGCGATCGCCGTGCTCCCGGGCGCCGACACGGCGACGGTCTGGGAGCCCGAGCCCGCCCGGGTCTACTCCTGGGAGCGGGGAGGCGACCGCGCAGCGTCGCCGGTGGCGGGGCCCCTGGCCGAGACCGGCGTCTGATGGGAGCGGTGGCCGCCGAGGCAGAGCTCGTCGATCTCACCGAGACGCCGCTGCGCGAGCTCAACATGCGGCTCCACGCTCCCGATCCGGCTCCGCGCTGGCGCGTGGCGCATCCGAGCGGCGCGCACGCGGTCGCGGTCGGGATCGACGCCGAGGTCGAGGTCGAGGTCGACGGCCACGTGGGCTACTACTGCGCGGGCATGAACAAGCGCGCGACCGTGCGCGTGCACGGCAACGCGGGCGTCGGCCTGGCGGAGAACATCATGTCGGGCACCGTCGTCGTCGACGGCTATGCGGGTCAGTCGTGCGCTGCCACGGGGCGCGGCGGGCTCGTCGTCGTGCACGGCGACGCTTCGGCGCGCTGCGGCATCTCGATGAAGGGCGTGCAGATCGTGGTCGCGGGCTCGGTCGGGCACATGAGCGCGTTCATGGCGCAGAAGGGCGCGCTCGTCGTCTGCGGCGATGCGGGCGACGCGCTCGGCGACTCGATCTACGAGGCGCGCCTGTTCGTGCGCGGCAGTGTCGCGTCGCTCGGCGCGGACTGCGTCGAGAAGGAGCTGCGCGCCGAGCACGTCGCCGAGCTCGGGGACCTGCTCGCGCGTTCGGGAGTCGATGCCGACCCGGCCGGCTTTCGCCGCTACGGCTCCGCACGCGCGCTCTACAACTTCGGCGTCGACAACGCGGGCGGATACTGATGGACGTCGGGGACTGGGACGACTCAGTGCGCGCGCGGCTGGTGCGGGTCCGGGACGACTCAGTGCGCGCGCGACAGGTGCAGGTCCGGGACGACTCAGTGCGCACGCAGCTGGTGCGGGTCCTCGCCGGTGCGGTGGGATCGTGTCGGTGAACGGCTGGCATCCCGGGCTGCGCGAGTCCGCGACGTTCGACCGCAACGCGATCGCGGAGATCCAGCGCGCCGCGCGCGAGGGCATCTACGACATCCGCGGCTGGGGCGCCAAGCGCCGCCTGCCGCACTTCGATGACCTGCTGTTCCTCGGCGCGAGCGTGTCGCGCTACCCGCTGGAGGGCTATCGCGAGCGCTGCGCGACCGACGTGGTGATCGGCGATCGCCATGCGCTCGCACCGCTCGAGCTGCAGATCCCGATCACGATCGCGGGCATGAGCTTCGGCGCGCTCTCAGCGCCTGCCAAGGAGGCGCTCGGCCGCGGCGCCACCGCGATGGGCACCGCCACCACGACCGGCGACGGCGGCATGACCGAGGAGGAGCGCGGACACTCCGAGACGCTCATCTACCAGCTCCTGCCCTCGCGCTACGGGATGAACCCGGACGACCTGCGCCGCTGCGACGCGATCGAGATCGTGATCGGCCAGGGCGCCAAGCCCGGCGGCGGCGGGATGCTGCTAGGCCAGAAGATCTCCGACCGCGTCGCCGCGATGCGCGACCTGCCCAAGGGCATCGACCAGCGCTCCGCCTGCCGGCATCCGGACTGGACGGGGCCCGACGACCTCGAGATCAAGATCGGCGAGCTGCGCGAGATCACCGATTGGCAGAAGCCGATCCTGGTCAAGGTCGGAGCGTCGCGGCCTTATTACGACGTCGCGCTGGCCGTCAAGGCGGGCGCCGACGCGATCGTGCTCGACGGCATGCAGGGCGGCACCGCCGCGACGCAGGAGGTCTTCATCGAGCACGTCGGGATCCCGATCCTCGCGGCGATCCCGGCCGCCGTCGAGGCGCTGCAGGAGCTCGACATGCACCGCCGCGTGCAGCTCGTCGTCTCGGGCGGGATCCGCACCGGCGCCGATGTCGCCAAGGCGCTCGCGCTCGGTGCCGACGCGGTCTCGATCGGCGTCGCCGCCATGATCGCGCTCGGCGACAACGCACCGGCCCTCGACGGCGAGTACGCGGAGATCGGCTCGGCATCCGGCTTCTACGACGACTGGCAGGCCGGACGCGACCCGGCCGGGATCTCCACCCAGGACGACGCGCTGGCCGCGCGCTTCGACCCCGAGCTGGGCGGCCGGCGGCTCGCGAACTACCTGCGCACGCTGACGCTGGAGACCCAGACCCTCGCGCGCGCGTGCGGGAAGTCGCACGTGCACAATCTCGAGCCCGAGGAGCTGGTCGCGCTGACAGTCGAGGCGGCGGCGATGGCGCGGGTACCGCTGGCCGGTACGGGATGGGTGCCTGGGGTATCGGGCTCGTAGCCGGGACGCGGGTTCACGTCACGACCGGTCTGATCGCCCGCAGCGACTAGCCTGCGAGGGCGATGGCGCGCGAGCGGACAGACGCCGACGACCTCTCCGTGGCCCCGGTCGTCGGTCCGGACGACCCGCGCCGCTTCACGGACTCGGGGATCGAGGTCGAGCCGCTCTACGGCCCCGGCGATGTCGCGGACGGCCTCGAGGAAAGACTCGGCGAGCCCGGCGAGCACCCGTTCACGCGCGGACCGCATCGCGAGATGTACCGCAAGCAGCTCTGGACGATGCGCCAGTACGCCGGCTACGCGTCGGCGAAGGAGTCCAACGAGCGCTACAAGTACCTGCTCGCGCACGGCTCGACGGGGCTCTCGATGGCGTTCGACCTGCCGACGCAGCTCGGCCTGGACTCCGACGATCCGCGCTGCTTCGGCGAAGTCGGGCGCACCGGCGTCGCGATAGACACGCTCGAGGACATGCGCACCGCCTTCGACGGGATCCCGCTCGACGAGGTCTCGACTTCGATGACGATCAACGCCCCCGCCGCGGTGCTCCTGGCGCTCTACCA
>Ga0136640_10000276_pt1 | contig 19382 bp, 18 predicted proteins | sample AntDrymUQ8642106_2_FD_105498 | JGI IMG/M metagenome (GOLD analysis project Ga0136640, IMG submission 105498) | Polar desert sand microbial communities from Dry Valleys, Antarctica - metaG UQ864 (21.06) | ecosystem: Environmental > Terrestrial > Soil > Desert | place: Antarctica: Dry Valley...
CGGCCCGGCTGATTGCCGCGGCGCAGCGGCCGGTGCTCTACGTCGGTGGCGGGGTGATCAAGGCCAACGCTTCGGCTGAGTTGACCCAGCTCGCGAACCTCACCGGCATCCCGGTGGTCACCACGTTGATGGCGCGCGGAGCCCTGCCGGACTCGCACCCGCAGCACCTGGGCATGCCCGGCATGCACGGTTCGGTCGCGGCGGTGGCGGCGCTGCAGCGAGCGGATCTACTGATCACCCTCGGCGCCCGCTTCGACGACCGGGTGACCGGACGGCTGGACACCTTCGCACCCGGAGCCCTGGTGATCCATGCCGACATCGACCCCGCCGAGATCAGCAAGAACCGGCACGCGGACGTGCCGATCGTCGGGGACTGTCGCGAGATCATCACCGAGCTGATCGCGGTGATCGAGACCGCCGGCACGTCAGCGGGCAGCGAGGAGCAGACCGGCTGGAGCGAGTGGAGCCGCAGCCTCGCCGAGCGCTATCCAGTCGGCTATGACGCGCCCGACGACGGGTCGCTGGCTCCGCAGTACGTGATCGAGCGGATCGCCGCCGCCGCGGGTCCGGAGGCCACGTACGTCGCCGGGGTCGGCCAGCACCAGATGTGGGCAAGCCAGTTCGTCGGTTACGAGCGTCCCAGGTCGTGGATCAACTCCGGCGGGCTCGGCACGATGGGCTATGCCGTGCCGGCGGCCATGGGCGCCAAGGTCGGCACCCCCGAACGGGTGGTGTGGGCCATCGACGGTGACGGCTGCTTCCAGATGACCAACCAAGAGCTGGCCACCTGTGCCCTGGAGAACATCCCGATCAAGGTGGCAGTCATTAACAACTCTGCGCTCGGGATGGTGCGGCAGTGGCAGACGCTGTTCTACGAGGGCCGCTACTCGCACACCGACCTGCACACGAGCTCCGCATCCAGGCGAATCCCGGACTTCGCGAAGCTGGCCGAGGCGTACGGCTGCGCGGGGCTGCGTTGCGACAAGCCCGACGATGTCGACTCGACGATCGCCGAGGCGATGCAGATCAACGATCGCCCGGTGGTGGTGGACTTTGGCGTGCACCGGGATGCGATGGTGTGGCCGATGGTCGCGGCCGGAATGAGCAACGACGCCATCCTGGTGGCTCGTGATCTCGCCCCGGTGTGGGACCGCGAGGAGGAGCAGTGATGCGACACACCCTGTCGGTGTTGGTGGAGAACACACCCGGTGCGCTCGCGCGCATCTCAGGCTTGTTTGCCCGACGTGGTTTCAACATCGACTCGCTGGCTGTCGGACCGACCGAGCACCCGGACGTCTCGCGCATGACGATCGTGGTGAACGTCGAAGCGCAGGCGCTGGAGCAGGTGACCAAGCAGCTCAACAAGCTCGTCAACGTCATCAAGATCGTGCAGCTCGAGCCCGGTGCCGGCGTCGAGCGCGAGTTGGTGCTGGTCAAGGTGCGTGCCGACGCCGTGACCCGCGGCCAGGTGTTGGAGACCGTGCAGCTGTTCCGGGCCAAAGTGGTCGACGTCGACCCCGAGGCGGTGACGATCGAGGTCACCGGCAACCCCGACAAGCTTGCTGCCATGCTGCGGGTGCTCGAGCCGTACGGCGTCCGCGAGCTTGTGCAGTCCGGGATGGTGGCGATCGGGCGAGGCGGTCGTTCGATCACCGACCGGACGCTACGCACCGTGACGCAGACCGGCTGACGCAAACCGTCTGACCCGACCACCGCCATACCCCGACCAAGCCGCCAAAAACCCCGCCCAAAACCCGAAGGAGCAACCGTGGCCGAGATGTACTACGACGACGACGCCGACCTGAGCATCGTTCAGAACCGCAACGTCACGGTGCTCGGTTATGGCAGCCAAGGCCATGCGCACGCACTGTCGCTGCGGGACTCCGGGGTCGACGTACGGGTCGGGCTGCCGGAGGGGTCGCGCAGCCGTGAGCGTGCCGAGGCCGAGGGGCTGCGGGTGCTCACCCCGTACGGGGCGTGCGAGGAGGCGGACCTGATCGTCGTGCTCGCGCCCGACCCGGTGCAGCGCCAGCTCTATATCGACGCGATCGAGCCCAACCTGGTGGACGGCGACGCGATCCTGTTCGGGCACGGTTTCAACATCCGCTTCGGCTACATCTCGCCGCCGGCCGGTGTGGACGTGTGCATGGTGGCACCCAAGGGGCCTGGGCATCTTGTGCGCCGCGAGTACACCGTGGGCCGTGGCGTCCCGGTGCTGGTCGCGGTCGAGCAGGACGCCTCCGGCTCGGCATGGGACCTGACGCTGTCGTACGCCAAGGGGCTCGGTGGGCTTCGTGCCGGCGGTATCAAGACCACCTTCACTGAGGAGACCGAGACCGACCTGTTCGGTGAGCAGGCCGTGTTGTGCGGGGGAGCCTCGTCGCTGGTGATGGCGGGCTTTGAGACGCTGGTCGAGGCCGGTTACCAGCCCGAGGTCGCCTACTTCGAGTGCCTGCACGAGCTCAAGCTGATCGTCGACCTGATGTACGAGGGTGGGATCGCCAAGCAGCGCTGGTCGGTCAGCGACACCGCCGAATACGGTGACTACGTCTCCGGGCCGCGGATCATCGACGCGTCGGTCAAGGAGCGGATGGGGGACGTCCTTGCCGACATCAAGAGTGGCGCCTTCGCCGATCGCTTCATCGCCGACCAGGACGCCGGGGGGCCCGAGTTCGCCAAGTTTCGCGCCGAGGGCGAACAGCACCCGATCGAGGCGACCGGTCGTGACCTGCGCAAGCTCATGAGCTGGGTCAAGGCCGACGACGACTACACCGAGGGCACCGCCGCCCGCTGAGTCCGCGCCCGGTTGCTCTGCCACGTTTACGTGGCGCGCGGCGACCTGTAAGCGCCCAGTGTCGGAATGCCAAATTGCAGGACGACAGCCTGTCCGAGCGCCGATTGGCTCACCAGGGGGCACGATGGGCCTATGCGCGGGCGGGAAGAGGCGAACGAATCGACGTCGCGCTGGTCGAGGCACGACTGGTGGGGCGTGGTGCTGGAGGCTCCCGACGCACACGCGTTGGGCAGCTTCTATGCGGGGCTCCTCGGGTGGGAGCTCTCCAAGGACGGGCCCGGTGATGCGGCGGTTGCGCCGCCTGAGGGTGTCGCCTACATCGGGTTTCAGACGTCGCCGACGTACGTGCGCCCGGTCTGGCCGCCCGTCGAGGGTGCACCGCAGATGACGATGCACCTTGACTTCGAGGTCAGTGAGCTCGAGGCAGCCGTCGCCCAAGCGATCGAGCTCGGCGCCGAGCAGGCAGAGCACCAGCCACAAGACAACGTCCGGGTGCTTCTCGACCCGGCGGGGCATCCATTTTGCCTCTACACCGACGACTAGCCCGCGCGGCCGCACGCGTCCGCCCCTACGCAAGCCACGTAAACGTGGCGGCCGATGCCTTTCCGTGGCATGCGCGCCACGTTAAGGGTCGGTGTGCCACGTTTACGTGGCGCGCATGGGCCGGGGGCGCGTAGGCCGGCGGCGCGCGCGGTCCTGGGCGAGGGGTGGCACGCTGGGGTCCGGGATGTCGAGTGGGTTACGATCGGCGACCGGGCACACTGTCGTGCAGCCGGTACGCAACTCCACCCGCACGACACCCGCAGAGGATTCTTCGTGACCACACCCGTCGTCCTGATCGCCGATGAGCTATCCCCAGCGACCGTAGAGGCGCTCGGTGAGGGCTTCAACATCCGCAGCTGCAACGGCCCGGACCGCGGCGAGCTGCTGGCCGCCATCAACGAGGCTGATGCGGTGCTGGTCCGGAGTGCGACCAAGATCGACGCAGAGGCGCTTGCGGCCGCACCTCACTTGAAGGTGATCGCGCGCGCCGGAGTCGGTCTGGACAACGTGGACGTCAAGGCCGCCACTCAGGCCGGCGTCATGGTCGTCAATGCGCCCACCTCCAACATCACCAGCGCCGCCGAGCTTGCCGTCGGCTTGCTGCTCAGCGCCGCCCGACACATCGCCCCGGCCAGCGAGACGCTGCGCGCGGCGCAGTGGAAGCGCAGCGCCTTCACCGGCACCGAGCTCTACGAGAAGACACTGGGCATCGTCGGTCTGGGCCGCATCGGGGTGCTGGTGGCACAGCGACTGTCGGCCTTCGGCATGCGCGTCATCGCCTACGACCCGTACGTCCAAGCGGGCCGGGCGGCGCAGATGGGGGTGCGCCTGGTCGGGCTCGACGAGCTGTTGGCCCAGGCGGACGCGATCTCAGTGCACCTGCCCAAAACGCCAGAAACGGTTGGCCTCATCGGTCACGACGAGCTGCACAAGGTCAAGCCGCACGTCATCATCGTCAACGCCGCGCGCGGCGGCATCGTCGACGAGCAGGCTCTGTTCGCCGCGCTCAAGGAGGGCCGCGTCGGGGCCGCCGGTCTGGATGTCTTCGCCAAGGAGCCCTGCACCGACTCGCCGCTGTTCGAGCTCGACAACGTGGTCGCCACCCCACATCTGGGTGCGAGCACCGACGAGGCGCAGGAGAAGGCAGGGGTGGCCGTGGCCCGCTCGGTGCGGCTGGCACTCGCCGGCGAGCTCGTGCCCGACGCCGTCAATGTGCAGGGCGGGGTCATCGCCGAGGACGTACGCCCCGGCATCGCGCTCACTGAGAAGCTCGGGCGAATCTTCACCGCCCTTGCCGACGGCATCGTCTCCCAGCTCGACGTGGAGGTACGCGGCGAGATCACCGCGCACGACGTCAAGGTGCTCGAGCTCGCCGCGCTCAAAGGGGTGTTCGCCGACGTGGTCGAGGACAATGTCTCCTACGTCAACGCACCGCTGCTGGCGGCCGAGCGGGGCGTCGAGGTCCGGCTGGTCACCGACCCGGACAGCCCCGACCACCGCAACCTGGTGACTTTGCGCGGCACGCGCGCCGACGGCAGCCAGGTCTCGGTATCGGGCACGCTGGTCGGCATCCAGCAGCGCGAGCGGTTGGTGGAGGTCGAGGGCTACGACGTCGAGATCGAGCCGACCGAGCGGTTGCTGTTCGTCCGCTACGAGGACCGGCCGGGCATGATCGGCACCGTCGGCGGCCTGCTCGGCGACAACGCCATCAACATCGCCGGCATGCAGGTCAGCCGTGACCGCCAGGGTGGGCACGCGCTGGTCGTCATCGCCGTGGACTCTGCGGTCACCGCCGAGGTCGGCGAGGAGGTCCGGGCCGCGATGGACGCCGAATGGGTTCGCCGCGTCGACCTGGCAGTCTGAACCGGCCGCCGACGCCGCCGCCGCCAGGTGCGCGCTTGGGCACGCTCGGCACCCGGGCCGGTCAGGCGATCAGCGGGGTGCGCCCGATCTCGCTGCGGCGCCGCACGGTGGCGAAGCTGCTGCGCACCCGCTCGTCGGCGACGGCCACCCGGCGTACGGCCTCAGCGGCCACGGACTCGTCCACGGTGAACGGCAGCCGCAGGTTTGCGGCCAGTCCACCGTCGGCGCCGAAGCGTCCTCCGGCCACCAGCAGCACACCGGTCCGCTCGGCTGCCTGCACCAGCTCCGGCCCGTACGGCCGGGGCAGGGCGCACCATAGGCTGAGCCCACCTCCCGGCAGCGTGAACTGCCAGCTGGGCAGTTGGCTGCGCACGGCTTCGGCGAGGGCATCTCGGCTGTGGCGCAGACCCGCCCGGCGCTCGGCGAGGGCAGGCTCGAGGTCGCGCAGCAGGTGGCTGACGGCCAACTGGTCGAGGACCGATGAGCCCAGGTCGACGCTGGCGCGGGTGCCCACGAGTGCCGCCATCATGCGCTCCGGTGCGCGCACCCAGCCGATCCGGAAGCCGCCCCACAGGGACTTGCTGGCACTGCCCACGGTGATCACGTCGGCGCCGAAAGCCGCGAACGGCGCCGGCATGCCGCTCGGGTGTTGCAGCGACAGTTCGGCGCTGCTCTCGTCGACGACCACGGTGGTGCCGGACCGGCGAAACATCTCGGCCAGCCGCGCTCGCATCGACGCGCCCATCAGCGCGCCGGTCGGGTTGTGGAAGTCCGGCATCAGCACCGCGACGCTCGGCGCGGCCCGGCGCAACGTTGACTCCAACGTCGTCGCGTCCCACCCGCCGGCGTCAATCGGGTGGGTGACCAGCCGACCGTGTGCCCCGCGCACCGCTGCGATCGCGTTGGGGTACGACGGGTCCTCGGCGAGGACCCGGTCGCCCGGGGAGATCAGCAGTCTGGTGGCCAGCGCGAGCCCCGCCTGGGCGCCGCTGGTGATCAGCACCTGTCCCGGGCTGGTGGGCAGCCCGCGCCCGCCATAGCGGGCGGCGACCAGGTCGCGCAGCTCGGGCAGGCCCTCGGGGTAGTACCCGGTGCCCCGCAGCTGCGCCGGCATCTGCTCTGCTGCCCAGGCGATCGCGGCAGCCGACTGCGGCACCGCGGCCGGCGCCGCGCAAGTCAGATCGATGAGCGTCTCGTCGACGTCCTGCACCGCGAGCAGCCCCCCCAGTGCACCGCGGCTGCTGCCCGGCACCCGCACCGCCGTGCCTGAGCCCTGCCTCGCGAAGGCGTAGCCGGTGTCGGTCAGCTCTGTGTACGCACGGGTCACGGTGGTCCGACTGACGCCGAGAGCAATCGCCATCGAGCGCTCCGACGGCAGCTGATGGTCCGCGCCCAGCCGACCCTCGGCGATCAGCCGGCGGATCCGGGCGGCGAGACCCTCGTACGCGGGCGCGCCACGCGGCAGCTCGCCGAGCAGACGGGCCATCATGTCCGCGGAGACTCGGGTCATCGCCATGCAGACCACTATGCGCGAAGTGGCTATGGAAATCGAGGCCACTAGCAACAACGGTGAGACGGTGACCACGTTGCTGCTGCCACTGACCCCCCGCGAACAGCTGACCGCCGGCCGCACTGGGCGCCGGTTGCTGCAACTGTTCGCCGGGCTGTTTCTCTACGGCTGGTCGATGGCGATGATGGTGCGCTCGGTGTTGGGCCTCGACCCGTGGGACGTCTTGCACGACGGCATCGTGCAGCGCACAGCGTTGTCGTTCGGCACGGTGGTCATCCTGGCGAGCGTTGTCGTCCTGCTGCTGTGGATCCCGCTGCGGCAGTTGCCTGGTCTCGGCACGCTGGCTAACGCGGTGACGATCGGACTGGTCACCGACCTCGGCCTGACGCTGATCGCGACACCGGAGTCGCTGACGTTGCGTGTCGGTCTGCTGATCGGCGGGATCGTGCTCAACGGGCTCGCCGGCGCCGATGTACATCGGCGCGCAGTTCGGTCCCGGTCCGCGCGACGGATTGATGACCGGGCTGGTACGGCGTACCGGGCGCAGCGTCCGGTTGGTGCGCACCTTGCTGGAGGTGAGCGTGCTGGCCGTGGGGTGGCTGCTGGGCGGCACCGTTGGCATCGGCACCGTGCTCTATGCGCTGATGATCGGACCGTTGGTGCAGGCCTTCCTGCCGCACCTGGTGGTGCAGCTGCCCGCGAGCGCCGCCCGCAGCGGCACGGGCGGGGTCGGCGGAGTCAGCGACGGGCGGCCAGCACGACCGAGGCGTCGTCGGTCACCATCACGTCCACCGCGGTGAAGCGCTCGTCGGTGAGCCAACGCTCGCGCATCTCGTCCACCCGCCCGTGATACGTCGGCGGCCACTGCGTGCTGGGGGTGAAGTCGTCCAGCACGACCACACCACCGGGCTCCATCAAATCGGCGATCACGTCGACCGACCCGCGCTTGACCTCGCGGACGTCCACAAACAGCAGCGAGAACGGCGCGAACTGCTCGAGTGCCGTCCAATCACCGGCATACACCTCGACCCGCTGGTCGTCGGTGAACACGTCGCGGGCCAGGTCGGCGAGCCTTGGGTCCACCTCGGCGGTGACGATCCGCACCCGAGAATCCGCACCGCTGGACAGCCATGCCGCCCCCACCCCACAGCCGGTGCCCAGTTCGGCGAGTGTCCCGCGTCGCATCGCTGCCAGGGTCGCAAGCAACCGGCCGGTCTCGTGCCGGGTCGCGCTGACGAATCCCTGGCTGCGGGACACGTCCAGCGCCCGACGCACGATGTCGGGTAGCTCCGGCGGTGCACTCACGCCCGGAGTCTGACGCCCGGGCTCTGATGCGGTGTGCACGTCACCGGTCGGTCCCGCAGAGTGAGACGGTTGTCCACGAACGTCGCGGTGGCGGCGAGGGGGGCGTACGGTGCGTGGGTCATGCCGAGGTTCGTAGTCATCCTTCGCTGCCGTAGTGGGGCCTTCTGAGGCCATCCCCACTGCGGCGTTTGGCGTTGGCCCACGGATCCCTCGCTTCGGCAGTGCCGCAGGTGTTGAGCATCACCCCGCTCTGCCCGCGCCTCTGACACGCATCGATCATCGTCACCCGGTGGCTGTGCGCCACGGTGGGGTCCGGTTCAGCAGCCCCCAGCCAGCACGCAGCGAGGACGGCGACAGACCCATGTACGAGATGTATCCCGCCGACTGGGCACCCGGTCAGCACAGCACCCACAACCACGAGACCGCACGCGCGCTGCAGGTCGCTCTCGACCTGCGCGACAACGGAGGAGAGCGTCCTGACGACAACTGAGCCGAGCACCCGGCGGCCGGTGAGCCTCGCCGTCATCGGCGGTGACGGCATCGGTCCGGAGGTGACCGCCGAGGCACTGCGGGTGCTCGGTGCCGCCACCGACCCGGACGGCGTCGGCATCGACGAACAGCACTTCACCCTCGGTGCCGATCGGTATCTGGCGACCGGCGAGGTGCTGCCCGAAACGGTGCTCGACGAGATCCGCACCCATGACGCGATCCTGCTCGGCGCAGTCGGGGGCCGTCCCGGAGACACCGCGCTGCCGCCCGGCCTGCTCGAGCGGGGGTTGCTGTTGCGGCTGCGCTTTGCTCTCGACCACTACGTCAACCTGCGGCCGTCCCGGCTCTGGCCTGGGGTGGTGTCGCCGCTGCGCGAGCCCGGTGATGTCGACTTCGTGGTGGTGCGTGAGGGCACCGAGGGGCCGTACGTCGGCAACGGCGGGGTGCTGCGGGGCGGCACACCGCAGGCCATCGCGACCGAGGTCAGCCTCAACACTGCCTTCGGCATCGGCAGGGTCGTCCGCGACGCGTTCCGGCGGGCCGATTCGCGTCCTCGGCGGCGGCTCACGCTCGTGCACAAGACCAACGTGCTGGTGCATGCAGGCTCGTTGTGGAGCCAGGCGGTGGCCGACGTCGCGGCCGACTTTCCCCAGGTCGAGGTCGACTACCTGCACGTCGACGCGGCGACCATCTTTATGACCACCGATCCGGCGCGATTCGACGTGGTGGTCACCGACAACCTGTTCGGCGACATCCTTACCGATTTGGCCGCGGCCGTCACCGGTGGCATCGGCCTGGCCGCCAGCGGCAACATCAACCCCGACCGCGCCAACCCAAGCATGTTTGAGCCGGTGCACGGTTCTGCCCCCGACATCGCAGGCCTTGGGATGGCCGACCCGACCGCGGCGATCCTGTCCGCGGCGATGCTCGCCGAGCACCTCGGCCTCGACGGTGCCGCTCGGCGGATCGAGTCTGCGGTGGCTGCCGATCTGGCCGGTCGTGGCACGACCCGCCGCGGCACCCGCGAGGTCGGCGAGGCGATCGCCGCGCGGGTGGCGTCGGTTAGCGTGCCCGCATGAGCCGATCGACACTGCCGGTCACGCGGACCTCCACCCCCACCGACGACGCCCGCCGTGAGCAGATCCTCACCAACCCGGGCTTCGGGGTGCACTTCAGTGACCACATGGCGCTGGTCGAGTGGACCCCCGACGAGGGTTGGCACGACGGCCGGGTGCAGGCGTACGGACCGCTGTCGCTCGACCCGGCCACCGCCGTGCTGCACTACGCCCAAGAGATCTTCGAGGGCATGAAGGCCTATGGGCATGCCGACGGCTCCACCTGGCTTTTCCGACCGGACGCCAACGCCGCCCGCTTCCAGCGCTCCGCGCGGCGGCTGGCGTTGCCCGAGCTGCCGGTCGAGACGTTCATCGACGCCATCGAGGCCCTGGTGCGCACCGACGTCGGCTGGGTGCCGCGCGGTGGCGAGACCAGCCTGTACGTGCGGCCGTTCATGTTCGCCTCCGAGGTGTTCCTCGGGGTGCGACCTGCCCGGCACGTCACCTTCTGCGTGATCACCTCACCAGCCGGCGCGTACTTCTCCGGCGGGGTCAAGCCGGTGTCGATCTGGCTGTCGCAGGAGTACACCCGCGCCGCGCCCGGCGGGACCGGTGCGGCCAAGTGCGGCGGCAACTATGCGGCCAGCCTGCTGGCCCAGCAGGAGGCCGCGGCCAACGGATGCGAGCAGGTCGCCTTCCTCGATGCTATCGAGCACACCTGGGTCGAGGAGCTCGGCGGCATGAACCTGTACTTCGTGCATGCCGACGGGTCGGTGGTCACCCCCGAGCTGACCGGATCCATCCTCGAGGGGGTCACCCGCGACTCCATCCTCACCTTGCTCGACGACCGTGGCCACAAAGTCGTGGAGCGACACCTCAGCGTCGACGAGTGGCGAGACGGGGTCGCCTCGGGTGAGGTGACCGAGGTGTTCGCCTGCGGCACCGCCGCCGTCGTCACTCCCGTCGGCAGGCTGGCCTGGCCGGGAGGCGAGGCCCGCAACGGCGACGGCGACACGACCGGCCCAGTCACCGCTGCCACCCGGTCGGCGCTGCTCGACATCCAGTACGGGCGGGCAGAGGACCGGTACGGATGGATGCATCGAGTCCAGTGAGGCCATCGTGAGCGTGCATGTCTACGACACCACCCTGCGCGACGGCGCCCAGCAGGAGGGGCTGAGCCTGTCGGTCGCCGACAAGCTGTCGATCGCCCGACACCTCGACGAGCTCGGAGTCGGGTTCATCGAGGGCGGCTGGCCGGGCTCGAACCCCAAGGACACCGAGTTCTTCGCCCGCGCCCGTGGTGAGCTCACCCTGCGGCACGCCACGCTGGCCGCCTTCGGCGCCACCCGCCGTCCCGGCATGGCCGCAGCCGACGACCCGCTGGTCGCCGCCCTGCGCGACTCTGGTGCATCGGTCGTGACACTGGTCGCCAAGAGCCACGATCGGCACGTCGAGCGTGCCCTGCGGACGACGCTGGACGAGAACCTCGCCATGGTCAGCGACACCGTCGCGCACCTGCGCAACGAGGGGCTGCGGGTGTTCCTCGACGCAGAGCACTTCTTCGACGGCTACCGCGACAACCGGGCCTACGCATTGGAGGTGTTGCGGGTCGCCGTCGAGGCCGGCGTTGAGGTGGTGGCGCTGTGCGACACCAACGGCGGCATGCTGCCGCCTCGGGTCAGTGACGTGGTCGGCGACGTCCTCAGCACGGTGCCCGCGGACGCCGGCGCCCGGGTCGGCATCCACTGCCACAACGACACCGGCTGCGCGGTCGCCAACACGCTCGCCGCGGTCGAGGTCGGCGCCACCCATGTGCAGGGAACCGTCAACGGCTATGGGGAGCGCACCGGCAACGCCGACCTGATCGCGGTGGTCGCCAACTTGCAGCTCAAGCAGCAGCGTCCTGTCGTTCCGGCCGGGTCGCTGCGCGACGCCACCCGCATCGCGCACGCCGTCGCCGAGGTGACCAACGTGCCGCCGTCGTCGCGCCAGCCGTACGTCGGGGTGTCGGCCTTCGCGCACAAGGCTGGCCTGCACGCCAGCGCCGTCAAGGTGGACCCCGACCTCTACCAGCACGCCGACCCGCTCGACGTGGGCAACGACATGCGAATGTTGGTTTCTGAGCTGGCCGGGCGCGCCAGCATCGAGCTCAAGGGCCGCGAACTCGGCTTCGACCTCGCCGAGGACCGCCAGCTGGTCACCCGGATCACCAAGCGGGTCAAGGAGATGGAGCAGGCCGGCTACACCTTCGAGGCCGCCGACGCCTCGTTCGAGCTGCTGCTGGTCGAGGAGGTCGAAGGAGTCCGGCCGTCGTACTTCACCGTCGAGTCGTGGCGGGTGTTGACCGAGTCGGCGCCAGACCCCGAGGCCGAGGCACTGTCCGAGGCGACGGTCAAGCTGCACGCCGCGGGGGAGCGATTCGTGGTGATCGGGGAGGGCAACGGGCCGGTCAACGCGCTTGACCATGCCCTGCGGCAAGCCATCGGACAGGCCTACCCACAGGTGGCGAGCTTCCAGCTGATCGACTATCGGGTCCGCATCCTCGACCAGGGACACGGCACCGACGCGGTGATCCGCGTGCTGATCGAGACCAGCGACGGCAACGACGCGTGGGTGACGGTCGGGGTCGGGCACAACATCATCGAGGCGTCGTGGGAGGCACTGCGCGACGCGGTGACCTACGGCCTGCGCCGGTCCGGGCTGACCTGAGGCTGCCGAGGCGGCGGACCCGGCTGGCCGGGGCGCTTGCGCGTGCCGAGGCGCTGATCGCGGCTGCCAAGTGGTCACAGGCGACACCTAAACCGCGTCGTTGACTGTCGAGTGTGACCACTGTGTAGTGGCGGCGCCATCCGCTGCCCGGACGGCTGCCCGGTGGACGTCGTCGCTACCGTGACCCGATGGCGGTCTGGGTGTCGATGTTGCGCGGCATCAACCTGGGTGCGCGCAACAGGGTGCCGATGTCGGCGCTGCGCGACGCACTCGTTGCTGCTGACTTCGAGGACGTACAGACGTACGTGCAGAGCGGCAACATCATCACCTCGTCGGGCCACCGCAGCCGTGACAAGGTGGCCGCGCTCGTGCGCGAGGTGGTCGCCACCAATTTCGATGTGGACGTCCCGGTCGTCGTGCGCAGCCCGGCCGAGCTGACCTCAGTGCTGGCGTGGAACCCGTTTCCCGATGCCGCCGCCGAGCGGCCCAAACTGGTCCAGGTGACGCATCTGGTGACCACCCCGGCGCCTGACGACGTTGAGATCCTGTTGTCAGCGGTGGAAAGCATGCGGGAGCGGATCGCCGTGCGCGGTCCCGAGGTGGCTGTCGACTACGTTGAGGGCATCCAGACCAGCAAGGTGCAGGGTGCCTGGCTGGCCAAGCGGCTGGGCGGTGTCGACGGCACCGCCCGCAACTGGCGAACCCTCACCGCGCTGTGCGAGCTGACCGCCGATGTGTGAGCGGTGAAGAAGGCCGCCCACTCGGATATTTGAGTACCTCTTGCGCCACTCGACGGGTACGCGAGCTCGCCGCCCTGGCGGGCTCGGTTAGCGCGTCGCGAACCGCTTCAGCCGCTCGAGCATCGCGTCGAGCGCCGACCTCGCCTGGTCGCTGGTGAAGATGCCCTGCGCATGGGCCGAGCCGGGAAGGAGCATCGCCTCGTTCTCGTCACCAGGGGCTGCCTCGGCCAGGTCGCTGGACACGCTGGCGGCCGGCTCGTCCTCGCTGGCGATGAACAGTTTGGGCTGATCGCCGAGCCCCTCGACCGTCCCATTGGGCGACAGCAAGACCAGTTGATCGGGCAGGTCCGGCTGCTGGCTGGCCAGGTCGAGGATCCCGTCGGCTCCGGCGCTGCCCCCGACGAGGGCGACGTCGCTGACTCCGTCGTCTTGCAAGTGACCGACCGCGTCCCCGATCGCGCCGGGGCTGATGTCTTCAACCGCGATCACGGTGGCGCCCTGGTCGGCGATCGCGGTCGCCTGCTGCTCCCAGCTGGCCGCGTCGTACGCGGCTCCGTGCGCAAGGACCACGCCGTAATCACCATCACCCCACGTCAACACGTCGTTCCCGTTGATCACGATCGCGCTCCCCGTCGTGCTGCCACCCTGCTGTGACGGCCCGGCAGACTCTTCCGACCCCCCGCAGCTCGCGAGCGCAACGGTTGTGGCGACGGCTAGTACCACGAGTACGCGGGGTCTGGACATGACGTCGATGCTAGGCGTCAGCGGTGCTGGCCGAGCCTCAACCGCGCAGCCGGCGGCACTAGGCTCGGCGCCGTGCGTATTGCGAGGTTCGCCAGCGGCGACGACCAGCCCCGGTTCGGGGTCATCGGTGAGCGAGACGGCGAGTCGGTGCTCGCGGTGCTCACCGGCGACCCGCTGTATGCGGGGATCGAGCTGACCGGCCAGAGTCTGCCGCTGGACGACGTACGCCTGCTGGCGCCACTGATCCCGCGCAGCAAAGTGGTGGGCATCGGCCGCAACTATGCCGACCACGCCGCCGAGCTCGACCACAAGCTGCCCACCGAGCCGTTGATGTTCCTCAAGCCGAACACGTCGGTGATCGGACCCGGTGACCCGATCCTGCACCCCAACACCACCGAGGACCTGCAGTGGGAGGCCGAGCTCGCTGTTGTCATCGGGCGGATCTGCCGTGACCTGCCGGTCGAGCAGGTGGCTGATGTCGTCCTCGGCTACACCGTCGCCAACGACGTCACCGCCCGCGACCTGCAGCACGCCGATGATCAGTGGACCCGCGCCAAGGGTTACGACACGTTCTGTCCGCTCGGCCCGTGGATCGAGACCGACCTCGACGTCTCGGATCTGCGGGTGACCACCTCGGTCCGTACGGGCGGTTCCGCCCCGGACGGGGAGCTGCGCCAAGACGGCCGCACCAGCCAGCTGATCTTCGACGTTCCGAGACTGGTGTCCTACGTCTCGAGCGTCATGACGCTGCTGCCCGGTGACGTCATCCTCACCGGCACCCCCGCCGGCGTGGGCAGGATGGTCCCCGGTGACCAGGTGTCGGTGAGCGTCGAGGGCATCGGCACGCTGGTGAACCCGGTCATGGCCGCATGAGCGCCAGCGGCTCAGACCCGGCCGGCGGCGTCCGGGTGCGCTTCTGCCCGTCGCCGACCGGCAACCCACACGTCGGGCTGGCACGGACGGCGCTGTTCAACTGGGTCTTTGCCCGCCACCACGGCGGGTCGTTCGTGTTCCGCATCGAGGACACCGACGCGGCCCGCGACACCCAGGAGAGCTACGACCTGCTGCTGGACGTGATGGGCTGGCTCGGTCTCGACTGGGACGAGGGGCCCGAGGTCGGCGGCCCGTACGGGCCGTACCGGCAGTCGCAGCGACGCGACATCTACGCCGATGTGGCGGGTCGGCTGCTCGAGGCTGGCCGGGCGTACCGCTGCTACTGCTCGCAGGCCGAGCTCGAGGAACGCCGTCAGCGGGCGCGCGACGAGGGTCGCAACCCTGGCTATGACGGGCACTGTCGCGAGCTCGCCGACTCTCAAATCGCAGCGTACGAGGATGAGGGGCGGCTGCCGGTGCTGCGGTTACAGATGCCTGACCGCGACATCACCTTCACCGACCTCGTCCGCGGCGAGGTGACGTTCGCCGCAGGGCAGGTCAGCGACTTCGTTCTCGTGCGCGCCAATGGGCAGCCGCTCTACACGCTGGTCAATCCGCTCGACGATGCTCTGATGGGGATCACGCACGTGCTGCGCGGCGAGGACCTGCTCAGCTCGACCCCGCGCCAGATCGCGCTTTACGAGGCGCTCGGCGATATCGGCGTCGGCGGTGGAGAGCCGCCGGAGTTCGGGCACCTGCCGTTCGTGATGGGGGAGGGCAACCGCAAGTTGTCCAAGCGGGAGCCGGAGGGCGACCTGCTCGGCTACCGCCAGGACGGCTACCTGCCCGAGGGGTTGCTCAACTATCTGGCGCTGCTCGGCTGGTCGATCGCCGACGACCGGGACGTGTTCAGCATCGCCGAGATGGTTGACGCCTTCGACCTTGCGCGGGTGAACCCGAATCCGGCGCGTTTCGACCCGAAGAAGTGCCAGGCGATCAACGCCAGCCACCTGCGTCAGCTTGGCGCCGAGGAGCTGGCGACCAGGCTGCTTCCTCATCTGCAGAGTGCCGGGCTGGTAGCCGCAGCGGACCCGGACCCAGATGCGGTGGCGCTTGTGCGGGTGGGCGCCCCGCTCGTGCAGGAGCGCGCCACCACGCTCGCCGAGGCGGCCGGCATGCTCGGCTTCCTGCTGGTCGATGAGGCTTCGTTCGTCGTCGACCCCGACGACGCGGCCAAGCAGCTCACCAGCGGGCCTGGCGGTGGGCTCGAAGTGGTCGCCGCGGCGCGCACCGCGCTTGCTCAGGTGGACGTCTGGGACACCGCGTCCATCGAGGTTGCCCTGAGAGAAGCGCTGGTCGACGGGCTCGGGTTGAAGCCCCGCAACGCGTTCGGTCCGGTGCGGGTGGCGGTCACCGGCAGCCGGATCTCGCCGCCGCTGTTCGAGTCGCTCGAGCTGCTTGGACGGGAGCGGGCGCTCGTCCGGCTGGACCGCTCGCTGCGGTGAGGTCTGGGCCGAGGCCTGGGCTGAGGCTGCTGCGGCTGGCGGGCGCCGGTCCGGTAGAGTCTGCGACCGGCTCGGAGGCAGGTGTGACCCATCCGCCACGGGCCGCCCTTGGGGTATGGGGTAATTGGCAGCCCGACTGGTTCTGGTCCAGTTAGTCTAGGTTCGAGTCCTAGTACCCCAGCGATGGACCGGGCTCCTCTCGAGTTGTTACTGCGACGATGCGTTAGAGCGCAACGAGACGGTGACAACTCGTCGGACCGGTGGCGGCGGCGATTTGGCGGCCGTCTCCGGCGCCGATATTCTCAACTGGTTCATCGGCACGGCCCCGTTGTGTAGCGGCCTAGCACGCCGCCCTCTCAAGGCGGTAGCGCGGGTTCGAATCCCGTCGGGGCTACAGCAGACGGGGCTCCCTCCGACCTGTTCGCGCAGGGTCAGAGGGAGCCTCGTCCGGTTCTTGTTGTCATGGCATCGCGCCTCCCACTGCTCAGGGCGGCATGGTTGTCCTCGGCCCCGCCGAAGCGCGGTCTTGCGCCGAGGACTTCGCCATACAGATCTGGTCAAACGAGGACGGACTCAGCACCGCAGTCAACCTGCTGTTCGGTAGCCATAAGCGGATGGGCGCCCCTGGGCGTCTGCCACCCGTGGTGCGTCAACTCTCGCCCACGGGTGCCGCCGCATCGTGCCGTTCGAGCAGGCAGAGACTGCGCGCTACCATCGATGGCATGGAATCACCATTGACCGGCTCCGAGGTGCGTGTCCCGGTGGACAAGCAGGGTCGACTTGTCCTTCCACAGTGGCTGCGCAGGCGGCTCGTCCCTACCCCTGGCGAGGTGCTGCTTCGCGAGACCGCCGACGGTGTCCTCATCACCGCAGTCGCGTCCGTCGGCCAGGTCGAGGAGGCAGCGGACGGGCTCCCCGTCCTGCACGTGGGTCATCCGGTCAGCAACGACCAGGTCAAGGCTGCCATCGCACAGGAGCGCGCCGAGCGGTGATCGACACTTCAGCATTGGTTGCCGCGCTGATCGCCGAGCACGAACACCATCGGCTCGTCCGTCCGCGCCTGCGGCCCGACTGGCAGATCCCGGCCATCGTGCTGGCCGAGACCTTCGCGCAACTGCGCCGGACCTTCCGACAGCCCGCTGGGGTCGCCGCTTCGACGCTGCGACCGTGGACTGGATCCCCGGGGCTGGTCTTGCCGACGACGAGCAGCGCCATCGCGTCGGTCTTCCGGAGATGCGTCGAGTTGGACCTCGGTGCCAGCATCCACGACGCGCTCATCGCCCAAGTGTGCGTTGACCACAATGTCCCCTTGGTCACCCTGGACGCGCGTCAACACCAACTCGCCCTCGCCCTCGGGGCGAGGAGCACCTACGTACTCGCCTGATGCGGCCCGAACTGGGTGAACTCGCGCCTGGCGAAGCCGCCGCATCGTGGCGTCCGATTCCCGCCAGCCGCTGTCCGTGAGATGGGTGAGTATGGGGTCGTGACCACATCCGAGCCGGCCGCAAGTCCAATCACGGACACCGAGAGCTGCTACCGCGCCGCTGCCAGCCGGGACCGGCGTTTCGACGGCGTCTTCTACGTCGGCGTCACCTCGACCGGCATCTACTGCCGACCGAGCTGCCCGGCCCGTACGCCGCGGCAGCACAACACCCGCTTCTACGTCACCTCGGCGGCCGCGCAGTCGGCGGGCTTCCGCGCCTGCAAGCGCTGCCGGCCCGAGGTGGTGCCCGGCTCCCCGGACTGGGACGTCACCGCCGACGTGAGCGGCCGGGCGATGCGGCTGATCGGGGACGGGGTGGTCGACCGCGAGGGGGTGCCAGGGCTGGCAAGCCGCCTGGGCTACAGCGCGCGGCAGCTCAACCGGCTGCTTGCCGACCGCTTGGGTGCCGGTCCGCTGGCGCTCGCCCGGGCGCACCGGGCGCAGACCGCCCGCACCCTGGTCGAGTCGACGGCGATGCCTCTGGTCGACATCTGCTTCTCCGCCGGCTTCAGCAGCGTGCGGCAGTTCAACGCCACCATGCGCGAGGTCTACGGGGTGCCGCCGGGTGAGCTGCGGCGCCGGCGCGGCGGCGCGGGACCGGGGGGGCAGCCGGGCCGCATCGAGTTGCGGTTGGCCTGCCGCCCGCCGTTCGACGGCCGAGCGCTGGTGCACTTCTTGCGGCTCCACGCCGTCACCGGCGTTGAGGACGCTGGGGGCAGTCGCAGCGTCGGCACGTACCGGCGCACGCTCCGACTGCCGCACAGCACCGGCATCGTCACGCTGCGGCCCGAGCGTGACGGCGCGGCGGCGGTCAGGTGCGGGCTGTCGCTGAGCGACGTACGTGACGTGGGTGCAGCCGTCGAACGCTGCCGTCGGATCGCCGATCTGGACGCCGACCCGGTCGCGGTGCATGAGGTGCTGTCCCGCGACCCTGACTTGGCGGGCGACCTGCGACGACACCCTGGGCTGCGCGTGCCGGGCCACCCCGACGGCTTTGAGCTTGCGGCTCGCGCGGTGCTGGGGCAGCAGGTGAGCATGGCGTCGGCCCGCGCGCTTACCGCCCGGCTGGTCCGGGAGCTCGGCGACCCGCTGCCCTCGTCCGACGGCGACCTGACCCACCTGTTCCCGACTGCGGGGCAGATTGTTGCCGCCGGCCCCGACCGCATTGCGGGCCCGCGGGCGCGGGCCCGCACGCTGGTCGCTCTGGCCGAGGCTGCTGCGGACGGCACCGTCGCGCTCGACCGCAGCGCGGACCGGGCCGATGTCGAGGCTGCGCTGATCGCGCTGCCGGGCATCGGCCCGTGGACGGCCGGCTATATCGCGATGCGGGCCCTCGCTGACCCCGACGTGGTGCTGGTCGGCGATGTCGGCCTGCACGCCGCGCTCAGCCTGCGCGGCCCCGACGCCCGCGAGGCGCTGGGTCGGCGGGCGTCGGGCTGGCGGCCCTGGGGGTCGTACGCCGCACTGCACCTGTGGCACCGCGTGCTGGACCAACGCTGGCCGGACGAGATGGACACCAACCAGAGCGAGGGAGTCGCTGCATGACCACGTATTGGACGACCATGGACTCGCCGATCGACGAGCTGATGCTGGTCGCCGACGACGACGGGCTCACCCACGTTGCGTTCACGCCCTTCGTGCCGCCATCGGGGGAGCGCGCTGACCAGCACCCGGTGCTGGCCGCGGCCCGACACCAGCTCGGTGAGTTCTTTGCCGGTGAGCGGCGCGACTTCGACCTGCCCCTGGCCGCCAGCGGCACCCAGTTCCGC
>Ga0136640_10000277_pt1 | contig 19356 bp, 15 predicted proteins | sample AntDrymUQ8642106_2_FD_105498 | JGI IMG/M metagenome (GOLD analysis project Ga0136640, IMG submission 105498) | Polar desert sand microbial communities from Dry Valleys, Antarctica - metaG UQ864 (21.06) | ecosystem: Environmental > Terrestrial > Soil > Desert | place: Antarctica: Dry Valley...
AGAACCGCTCGGCCACATCCAGCGCGGTGGTGTAGTCGTAGGCGTCGAAGGCCTCGGTGGCGGCGCCGACGACCTGCCGTAACCGCCCCAGCATCGCCAGGTCGAGCGGCTCGGTCACGGCCGCATGCAGGTCGGCGCAGGCAGCGTCGCCGATACCGGGCTGAGCCAGCACAAACTTGCTGACGTTGAGCACCTTCATCGCCAGCCGCCGGCCGACCTTCATCTGTGCCTCGTCGAAGGGGGTGTCCAGTCCTGGCCGTGCGGTGGCGGCCCGCCACCGCACCGCGTCCGAGCCGAACTTGGCCAAGATGTCGGTGGGCACCACCGTGTTGCCCCGGGACTTGCTCATCTTCTTGCGGTCCGGATCGACCACGAAGCCCGAGATCATGCAGTGCGCCCAGGGCACTGTCCCGTTCTCCAGGTGCGCCCGCAGCACCCGGCTGAACAACCAGGTGCGGATGATCTCGTGCGCATGCGTATTCAGGTCCATCGGGAAGGTGCGGGCGTACAGGTCCTGGTCGTGCTCCCAGCCGCAGACGATGTGCGGGGACAGCGACGACGTCGCCCAGGTGTCCATGACGTCCGGGTCGGCTGTGAAGCCACCGGGAATGTCCCGCTGCTCCTCGGTGTAGCCGGCGGGCGCCGCCGAGGTCGGGTCGATCGGCAGGTCGGCCTCGTCGGGCACCAGTACCTCGCCGGTGAGCCGCTCGCCGTGCGCGTCCAGCGGGTACCACACCGGAAAGGCCACCCCGAAGAAGCGCTGCCTGCTGATCAACCAGTCGCCGTTCAGGCCGTTGACCCAGTTCTCGAAGCGGTGCCGCATGAAGTCCGGGGTCCACTCGATCTGCCGTCCGCGGTCGACCAATTGCTCACGCAATGCGGTGTTACGCCCGCCGTTGCTGATGTACCACTGCCGGGTCGACACAATCTCGAGCGGCTTGTCGCCGCGCTCGTAGAAGTTGGCCATCCGCTGCGTGGCAGTGGGCTCACCGACCAGGTCGCCGCTTGCCCGCAGTGCGGCGACCGTCGCCTCACGTGCCGAGAAGACCGCCTTGCCGGCCAGACCCTCGTAGATGTGCCTGCCGGTGTCGGTATCGATCCAGGTGGGTGTCTCCGTTAGGACACGGCCGTCGCGCCCGATCACCGTACGGGTCGGCAGTTGCAGCTCACGCCACCACTGCACGTCGGTCAAGTCGCCGAACGTGCAGCACATCGCGATGCCCGCGCCCTTGTTCCGCTCGGCGGCGTGGTGGGCCAGCACCGGCAGGTCGACATCGAACAACGGTGAGCGCACGGTCTGCCCGAACAATGGCTGGTAACGCTCGTCATCGGGATGAGCAATCAGCGCGACGCAAGCCGCCAGCAACTCGGGTCTGGTGGTCTCGACGGCCACCGGTCCCGCTGAGCCGTGAAAATGCACCCGGTGGTAGTGCCCGGGATAGTCGCGTGCCTCCAGCTCGGCCTGCGCGACAGCGGTCTGGAAGGTGACGTCCCACAGCGTGGGTGCCTGGGCCTGGTAGGCCTCTCCGCGGGCCAGGTTGCGCAGAAACGCCCGCTGGCTCGCAGCACGAGAGCGGTCCCCGATCGTGGTGTACAGCTGAGTCCAGTCGACCGACAGCCCCAGCGTGCGCCACAGGTCCTCGAACACCGCCACGTCGGTCTCGATCAGCCGCTCACACAGCTCGATGAAGTTGCGCCGGCTCACCGGCACCTGGCGCTTGGGATCCGGCTTGTCCGGCGGCTCGAATGCCTCGTCGTACGGCAGCGCGACGTCGACGCGCACCCCGAAATACTGCTGCACCCGGCGCTCGGTCGGCAAGCCGTTGTTGTCCCACCCCATCGGGTAGAACACGTGCTTGCCAGTCATCCGCTGATAGCGGGCGATCAGGTCGGTGTGGGTATAGCTGAACACATGCCCCACGTGCAGCGACCCGGAAACCGTCGGCGGTGGGGTGTCGATGCTGAAGACATCGGCCCGCTCGGCGCTGCGGTCGAAGCGGTACGTGCCCTGCTCTTCCCAGGTCTTCGACCACGCGGCCTCCAGCCCTTCGAGGGCGGGCTTTTCGGGCACGCGGATCGTGTGGGACGCGGGCGGAATGCTCATGGGGCGCCATCGTACGGAGCGGCCCACCCGGGGAGGGTGGGGTAGGGCTGGGTAGGCGACATGTGGGCGGCGTGGGAAGAGGATTGTCGGCGGCTGCGTGGAGTAGCCGTTAGCGTGCTGTCGTGCTCCAAGCGCCGCCTGACCAGCATGTTGAGGCCGTGCGCCGGCTGCAGGCGTCCTATCGACAGCTGCCTGCCGAAGCCCCGGTGCGGTTGGCCAAGCCCACATCGAACCTGTTCCGGCCGCGGGGTGGTCCGCCCGACGGCGGTCTCGATGTGTCGGGGCTCACCGACGTGCTGGCGGTCGACCCGGTCGCCCGAACCGCCGATGTGCAGGGGATGTGCACATACGAGCGATTGGTCTCCGTGACCTTGGCGCACGGGCTGATGCCGCTGGTCGTCCCGCAGCTGCGGACGATCACCCTGGGCGGCGCGGTCAGCGGGCTCGGCATCGAGTCCACGTCGTTCCGCGACGGGCTGCCGCACGAGTCGGTGCTCGAGCTGGACGTGCTCACCGGCGCAGGCGAGGTGGTGACGGCCAGACCCGACGGCGAGCACGCGGACCTGTTCGCGGCCTTCCCCAACTCCTACGGCTCGCTCGGCTACGCCACCCGGCTGCGCATCGAGCTGGCGCCGGTGGCGCCGTACGTGCGGCTCACCCACGTCCGGGCGCGTGACCTCGACCACCTCGGCGAGCTCATCGCGCAGGTGGTCGCCTACCGGGCGTACGCGGGCCGACCGGTGGACTTCGTCGACGGGGTGGCGTTCGCGCCCGACGAGGTGTACCTGTGCCTGGGCCGCTGGTCGGAGTGGGAGTCGCGGACCAGCGACTACGCCGGCCAGCAGGTGTACTACCGCTCGATCCGGGAGCGACCCGACGATGCGCTCGGCGTCGAGGACTACCTCTGGCGTTGGGACACCGACTGGTTCTGGTGCTCGGCGGCCTTCGGCGCCCAGCACCCAACGGTGCGCCGGGTGTGGCCGAGGCGCTGGCGGCGCAGCGACGTCTATCACCGACTGGTGGGCCTCGAGCACCGGTTCGGCGTCGTCGCCCGGGTCGACCGGCGACGTGGGCGCCCACCCCGCGAACGGGTGGTGCAAGACGTCGAGGTGCCGGTGGAACGGCTGACTCACTTCCTTCGGTGGTTCGACCAGACGGTCGGCATGCGACCGGTGTGGCTGTGCCCGTTGCGGCTGCGTGAGGTGCCAACCGGCAACGGAGCCGGCGCCCGGACGTGGCCGGCGTACCCGCTCGAACCGGGTCGCACCTACGTCAATGTGGGCTTCTGGGGCACCGTGCCGATCGCCCCGGGCGCCGCCGACGGTGACGTCAACCGAGCGATCGAGGACCAGATCGCCGCGGTCGGCGGCCACAAGTCGCTGTACTCCGACGCCTACTACGACCGCGCGGTCTTTGACACCATGTATGGCGGGGCGGTAAGGGCCGAGGTCGCGTCCCGTTACGACCCGGCAGCCCGATTGACGGGGCTCTACGAGAAGGCGGTGCAACGACGATGACGCTGAGTCCCACCACGGTCCGGACACCGATTGCCACGGCCTTCGCTGCCCTGAGCCCGCGCGGGCTGCCGTTCCGGCTCACCGCTTTCGACGGCAGCGGCGCCGGCCCTACGGATGCCGACATCAGAGTGCACCTGGCGAACGAGCGTGGCCTTTCCTACGTGGTCACTGCACCCGGTGACCTCGGTATGGCGCGGGCCTATGTTGCCGGCGACCTGGAGGTGCGCGGTGTGCACCCAGGCGACCCGTACCCGCTCATGCGGGCCGTCTCGGGCAGCTTCGACGCGGTATCGCCCTCACCCGCGGCGCTGCTGCGGCTGGTCAATCAGGTGGGCTGGGGGCATCTCAAGCCGCCGCCACCGCCGCCGCAGGAGCATCTGCCCCGCTGGCGACGAAGCCTGGAGGGGCTGCGGCACACCCGTGGTCGCGACGCGGTGGCGATCCAGCGTCATTACGACGTGTCCAACGAGTTTTGCGAGCGGGTGCTCGGCCCGTCGATGACCTACACCTGTGCGGTGTTTCCCGACGCGGACGCCACGCTCGAACAGGCACAGCAGGCGAAGTACGACCTGGTGGCCCGCAAACTCGGCCTGCGTCCGGGCATGCGGTTGCTCGATGTCGGCTGTGGGTGGGGCGGCATGGTCCGGCACGCGGTGCGCGAGTACGGCGTGCAGGCGATCGGGGCGACGCTGTCGGCACAGCAGGCGAGCTGGGCGCAGCGGGCGATCGAGCGCGAGGGTCTCGGCGGTCGCGCCGAGGTTCGGCGCTGCGACTACCGCGATGTGGCCGAGACCGGCTTCGACGCGATCAGCTCCATCGGGCTCACCGAGCACATCGGGCTGCGCGCCTACCCGGCGTACTTCCGGTTCCTGCGGGACCGTCTGCGACCCGGGGGTCGGCTGCTGAACCACTGCATCACCCGGCACGACAACGCGATGACCTCGACCGGTGCGTTCATCGACCGGTACGTGTTCCCCGACGGTGAGCTGACCGGGTCCGGCCGCATCATCAGCGCCATGCAGGACAACGGCCTCGAGGTGCGGCACGAGGAGAACTTGCGCGAGCACTATGCCCTGACCCTCGCAAGGTGGTGCGCCAACCTCGTTGAGCACTGGGACGAGTGTGTGGCAGATGCCGGGATAGGCACCGCCCGTGTCTGGGGCATGTACATGGCCGGGTCGCGGCTCGCGTTCGAGCGCAACAAGATCCAGCTGCACCAGGTGCTGGCGTCCCGCACCGATGCCGTTGGGGTGTCCGGTTTCGACCTTCGCCCGGACTGGTAGCGGTTAGGTCGGGTAGGGGATGACGCGACCGCCATCCGCAGCCCGCGGAGTGGGAGGGATACTCACAGGCGATGGCCGACTCCAGCGCACCCGCACCGACCCCCGTCCCGCATCCGCTGTATGCCGACGTGGAGCGAGCTCTGCTTTCGCGTTGGCCCGAAACCCGGTTGGACCCCAGCCTGGAGCGCATCCGCGGTCTGGTTGATCTGCTGGGTGAGCCGCAGCGGGGCTACCCCGTCATCCACCTGACCGGCACCAACGGCAAGTCCTCGACCAGCCGGATGATTGACGCGCTGCTGCGGGCACTGGGCTTGCGTACCGGCCGTTACACGAGCCCGCACCTGCAGTCGATGACCGAACGGATCAGTCTCGACGGCGAGCCGTTGAGCGAGGAGCAGTTCGTCGCAGCGTACGGCGACGTTGCCGCCTATCTCGAGGTGGTCGACCGCTCCGGCGCGCACCCGGTGAGCTTCTTTGAGGCGCTCACCGCGATGGCGTTCGCGGCGTTCGCCGACGCTCCGGTGGACGTCGCGATCGTCGAGGTCGGCATGGGGGGATCGTGGGATGCGACCAACGTCGCCGACGCCCAGGTGGCCGTGGTCACGCCGGTCGCTATCGACCACGCCGCGTACCTCGGCGACGACCCGGTCGACATCGCCACCGAGAAGGCGGGGATCGTCAAGTCAGGCACCATCGGCGTGCTTGCCCAGCAGTCCGCCGACGTCGCCGAGGTGCTGCTGACTCGTGCCGCCGAGGTGGGCGCCAGTGTTGTTCGTGAGGGGGTCGAGTTCGGCGTGGAGTCGCGGGTCGCCAGTGTCGGCGGCCAGGTGGTCGCCGTGCGCGGGCTGGCTCGCATCTACGACGAGATCTTACTACCGCTGCACGGTGAGCATCAGGCACACAACGCGGCGGCAGCAATCGCCGCGGTGGAGGCCTTCATCGGTGGGGGAGCAGAGCTCGACACCGATGCCGTCCGGGAGGCCTTCGCCACCGTGACCAGCCCCGGGCGGCTCGAGGTTGCCCGTCGCAGCCCCACCTTCGTGCTGGACGGCGCGCACAACCCGCACGGTGCGAGCGCCAGCGCGGCGGCGATGCAGGAGGCGTTCGCGTTCAGCCCACTGATCGGCGTCGTCGGGGTGATGGCCGACAAGGATGTGGAGCAGATGCTGGCGGCCTTCGAGCCGGTGATGGCCGAGATCGTCTGCACGCAGGCCTCCACCGCACGGGCGATGCCGGCGGAGGAGGTTGGTGAGGCCGCCGAGGGGGTCTTCGGGCAGGACCGAGTGCACGTTGCCGCCCGGCTGGACGATGCCCTGGACGTGGCGGCTGGTCTGGCGGAAGCGGGTGGCTCGTTCGGTGAGTCGATGGGCAGCGGTGGGGTGCTGGTGACCGGCTCGGTGGTCACCGTCGGCGAGGCCCGCACGTTGCTCGGCATCACCGATGGGGCGCGCTGACGTGCGTGCGATGGCGGCGGCGGTGTTGACCTTCGAGGCGATCGTGATCGGGCTGTCGGTGCCCGTCCTCATTCAGGTGGTCGGCATCGATCCCACGACGGCTGTGGCCGCCGGGTTGGGGCTCGCGCTGCTCGCCGTGATCACAGCCGGGTTGCTGCGCTACCGATGGGCCTATGCACTCGGCTGGGCTGTGCAGGTCGGGGCGCTGGCGCTCGGGTTCTGGACGTGGGCGATGTTCGTGGTGGGGGTGTTGTTCGGCGGCTTGTGGGCCCTGGCCATCGTGCTCGGCGGCCGGGTCGACGACCTGAAGGCTCAGCGTGCAGACCCCGCCTGAGCTGGGTAGGAGAGCCGCAGCGTCCGGCCGCTGGTTAGTCTCCGGCTCATGAGTGAGCGGACACTGGTCTTGTTGAAACCGGACACGGTACGTCGCGGTCTGATGGGCGAGGTGCTCGGCCGCTATGAGGCCAAGGGCCTGTCGGTGGTGGCGATGGACCTGCGCACCATCGACGGCGAGCTGGCCGACCAGCATTACGCCGAGCACGTCGAGCGCGACTTCTATCCGCCGCTGTGCGCGTTCGTGACCTCCGGGCCGATGGTGGCGATGGTGTTGGAGGGCGACGAGGCGGTCGAGGTCGTCCGTGCCGTCAATGGCGCCACCGACGGCCGCAAGGCTGCCCCGGGCTCGATCCGGGGTGACCTGTCGATGTCCAACCGCGAGAACCTCGTGCACGGCTCGGACTCTGCCGAGTCGGCCGGCCGGGAGATCGCGCTGTTCTTTCCCGACCTTGGCTGAGCTGGTGCGGACCGCTCGCGAATGAGCGCGACCGCTGCCCGCGTACTGCTTGCGACCTGCGCTGAGGTCCCTGACGGTGACGACGACGAGCAAGCCGCGATCGACGCGCTGCGCGCTGACGGCATCGACGCTCAGCCGTCGGTATGGGACGACCCAGACGTCGACTGGGCCGCCACCGATCTCGTGGTGGTGCGTTCCACCTGGGATTACACGCTGCGCCGCGAGGAGTTCCTGGACTGGGCTCGGTCGGTGCCCCGGCTCGCCAACCCCGCTTCCGTGCTGGCCTGGAACACCGACAAGACCTACCTGCGCCAGCTTGCCGACGCCGGGCTGCCGGTCGTGCCGACGTCGTGGTTCCAGCCCGGTGACGAGGTCGACGACCTCGCCCCTGACGTGGTCGTGAAGCCGACCATCAGCGCTGGCGCCAAGGACACCCGGCGGCACCGTGCCGGCAGCTCTGCGCGTGCGCACGCCGAGCAGTTGCTGAACGCCGGCCGAGCGGTGATGGTGCAGCCGTACATCGATGCGGTGGACACCGTTGGCGAGACCGGGCTGGTTTGGCTGGGCGACCGGTTCAGCCACGCCTTCCGCAAAGGGGCGTTGCTGGCCGCCGGGGCCGATGCCACCGCCGACCTGTATGCGGTGGAGGAGATCGGTGCCCGGGAGCCGAGCCGGGCAGAGTTGGCGACCGGCGAGCGGGTGCTTGATGTGCTTGCCGAGCTTGCGGCCGCCGGTCGCGCTGACCTGCTCTATGCCCGGGTGGACCTGGTGCCCGACCCGTCCGGCGTGCCGGTGCTGCTGGAGCTCGAGCTGACCGAGCCGTCGCTGTGGTTCGCCGCGGATCCGTCGGCGGTGGCCCGGTGGGTGGCCGCCGTAAAGGGTTGGCTCGCGCGCTCCTGAGGCCCGAAGAGGCCGCGCACGAGAACGACGGCCAACACCCCACCGACAGCCTGGGCAGCCACAAACGCCGGCGCCGAGGCCGGCGCGATGCCCGCAAAGGTGTCGCTGAAGACCCGGCCGAGGGTCACCGCCGGGTTTGCGAAGGACGTCGAGCTGGTGAACCAGTACGCGGCGCCGATCCAGGCCGCAACCACAACGGGAGCCGCCTCGGCGCGTCCGGTCCGGCCCACGGCCAACACGACGGCCACCAATCCGGTGGTGGCGACGACCTCGGCCAGCCACAGGTTCGCCCCGCTGCGCGCGGTGCTCGACAGCTGCAAAAGACTCAGGTCAAACATGCCGTTGGCCAGCAGAGCACCCGTGACACCGCCGCCGAGCTGTGCGGCGACGTAACCGAGCGCATCAGTCACCGGTCGCCGATCGGTGAACGCCACCACCGCGGTCACCACCGGGTTGAAGTGTGCGCCCGACACTGGCGCCAGTAGCCAGATCAGCAGTCCCAGGCCGAAGACCGTGGTCAGGCTGTTGGCCAGCAGTTGCACGGCGACATCGTCGGTGAGCTCAGTCGCCATCACCCCCGAGCCGACCACGACCGCGACCAACAGGGCGGTGCCCACCGTCTCGGCCAGCAGTCGGCGGGACAGCGGTGCCACCTCGGCGGCACTCACGCGAGCGGAGCCGGGCGCACGTCGAGCTCAACTAGCAGGTCGCGGACGCGCTGCTCGATCTCGGCGGCGATCGGGCGAACCGCTTCGACTCCCTGGCCCGCTGGGTCCTCGAGCGGCCAGTCGACATAACGCGCACCGGGCGCATACGGGCACTCGTCACCGCAGCCCATGGTCACCACCACGTCGGCTGCACGCACAATCTCGTCGGTCCACGGCTTGGGGTACTCGCGGGCGATGTCGATGCCGCGCTCGGCCATCGCCTGCACTGCCGCCGGGTTGACCGAGGGACCCGGCTCGGAGCCGCCGGACCAGCCCATCACCCGGTCGCCGGCCATCGCCTGCAAAAACCCGAGTGCCATCTGCGAACGTCCGGCGTTGTGTACGCACAGGAACAACACGGTGGGCAGTCCGTCGGCGTGGTGGCCCTCCAGCTTGGCGAGCGCCCGCAACCGATCACGAGCGAAACGCTCGGTCATCAACGGCAGGTACGTCGGCACCCGGGCGCCTTCGGCCAGCTGCTCGTACGAAAAGGCGACCATCCGCTCGATGGTGTCCCGGGCGTAGCGGTCTCCGAACTCGGCTGCCAGCCGGTCCACGGACTCGTACAGCGCCGCAGAGAAGTCGAGCGATCCGATGCTGGTGCTGAGAGAGGTGTTCATGTCGTGCCCCTTGCGGCGAGATAGCGGATGCGGCCCACGATGTCGCTGAACGCCGCATCGAAGGCCTCTAAGCTGTTAAGCGGGACCGGGTCGGCGACCGACCAGTGCACAAGGCCGCGGGCAGCGGTCCGGTGCAGCGACTCGTAGGCGTGGTCACACACCGCCACCAGCAGGTCCTCGGCGGTGAGCACGTCATCCAGCCTTGCGGTGCTCGCGCCACGGAGGTCGAGACCATGTCGGCGGGCAGCTGCCACTGCTCCGGGGTGCACCCGGTCTGCGGGCTCGGTGCCTGCACTGGCCGCCTCGCCACCGGTCAGCTGACGCCAACTGGCAGCCGCCAACTGCGAGCGTGCAGAGTTTGCGGTGCAGGCGAAGACGACCCGGCCGTCGGTCAGCTCGGCGAGCCGGTCGGCAACCGCCGACGGCACTGCGGCGACTCCGGCAAGCGCACCCGGCACCAGCCGTACGTACGTGCGTCGGCGGTCGTGCTCGGAACGGGTGCGGGCCACCGCTCCCACCCGCTCGAGCACGTTGAGATGATGGGCCAGCAGGTTGGTCGGCAGCCTGAGCAGACTGCCGAGCTCGCCGGGGGAGCGATCGCCGAGGGCCAGCGCGTCGACCATCTGCACTCGCGCCGGATCGCCGAGGGCAGCGTGCACCGCCGCCCGGCGGGAAACGTCTCCAGATTTCTGCTCAAGTTTCATTGAGTCAATGATTATCGACTAAATGGCTCGCGGTCAAACCGTGGGGTCCGTGCAAGCGGGTGAGATGTCCGGATTTGCCGACCAGATACGCTGGGGCAGTGGCCACGGCTACACGCCGAGGCGTGTCGCGGTCAGGTGGGCTCGTCCAGCACACCTAGCCTGGGGCAGAATCACACTCAGACAGACAGAAGCGACCAGGGGGCCGCGTGGGCAACAGCTTCCTCGGCCGAGACATGGCCGTTGACCTCGGCACCGCGAACACGCTCGTATACGTGCGTGGCCGCGGGGTCATGCTCAACGAGCCCTCGGTGGTCGCGCTGGACTCGACCACCAGGGAGATCCTGGCGGTTGGTACCGAGGCAAAGCGGATGCTGGGGCGGACACCGGGCGGCATGATTGCGATCCGCCCGCTTAAGGATGGCGTGATCGCCGACTTCGAGTCCACCGAGCAGATGCTCAGGCTGTTCATCCAACAAGTACACCGCCGCCGCTACTTCGCCAAGCCGCGACTGGTGATCTGTGTGCCGTCGGGAGTGACGGCCGTCGAGCAGCGGGCGGTCAAGGAAGCCGGGTATCAGGCCGGCGCCCGCCGGGTGTACATCATCGAAGAGCCGATGGCGGCGGCGATCGGTGCAGGCCTTCCGGTGCACGAAGCAACCGGCAACATGGTGGTCGACATTGGGGGCGGCACCACCGAGGTGGCGGTGATCAGTCTCGGCGGGGTGGTTACCAGCCTGTCCATCCGCACCGCCGGCGACGACATGGACGCCGCGATCGTGTCGTGGATGAAGAAGGAGTACTCCCTGATGCTCGGCGAGCACACCGCCGAGGAAGTCAAGATCGCGCTGGGGTCGGCGTTCCCACTGGCTAGCGAGCCGGAGGCGGACATCCGCGGGCGCGACCTGGTTTCTGGCCTGCCGCGCAGTGTGCCGGTGTCGACAGCGGAAGTGCGCCAGGCGCTGGAGGAACCGTTGCAAGACATCGTGGACGCAGTGCGCACCACCTTGGACAAGACTCCGCCCGAGTTGGCCGGCGACATCATGGACCGGGGTCTGGTGCTGACCGGTGGCGGCGCCTTGCTGCGTGGTCTGGACGAGCGGCTGCGGCACGAAAGCGGCATGCCGGTGCACGTGGCGGCGGACCCGCTGCACTCGGTGGCGATCGGGGCGGGACGCTGCGTGGAGGAGTTCGACGCCCTGAAACAGGTGCTTGTCTCCGAGTCCCGGCGGTAGTGGGATGTCGCTGCTGCGCTCTCCCTCGCGGGGGGCTGCGACGTCGCTGGTGCGGCCGATCAAGCTCAGCCGCACCACCAGATCCCGCGCCCGTACCGGACAACCACTCGGTCCCGACCGAGACCAAAACCGGCAGACCCGTACAGCTTTAGCCATCAGTGTCTTGGTTGCGCTGACGCTGATGGCGGTGGACGCCACCGGCCGCCCGAACTCTGCGGTCGAACCGCTGCGAATCGGCGCCGCCGAGGTCTTCGGCCCGTTGGAGGCCGGCGCGGATGCCGCGGTCCGCCCGGTGACCGACCTTGCCTCGCTGTTGGTCCACTCGCGCGAGCTGCAGGCCGACAACACCCGACTGACCGACGAGAACGCCGGCCTGCGCGCCGAGCTCGCGACCGGCGAAGTCGACCGCAACCGGCTCGCCGAGTATGACGCCCTCGCCGGGATCACCGATCGCACCGGCTTCAAGCTGGTGAACGCCCAAGTCGTGGCGATCGGGCCAGCCCAGGCCTTTCGCCGCACGGTCACCATCAACGCCGGCACCGCCGAGGGGGTAAAGAAGGACCGCACCGTGGTCAACGCGGCCGGTCTGGTCGGTCGGGTGCTGCGCGCTGGCCGGCACACCGCCACCGTGTTGCTGGTGATCGACGCCGGTTCTGTGGTCGGGGGCCGGCTCGACCGTTCGATGGAGCTCGGCTTCTTGCGCGGCAACGGCAGCCTCGGAGCTGACGGTCGGCTGGTGCTCGATCTGGTCGACCCCGATTCGGTGCCGGTCAACGGGGACACGATCGTCACCTGGGGGTCTCGCGGCGGCTCGCCGTACGTGCCGGGGGTGCCCGTAGGCACCGTCCGTGAGGTTCAGGCTAAGGCCGGCGACCAGTCGGTGACCGCCACCGTGGAGCCATTCGCCGACATGACCTCGCTCGATGTGGTCGGCGTGGTCACCGGGACGCGTCAGCCGCGCGGCACATCGGGTGGGGCCGTGGGGGGAGCACAGTGATCGTCATCCGGCCGCTGATCACGCTGCTGCTGGTGCTGGTGACCGTCACGGTTCAGGTTGGGCTGTTCACCAAGCTGTCCATCGCCGGTGTTGTCCCTGACCTCGCACTGCTGCTGGTGGTGGCCGCCGCGATCGTGCGTGGCCCCGCCTACGGGACCGTGCTCGGACTGTTCGCCGGCTTGGCCGTCGACCTTGCCCCACCCGCCGACGGGATTGCCGGGCGGTGGGCGCTGGCACTGGCCCTAGCTGGCTGGCTAGCGGGACAGGCACGCGGTGGCGCCCGGCAACCGGCCGTCGCAACCGTTGCCACGGTGGCGGTATCGTCGCTGGCCGCCACGTCGGTCTATGCGCTCAGTGGCCTGGTGTTGTCCGAGCCGGGGATCGACGTCGCCAGCACCCTGGAGGTGCTGCCGATTGCGTTGCTTTACGACGTGGCGATCACGCCGCTGGTGGTGCCCCTGGCCATGCTGGTGTGGCGCTGGCTCGACCCGACCCCAGTCCGATGGTGATCCGGTGAACGGCACCGCCCGCCCGAGCGGGTCACACGCCTTCGATCTGTCCCGCACCCGGCTGGTCGTGATTCAGGTGCTCGTCATCGCGTTGATGGCCACCCTGCTCGGCCGGCTGTGGTACCTGCAGGTGGTCACCGGCGACGTCTATCAGGCGCAGGCTGCCGACAACGCGGTGCGAGATGTCGTCGTGCAGCCGCAGCGCGGCCTGATCGTCGACGCGATGGGACGTCCGCTGGCCGCGAGCCGACAGTCCTGGGTGGTCAGCGTCGATCGCACGTTGCTGGACCGACTGCGCAACCGTCAGCAGGACCAACTGCTGCGCACGGTCGCCGGCATGGTTGACAAGCCGGTGCGCACCATCGAGGACCGCCTGCTGCTGTGCGGAACGCAGGACGCCCCGCCGCCGCCACGGTGTTGGAACGGGTCCCCCTACCAGCCGGTGCCGGTGGCCTCGGGCGTCGACGAGCGGGTCGCGGTGGACATTCAGGAACGGCGGGAGGATTTCCCGGCGGTTCAGGCCGAGCAGCAGCCGGTGCGGGACTACCCCGAGCCGTTCGGCGTCAACGCCGCACACGTGCTCGGATACCTTTCGCCTGCTACGGCCGCCGAGTACGACCAGGCCAGGGCCGACGGCGACCGCACCGTCACCGCACAGTCACAGGTCGGTCGCGCCGGCGTCGAGAGGCAGTACGACAAGTGGCTCCGGGGCGTGCCCGGGTCAGACGGCATCGCGGTGGACTCGCAGGGGCGGGTGCTTGGTGCCGATGTCAGCCGTCCGCCGAGAGCTGGCGACACGCTGGTCACCAGCCTCGATGCTCGGGTCCAGTCGGTGGTCGAGCGTGAGTTGAAGACGACCATCCTGGGCGCGCGGCAGACGGTCGACAAGGTCACCGGCCGCCGATATGAGGCGACGTCCGGCTCAGCCATCGTCCTCGACCCGAACGACGGCAGCATCGTCGCGATGGCCAGCTATCCCACCTACGACCCAGACGTGTGGGTCGGCGGCATCAGCGACACCGAGTTGCAGCTGTTGTACTCGAAGCGGGCCGGTGAGCCGCTGCTGTCGCGGCCCACACAGGCCCAGCTGGCGCCAGGGTCCACCTTCAAGCCGTTCATGGCGATGGGGGCGCTGGCGACAGACAGCTACTCACCGACGACGCGGCTCGACTGCTCGTCATCGTTCACGGTCGGCAACCGCGCATACAAGAACTTCGAGTCCGGCGCGTACGGGTCGATCGGGTTCGACCGAGCGTTGCAGGTCTCCTGCAACACCTTCTTCTACCGGGTGGGCTACAACTTGTGGCTCAAGGCGGGGGGCGACGACGCCACCGCAGAGACCAAGGACCCGCTGGTTGAGGCGGCCCAGGCAGCCGGGTTCGGTAGCACGACCGGCGTTGACCTGCCGGGTGAGGCGCCGGGCAGGATCGCCGACCGGCGCTGGCAGATGCAGTACTGGAAGCAGAACAAGGACTACTACTGCGAGCTGGGCAAGGAGCCCGGAAGCGACTTCTTGCATGTGTACGCCCGGGAGTTCTGCATCGATGGCTACGAGTTCGGCGCCGGCGACTCGGTGAACTTCGTCATCGGTCAGGGCGACACGATCGTCACCCCGATGCAGTTGGCCACCGGCTACGCCGCGATCGCCAACGGGGGCACGTTGTGGGAGCCGCGGGTCGGCAAGGCCCTGCTCAGCCCGTCCGGCAAGGTCGTGCGCCGCATCAAGCCCGAAGTGCAGGACAGGCTGCCGTTCCCCGACTCGGTCATCAACTACGTGGACACCGCGCTGCAGGGCACCCCGAAGGACGGCACCCTGGCCTGGAAGTACGGCGGCTTCCCGCTCGACAAGGTCGCGATACGCGGCAAGACCGGCACCGCCGAGGTGTACGGCAGGCAGACCACCTCATGGCTGGCCAATTACACCGAGGACTACGTCATCGTGATGATGGTTGAGCAGGGCGGCACCGGCTCGGGCACGTCCGGCGACTCGATGCGCCGCATCTGGGAGGCGCTGTATGGCATCAAGGGCCTGCAGGTGCGACCCGACAAGGGGCTCATCCCCGGCGTCACCGAGCCCACCAAGCTGCCGACCGTGGACGCCCGCGGTTTGATCGAGCCACCGCCGCTCGCAGCGACCAGCGCGCGTGCCAGCGCTGCGCAGAGTGCCCGCTGATGACGGTCTCAATGCCGGTGCGCCGCGGAGGCAGCACGCTGGCAGGTGCCAGCCGCACCTCGCCCGGCTGGCTGCGTAGGGTGGACTGGCTGCTGCTCGCAGCGGTGGCCGGGTTGCTGGTCATCGGTGCCCTGCTGGTGTGGTCGGCCACCTTGCACCGCGAGGACCTGACCGGCGGCAACGAAGACGCCTACTTGCGCAAGCAGGTCACCAACGCAGCAATCGGGCTGGTGCTGGGCGGAGTGGTGGCCGCCACTGATCATCGTTGGCTGCGATTGTGGGCGCCGGTGCTCTATGCCGCGTCGGCGGTGGGGTTGGCGTTGGTGTTCGTGCCCGGGGTTGGTGCAACGATCAACGGCTCGCACTCCTGGCTGTTGGTTGGCGGACTGTCGCTGCAGCCCGCCGAGATGGCCAAGTTCGGGGTCGTCCTCGGCATGGCGTTCGTGCTCGCCGAGCGGTCCGAAGCGCACCTGCGGCACGGCGTGAACGCCGTCGATGTGGTGCCCGCGCTGGCGATCGCGGCGGTGCCTGCGCTGCTGATCCTTGCCCAGCCCGACCTCGGCACGCTGATGGTGCTGACTGTGACCGTGTTCGGGGTGGTCGGGTTGTCCGGCGCGCCGAAGCGCTGGCTCTTCCTGCTGGCCGGTGGTGGTGCCGCGGTTGTGGTCTTCGCGGTGCAGAGCGGGTTGCTTGCCGGCTATCAGCTGGACCGGTTCGGCGCCTTCACCGACCCCTCGCTGGACCCACAGGGCGCCGGCTACAACACCCAGCAGGCGCGGATCGCTATCGGCAACGGCGGCATCACCGGTCAGGGATTGTTCAACGGCACCCAGACCCAGGCCGGCTTCGTCCCGGAGCAGCACACCGACTTCGTGTTCACGGTCGCTGGCGAGGAACTCGGCCTCGTCGGCGCGGCCGCGATTGTGGCCCTGTTCGCGCTGTTGTTGTGGCGTGCGCTGCGGATCGCGAGGCAAGCCGACGACCTGTTCGGTCGGGTGACCGCTGTCGGCATCGCGTGCTGGTTCGGCTTTCAGGCGTTCCAGAACATCGGCATGTGCCTCGGCATCATGCCGGTCACCGGCGTGCCATTGCCGCTGGTGTCGTACGGGGGGACGTCGATGTTCGCTTCGCTGACGGCCGTCGGTTTGCTGCTGAACGTCCACCTGCGCACTGCCGGCCGGCCCGGACACGGCGTGGTGGTGCAGGAGCGCATGGCCCGCTCCCGCTTCTGACTCGCCCCGCCATACGGTCTCCCGAGTTGTCACCGGCAGGATGCGTTCTAGCGCACCGTCGCAGTGACAAGTCGGACTGAGCGGTGGGCGGCGTTAGGCTGGGCCGACCCGGGGAGTCGACCCGGCCCCGTTACGACAGGAGCATCCGCCGTATGGCCGTCACGTCGTCCGCGCGCTCGCTGTGGTCGCGGCTCGAGCCGCTGCTGCCGCTGGTGAGCAAGCCCATCCAGTACGTTGGCGGCGAGCTCAACGCGACGCCCAAGAACTGGGACGCCGCGACCGTCCGCTGGGCGTTGATGTACCCCGACGCGTACGAGGTGGGGCTGCCCAACCAGGGCGTGGCAATCCTCTACGAGGTGCTCAACGAGCAGGACTGGGCGCTGGCCGAGCGCACCTACGCGGTGTTTCCGGACATGGAGCGGGTGATGCGCGAGCATCACATCCCGCAGTTCACCGTCGACGGGCACCGACCGATCGGCGACTTCGACCTGCTCGGCATCTCGTTCTCCACCGAGCTCGGCTACACCAACATGCTGACCGCACTCGACCTGGCGGGCATCCCGCTGCACAGCGCAGACCGTACCGACGAGCACCCGCTGGTGATCGCCGGCGGCCACGCCGCCTTCAACCCCGAGCCGGTCGCCGACTTCTTGGACGCCGCGGTGCTCGGTGACGGCGAGGAGGTGGTGCTGGCGATCAGCGCCCTGGTGCGCGAGTGGAAGGAGCAGGGGTGTCCGGGTGGCCGCGACGAGGTGTTGATGCGCCTGGCCGCCACCGGCGGGGTGTACGTGCCGCGCTTCTACGACGTCGAGTACCTGTCCGACGGGCGCATCCGGCGGGTCGTGCCCAACCGGTCCGGTGCGCCGTGGCAGGTCGCCAAGCACACGCTGATGGACCTGGACGCCTGGCCGTACCCGAAGAAGCCGCTGGTGCCGCTTGCCGAGACGGTGCACGAGCGCTTCTCGGTCGAGATCTTCCGTGGCTGCACCCGTGGCTGCCGCTTCTGCCAGGCGGGCATGATCACCCGGCCCGTTCGGGAGCGCTCGATCACGACGATCGGCGACATGGTCGACAACGGGATCAAGAAGTCGGGCTTCGAGGAGGTCGGGCTGCTCAGCCTGTCCAGTGCCGACCACTCCGAGATCGCTGATGTCGCCAAGGGTCTCGGCGACCGGTACGAGGGCACCGACGTCTCGCTGTCACTGCCGTCGACCCGGGTGGACGCATTCAACATCACGCTGGCAAACGAGTTCAGCCGCAACGGTCGCCGCTCTGGCCTGACCTTCGCCCCCGAGGGCGGCAGTGAACGGATGCGCAAGGTGATCAACAAGATGGTCTCCGAGGAGGACCTGATCCGGACCGTCGCCACCGCTTACTCGCAAGGCTGGCGGCAGGTCAAGCTGTACTTCATGTGCGGGCTGCCGACCGAGACCGACGACGACGTGCTGCAGATCGCCGACCTCGCCAAGCGCGTCATCGCCACCGGCCGTGAGGTTTCCGGACGCAACGACATCCGCTGCACGGTGAGCATCGGCGGTTTCGTCCCCAAACCGCACACCCCCTTCCAATGGGCGGCCCAGCTGGACCACGAGGGCACCGATGTGCGGCTGGGCAAGCTGCGCGACGCGTTGCGCAGCGACAAGCGTTATGGCAGGGCGATCGGCTTTCGATACCACGACGGCAAGCCGGGCATCGTCGAGGGGCTCCTCAGCCGCGGTGACCGCCGCGTCGGGCAGATCATCGAGCAGGTGTGGCGCGACGGTGGTCGATTCGACGGGTGGAGCGAGCACTTCTCCTACGACCGCTGGGTGGCCGCCGCCGAGCGCGCGCTGGCAGAAGAGCCGGTCGACCTCGACTGGTACACCACCCGCGAGCGTGAGTACGCCGAGGTGCTGCCCTGGGATCACTTGGACGCCGGGCTCGACCGCGACTGGTTGTGGGAGGACTGGCAGGACGCGCTCGACCCTGAGGGCCGCGACGTGGAGGACTGCCGCTGGGAGCCATGCTACGACTGCGGGGTCTGTCCGCAGATGAACACCGAGATCCAGGTCGGCCCGACCGGCAAACACCTGTTGCCGCTGTCGGTGGTCTAAGCCGGTTCCATGCCAACTGGTCACTAGCGCCGCCGCAGGCGCCGCACCGCGTGTCGTCAGTGACCAGTTGCCGATGCGTCCACTGCCAGCTCGTCCTCGAGCACGCGGGGTCGGGCGATGAGCAGCCCGGTGACCAGCATTGGCACTGTCAACGAGATCAACACGAGCAGCGGGACCGCCCAGCCGCCCGTGGCGTCGCGCAGCAGCCCGGCACCCAGGGGCCCCACCGCCGCCAACAGGTAGCCCACGCTCTGCACGAACCCGGACAGGGCCGCTGTCCCTGCGGGCGTTCGGGTGCGCAGCGCGAGCATGGCCAGTGACCACGGGAAGGCCACCCCGCCGAGGCCCATGCAGGCCGCCCACACCCAGGGCACGGTCGTCGGCGCCAGCAGCAACCCGCACAGTCCCAATGCGGTCAGGCCGGCGAAGGCGATGACCAGCGGGCGGTGGTCGGTGGTGCGTCGGGCGTAAGCCGGCAGGACCAGCGGCGCCGGTGCGGCCACTGCGGTCGCGACGGTCAACATCAATGCGGCACTGGTCGGCGCCAGTCCGGCGTCGAGGTAGATCGTCGGCAGCCAGCCGAACATCGCGTACGCCTGCGCTGACTGGGTGCCGAAGAAGACGGCCATCGTCCACGCCAGCGGGGATCGCCATAGGCCACTCGGAGCCAGCCGGGGTGCGGCCGACTCTGGGTCGTCTGGGTTGTCTGCCCGGATGTCGTCGCGCAGCAGCACTAGCCAGGGCACCGCGGCTGCGGCGCCCGCGACTGCCCACAGTCCAAGGCCCCACCGCCAGCCACCGGTCGCGTCCGCCACTGGCACCGTGATGCCTGCTGGCACCGACGCCCCGGCAAGCAACGCGCAGGAGTAGACCGCTGTGACGGTTGGGATCTTGTCGGGGAAGTGCAGCTTGACCAGGGGCGGCAGGACGACGTTGCCCATCGCCATGCCGGCCAACGCCAGCGCGGTGGTCCCGGTGAACGTGACCGCGCCGTCGGCGACAGCTCGTGCACCCCCACCGATCGCGATGGCGGCCAGC
>Ga0136640_10000278_pt1 | contig 19249 bp, 17 predicted proteins | sample AntDrymUQ8642106_2_FD_105498 | JGI IMG/M metagenome (GOLD analysis project Ga0136640, IMG submission 105498) | Polar desert sand microbial communities from Dry Valleys, Antarctica - metaG UQ864 (21.06) | ecosystem: Environmental > Terrestrial > Soil > Desert | place: Antarctica: Dry Valley...
CAGCAGTGCGTACGACGCCGATCCGACAGGCAGCATAGCCGCATAAAAATTTTTTTAGGTTGACGGAAAAGCGTCGGTTCTGGCACATAATACGTGCCAGTGTTGCAAAAAACGCAACCGTTCCGCACATCAATGGGCAAAGCCCAAAGAAATGAAACGACGCGGTAAAATTCGCGGCCTGGCTCTCACCCTCGCACGTCGATAAAGCCCCGAAGAAAAAGGAGACGGCAACGCCATTGATGCGCTTACTACTATTTATTGCCACTTTGTTGACGGTAGTCGGCTGTTCAAAGGTCGAGACGACAAATGTCTTGCTTTCTGAGGTCACGCCCACAACGATGCCCACAGCGGCTCCCACAGTAACGCCCACAGCTATCTTGAACGAGACGGTAACGCCTGACCCGAAAGGCAGTAAGCCTTGGGCTTTTGAAGAAATCGATAATGTGGCCGCTAAAGCTGGCAAACGAAACCTTCGTGCTATTCAATTGGACGCGAATGACATTGAGATTCGTGTGTGGGGCGGTTTTGGTCGAACCGGGACGCAAGGTTTTATTCTAAACCGCACGGGAAAGCAGTGGGCCGCAGTTGTTATTCGTCCTGAATTTAAGAAACCGCGCACATGGAAGTTTAACGTTGTGTCGTTGGCAGAACCTTCGCAATCGTGGGACAAAGCATGGCAAGCTCTCCTCAACCAAAGACGTCCTCACGTTGCCTAATGCCGAAGCGATCAACTGTGAGGCAATGTTTGAAGATGGTTATTCATATGTTATCGAAGTTAGGAAGGGGCGTAGCTATCGGACATATAGCTATGACAATCCAGCGGCCCCGTTTAAGAATCGATGTCGCCAAGCGGATAACATTCTAAACATCGCTCGCATAATTTCAATTGACTATCGAGCGGGGGACTTTTGATCATACGATCTGCGCCACTTCTTCGACCAGGCCCCGAAGCTGAACCGACACGTCTCCCTGATCAAAGGCACCGTCTGCGGCATCCGCGTCGAAGACACGCGAGGACCCGCTGATGCTAAAGATTCACGCTGTAAATGAAAAAGGCCAAGCGTATGCCGCTCGGCCTTTTTTCATATTCCTCGAAGCACTTAAAAGTCTTACGTGCCCATTTCCCAACTCGACATATACTCAAGCATCTCGGGCGTGAGCTCATCGATCGAAACGCCCATCGCACGAAGCTTTAGCGAGGCGATTTCCTGATCGACCTCGGCGGGCAGAACGTGAACGCCGGCCCCGAGTTTACCCTTCTGCTTGACGAGATACTCAGCCGACAAGGCCTGGTTCGCAAATGACATATCCATGACGGATGCCGGATGGCCCTCGGCAGCGGCGAGGTTGATGAGTCGGCCTTCGCCGAGAACGATCACGCTCTTGCCACCGTCCTTAGAGATGTACTCTTCTACAAACGGACGACGCTTAACGGCCGTTTCAGACATATCTCGAAGAGCGTCCAGATTTAATTCCAGATCGAAGTGACCGCTGTTACAAACGATCGCCCCGTCCTTCATCACCTGAAAATGGTCGCGATCGATAACATGACGATTACCGGTGACGGTCACGAAGAAGTCGCCGACCTTCGCGGCATCCTTCATCGGGAGCACGCGGAAGCCATCCATGACGGCCTCGATAGCTTTGATCGGATCGATCTCGGTAACTACAACATTAGCGCCGAGCCCTCTCGCACGCATCGCCACGCCTTTTCCGCACCAGCCGTAACCCACCGTAACTAAGGTCTTGCCGGCAAGCAGAACGTTAGTCGCACGAATGATGCCGTCGAGCGTCGACTGTCCGGTTCCGTAGCGATTGTCGAAGAAGTGCTTCGTCTGAGCGTCATTTACCGCGATAGAAGGGAAGTTGAGCACGCCCGCGGCGACCATGGCCTTGAGGCGGACGATGCCAGTCGTCGTCTCTTCGGTGGTACCGATAAGATTATCGATGAGCTCGGGCTTTTCTTTGATCATCGTCGCCACGACGTCAGAGCCATCATCAATAATCAAGTTTGGGTTCGTATCAAGCGCCGCCTTAACGTGCCGTATGTAAGTGTCTGTAGATTCACCCTTTAACGCCATGACCGGTATATTCCAGTCGGCCACAAGAGAAGCGGCCACGTCATCCTGCGTTGAGAGGGGATTAGAGGCAATTAGAAGGGCCTCCGCGCCGCCGGCCTGCAACGTGCGTGCGAGGTTCGCGGTTTCGGTCGTGATATGCGCACACGCGACGAGTTTTACACCCTGAAGCGGTTTCTCCTTCTCGAATCGCTCTCGAATCAGGCGAAGAACCGGCATTTCACGGTCCGCCCACTCGATACGCTGTTTGCCTTCCGGGGCAAGGTTGATGTCCTTGATGTCGTACTGCATTGAAATTCCTTCTTTAGCCATTAGTTCCGATACCTCGCTCGGCCGCACTCTTCAGAGCTTCGGCCTTATCTGTCTTTTCCCATGAGAATTCGTCGTTCTTGCGGCCAAAGTGGCCGAATCGCGCGGTCGCCTTATAGATCGGGCGACGAAGATCCAGCATTTCGATGATGCCTTTTGGCGTCAGCTCGAAATTCTGCTTAACGATGTCCGAAATGCGGTCGTCCTCAATCGTTCCCGTACCGTGAGAATCCACGAGGACGGATACCGGCTCCGCAACTCCGATCGCATACGCGAGCTGCACCGTGCACTTGTCGGCGAGTCCCGAGGCAACAATGTTCTTTGCAATGTAGCGGGCCATGTATGCGGCCGACCGGTCGACCTTTGTTGGATCCTTGCCCGAGAAAGCGCCGCCTCCGTGCGGTGCGTAGCCGCCGTAAGTATCAACGATGATCTTTCGCCCCGTCACGCCGGCGTCGCCCATAGGTCCGCCTACAACGAAGCGCCCCGTAGGGTTGATGTGATACTTCGTATCGTCATCCAGCAGGATTGCGGGGATGACGGGCTTTATTACCTTTTCAAGAATGTCTTCGCGAATCGTTTCAATATCCGTTTCATCCGTCTGGGACGAGATCACCACTGCTTCGACGCGAAACGGCTGCCCGTCACGATACTCAATCGAAACCTGCGACTTGCCGTCAGGGCGAAGGTAGGGAATCGTGCCGTCGCGACGCACCTCTGACAGCTTACGAGTCAGGTTGTGAGCCATCTGAATCGGCATGGGCATCAGCTCGGGTGTCTCATTACAAGCATACCCAAACATGAGTCCCTGATCGCCGGCCCCGCCGTGATCGACCCCTTGCGAGATGTCCGGCGACTGTGTACCGATCGCGTCCATCACACTGCAGGTATTCGAGTCGTAGCCGAACTCTGCGTTGTTATAGCCAATTTCCTCGATGGTCTCACGGATTATCTGTTTGTAATTGACCTTTGCCGTTGTGGTGATTTCGCCCGCGACCACGGCTAGCCCCGTAGTTACGAGGGTTTCGCAGGCAACTCGTGCGGTTGGATCCTGTTCCAGGATCGCATCGAGAATCGCATCGCTAATATGGTCCGCGATCTTATCCGGATGGCCCTCGGTGACAGACTCCGAAGTGAAGAGAAAATTTCCGTTACTCAAAGTTTTAGTAACTCCTTATTATCGTGAAATAGAACAAGTTAGCAAAACTTCAGTCTAGACGCTGCCCGATTGCCTGTCAAAGGCCCTAAGAAGCGCCTTACACCTTGTTCCGCGTGTCCCGCAGCTGTCCCAAACGCCGTGGGACGGCCAAACTATTGATACGACGATGGTTATGGGTTCGTCCCAACGAATAAGCGAAAAATTTATTCGGCCCTTGGCGCGGGCTCCGGCCCGTCGATTCGTGGTGGCAGTCGGAGAACTGAGAAGTGGAAACGAACATACCTAAGGATAATGATATCATCGTTTCATCGCTGTGCCAACGTTTTATGGATGAGAGAGAGAGAGAGAGTCACGCATCGCGTCCGATAATAGAGATTATGTAATACGTTTAGTCGATTACTTCAGGCCAGTCTTCCGCCGCTGGAGCTAGGTCCTCGGTGGTCGCCGGCGATGCGGCTGAGGCGGCTGACAGGTCAATGACCTTTTGATCGACAAATATCGGACAATCGAGGCGAAGGGCAATCGCAATTGCATCCGAGGGCCGCGCATCCAGCGCAACCGGCTGGCCTTCCTCATCAGTGAGAAAAATTTGGGCGTAAAACGTGTTCTCGAGCAGATCGGTGATTACGACGCTGGTCGCGATCAGCTGGCATTGGACGATGACGTTGCGCAAAAGGTCGTGCGTCATTGGGCGCTGCGGTACGATCTTTTCGATTTCGAGGGCGATCGCGTTAGCCTCGAAGGCACCGACCCAAATGGGCAGTACGATTTCTGATTCGACGCCCTTTAGGACGACTATGGGCGTATTTGTGTTCGGGTCCAGGATCAAGTTCCCGATCCTCACCTCCACGAGATTTGGCGCGTCGTCCATCCTAAACTAGTTCTCCAAACAGAGAATTCGACTTGATCTCCGTGATCTTCACATCGACCAGACTGCCGAGCAGTCCGGTGGAGCCAGAAAAATTGACCACCTTATGACAGGTCGAATGGCCGGTAAGGCCTTTCGAGCGCGTCGAGGCGTTCTCGGCCAATACCTGAACGGTCTTATTTAGATATCGCCTTAAGCGCTCATTTTGCGACGCCTTTTGTGCGCGTTCAAGTTCTAGAAATCGAATCGTTTTGTCAGCCAAACTTACGTCGTCGGGAAGCGCAAATGCCGGCGTTCCAGGCCGCGGCGAATACTTGAAGATATATGCCATATCGAAACCGCAGTATTCAACCATTTTAACGGAATCGCGGAAGTCAGCTTCGCTCTCCCCGGGAAATCCGACGATTATGTCCGTGGTTATTGCTATGTCACGACTCGCGTTGCGTATTCGGTCAATCTGCTTGTAGTAGCGCTCAATAGTGTGTCCGCGCTTCATAGCGGCGAGCGTTCGATTGCTGCCGCTCTGGACCGGTAAATGCACCCAATTGCAGAGGTTCTCGTGAGTCTCGATCGCCTCAACGATATCGTCGTGAAAATCGCGAGGAAATGAGGTGGTGAACTTAATGCGTTCAATTCCTGTGGCCGCCACCGCGCGAAGCAGTTTCGAGAACGCCGACTTCCCTGCGAAATCCTGTAAATCATCCTGCCTGTCGGGGCGATAGCTGTTTACGTTCTGGCCGATAAGGTGAACTTCTTTCACGCCGCTCGCTTTCAATTGCTCGACCTGGCGAACTATTTCCGGCGCGGGCAAACTTCTTTCGCGGCCACGTGAGAATGGGACGATGCAGTATGTGCAGAACTTATTGCAGCCCTCGATGATCGGGACAAAAGCGACGTAGGGAGAGTGCCGGTGCGTGTCCGCCACGGTCCAGTCGTAATTCTCCTCTCTCTCGCCGAGGTCGACGATTCCCTCTTCTCCGTTTAAGACGCGGCCAATAACGTCGGCCACTCGACCAACGGCGCGAGTGCCCAACACAAAATCGACACCTTCAATCTTTCGAAGTAATGTCTCCCCCTCGAGCTGAGCGACACATCCCATTACGCCAATCGTCGGCATCGCCCGATCCGAGTGCCGGATTCGACCAACGCGGGTGTAGAGTTTATGTTCAGCTTTCTCGCGGACAGAGCACGTGTTTATGAGGACGATGTCGGCGGTGTCTTCGTCTGACGTAATCTCGAACCCGCTGTCACCGAGAACTGTCGCGGCTCTCTCTGAATCCGAGACGTTCATTTGACAGCCGTATGTTTCGAGATAAACTTTTTTCATTAATGCCACAAGATCTCGATCTCAAAAAGCCGACCGATCGCCCGTTTGTTCACCTGCATCTTCACACCGATTATAGCCTCTTGCAGAGCACTGTCCAACTAACGCCTTTGGCCGGACGGTTGAAAGAATTGGAGATGTCGGCGTGCGCTATTACCGACCTCGGCAACATGTACGGAAGCGTATCTTTCTTCAATAAAATGAAGGAGGCCGGCGTAAAACCGATCATAGGATACGAAGCTCATCTCACGCTCGGCTCGCGATTCGACCGGAATGCATCAATCGGGATGGGGGAGCGGGCTTTCTACAACATCGTACTGCTCGCTGCTGATCTTGAGGGATTTGCTAACCTCGGCTACCTCGCCTCCAAAGCATTCACTGAGGGCTTCTTCTACCGTCCGCGTATCGACCTTGAACTGCTCGCCGAAAAGAGCCAGGGTCTGATCGCATTGTCGGGCGGAGCGGAGGGTCCTATTAGCCATTTTCTAGCCTCTGAGGCGGTGGGCCGTGCGGAGGAGTTGGCGGGCAAATTCAGTGATATTTTTGGGAAAGACCGATTCTATTTGGAGATGCAGGACGCAGGCGGCGACACGGGCCTCATCGATAAAGTTGCTGGTTTCGCTGCATCTACGGGCTTGCCCCTAGTAGCGACCAACGACGTCTATTACATTAATCGAGACGATGCCAGGGCGCGTGAGGCATTGATCGCGATAGGTGAAGGGCGGAGCGTCCCTAGTGAAGCGCAGACGGAAGCGAACTCATACAAATACCTACGCTCGGCGGAGGAGATGTGGGAAATCTTTGGTGACACGTTTCCGGAGGCTCTCACCAATACCGTGAAGATCGCGGACATGTGCGAGGTTGCGATTCCCATGGGCGATTCGGTGCGTCAGCTTCCGAACTTCCCCATTCCCAAGGATCATTTGGATCTCAACAGCGATCAATATTTTGAGAAAGTAGTCCGCGAGGGCTTCGAAGAGCGACGCCGAACTGAATGGCAGCGTTTACTCGATGCTGGTAGGCTCGCTCATTCCCTCGAGGATTATGAGGCCCGTCTCCAGACCGAGATCGCTACGATCAATCGAATGGGATTCTCGGGTTACTTCCTAATTGTTTGGGATTTTATTAAGTACGCACGTGAGCAGAATATTCCGGTTGGGCCAGGCCGCGGTTCCGCAGCCGGCTCGCTGGTTGCTTATTGCCTTAGGATCACTGACGTCGACCCACTCGAACACGAGTTGCTCTTTGAGCGTTTTTTAAATCCCGAGCGCATATCGATGCCGGACATCGACATCGACTTTTGCATCCGAGGCCGCGGCGATGTAATCGATCACGTTACGAAGCTTTACGGCCGAGAGTCTGTGTGCCAGATCGTCACGTTTGGAACGATGGCCTCGAAGGCAGCGATCAAGGATGTCGGCCGCGTGCTAAATATGCCGCTTTCTGACGTGGAAAAGATCGCAAAGCTGATGCCGGCGCCGGTTCGCGGACGCAATGTCAGCATCTCTCAGGCGATCGAACAGGTTGCGGAGCTCAAGGCCGCGATGACGTCCGATCCGCGTATTGACGAGCTTGTGCAGCTCGCTCTAAAGGTTGAGGGCTGCGCGCGGCATACATCGGTGCACGCGGCCGGAGTTGTCATTAGCCCGAAGCCGCTTCACGAGCTTGTGCCCGTGTCACTCTCCGGAAAGGACGAACTTACCAGCCAGTACCCGATGAACGATCTGGAAAAGGTCGGGATGCTGAAGATGGACTTCCTCGGCCTCACGACTCTTACGATCATCAGCGACTGTCTGGCCGAGATCGAACAGCGCGCGGGACAGACAATCGATTGGACAAAGATTCCGACCGACGACCCAAAGACGATGAGAATCTTTGCGGAGGGAAAGACCGACGCTATCTTCCAATTCGAATCGTCGGGCATGCAGGAGATATGCCGGAAGATGCGCCCCGAGAACCTCGAGGATCTCTCGGCTCTCAACGCGCTATATCGCCCGGGACCTATTGACGGCGGGATGATCGACCTTTTTGTGGATCGTCGCCGCGGCGTCAAGGAGGTCGAATATTGGGTGCCCGAAGTGGAAGAGTTTCTAAAGCCAACATTCGGCGTGCTCGTCTACCAGGAGCAGATCATGCAGATCGCGCAGCGGCTCGCGGGCTACAGTCTCGGAGACGCAGATCTGATGCGGCGTGCGATGGGTAAAAAGAACATTGCCGAGATGGCGAAGCACACCGATCAGTTTGTAAATGGAGCGACCGATCGGGGCATTAAGAAGAAGACGGCCGAGGAGATCTTTAACCTAATGTCGAAGTTTGCGGACTACGGATTTAACCGCAGCCACAGCATCGCGTATGCAGTCCTCGCCTTCCGCACCGCATATCTGAAGGCACACTTCCCTTCCTATTTTTACGCGTCCGTTCTCTCGCACGAAGCTGACGACAGCGCGAAAGTCTACAAATATTCGACGGAGCTCCGGTTGCTTGGGCTTGAGTTACTCCCGCCTGACATTAACGAGAGCGGCCTCGGATTTACGCCCCTTGAAGCATCCGTCCGGTTCGGGCTTGGGGCGATAAAAGGGCTCGGATCAACCAGTGTGCATGCGATGCTCCGCGCTCGCGGTGGAGCCCGATTTGCGTCACTGAATGATTTTGTTTCACGCCTCGATCCGGGTTCGTTGAATCGGCGCGCTCTGGAAAGCCTGATCGCTGCCGGCGCGATGGACTCTCTGATGCCCGAGGGAGAGCAGATCGCATCGTGGCGGGCCAGACTCCACGCCTCGGTGGATTCCGCCCTCCGGCTCGGGCAGCGTGCGGCTGAGGATCGAATGAGTGGGCAGAGCGCCTTGTTCGGCGCTGAGACATCGCCCGAGCTGTCGTCGGACCAATTGCCGGATGTGCCCGCGTGGTCGTCCACCGAGCTCTCGAAAAACGAAAAGGCGGCTATTGGATTTTATCTCTCGACGCATCCGCTCGATGCTTACGGTTCGCAGCTCGAAGGGCTGAATATTCCTGCGATCACAGAGTTTTTCGAAGGGCGCCCGGGCGATCAGGTCAGGATGATCGGTATGGTGAGCGCCGCGACGGTCCGCTATAGCAAGAAAGGCAACCGCTTTTGTATCTTTCGTCTCGAAGATCGCTCGGGCGGCGCGAAATGCCTCGTCTGGGCAGAGGCCTACGGCAAGCATCAGGAATGCATTAAAGATGATGAGGTCGTATTGATCGAGGGTAAGGTCGAAGCGATCGAGGCACAGGAGCTGACTGTCATTGTCTCGGACATAAAGCCCATCGCGGATGTAATTGCCGCCCATCTTCGCGAGATTTCTATCACCCTTCCGATGGATAGAACCAGCCCGCAGTTTCTCGAAGAAATCTATCTGCTCCTCTCAAGTAGTCCCGGGCGATGCGACGTCTGGCTTGATCTAAAAGTGGACGGGATAGACGTCCGCCTAAAATCCGAGGCCGGCCGTGTCGCCATCTCACGCACGCTGACACACGAACTCGAATCCAAGGGATGCACTGTCGCCTGGATGTAGTCTCGGCACAAAAGCGCGAAATCCGGTCGTGGCGGGCACGCGCGGCGATGCGCTCGGCCGGCGCGGGATTGTATTCGACCTGCGCACGAGTGCGCTGAGTCGGCGCAGCAGTGCGCGTGGTCGGCGCAGGAGTGCAAACGGTCGGCGCAGCAGTGCAAACGGTCGGCGCAGCAGTGCAAACGGTCGGCGCAGCAGTGCGCGAGGTCGGCGCAGCAGTGCAAAGGGTCGGCGCACGAGTGCGCGAGGTCGGCGCAGGAGTGCGCGAGGTCGGCGCAGCAGTGCGCGAGGTCGGCGCAGAACTGCAACACTCAGGCGCGGCCAGGGAAGCTCACGGAAACCGCCCGACGCGAGAATCCCTCAAACCATACAAAAAAAGCCCGCAAACACGGGCTTTCGATCCAAAATCGGCCAATCTCCCTCACGTCCAAACGATTTTTACTGTGCCGCCGTAAAATCCACGTCGTTTAACTCGTCTGTTACGGTGAGGACTTGCGTTGCGAATTGATAGCGTTTTGCCAACGCACTGATGATATAGGTTTCACCTGCCGGAACGTCTTCAAAGCTGTAATAGCCGAATGAAGTGCTGACTGCCAATCTGCTATTGCCGTTTGAATCGGTCAGTGTGATATAGGCATTGCGAATGCCGCGCCCGTCCGAAGTCATCACGCGCCCGCCGACTGAAACACTCGCCGCCGACGGTGCGAATCCGAGACGGGCGATGCAATAGCGCGTTACCGTCCCGCCCCTAAGCGTCGAGAAATTGCCGCCGATGAGAATCTTCCCGTCCGTCTGCACCGCGATTGACTCGACAGTGCTGTTGGCATTCGGATCGAAAGTCGTATCAACCGTCCCGCCGGTGTTCAAACGGGCGATGCGATTGCGCGATACCGCCCCGCCGTTGAGCGTCGTGAAACTGCCGCCGATGAGAATCTTCCCGTCCGTCTGCACCGCGATTGAACTGACAGTGCCGTTGGCATTCGGATCGAAAGCCATATCAACCGACCCGTCGGCGTTCAAACGGGCGATGCGATTGCGCGTTAGAACCCCGCCCCAAAGCGCCGTGAAACTGCCGCCGATGAGAATCTTCCCGTCCGTCTGCACCGCGATTGAACGGACAATGCTGTTGGCGGCGGCATTCCCGTTATTGGGATCGAAAGTCGTATCAACCGTCCCGTTGGCGTTCAAACGGGCGATGCGATTGCGCGTGACCGCCCCGCCGTTGAGCGTCTGGAAATTGCCGACGATGAGAATCTTCCCGTCCGTCTGCACCGCGATTGACTCGACAGAGTCGTTGGCATTCGGATCGAAAGTCGTATCAACCGTCCCGCCGGCGTTCAAACGGGCGATGCGATTGCGCGATACCGCCCCGCCGTTGAGCGTCGAGAAAATGCCGCCGATGAGAATCTTCCCGTCCGTCTGCACCGCGATTGAATTGACAAATTCGTTGGCATTCGGATCGAAAGTCGTATCAACCGTCCCGTCGGTGTTCAAACGGGCGATGCGATTGCGCGTGACCGCCCCGCCGTTGAGCCTCGTGAAAGCGCCGCCGATGAGAATCTTCCCGTCCGTCTGCACCGCGATTGAATTGACATAGTCGTTGGCATTCGGATTAAAAGTCGTATCAACCGTCCCGTCGGCGTTCAAACGGGCGATGCGATTGCGCGCTACCGCCCCGCCGTTGAGCGTCGTGAAAAAGCCGCCGATGAGAATCTTCCCGTCCGTCTGCACCGCGATTGAATTGACAGTGTTGTTGGCATTCGGGTCAAAACCGTCAGGCACGTCCTGCGCCTGTGCCGTGTGGCTGAATGTCAGCAATAAGCCGATGATGAGCGCGTAAAGCGCGTAGTTGTTTTTTATGTTTTTCATGTTTTTTTCTCTCTATGTGTGCGCCGAAAAGTCTGATGAAGCGTCGAAAAAACTTAACTCTGTGCTGTAAAAGTCGCCGCGCTTGCCGATTCAACGGCAAACAGACCGATTAAAAACGCGAACACGAACCATTTGCGAAACAGAAGCATAAAGCGGATTGGACAAATCTGGCATAGCAACTAATCCTCTGATTGTAAATTTGAAAGAAGGAATTGCCGATCCTCACCAACGTACGGTAAAGGCGAAACGCGGAGCGTCTTGGTTTTCAATTATACAACGCCCGATTTAAGTTTCCTATCAGAAAACGCCCAACTTACGATTGAGCGGAATGATTCCGCATAACACGCGCATTTTGTAACGCTCAGGTCAGGCCTGCGATCTGCGATTGGATTAGTTTCAGGTTCCACGCACGTGTTTACAGATGCCCAGGAGAAAACTGGCGCCCGCGGTTAAATCGATGACTGCGCTAGAATGGGTTGATATGACGACTGCTTTTGAGCGTGTGCAGACGGCCAGGCATCCGGACAGGCCGTATGCGATGGACCTATTTGCCGAGATCTTCACGGACTTTGTCGAGATTCACGGTGACCGGCGATACGCGGATGATCCTGCGATGGTTACCGGCTTTGCGAAGATTGAGGGGCGCGAGGTTGCCGTAATCGGCCAACAAAAGGGGCGGGACATAAACGACAGGCGGCATCGGAACTTTGCGATGTCCAAACCGGAAGGCTACCGCAAGGCCCTCCGCGTGATGCAGCTGGCCGAGAAATTCAACCGGCCCATAGTCACTATCATCGATACGCCCGGAGCGTACCCTGGCATCGACGCCGAGGAGCGCGGTCAGGCCGAGGCGATCGCTTTTAATCTTCGGGAGATGGCCTCAATAAAAGTTCCTATTGTTGTCGTAGTTCTCGGCGAAGGTGGCAGCGGCGGCGCGCTGGCGATAGGCATCGGCGACCGGGTTCTGATGATGGAGAATGCCGTCTATTCCGTAATAACTCCGGAAGGCTGTGCTGCAATCCTTTGGAAATCTGCAGAAAAGGCACCCGAAGCTGCGGAAGGATTGAAGCTGACGGCCGATAGCCTTATAAAGTTTGGAATAGTCGATGAGATAATCCCCGAGCCCGAGAATTGGGCCATTGAAGATGGCGATGGCGACGACTCGGGAAAGGCCTATTCTAACATCGCGAAGACGCTTAAGAAACGAATCGCGGCTTGCCTGTCTGAGCTAGCCGCAAAGGACACTAAGACGCTCCTCGACGATCGGTATCAGAAATTCCGACGGATGGGTGAATGGGTCTAACGCAGAAGGATGCGTGGCCGCTTCAGCTAGAAAGGGATATCGTCATCTGCCGCAACAGGAGCGACCGGCGGTGCTGAGGCTGCGGAGGCCTTGGGCTGCGGCGCACCGGTAAACCCGGCTTCCATATCGTCGGACTCAGACCCATATGAGCCAGCCCCTGCGTCTTCGCGGCTGCCGATAAACTGCATATCAGTTGCGTTGACTGCGAGCGTGTATCGCGTGTTGTTCTCGCGATCCGTCCACTCTTCTACGCCCAGCCTGCCTTCGATATAGACAGGTCGGCCCTTCGATAGGTATTTTGATGCGGTCTCAGCCTGTCGCCCCCAAAGCGTCACCTTAAACCACGTCGCGACATTCTGCCACTCGCCTGTTTTGTCCTTGCGCCGATCGTTCGTTGCCATCGTAAAACTGCAAACGGCCAACTGCTGCGGCGTGTAGCGAAGTTCGGGATCCTTGCCCAAATTCCCGACGAGAATGATTCTATTAAATGACATTGTCTGAGTACTCCTGGACGCTTACAGGACGATTCCCTGCAAACGATTGACTTAATTTATTCATCAATATAGCACGATGTTTCGTGTGTGATAAAATTGCCCTTCTCTCGGACTCTTGAATGCCCCGCTCTTTTCTTTTCTTTATTGCCGTTTTCATATCGAGTCTTGCCCACGGGCCGGAGTCTCGTTTAGTCGCTCAGACCTCGGCGGCGCAGGTTGAGTTTACGAAATGCTGGCAATTCGCCGAACCCGAATCGGAGATTGTGGCGCTCTCGGCCGACTCACATACCGCCTTCGCCTCGACGGGCGATGCGAAGATTACCGCGGTTGCGCTGACAACCGGCGAAAAGCTCTGGTCCACTGAGGTAGGTGGCTCAATCGCATCAAACCTATTAACATTCGGCGACCGCCTCTATCTGGTCGCTCACCGGGGGAATTCGCCGGGCGACCAGGCATCCCTGAAGTCTCTGGCCAAGGAGACGGGAATTCTTGCAAAGGATCTACCGATTCAGCGCGGGGAGCGTTACTACTTGGAATCCGACCCGTCCGGCATTATCGTGGTGTCTTCAAGCGGTGACGTCTATTTGGTAAGTGCGGACGGTGATCAGATTCTATGGCATCGCAAGCCGACCGGCTCGGTGGTCGGTAAGCCGTATATCAATGGTGGGACGATTGTTCTGTCGTCGGCGGACAGGAATCTGATTCGCTTGAGCGCAAAGACGGGCGAGATCGACTTTATCAGGCAGCTGCCTAACGCCCCGAGTGTTGTGTTCAGCTCTCGATCGGGAGATCTGTTCTACGGCGATCCGCGTGGAAACCTCTCGTCTGTTACGGAGAGATGGACGCTAAAGCTCGGGGCTCAGGTGAGCGAACTGTTCGAACTCGACGGAACTTTGATCGTCTCCTCGTACGATAATTTCTTATATAGGATCAGCGCACGAAACGGCGACGTGAAATGGCGGAAACGCCTCGCCGGGCGCATCGCGGGCACATCGTTGGCACCGGATAAATCACTGCTAGTATTTATCCTCGGCGATTCGACCGCACTCCTGCTTGAACCCAAACGCGGTCGGACTGTCGGCCAGATTGCACTCGGCTCACCGATCGAAGCGGCCGTTATTCCTCGGACCTTTGACGGCGGCAGCATTGTATCCCTGAATGGCGACGTTCTCGCCTTTGCCACCGGATCCTGCGACGCTAAAAAAGCACCCGCAGTTACTGCGAGTGCCCTTCCAAATCCCAAATAAAAATCAGGCTGTTTAGTGGCCGTGACGGTGGATCATCTCGTAAATCTCATCTTTTATTTGAAGTTTCTTTTTCTTGAGAGTAACCTCTTCGACCTGTTCGTCGTCACTGGGGTAGCTCAGGTGTGCAAGTTCAGAAAGTCTTTGTTCGTAGTTCTGATGCTGGTGAACAAGGTCACGAAACATCGGGTCGGTTTTCAATAATTCGTCTCTTACCGGATCAGCGATTGACAAGTCCATAGGGTCCATTACCTCACTTTTTCAACAGAATCTCGCCCATTTACGGGTACTGGTCCGGCGCGAAATGGGCTTAAACTTGATCTTACCAAAGAATCATAAGAATTCAAGCCAAATAATCATTCAGCCGCGAGGTCCAGACGCATGAGGAGGGCATCTTCTTGAGGATTCGAATAGAACTCGCGGCGCTTCGTCATTGTTCGGAAACCGTTGCGTTTGTAGAAGTTAATAGCGGGGGCGTTCGACTCACGCACCTCGAGCCAAATCCGCCGGACTTGGGAGCTTCGGGCCCGGTCGATGAAAGCATTGAGCAAAGTTTGGGCATAGCCGTGGCGGCGAAATCGATCTTCCACAGCAATGTTGTATATCTCGGCATCGACGCTCTCGGGCAAATCGGCAGCGGGGATCACGCGCCCGACTAAAAAACCGATTAGCTGATTATCCGGGCCTTCTAGCCGTAGCATTATCGAATGTGGATTCCCGAGTTCGTCTCGGTAGTTTTGCGCAGTCCAGGGGCTTAGATTACATAATTCGCCGAGTTGAATCAGTGTGGCTATATCGCCCGAGTCAATTTTGCAGATTCGAGTATCGGTCACTTCGATTCAGGTTTTGAGACAAAGATCGGGGCACACTCTTTGCCGATTCGCGGATCGAGCGAGGCGATGCAGAGAAGAGTTGCGAGACTTTGAGTAAAAGTTTCTGGCGACAATCGGCGACCGGGCATTGTCGCTAGCATGTCCTCCGGTACGACTTGGAGATCAGTCGTCGCTATGAGGCGCTCGGTTTCGATCTGAATACCCTGCATGCAAACCATTCCTCTGCCCATCGGGACCTGCGCCACGACATCTCCGCGAAGCGATGAGCTGCCGGCCAATGCGTGAAGAAGGGATACGTTCAGTACTGGAATGTTCAATCCCATCGCTAGCCCTAAAGCTGTGGCGATGCCAATCCTGATTCCAGTAAAACTGCCCGGTCCTGCGGACACCACGACGCATGACAATTCGCGCTTGTCGATCTGATTGGAAGCGAGCAGCGCGTCGATATTCCCGAGTAAATTCTCGGCCCTCGCGACCCGCTGCTCATCAGAGAAAGACGCAACCTCTCGGTCGCCTGCGAAAATCGAAAGACTGCCCCCTGCGACGGCCGCTTCAATTCCAAGCGTAAGGTTATTGTGGTTGCTCACGCCCCTAATCCCCTGCGGAGGGCAACTCGGGCGAGTTTCGCAGCAGATCGGACGAAACGCTTGACCATAGAGCCCATCTGGTAATGAATTCTGAATCGGGAGTCAAAACTTCCCTCCATTTCAATCGTAGAACTGATCGGCTCAGGGGGGAATCTTATTGCAAGCTGTCTCATCATTTGCCGCCGATCGTGCATAACAGTCACGAGCGGCACCAACCTCTCGGCCCCGGACCACTGGCGTTCAACGGACTCAAGCAGCCATTTGGGCAATCGCCTCGCCTCGTCGGCAAATGGTAAAGAATCGACGTTCAAGGCAAAATATCGGTGAGCAAGGCCGATCACGCAGATGATCCAGCGGCGACGGTTCGGCGCGACGACATCGAGGCAGCGTGACCAATCGAAACCTGGACGGCGACGATCTACGGCATAGTAAATATCCCAGAGACGTTCGCGGAACCAGGCACCGTCCGTAAGAAAGTGAACACAGAGAACGCGGAGATGATCCTCGTCGCGCATGACTCGCACCATTTCGCCTTCAAGATCGACTAGGATCGAATTCGAAAAAAGGTTGGACCACGCAACGGTGTCGAGATGGCGCAGCTCATTGTGGAGGTCGAGTGCAAGGCCCGATACCTTAGCGTCGCGGACAATCCGTGTCGCCCGATCGAAATCATTGCAGTCAAACGCTAAATCGACGTCCGTGAAAATGCGCGTGTGTCCGCCAGGGTAGGCTCTCGCAGCCGCCCAGCCCTTGATGAGTATAGGCTCGATGTCTTTCTCTCGAAAAAGACGAAACGCCTCAACGACGGAACGCGCACCAGCCGCCGCGAAGAGCGGCGTCCAGCGATCATCTTCACCGACGGGCTGGAGCAAATTTGGCATAGAAAAAGAGTAGCAAAGAGCATCGCCCCTCACTACTCTTACCCCCGTTTCCTATCAATTCTACGCCGTACAGGTTCCGCCGGTGCAGGTCGTCATAGGGCAACCGACAGGAGCCGTTGTACACGCAGCATTATTGAGACACGCGCACGAGCCGACGGCCAAAGCATTTGGCGGAGCGACCAGCGATGCGACTACCGGCAGCGCAATCATGGAAGCCAAGCCGATCTTCTTGATGACTTCGCGACGCGACTGTCCGGCGAACCGCGCCGTCATGCCCGATTCCAGCAGTCCATTGTCGCTTAGCTGATCGATAGCCAGCCAAACCAGATCGTCATTTACGGTTTTGCCAGTCGTCGATTCAAACTCGCGAACTATGTCCGCGACCGAATTGCCGCCGGTGCAGGACTTCCACACAAAGGCCGACGTCTCATTAAGGCAGTGGGCCTTGTTTGTATCAAGATCGTACACCAAAACCTCGTCTGGGGTTTCTTGAATTACAAGCCCATTTTTGCGAGCTACAGGATTTTCCATCTTCTCCTCCAAAGTGATAACTACGAACTAAAGATATGTAATTCTAATCTAGAAAATCGTTTTGTCAACAAGATCGATAATCATTTGGGAGGCATTTTCCGCTTCACCCCTCAAACTCTCCGCGATTATGCCACGGGACGCCAGTTTGCTCAAGACCGACATTGTGAAATTCGGGTGAACCCGGATCGATACCGTATGGGGAACGAGCTGCAGAACTCCCTTTCCCGTGGTTAACATTTTCGGGGCCCAGACGCCATCGGACTGGTACCGCGTGAAAAGGATCAGTCCGGGTTCTACCGCGCGTTCCGGCACATTCGTATTCAGTCCGTCGAGCGGGACTTTCCAGGTCGTCGTGGGCAGGCTCGTCGAGCGCATCGAAATCGGCCTCGGATACGCGTGGACGCTCGCCTCAGCATCAACGACGGCGTATTCATCGGACATATAGTCGGCGCCGCGCTTTATCAATTCTGTCACGAGTGTCGATTTCCCCGCGTGACTTTCACCCGGCAGCAGTATCGCTCTCCCTCGCCAGGACACAACACCCGCGTGGATAAAAACGCGATCGACCGCGAATTCGGCGATGAGCAGGCGAATCCGCGTGTCGAAATAATTCGCGAAGGCGTAGTCCGAGTCCGCCTTTCCACAGTCCTCACCATCGAAGTCTAGCGTTATTGAGCCATCCTCTCGCCCAACGCGGATGATGTGGGCAGCCTCAGGCTCGACTACCGTACGCAGATTTCCGAGGAGACTTTTCCTTGCGATGTCGATAGTCATCTGTAGGAGGTCGTCGTTTGAGGCAAGGATCGAGACGGGCACTCCGTAGGACTCGAAGGAGAAAGTTTTCACAGTGACGATACTCCTTTTTTCGACATCAAAAATGCGACGATAAGAACTAGCGTTGAGAGTATGACGGCAGGGATTGTAACTATTTCCATTGCTCGGCGATCAATTGCTAAGTATGAGGTCGTAACCATTATTCCCGCCGAGAGCATGAAATAAATTCCGGTTACGCGGCGATGAGAGAGACCGTTGATTACCATCCGCTGGTAAATATGCGACCGATGCGCCTGCCAAATTTTTTCACGTCGCACGAGTCTCCCTAGTACTGTGACTACGGAGTCGAAGACAAATAGCCACACGAGGGCTAGTGTGACCCACGGAAGGATGCCCGGCCAAATGTCGTCATGAGAACGGACGAGCAGGGGCATCGCGGCAAAGGTGAAACCCAGGAACGCACTTCCAGCATCACCCATGAAGATCGTTGCGGGAGGCCAGTTGTGCACAAGGAAACCTAAGCTAGAGGCCAGAATCGCCATCGCAAAGAAGACGATCAGGCTGTCATCCAACCGGGCCGCGATTAGCAGCCACCCAACGCTTGCGGTCACCGCCTGTGCGCCGGCAATCCCGTCAATCCCGTCCATGAAATTGTACGCATTGATCATCCATACGATCGCTACAGTGGCGATCAGCGGCCCAAAAATGCCAAGAGGTAAGACGGCTTCCGAGTACGGAATGTAGAGGTGTTGAACCGTGGGCGAATCTAACAGCAGGCAAACAGCCGCGGCGGTGTGAACTAGAAATCGCCAATGAAATGCGACAGAGCGGACGTCGTCCAACCAACTGATCGAGACAACCAATGTCGCCCCTACCAGGTATCCGATCGCAATATTGGATTCGAGGGCAGCGGCGGCCGCCAGATAAACAGTAAGCACGACCACGGCGATTACGATGCCGCCTCCGCGTGGCGTTGGCGTTTCGTGCGAGCTACGGTCGTTTGGGATGTCAATATGACCGCGCGAGAGTGCATATTCCCGAAACAAATGAACGCCGCCGAGCGATCCGAGAAAGGCTATGATCGCGATAGCAACGAGCCAGATGTGATGATTTGAGATCATGCTCACGCAAGCTCTCCCCTATAACGGTTGAGCGCGGTTTTCAGCGAGTACCTTGTAACGGCGGCGGTGCGTGCCCTGTCGCCCATCGTCTTTAGCTCGGCTCGGCGCAAAAGTATTTCATCGATCGTTGATATCAGTTTCTCCACATTGCCGCTTTCGATGTGCCAACCGATATTGTCATCTTCGATAACGCGTGCGACTTCGCTTCCAGGTTCCACGAGAGCAAGTATCGGTTTGCCGGCGGCGAGGATGTTGTAGGTTCGGCTTGGCATCGAGACGCCCAGCATTTTCGGAACAAGGGAGACGAGGGCGACATCGCACGCATTTAGAAAATCTATCTGTTC
>Ga0136640_10000279_pt1 | contig 19239 bp, 16 predicted proteins | sample AntDrymUQ8642106_2_FD_105498 | JGI IMG/M metagenome (GOLD analysis project Ga0136640, IMG submission 105498) | Polar desert sand microbial communities from Dry Valleys, Antarctica - metaG UQ864 (21.06) | ecosystem: Environmental > Terrestrial > Soil > Desert | place: Antarctica: Dry Valley...
GATCCCCACGCCGCCCTTCGCGAGGCCGCCGAGATCCTGATCAAGTACCTGGCGATCTTCAGCGAGCCCGAGCGCGTCGATGCCCTCCGGGAGGCGGGGGCCGGCCTTGTCGGAGCAGGCGCCACCGGAGGCCTTGGCGGCGACCTCGGCTCGGTCGGCGGCGGCTCGATCGCCGGTGCCGACGGGATGGACGACATCCTGATCGAGGAGCTGGAACTGGGGGTGCGCTCCTACAACTGCCTCAAGCGGGCGGGCGTGCAGACAGTCGGCGACCTGGTCCAGAAGTCCGAGTCAGAGCTCAACGCGATCCCCAACTTCGGCCGCAAGTCCATCGAAGAGGTCATCGAGACCCTCGAGGCGCGCGGGCTGTCCCTCCGGCCGTAGATCTCCCGTTCGTTATGCGACACGGAAAGCAGAAAGGCAAGCTCAGCCGCGACTCGGCGCACCGCAAGGCGCTGATGATGAACCTCTCGCGCGAAGTCATCGATCACGAGCGAATCCAGACCACCGAAGCCAAGGCAAAGGCGGTCAAGCCCGAGCTGGAGCGCCTGATCACCCTTGGCAAGAAGGGCGATCAGCACTCCCGCCGGCTGGCGATGGCGCGGCTCGGCCAGGACAAGTCGATCGTCTACAAGCTGTTCGAGGAGTTGGCGCCGCGCTACGCCGAGCGCCCGGGCGGCTACACGAGGATCCTCAAGCTGGGGCCGCGCAAGTCTGACTCCACGGAGATGGTCTTCCTGGAGCTCGTCTAGGCCCGAGCGGCACACCTCCGGCTCAGAAAAAGCAAAAAGCTAGAACGCTCCGCGGGGTGGTGGCGTCCCGGCTTCGTCGCCGGGCTTTGGTAGGCGTAGGAAGACGCCCAGGGCCGACGTCTCACCGCCGCGGGCCGCGATCATCGCCTCGCAGGCCGCGGCCCGGCTGCGGGCCGCCACCGCGGCGATCATCGGTCCGTAGGCTACTGCGCTCTGCCTGGGCAGGTAGCCCACCAGGAGACCGCCGACCTGGACCATCACGGCGTTGGGGTCGTGTGGGTTCGTGGGCTCGGGTACCAGGACGGCCTCGACCTCCAGCCGGACCTCGGTCGCGCCGTCCGTGTCCGTGAGCGCCCGCAGCGCCTCTTGATAGTGCGACTCGCCGGCCACGTTCACCAGCTCCCCACCGCGCAAGAAGGTCAACCGGGCGGCCACCTCGAGAGCGTAGCCACCGACCGTCGCGGGGCCGCCTGTAGGCTGGGCGCCGTGGACATCGCGAAGCTCAAGGAGCAGGCCCGCGCCGGCTGGAGCATGGGCGAGTACACCCAGCTGTCGGAGATGCTGCGCCCGGCCGCCCAGCGGCTCGCCGACGCCTGTGCCGTATCGGCTGGGCAGGAGGTGCTCGACGTTGCGGCGGGGGACGGCAACTTCGCCGTCGTCTGTGCCGATGAGGGTGCCGGTGTGGTGGCCTCCGACCTCGCCCCCGGGATGGTGGAGAAGGGCCGCGCCCGCACCGAGACCGAGGGCTATGACATCGAGTGGGTCGAGGCCGACGTCGAGGATCTTCCCTTTGAGGACGGACGCTTCGACTGCGTGGGGTCGGTGTTCGGCGCCATGATCGCTCCCCGGCCCCGGGTCGCCGCGGAGGAGATGTTCCGCGTGGTACGGCCGGGCAACACGGTTGGCATGACCGCATGGCTGGCGCAAGGGCCGACCTACGACATGTTCCGGCTCACTCGCAGCTACGGTCCGCCGGCTCACGACGACCTGCCGCGGCTGGAGGAGTGGTCGCAGGAGGAAGTAGTGCGCGAGCGCTTCGACGGCCTGGCCAACTCGATCGAGCTCGAGCGGGCCACGCTGCCGTGGGCGGCCGACTCCCCCGAGGACTTCGTGGCGGAGATGGAGCGCCACGCCCCGATGCAGGCCGCGGCCAAGGCCAACATGCCGCCCGACCGCTATGCGGAGATGTACGAGGAGCTGGTGGAGATGGCGCGCGGGTGGGCGGGCGGCGACGGTCCGTTCGAGGTCGATGCCCACTACGTCCTCATCGTCGCGCGCCGGCGCGGGTGAGATGACGTCAAATCCCCCGTGGCCGCCCGGCTGCTGATCGAGTACGACGGGACGCGCTTCGCGGGGTGGGCCCGCCAGCCGGGGATGCGCACGGTGCAGGCGGAGCTCGAGGGAGCGATCGGGCGGGTGCGCAGGTCGGATGCCGCGCTCACGGTGGCGGGCCGGACCGATGCCGGCGTCCACGCCCGCGGCCAGGTGGCCAGCCACGGCGGCGAGCCGGCCGACGCCTGTTCGTTGAACGGCGTCCTGCCGTCCGACGTGCGCGTGCTCTCCAGCGAGGCGGCGCCGGCGGGCTTCGACGCGCGTCACGACGCGGTGGCGCGCACCTATCGCTACCGGGTGCTCACCGGCCGTGTGGCCCGCGTCTTCGAAGCCGACCGCGCCTACCACTGGCGCTACGAGACCGACCGAGGGGCACTGGACGCCTGCGCGGAGCTGCTGGCCGGGAGGCACGACTTCACCGCCTTCACCCTCACCAGGACGACCCACAGGCACTTCGACCGCAACGTCCTCAGAGCGGAGTGGCAGGACGAGGGGGATGGGGTACTGGCCTTCTGGATCGAGGCCGACGCCTTCCTGCGCCGGATGGTGCGGACCCTCGTGGGCACGATGCTGTGGGTGGGCATCGGGCGGGGAAGCGTCGAGGGCTTCGCCGATCTGCTGCAGGGCAGGCCCCGTGCCGAGGCCGCGAACGCCGTCCCGGCGCACGGGCTCTATCTGGAGCGCGTGCGGTACTGAAACGTCACGCTGGCCCGCCCACGCGCGACTATCCTCCAGCGGTGGCCAGGCGATGAAGATCCTCCTCACCAATGACGACGGGATCCAGGCTATAGGCCTCCACGCGATCCGCCGCGCGTTGCTGGAGGTGCCTGGCGTCGAGCTGGCCGTGATAGCTCCGGACTCCAACCGCAGCGCCACGGCGCGGAGCATCACCACCCGGACCCCGCTCTGGGTCGAAGAGCTCGAGCTCGACGACGGTACCACCGCCCACGCCACCGACGGCACCCCGGTCGACTGCGTGCGCTTCGCCGCCCTCGGTCTGATCGAGTTCGAGCCCGAGCTGATCGTCTCCGGCATCAATCACGGCTTCAACCTCGGCGACGACATCACCTACTCGGGCACGGTTGCAGCCGCCCTCGAGGGGGTCGTGCTCGGGATCCCCGCCATCGCGGTCTCCCAGCAGGCCGATCGCGGCCGCGTCGACTTTCGCGAGGGCAAGGGCTGGTCGGCGGCTGACTTCGAAGAGGGGGCGCGTTTCGTGGCCCGGCTGGTCGAGGAGATCGAACATGTCCCGATGCCGCGGGGTACCCTGCTCAACGTCAACTGCCCGGCGGGCGATATCGCAGGAGTACGCTCCTGCAAGCTCGGCAAGCGGATCTACCGCGACCGCCTGGAGCTTGCCGAGGAGGCCGACGGGCGCAAGCGCTACCGCATCTACGGCGATGATCCCGGCTACCACGATGAGCCGGGCACCGACTTCGCGGCGATAGCCCAGGGATTGATCGCGGTCACTCCGCTGCACTTCGACCTCACCGATGAGGCGGGGGTGGAGAAGCTGTCGGGCTTCGAGCTCGACCGCCTGCTCCGCCCTGCCGCCAGCGAGGTGTGACCGAGCAGGCCCAACAGGACCGGGCGGCTGAGCTGCGCCGCCTCCTCGAGTACCACAACCACCGCTACTACGTCCTCGACGACCCGGATGTCTCGGACGCCGAGTACGACGCGCTGATCGGTGAGCTGCGCGACCTCGAGGAGGCCAACCCCGAGCTCCGTACGCCCGATTCGCCCACCCAGCGGGTGGGCGGGCGTCCCCTCGAGCGCTTCGAGCCGGTCCGCCACCTGCAGCCCATGCTGTCGCTGGCCAATGCCCGCGACGAGGCGGAGCTGCGCGCGTGGCTCGTGCGCAGCGAGCGCATCCTCAACAAGCAGGGCGTCGAGAACGCCGATATCTCGTTCGTGACCGAGCCGAAGGTGGATGGCCTCGCGATCTCGCTCCTCTACGAGGAGGGCATGCTCGTTCGCGGCGCCACCCGTGGCGACGGCGAGGTGGGCGAGGACGTGACCCAGAACCTGCGCACGATCAAGTCGGTGCCGCTGCGGGTGCAGGAAGCGCCCCGGCTGCTGGAGGTGCGCGGCGAGGCGTACCTGCCGCGCTCCGCCTTCGCCCGGCTCAATGAGGAGCGAGCTGGGGCCGGAGAGCCAACCTTCGCCAATCCGCGCAACTCGGCCGCCGGCTCGATCCGCCAGCTGGATCCGGAGCTGGCCGCCGCACGCCCGCTGTCGGTCTGGTGCTACTCGATCGGCGCACTCGAGGGACTGGAGTTCGAGAGCCACCTCGAGTCGCTCGAGTGGCTGCGCGACCACGGCTTCAAGGTCAATACCGACATCGAGCGCCACGGCGACCTCGACGGCGTGGTGGCCGCGTGCCGATCCTGGGAGGAGCGCCGGGAGGGGCTCGACTTCGAGATCGATGGTGTGGTGGTGAAGGTCGACGACCTCGGCCTGCAGCGTCAACTGGGGGTGGTGGGCCGCGAGCCCCGCGGCGCGATCGCCTGGAAGTTTCCCCCGATGACGGCCACCACCAGGCTCAACCGGGTGTCCTGGAACGTGGGCCGGACCGGGCACATGGTGCCGTTTGCCGAGCTCGAGCCCGTTCAGGTGTCCGGCGTGACGGTGCGGCTCGCCACGCTGCACAACGAGGAGGACCTCAAGCGCAAGGACGTGCGCGAGGGCGATGAGGTGATCGTGACCCGGGCGGGCGACGTGATCCCGCGCGTGGTGTCTCCCAGTCCGAAGGCCCAGCGCTCGCGCAGCCGCGGCCCGGTGCCCCAGCCGCCCGCAGCGTGTCCCGCTTGCGGCACACCGACGGTCAAGCCCGAGGACGGCGTGTGGACCATCTGCCCCAACCGGGCCTCATGCCCGGGCCAGCTGTTCCAGTCGGTCAAGCACTTCGTGAGCCGGGGGGCGATGGACATCGAGGGCCTGGGGGAGAAGCAGGCCTATCGCTTCTTGGCCGACGGACTGATCGAGAGCGTGGCCGACATCTACGACCTCGACGAGGAGCGGCTGACAGGTCGCGAGGGATTCGGAGAGGTGTCGGCCCGCAACCTGCTCGAGGCCATCGAGCGCTCCAAGCGCCAGCCCTTCAGCCGCGTGCTCTACGGCCTGGGTGTTCCCGGCATCGGATTCGTGAACGCGAGAGCGCTCACGGGCCACCTGCGCAGCATGGAAGCGCTGCTGGCCGCGACATCCGAGGAGATAGAGAAGACGCCGGGTATCGGCCCGATCCTGGCGCAGACGATCGCCGAGACGCTCTCGGACCGGAGTACCCGGGAGCTGATCGAACGGCTGCGGGGATACGGCCTCGAGATGGAGGAGCAGGGTCCAGCCCCCGACGAGGTGGCCGCCCCACTCAGGGATCGAACCTTCGTCCTCACGGGCACGCTGTCAAACCTCACCCGCGAGGAGGCCACCGAGCGCATTGAGGCCGCCGGCGGCAAGGTGACCGGATCGGTCTCCAAGAAGACCGACTACGTCGTGGCGGGCGCGGACCCGGGGACCAAGCTCGCGAAGGCCGAGAAAGCCGGGACCGAGATCCTCGACGAAGGCGGCCTGCTGGCGTTGCTGGAGGGCTGAAGGCGGGTGAGTCATCGCATGCCCGCGATGGCCTGCAGCATTGCGTCCTGCAGGTTGCGGGCACCAAAGGGGTCCACGTCGTTCATCAGGATCGAGAAGACGTACACCTGTCCAGAGCGCGCGCGGCAGTAGCCCGAGACCGCCGAGACGTTGGAGAGGGTGCCGGTCTTGCCGCGGCAGTTGCCGTTGGCAGGGCCGCTGCGCATCCGGGTCCCGAGCGTGCCGTCGCGGCCGGCGATCGACAGCGAATCGAAGAACGCTGGGAACTCGTCGCGTTCACGCAGGGCCGACAGGAGCTTGGCCACGCGCACGGGCGAGGCGCGGTTGCCGCGCGACAGGCCGGAGCCGTCCGCCAGGGCGGCGGGGGCCGCGCCGAGCCGCCGCGCGAAGCCCGCCGCCAGGTCCGCTCCGCGCTTGGTGGTTCCGCGCCCGTCGGTCTGCACCGCGAGATCCTTGACCAGCATCTCGGCGAAGTAGTTGTCCGAGGACTTGTTGGTGAGCTGCGCCAGCCGTGCCATCACCGGCGACTCGACGAGCGCGATCAGGTCCGTACCGCTGGGCCGCCGCCCCGCGCGGGGCGCGCCTCGGACCTCAAGGCCCCGGCTCTCCAGAGCCGCGTCGAGCCGGGCAGCGGCAAAGGCAGGCGGGTGAGCTTGGAAGCTGCGGCCGCTCTCGTCACCCAGCCCGCGGTTGTACCCGAGCGCGCTGAGAGGCCCGACGTAGGGCGAGGTCCCATAGCTCGATTCGGGGCCCCCGCGCAGCGAGTCGAAGTGCGACTCATCGCCAACGATGCGCCCGCTCACGCGCTCGATCCCGGTCCGGTCGAGCTTGGCGGCCAAGGCTTCGACGCTGGCGCGGCTGCCATAGGACCGGCGCGCGAACCCGCTGCTGCCGAAGGTGGGGTCGCCACCGCCCACCAGATAGAGGTTGCCGCGGTAGACGCCGTCGCCGGACAGCTCGCCGTCCCCCCTCACGTCGGTGTGCAGCCGGGCTTCGGTACCGAACCGCGCCAGTGCGGTCGCGGTGGTGTAGATCTTGGTGTTGGAGGCCAGGATCCTGGGGCGGGCGGCGCTCGAGCGAAACACCACCTTGCCGGTGGTGAGGTTCGAGACGAACGCCCCGGAGGCCGAGCCGGCGAAGCGCATGGAGCGGGCCAGGTCGTTCCGCAGTCCCGAGGTGCCGGCCTGCGGCCCGGCGGCATCCGCCGAGGGCGCGGCCAACGGCAGGTAGACGAGGCAGGCGAAAACGAGCAGCGTCGCCGACCGGATGCGGGGGGACAGGACCATCGAGGAGGGGCACACGGTAGGAGAATCTCACGGTCCGGGGTGCCCTTCCTCCCCCAAGATCGGGAGGATGCCCGATAATGGCCGCCTGATGGGCGAAGTCGTCAAGCTCCAGAAGCCGTCGGCCAAGGAGCGCGAAACGGTCGGCAAGCCGCCGCGGCGCAAACCTCGCGGCTCGCGAACCGCTCTCGTACTGGGCGGAGGCGGCTTCACGGGCGGGGTGTATGAGATCGGCGCTCTGCGGGCCCTCGACCTGCTGGCCGTGAACCGCACCGTCAACCAGTTCGACGTATACGTGGGCACCAGCGCCGGCTCGTTCGTGAGCAGCATGGTGGCCAACGGCATGACCCCCGAGGCGATGATGCGGGTGGTCAACCAGCAGGTGCCCACGGCCTTCAAGGATGTGGACCGCGGGTCGTTGATGCGCCCCAACTATCTGGAGTTCGCCCAGAGCGCCGCCCTGCTGCCGCTGAGGCTGCTGGGGCTGGCCCGCAACTTCGTGTCCCACGCCGGGCAGCTGTCGGTGATCGACTTGGCCGTCCAGCTCGCGGAGGGCCTGCCGTCGGGAATGTATGACAGCGCCGCGATTCAGGAGTACCTCGAGTCCGTGCTCGCCGACCCCGATCGCACGAACGACTTCCGCGCGCTCGACAACGAGCTCTACCTGGCGGCCACCGACCTGGACACCTGCGAGCGCATCGTGCTCGGAGGCGAGGAGTGGGACGACGTGCCGATCGCGCGCTCGGTGGCCGCCTCCACGGCGCTGCCGATGCTCTACAAGCCGGTGGAGATCAAGGGGCGCCAGCTGGTCGACGGCGGAATCCGGTCGACGACCAACGTGGACATCGCCGTCGAGCGAGGCGCCAAGTTCGTGATCGTCGTCAATCCCCTCGTGCCCTACGTGAACGACTTCCAGAAGGTGATTCCGACGCTGCTCGGCAGCCGGGTGCGACGCGTCGCCGACATGGGCTTCCCGCAGATCGGCTACCAGACGTTCAAGCTGCTGGCCCACCAGCGGCTGCACGAGGCCGTGAGCCAGTGGAAGGAGAAGTACCCCGGGGTCGACATCATCCTGATCGAGCCCGACCCCAACGACGAGCTGATGTTCGAGACGAACATCATGAACTTCGCGAAGCGCGTGGAGATCGCGCGCCACGGCTTCGAGTCGGTGACCCTCAGGCTGGCGCAGGACTACGACACCCTGAGGACGGTGTGCGCCAAGCACGGGATCGAGATCTCCGCTGCCCGCGTGCGCAAGGTGGTGCGCAAGTTCGACAAGGAGCGTGAGAAGACGGCGGCCTGGCGGCGGATCCTGGAGCAGACGACGGGCGCGCTACTGCGCCAGTCCGAAGAGGCGTAGCTGTCACTGGAGCGCGCCTGCCGTGCGCTCGTCAGAATCGGAAGAGACGGTGGCGCAGGCCTGGACGGTCAGCCTGTGCGGGGAGCTTCGGCTGGAGATCCGGGGCCAGCGTCGTGAGAGCATCCTGCGCGGGCGCCACGGCCGCATGGTGCTCGGCTACCTGGTCCTGAATCGGAGTCGCGCTGTCCCGCGTCATGAGCTCGAGCATGCCTTGTGGGGAACAGCGCCGCCGGCCGATCCCGGATCCTCGCTGCGCGCCCATCTCTCGCGCCTTCGGACCGCCCTCGGCGAGGGAGTGCTCTGCGGCAGTGGGGAGCTGCGGCTCCTTCTTCCCGACCACGCCGCGATCGACGTGGAGCAGGCGTCTGCGTCGCTCGGGCTCGCCGAGGCAGCCCTGCGAGAGGGATCCTGGAAGGCATGTCTCGAGGCTGCCCTGGGGGCCTCGATGGTGCTCGAGCGCCCGCTTCTGCCCGGCCTGGACGCGGAATGGATCGATGCGGAGGCGCGGCGCCTCGAGAGCGGCGCGCTGCGCGCGCTCGAGCTGACCGGAATTTCGGCGCTCGAGCTCGAGCCCCCCGATGGCTCGCGGGCCGAGCTCGTGGCACGGGCCCTGGTCGAGCGGAGTCCCTTCCGTGAGGGAGGCCATCGGCTGCTGGTTCGCAGCCTGCTCGAGCAGGAGGAGATCGCCGAGGCCCTGCGCGCCTATGACGCCGTGCGGACGCTCTTCCGGGAGGAACTCGGTGTGGTACCCGGACCGGAGCTGCGCGACTTGCACGCTGAGGCCCTGGATCGCGCCGGGGACGTCCGTAGCGCAAGGCGCCCCGATGGCTGGCAGCTCCCCCCGCGGCTCGCGGCCCCGGCGCCGTCGGGACGGGCCTCAGAGCTCGCCCAGCTTGGCTGCACCATCCGTTCGGGCCGCGAAGCCTTGATCGAGGGTGAGGCCGGCATCGGGAAGACGCGCCTGATCGCAGCGGTCGCGGCGGAGCTCCACGCGGACGGTTGGGGAGTGCTCTACGGACGCTGCCAGCCGGATGGCGCAATTCCCTACGAGCCAATCGTCGAGGCTCTCGAGGGGGCCGCCGAGGCCAGGGGCGCCGCGGAGCTCGAGCAGCTGGCTCGCGATGCCGGCGTCGCGGTCGCACCACTGGTCCCCGCGCTCCCCCTGGAGCGGCGGGCCGTGCCCGCCACGCCCGCCGACCCGGGGACGGCGAGGTGGCGGCTGCGCCACGCTGCGGTAAGGCTGCTGGACACGCTCGCCGCCGAGCGTCCACTGCTGCTCGCGATCGACGACCTCCACAACGCGAGCGCCGCGACGCTGGCGCTTGTCCGCCACTTCGGCGAGGCGAGCGGAGAGCGAGTTGCGACCCTGGCCGCCTACCGCATGGACGAGCTGCCCTTTGACCACCCCGTTGTCCAGCGCGCCGATCGGCTTCGAGCTGACGGGCAGGTGCTGAGGCTCTCGGGCCTCGAGCCCCACGCGCTGGGGGAGCTCTTCACGATGGCGACCGGCAGGCACTCGAGCCCCGAGACCCTGGAGGCGCTCCACCGGGCGACGGGGGGAAACCCGCTCTACGTCACGCAGCTCGTCCGTCATGCCGTCGACTCCGGCACCGATCTGGCGCGCTGGCGTCCGGCCGAGCGATCGGAAGATGCGCCCCGGGCAGTGCGCGAGCTGGTCGGCCGGCGTGCCGCCCGTCTCGACCCTCGGGTACGAGAGGCGCTCTCGACCGCCGCGGTGATCGGTCGCGAGTTCGAGCTGAGCACGCTCGCTCGAGTAACGGGAGGCGAGACCTGGGCGCTTCTGAAGCACCTCGAGCAGGGGCGGATCGCCGGCGTGATCGAGGAGGTGGTCGATGATCCGACGCGGTTCGCCTTCATTCACGCCCTCGTGCGTCGCGTGCTCTACGACGACCAGTTGAGCGTCCGCCTGCACGAGACCCACCGCCGGGTCGCCGCGGCGCTCGAAGAGGGCCCGGAGCCCGATCCCGCGGAGCTGGCGCATCACTGGTCCGCGGCTGGTCCGCGAGGGGACGACGACAAGGTGCTCAGCTACTCGCGGGAGGCGGCCGCGCGTGCGGCCGCCTCACTCTCGCACTCCGAGGCTGCAGCTCACTACCGCCGTGCGCTCGAGGCCGGGAGGGGACGGCTCGCAGCGACCCCCGAACTGGAGCTTCTCCTGGCCGTGGCGCGAAGCGAGGCTCAGGCGGGCCGTCTCGAGGCCGCTCGGGAGGCGGCCCGTCGCGCCGCTCACGTGGCTCGTCGGTGTGGCGACGAAGAGCGGTTCGCCCGCGCGGCCCTGGCCTTTGCCGCCACGGGGGGCGCCGTGGCGATCGACGCCTATCAGATGGACTTCGCACGGGAGGCGTCCGCCCTGCTCGTCGCGGCGGAGCGACTTCTGCCCGCGGCGGATACACCGCTGCGCGTCCGCCTGCTGGCGGAGCTTGCCTCGCACCGCCTCACCGGGCTCGGCCGCGATCGGCGCCGGGTCCTGGCGAGCGAGGCCTCGGCTATGGCGCAGCGCCTGGGCGACGAGCCGGGGGAGTTGACGGCGCTGCGCACAAGGGTTTCACCTGCCCTGCGCGGGCCTTACGACCTCGAGGAGGCGATCGCCGCCGCCGGGCGGGCAGCCGAGCTTGCCGTCAGTCTCAACGACCTGGCCGGCGCCTTCGACGCGCACCGGCTACTGGCAGCGGCTCGCTTCGAGCTGGGCGAGATCGATGCCATGGACAGCGAGCTCTGCGAGCTCGAGCGCGTCGCGTCACAGACCCGAGCGGCCACGCATCAGCTCGATCTCGCGGCGATGCGCGCGGGCCGCGCCGTCTTTGCGGGCCGCCATGACGAGGCGGACGAGATCCGCCGGGGCGCCGTCGCCTCGGCGCCCGATCCCGAGGCGGCCGGCGCGCGCTTCGCCTCGCTCGGCTTCGTGGTCCCCTGGACGCGGGGCCAACACGAGGAGGCGATCGGCATGGTCGAGGGCGTACTGGCCGTGGCGCCTCAGGCCCTGCCGCTTCACGGCCTGCTCGCGCTCTTGTACCTCGAGGTGGGAAAGGTCGCCCCGGCTCGCGAGCACTACGAGATCCTTGCGCGCGACGGGTTTCCCCTCGAGCCGGACGAGTTCCTCCTCATCGGGCTGACCCAGACCGCCCTCGCCTGCTCCTACCTGGGCGATCGAGAGCGGGCAGGGCTCCTGTACGACCGGCTGCTTCCCTTCGAGGCGCGCAACGCCGCGATCGGCGAGCAGGCGGTGACCAATGGTCCCGTGGCGCTCCATCTCGGCGTCCTCGAGGTGACGCTGGGCCGCTGGCAGGACGCCGAGCGGCACCTGCTCCAGGCCGAGGAGCTCGCGCGTGCCTGGGGCTACGCCGCCGGCGGGTCCGAGGCGTTGCTGCACAGGGGGCAGCTGATGATCCTGCAGGGACGGGAGCAGGGCTCTGCTCTGATCGACCGGGCGCTCACGGAGGCTGAGGCTCACGGAATCGCGCGGATCGGCGCCGTGGCTGAGCAGCTGGCCGTTTACTGGACAGCGGCGGTTGAGCGCACGGGTTGAACGCCCGGCTGAGCGTCATCCACGCCGCGCGAGTCCATGTAGAGCACGACCGCCACGGCGATGACCCAGAGGTTCATCACGATGATCGAGATGAAGTTGATCGGGGGGATCGCCAGCGCGATCCCCATCACGAGGCTGACCCAGCCGAGCCAGCTGGGTAACACGCTCGAACGCAGGGCAACTGCCGCGGTGGCCAGCACGGCGGCAGCCCAAGCCATCGGCGCGGCCAGCCCGTACAAGATACTGCTGATGTCCCAGAGCACCGAGGCGCTCTGGGGTCCGATCGAACCCTGCTCGTCGGCACGGAGACCGCCAACTGCGGCGACGGCCGCCGCGGCGATCATCAGCGCGGCCCCCGCGCCGCCGCCCGCGGCCGCGGCCGCGGCCAGCGGGGAGCCCGCTCCGTCTGCGCGCTCGAGTCCGGCCCTCAGGCCGGCCACGAACCAGAGCAGGAAGATCCCGGAGAGCAGGTAGAGCGAGTTGCCCGCGAGCACCGCCCCAGACTCCTCTGAGTAGAAGTCAGCGATCGCCGCCGGATCGTCGACGAAGTCGGGCGTATCGCCGTAGACGAGCGAGCCGAGCACACCTAGGATCGCGGCCCCTATGCCCGCCAGCACCAGCCGGCGGTCAAGCGTCCTTTCCTTCATGGGCGTTCTCTCCTTGCGTTCGAGATCCGGTCCACTGGCCTGGGGTGGTGGCCTGCGAACGTCCCAGGTGACCGTTGCCGAAACGTTGCAGACGGCTGCCCCTTGGAGACCTACAGGCCGCCGGCGCCCAGCGCCGCCACCAGCGCCGCCAGCAGACGATCCGTGGCTGGCTCGTCGCGCACCGTGATCCGGACATGGTCGGCGGCGCCCAGCGGGCCGCCCGGGGCCACGAGCACCCCTTCGCGGCGCAGGCGGCCCGCCAGCTCCAAGCCCGAGAGGTCGCGGGCCTTCAGCCACACGAAGTTGGCCTGGCTGTCGCATGGCTCGACGGGCATGTCGTGGAGCGCGTCGAGCAGCCGGGTGCGCTGCTCGATCACCGACAGCCGGCGGCGCTCGACCTCAGGGCCGCCGATCTTCAGCGCCTGGTCGATCGCCGCCTGGGTGAGGGCGTTCACGCCGAGCACCGGGGAGATCGCGTCGAGGAGGCCGGTCGACGCCGGGGACCCGACCGCGTATCCCGCCCGCAGCCCGGACAGGCCGTAGATCTTCGAGAAGGTGCGCACCACCAGCATCCGGGGGAAGGCGTCGGTGAGCCGCAGAACGGCGTCCACGGCCTCGGCGTCCTGGAAGTGCACCAGCGCCTCGTCGATCAGCAGCTGTACGCGATGGGGTAGCCGCGAGGCCAGCGACGCGACCGCCTCGGCCGGAAGGTAGGCGCCGGTGGGGTCGTTGGGGTTGCAGAGGACGACCAGCCGCGTGCGCTCGTTGACCGCATCGGGCAGGGCCTCCACGCTGGCGACCGGCGCGGGCCTGCCCCCGGCGCGGGCGGCCATCAGCGGGTACAGGGGATAGGAGGGCCACGGCGTGAGCAGCTCGTCACCCTCGCCCATCAACACCAGGGCCGCGGCCTGCAGCAGCTCCGCCGCGCCGTTGCCCAGCACGATCCGCTCTGGCTCGACATCATGGCGCGCCGCCAAGGCCCGGCGAACGGCCTCGGCGTGGCGGTCGGGGTAGCCGTTGATACGTCCGCGGGCAGTGAAGATGGAGGCGTTCATCACCTCCGAATTGGGGAACTCCGGCCATTCGGTGCCGGACAGATCGAGGGCGGGGACCTGTTCGAGCGCGAGCGCCCTTTCTCGCGCGCGCCGGGCACGCCGAGCACGGTTGGCCTCGACCTCGTCGACGTCCTCGAACTGCCTGTAGTAGTCGAGCAGACCCACGCCCGGGTCCTCTTAGCTCGTCGGAGCCAGCGAGGGGCCGGGTCCTTCGATGAAGAGGAACCAGATTGTGAAGGCCACGATCGTGATCCCCACGCTGACCGCGAAGATCCACTCGAGCGCGCCTCGCTCCTGATGGTGGCCGCCGGCGCGCCGCACGAGCTTCCAAGCGTGATCCACCCGCTTGGCGACGACCATCGTGAGCATTAGCGAGGCCAGAGAGCCGAGCATGATGGTCGAGATGCCCGCGGTCACCGCGCCGGTGAGGTACTCGACCTGCGAGCCCACCCACAGCCAGCCCAGCGGCTGGGGTCCGAACAGGCTGAGGCAGAGAGCCGTCTCCACCGCCAGCAGCGCCGCTGCGAGGACGCTGTCGACTCGACGCGTCGGGGGCGTGTCGCCGGCGGGGGCTTCGCGAAAGCGCACGGGCGCCGTGCCGGGCCGGCGCCCGATGAACAGCCCGCCGGTGTCGCTTGGGTCGTTGCTGGCCATGGTCGAGGGAGAGACGGACGGCCGGACGTCAAACAGTGTACGCGGGTCTACCCGGCGTACAGCGCGTCTATCGCGGCGGTGTTCTTCTCCTCGACCACGTTGCGCTTGACCTTCAGCGTCGGGGTCAGCTCGCCGGTCTCCTGGGTCAGGTCGTGCGGCAGGATTCTGAACCGCTTGACCTGCTCCACGGGCCCCACCTTCGCGTTGACCGCATCCACCACTGCCTGCACCTCGGCGCGCATCGCCTCGGATTCCGGGAGGTCCTCGACCGCGACGCCGTGCTTCTCGGCGAAGGCTGGTGCCTCCTCGGGGTCCAACGTGATCAGCGCGATCAGGTAGGGGCGGCGGTCACCGATCACCACCGCTTGGGAGATCCAGCGGTTCTGCTTAAGGCCGTTCTCGAGGTTGGCGGGCGTGATGTTCTTGCCCCCCGCCGTGATGATGATGTCCTTCTTGCGCCCGACGATGTAGACGAAGCCGTCGTCGTCGATCTTCCCGAGGTCGCCCGTGTGCAGCCAGCCGTCGACGAGCGTCTCCCGGGTGGCCTGATCGTTCTTGTAGTAGCCCTTGAAGATGTTCGGGCCCCGCAGCAGCAGTTCACCGTCCTCGGCCAGCTTGGCCTCCACACGGGGGATCGGCTGGCCGACCGAGCCGAGCCGGAATGCATCAGGCGTGTTGACGGTGGCCACCGTGGCCGTCTCGGTCATTCCGTAGCCCTCCATCACGGGAACGCCGCAGGCGTAGAAGAACTCGAGGATCTCCTTGGCGATCGGCGCTGCGCCGGTGTTGCACTGCCGGATGTTGCCGCCGAGGATCGCACGCACGTTCTTGTAGAGCGCCTCCTCGCCCTGGTCGAAGCCGGCCTGCAGGTCCGCGGGCACCTTCTCGCCGGCATCGCGCAGCTGGCGCACCTTCACGCCCACTTGGACCGCCTTGCGCATCTGCTCGGGATCCTCGGCGTTGCTCGTCGCGAGGGTGTAGATCTTCTCGAACATCCGCGGCACGCTCGGGAAGTACGTCGGCTTGGTCTCGATCAGGTTGGGGACGATCTTCTTGACGTCCTTCTCCCAGTAGGCGAGCACCCCGCCCAGGTCGAGCACGAGGAACTGGACGAGCTTCGCGAAGGCGTGTGCCAGCGGGAGGAAGAGGTAGACGACCTCGTCCTCCCCGAGCACGCCCTGAGCCTCCAGCATGCTCACCACGTCGCGGTAGTTGCCGTGGCTGAGGATGCACCCCTTGGGTGGACCGGTCGTGCCGGAGGTGTAGATGTAGATGCACGTGTCGTCCTCGTTCACCGCCGAGGAGCGGGCTAGGAGCTCGGCCGCGTCGTGGGTCCGGCCACGCTCGCGCAACTGCTCGAGCGTGATGGCGTCATCGGCACCCTCGACCGCGTCGAACAGGACGATGTGCTCCAGGTGGGGGAGGCGGTCCCGGACGGCGCGGATCTTCTCGAGCTGCTCGGCGTCCTCGAGGAAGACCGCCTTCGACTCGGAGTGCTCGAGCACGTAGTGGCACTCCTCGGCCGAGTTGGTCTGATAGACGGAGACCGAAACGGCGGCGCAGGAGAGGATGCCGAAGTGCGAGTAGGTCCACTCGGGGCGGGTGTGCGCCACGATCCCCACCTTGTCGCCCGGTTGGAGACCGAGGTCGATCAGCCCGAGGCCGGTCTCGCGCACGGCGTCACCGAAGTCGCCGTAGGTCACGTCGACCCACTCGTCGCCAACCTTGTGCCTGAGGGCCGGCTTGGCGGCGTACTTCTCGGCGGCCAGGGCCGCAAGATCGGCCATGGTCTTCGAGCCGGTGCCAGAAGCGGCGGCAGTCACTGCGTCCATCTCTCCTCCTCCGGAATCCGTGGAAGGGGAAGCTTATGCTCTGCCGGCTGGCGCTCCTCCGACAGCGCTCCGGCTGCGCTCCTGCGCGCGGCGCGGGGCGCTACGCCTTGGCCAGCGTGGGCGGCTGCTTGGCTTTCTTGAGCGAGCTGAGGAAGAGGGTCTTGTCGATCCGTCCCTGGAAGATCGGCACCCCGAGCTCCATGCATTTCGTGATGACCTCTCTCCGGTGCATCCCTGCCTCACGGCCGAGCTCCGTGGGCGTCAGGTGGATCGCCATCGTGCGCTGCTCCTCTCCTAGCTTGACCAAGCCCCCCGCAGGGTATCTCTCCTGGCGGACCGCGCAAGGGAGGGGAGGAGCAGCCGGAACGTTTCCGGGGAGGAGCGCAGCCGGAAGGCCACCGCACCCCCTAGATCGGGTTGGGGAGGTCGATGAAGCGGTGCTCGACTCCGAACCGCTCGGCCAGCAGGTCTCCGAGTCGCCGGACGCCGAACGTCTCTGTGGCGTAATGGCCGCCGGCGATGAAATGGACGCCCGCTTCGCGGGCGTCGGCCATCACGTGCTCGGCGGGCTCGCCCGTGAGAAGGCCGTCGAGCCCTTGGGTGATGGCCTCACCGAGTGAACCGGCGGCGGAGCCGGTGACCACGCCGAGGGCGTGCACCACATCGGGCCCGGTGTCCCACACGAACGGGTCCTGACCGAGCGCAGACCGGCAGCGCCCGCGCAGCTCCTCAAAACCGACGCCCTCGGCGCTGCGTCCCACGAAGCCCAGCGGCTTCCCGCGGTGGCGGCCAAAGCGCTCGGCGGGGTCCAGCCCGAGCGCGCGGCACACCAGCGCGTTGTTGCCGACCTCGGGGTGGGCGTCAAGCGGGAGGTGGTAGCCGACCAACGACATGTCAGCCTCGAACAGAGCCTGCAGCCGCCGCTTCAGCGACGGTCCGATCGCTCGCGGGTGGAAGTCCCAGAAGAGCCCGTGATGGCAGAGGACCAGCTGTGCCCGCTCGGCGGCCGCCCGCTCGAACAGCTCGAGCTGGGCCGACACGCCGGTCACTACCAACTCGACCTCCGCCGCCCCGGGTACCTGGAGGCCGTTGGGCCCGTAGTCGTCGAAGGACTGCGGAGCGAGCAGGGCGTCCAGAAAGTCGACGATTTCGTCACGCGCAGCCATCCCCCCCAAGGTACCCCGAAGGGGGGATGGCTGTTGGGTGAGGGTGAGGGTGTTTTCAATACGGGCTCTAGGGGGTACATTTACATGCGAGGTGACCATCAAGTGAACGCCGCAGGGATCGCGGCTCCAGAGATCGATTGGATCGGGCGCCACGCGTCCGACGCCGAACTTGTCGCAGCGGTGCGCGACGGCGACGACCGCGCCTTCGCCGAGCTCTACCGTCGCCACCAGCCGAGCGTGACGCGGTTCGTCCGTGGTCGCGTACGCGACCACGGACGGGCGGAGGATGTGGTCCAGGAAGCCTTCGTTTCCGCGCTGCGGCGCATGCGTCAGACCAACGCGGAACTGATGTTCCGCGCCTGGATCTTCGAGATCGCCCGCAACGCCTCGATCGACCTCTACCGCCGCTCCAGCCGCACCGAGGAGGTCTCCATGGATGCCGTCGGAGGTCTTGCGCCGGCCGACGCCAGCCGGCTTGGCGGCGCATCAGGGCCGGACGCCTCGCTGCTGCGCAAGGAGAGCTTCGACCACTTCCGCGGCGCCCTCGACGAGCTGTCCGAGACGCATCATCGGATCATCGTGATGCGCGAGTTGGAAGGCCGCTCCTACCGGGAGATCGGTGAACGCATGGAGCTGAGCCAGGCCGCCGTGGAGAGCACGCTGTTCCGCGCGCGCCGCAAGCTCGCGCACGAGTACGAACAGCTCGACTCCGGGCGCCGCTGCCGGCTGGTGGCCGCCGCCATCGGGCGCCTGGCGGAGGGGATGGAGTCGCCCCGCGACCGCGTGCGCCTCGACCGTCACGCCCGGCGCTGCTCCCCCTGTCGGCGCCAGGCGCGCCAACTCGGCGTCGAGCCGCTGCTCGGCGAGCGACGCCGCAGGATCGCGGCTCGCGCCGCGCTGTTCCTCCCGCTGCCCGGCTTCATGCGCCGGCGCTCGTCTTCCACCGGCGGTGGCGACGCCACGGCCGGCTCGGGGCTTCAGCACAGCGCGGGTCAGATCGGGGTGGCCTTCGGGCCGTCGATCGAGGCCGCCGGTGGAGTCGCTGGCAAGGCGGTGGCGATGTTCGCGGCCGCGGCCCTCATCGGCGGCGGGGGCGCGGCGCTCGGCGGGGCTGGACCGCTCGCCGTCGGCGGGCAGGGCGCCCTGCCCGGTCAGCCAGGCCCCGCCCCGGCCGATCCCCCGGCCCCGCGGCAGCGGTCCGCCGAGCGGTTGCGGCCCGCAGCCCCGGTGACCACCGCCGCTCCCGCCGCCGCCGCGGCCGCCGCCTCCCGGGCAGCCGGCCCCCCGGCGAAGAGCGACGACACGTTCAGTGGCCCCCCGGCGCGGCAGCGCCCCACTGCTCCTACTCCGCAAGATGATCCTGCCACTCCCCCGGCAAAGCCTCCGGAGAAAGACCCGGCCGGAGGGGGCTCCGGTCCGCCTCTTGGCGAGGTGGCCCCTGGGCCGAGGCAGTCGCTGCCCACGCCAGCTCTGCCTCTCACCCAGCCAGTGGCCCAGCTCGGGGCCGGCGCGGCCGATATCACTACGCCCACGTCCCCTCTAGAGGCCGCGGGATTCGTAGACACGTCGCTGAAGAGCGTGACGGGCTCCTAGGAGGGTTTGGCGAAACTTGCAAACCCGCTCATAGCGCGGGATCGCGGGGGGTACGGAGGGTGCTTTACCCCACGGATCGGGAGGGTTTACCACTACCGAGGGCACGCTCAATCTCCCGCATCTGGACGGGGAGGAAATGCCTCCCGAATCTTGTCCAGCCCTGCCTGGTCAGCAGCAAGTCCCACACGGACCAAGGTGCAATCGCGAACGATGCAGTCCTCCAAGGCGATGACCCCGAAAACGACTTGCGTGGTACCTCGAACAGACGGTAATTCCCACAGGAGGCCTTCTATGTCATAAGGGTGTACTCCGTCAACCACGAGCCCTTGCACGGTGCCCGTTCCTATCAATGCGACGATCACTGGACCGATCAACCGACACCGGATAAACGTCTTTCCCCGGATCTCCACTGAGTCCGGACCAACCA
>Ga0136640_10000280_pt1 | contig 19191 bp, 23 predicted proteins | sample AntDrymUQ8642106_2_FD_105498 | JGI IMG/M metagenome (GOLD analysis project Ga0136640, IMG submission 105498) | Polar desert sand microbial communities from Dry Valleys, Antarctica - metaG UQ864 (21.06) | ecosystem: Environmental > Terrestrial > Soil > Desert | place: Antarctica: Dry Valley...
CCGAGCACGGTGAGCGGCAGGCGCGTGCTCTCTCCGGCCAACTCGACCGGCTGCCGGTGGTACGTGTCCTGGTCAGCCCGCGTGAGCGCGCCCGGCGTACCGCCGAGTTGGCCGGGTTGACCGACTTCACCGTTGACGAGGATCTCGCCGAGTGGAACTACGGAGATTACGAGGGCCTCACCCGGGATCAGATCCGCCAGCGGGATCCGCAATGGACGATCTGGACCGGTACGACGCCCGGTGCCGAGACGATCGAGCAGGTGTCGGCCCGAGCCGAGCGCGTACTTCAACGACTCGACCAGGACCTCCACTGTGGTGACGTCCTCATCGTCTCCCACGGCCACTTCGGCCGGGTGCTCGCCACCGCGTGGTTGCGGTTCCCCGTCAGCGCCGCCGCTGCGCTGCACCTGGAACCGGCCGCCGCCTGCGTGCTCGGCAGAGACCGCGGTCAACCGGTGATCGAGCAGTGGAATCTGCCGAACCCGGCGAACGAGGAGCGCGGGTGACACGGCTGCGCCCGGACCGGGCCGGCTGGCCCTTCATCGCCGCCTTCGCCACTCCCGCCGCGCTGCTCACCGCACTTGGTCAACGAAGGTGGGCCCTTCCGTTCGTCATGCTCGCCGGCTACATGGGCCTGTTCTTCCGCGACCCGGACCGCCCCTGCGATGCGGGTCCACTGGATCCCGACACCGTTGTGGCGCCCGCCGATGGGGTGGTCGTCGTGGCCGGGGACCCTGAGCCCGGCGTACCCCCGCCAGGTGACTGGCGGCAGGTGAGCATCTTCCTCAGCCCGGTCGACGTACACATGAATCGCTCGCCGTACGGCGGTCGGGTGACCCGCACCGAGTACCGCCCCGGCCGTTTTTTCGCCGCCTTCACCAACGCGGCAGCGGCGGAGAACGAACGGACCGAGATCTGGCTGGCGGCCGAGGCCGAACGCACTGTCGTCTTCCGCCAGGTGGTCGGCGTCCTCGCCCGCCGGATCGTGCTGCGGGTCTCCCCCGGCGACCAGCTCAGCACCGGTCAGCGGATCGGTCTGATGAAGTTCGGCTCCAGAATGGATGTGTTCGTGCCGCGAGACTGTACGGTCGTCGTGGACAGAGGTGCCCGCGTTCGCGGGGGCGAGACAGTCATCGCCCGGTGGTAGCGGCCCCCATGTGCCGGCAGGGGTAGCGCATGCGACGAGGAACAAGCTCGGTACGGCCCTCGACCGTGCGCGCCGCTGGGCGGGCCGGTCACCGTGGGATGCGCAACGCCTCCGTGGAGCTGGGCCGCGACTCCCGACGACGGGCACTGGCTGCCTTGCCCAGCCTCTTCACGCTGCTCAACATGTTGTGCGGGTTCGCCTGCATCCTGGTCTCGATCCGCGGCGACTACTCCCTCGGTGCGGTCCTCGTCGGCTGCGCGATCGTCCTCGACATCACCGACGGTGCGGTGGCCCGCCTGGTGGGCAGCGTCACGCCGTTCGGCCTGCAGTTCGACTCCCTCGCCGACCTGGTGTCCTTCGGCATGGCACCGGCGGTGCTCGCCTTCACCTGGGCGATGTCCGACGTACACCCGCTCGGCTGGCTGGCGTGCTTCGTCTGGCTGGCCGCGGCGGCGGTCCGGCTGGCCCGCTTCAACGTGACCATCGACCCGCGCGCGGACAAGCGCTTCTTCATCGGGCTGCCCAGTCCCGGCGCCGCCGGCGTCGTCATCGCCTCGGTCTTCACGTTCTCCGCGCCGCTGTCCGCGGACAACCGGTTGTGGGCGCTGCTCGTCGTGCTGGTCCCGGCAGTCCTCATGGTCACCTCGATCCGGTTCCGTTCGTTCCGGTCGCTGGTCAGCCCGGGCGGGAAGCCCTACCTCCTGATCGGTCTCGTCCTCGTTCTGACAGTCGGCTTCGCCACGTTCCCGGCGATCACCGGCTGCCTGCTGGCCTACGGATACGTCGCGCTACCCCTGCTGACGCAGCTCGTTCGGCCGGTAACCAGGTGGCTGCCCACCCATGCCGAATGATCCGGCCTTGCGTCGCGGCGGACGTCGAGGACATCGTCACCATGGTCGCCGAACTCGCCGCCTATGAGCAGGCGGCAGAGCAGGCTCTGATGACCTCAGAACAGCTGCACGAAGTGCTGTTCGGCGCCCATCCCAAGGTGTTCGGTCATCTCGCCGTCGACGGCGACGGCCAGCCGGCCGGGTTCGCGCTGTGGTTCCTGAACTTCTCGACGTGGACGGGCACCCACGGCATCTATCTGGAAGACCTGTACGTGCGTCCAACGGCGCGCGGGAACGGTCTCGGACGGGGCCTGCTCCAGACCCTGGCGACACTGTGCATCGAGCGCGGCTACTCCCGGCTGGAGTGGTCGGTCCTGGACTGGAACTCTCCGGCTATCGACTTCTACCGCGCGGCAGGAGCCACACCGATGCAGGAATGGACCGGATGGCGACTTAGCGGCGACGCGCTCCGCGCCATGGGCCCCTAGCGGTCCAGGTATGCCTGTCGCGCCTGCGGCGTCAGCAGTAGGAAGAACTCGGCAACACACAGCGCCAGGATCGGTACGCCGTACAGCGGCAACCCGGCGGTGAAAGCCAGCGTGTAGCCCACGGGAATCAGCAGGACCTGCGCCACGATGACCGGTGCCCGGGCCCAGCCCTGCACCCGGAAGACCCCCCGGCCGATGCCCAGCAACAACACCCCGGCAGCCAGCCCGATGGCCATCGCGAACAGCGCCCGGCCGTAGCTGTCCGGCCGCTCCAGCAGCGTCGACACGCCAAGGACCGCCGCGGCGATCAGCACCCCGGCGCCCTCCGCGGCGGCCACCAGACCCGCGAGCCGAACTGCCCGCGGCGCGCCGTTGTCCTCGGCCACGACGGCGACGATACCGCCGGTATGGTGGCCGCCATGCGTGCCTTGCTCGTCGTCAACACCGCAGCTACCGCGACGACGCGCAAGACCCGCGACGTGCTCCTCCGAGCGCTGGCCAGCGACCTGAAGGTCGACGTGGCCGAGACGACTCACCGCGGCCACGCCGCCGAACTCGGCACCCAGGCTCTACACGACGGCGTGGACGTCGTGGTGGCCCTCGGCGGGGACGGCACCATCAACGAGGTGGTCAACGGGCTGCTGGTGGACGGTCCCAGTCCGCACGTACCAGCGCTCGCCGTCGTTCCGGGCGGGTCGACCAATGTGTTCAGCCGAGCCCTCGGGCAGTCGCGGGACCCGGTGGAGGCGACGGCGGACGTGCTCGACGCGCTGCGCCGTGGGCGAAGCCGGCGGATCAGCCTCGGCCGCGCGGACGGGCGCTGGTTCACCTTCACCGCAGGGTTCGGATTCGACGCCGACGTCGTAAAGCGGGTCGAGCGTCTGCGCGGGCGCGGGCGGGTGTCCACGGCGTCGCTGTACATCCGCGCCGCGGTCACACAGTTCTCGCTGGATCGCAACCGGTGGCGTCCGCCCATGACGATCGCGGTGCCGGGTCAGCAGGCGCAGTCGGGATTCTTCCTCTGCATCGCGTCGAACACCGCGCCCTGGACCTATCTGGGAACCCGCCCGGTCAACCTCCTGCCGCAGGCCTGCTTTTCCTCCGGTCTCGACGTGGTGGCGCTTCGCCGTACGGGCACCGCGCGAATGCTGTGGCACGTGTCGCGGGCCTTCCGCGGACGCGAGCCGATGCGGCACCCCACGGTGAGCACCGGGTCAGACGTACCGGAAGTCAGCCTGCGCTCGACCCGCCCGATGGCTGTCCAGGTGGACGGCGACTACCTGGGAGAGCAGGAGACGCTGCTGCTTCGATCGGTCCCTGGAGCCTTGCGCGTCGTCGTGCCCGGACCGATGCCCTGACCGTGCCGTGACTGGCTCGGCCAACGCAGTGACACACGTCACTGTTGTGGCGTAGCCCCAAAGATGTCGGTGTCAGGTGTTTATCGTTGTGCTTAGCTGGATATGGGACGTCTGCAGGGGGCTTACCCGCCACCGACAAGCGCTGCGGTCATCATCACCCTTGACATCGCGGCCACTCGTGAAAGTATTCACAAGTACGTACGCACCCATGCACCGTCTCGACATCGCATGATCCAAGACGTTCACACGCTCGGCCATTGAAGGAGTGCACCCACCATGGATTGGCGCCATCGCGCGCTCTGCCGCGACGGGGATCCGGAACTGTTCTTTCCGATCGGTAACACCGGACCCGCACTGCTGCAGATCGAGGAAGCCAAGGCGGTGTGCCGCCGCTGTCCGGTAATGCAGGATTGCCTGTCGTGGGCGCTGGAGACCGGTCAGGATGCGGGTGTCTGGGGGGGCTTGTCCGAAGACGAGCGCCGAGCCTTGAAGCGCCGGAACGCGCGCACCCGGGCGCGCACCGCTTAGCCAGGTCGGCGCGCGAGCGGTATCCGCAGTGCGGCCCGTGTCCCGCCGGCCGGGCCCCGACTCATCCTGATGGTTCCGCGCAACTCCGACTCCACCAGCGTCCGCACGATCTGCAGACCCAAACCGTCGCAGGCCTCCAAGGAGAACCCGGCGGGCAGTCCCGTGCCGTCATCGTCGACGACGACCTGAAGCCACGGACCTTCACGGCTCGGACGCAGCACCACTACGCCGCCGGCGGCGGCGAAGGCGTGCTCCACTGCATTGTGCAGCAGTTCGGTCAGCACCACGACCAGAGGGGTCGCGCACTCCGCAGGCAGGATTCCGAAGCTGCCCTCCCGCCGTACGATGGCGCCACCGGGGCCGCCCGCCAGCTCGGTGACGGTGGGCACCAGCCGGTCGACGATCCAATCGAAGTCGACGCTCTCATCCAGGGATATGGCGAGGGTTTCATGAACCAGCGCGATCGACGACACGCGTCGCACCGACTCCTGCAACGCGAAGCGGGCAGCGGGCACCGACATCCGCCGGGCCTGCAGCCGTAGCAGCGCGGCAACGGTCTGCAGGTTGTTCTTCACCCGGTGGTGGATCTCGCGGATGGTCGCATCCTTGCTCAGCAGCTGGCGGTCGCGGCGACGCAGATCCGTGACGTCACGGACCAGCACCAGCGCACCGGGAGGCGCGTCGGGCGGGCGTAACGGCAAGGTACGGAAGAGCACAGTCGCGCCACGTGCCTCCACCTCGATGCGCACCGGTGACCGTCCCGCCAGCGCCGTATGGATCCGTCCCGCAACCTCGGATCCGTCATAGGAGTCGGTGACCAGCGATCGGGTCAACGACGCCAGATCCGCCCCGGCGAGATCGCCGGTGACTCCCATCCGCCGGTACGCCGACAGCGCGTTAGGACTGGCGTAGACCACCTCGCCGGTGCGGTCGAGCTGGATCAGCCCGTCCCCCGCGCGCGGGCCGGTGAGCGGCTCGTCACCGGCATCCGGCGCCGGGAAGAGCCCGGCCGCGACCATCTGGCACAGGTCGTTCGCACTGCCGAGGTAAGCCACCTCGAGCGGACTCGGTGAGCGCGCGGCAACCAGGCTGGTGTCCCGGGACAGACTTGCGATCACCTTCCCCTCGAACCGTACGGAAACAGCTTCCCGACGTACCGATCCCGTCAGCTGCTGACCGCGCTCGCACCGGGTCCCCACCAGATCGTTCGGATGGCTCGTGGGGGCGGTAGTCGGACGGACCTGCGCGACGCACAGCAACTCCGGCCCGCTGTCCACATACAGCAGCAGGTCGGCGAAGGACAGGTCGGCGAGCAGCTGCCATTCGGCGACGAGGCGGTGCAGATGGTTCACCGCGCCTGCCTCCAGCAGGGTTTGCTGCTGCAGCAGATCACTCAGGGTGGACATCACCCGGCAGCGTCCCACACGTCGGCCGCCTAACATCGAGCCGTCGGCGACAGGGGGTGCGCATGGCGGAGGCAACTGTCCGGGCCGCCGGGCCGCAGGACTACGACGCCATTCGCGACCTGACGCTCGAGGTGTACGTCGGCGGTGGCCTGGCCGGGCCGGATTACCGGGCCACGCTCGCCGATGTGGAAGGTCGCGCGCGCTGTACCGACCTGCTCGTCGCGGTGGTCGATGACAGGGTCGTCGGCAGCGTCGCGCTCGCGTGGCACGGTGCGGCGTACGCGGAGATCACCGCAGGCCCGGAGGAGGCGGCCTTTCGGATGCTGGCGGTGTCTCCGCTAGCTCGTGGCCGGGGGATCGGCCGGGCCCTCGTGCAGGCGTGCGTAGACCGGGTGCGTTCCGCCGGCGTACGCCGGATCGTCATTTCCAGCGAACCGTCGATGCTGGCCGCGCATCGGCTCTACGCCTCGATGGGATTCTGGCGTGCGCCGGCGCGTGACTGGTCGCCGCAGCCGGGGATTGACCTGCTCTGCTACATACTCGCGCTCGACCCGGACTGCGATGCACCCGATCCGACGAGCCTGAGCTAGCCGACGACGGCGATGAGATCGCCTTCCTGAACGACGTCGCCTTCGGCGACCGCGAGTTCGATGATTGTGCCCGGCTCCTCGCAGAGCACCGGGATCTCCATCTTCATCGACTCAAGAATGACGATGGTGTCGCCGGCCGCCAGCGAGGCACCCTGTTGGGCGACAACCTTCCAGACGCTGGCCACCATCTCGGCGCGTATCTCCTCGGCCATGCTGGCTAGCTCCTCGCTACGGTGGGACTCAGTTTCCACTCATCCAACCACCGAGATCACTGACGGCTCGCGCAGCAACGCTCGCAGGGCGGCCAGCGCCGCAGGTGGTTGGGTCACAGCCATGCCGTCGACGGCGGAGGTGAGGCGGGCGAGCGCCTCCGGGCGATCACGGCCGCGGGTGGTGACAAGGGCAAGCACGGCACCGTCGTACCGGGTCAGCCACGCGCCGTCGGCCAGGACCGAATCGGTCACGACCCCCTCCGCGTCCGGTTCGACCCAGCCGCTGACGGCAACCGGCACGAGCGTATTGGACGCGGCGTACAGAGCGGCCTGGATGCCGTGCCCGGACGGTGCCGGCAGGTCGTCGAGCCGCTCTCCCGCAGCCTGCCGAAGCTGCCGCTCCACGAGATCGACACCGGTCACCGCCTCGACCAGCCGATCCGGTCCGATCAACGTCTCATTGTCCCAATCGGGTGCGGGGGTCGAGGTCTCCCAGAGCACCGTGCGGCCACCCCGGCTCGTCGTGCGCCAGGCTGGGTGCTCCCGGTGCGATCCGGCCGGCCAGCCGGGGGTGGCGCCCACCCAGGCCAGTCCCGCCGCCAGCACTGCCCGGGCGAAGGCGTCGTCGCGAGCGCGACCTGCGCCGCCAGGATGGATGGCCTGTGCCCCGCTGACGTGGGCCGCCTCTACGACCGCCTCCAGATCGAGGTCCGGTGACCCGGGCTCGGGCGCGCCGCCGACCCGGATCGCCTCGTCGGCCAGCCGCGCATGCAGCGCGTTCTCGTCACCGTCCGCGACGCACGTGACAGCTTTGATGCCCAGGCGCTGGCAACTGCGGATGATCCGGGCCGCGAGCAGGCCACGATCGGCGATGAGCACCGTCTCGAACACCAGCAAGCCCTCCCCCACGGCGTCCGGCCTGTTCATGAGACCCTAGTGAGGACGCACGAGTGAGGACGCACTAGCCAGCCGGAGGGAGGCACGATGTCAAAGCGCGGACGCAAACGGCGGGGGCGCAAGAAGAGCGCAGCCAACCACGGCAACCGACCCAACGCCTGAATCGCTCGGGGCTACTCGTTCTCCAGATAGCCCTGCTCGACCGTAACGAGGCGCAGTCGGATCCGCACCCGCTCACGCAAACCGGCCGGTGCGGGATCGCCACCGCACTTGCGGTGGACGAGCGCCTTGATCTCCCGCTCGATCCCGAAGTACTGCAAACAGGGTCCGCACTCCTCCAGATGCTGGGCGATCTGGCTGCGGCTCATCTGGTCGCACTCGCTGTCAAGGAACAGGAAGACCTTCTCCAGCACCTCCTCGCACGGCACCTCATGCGGCTTGCCGCAGCTCATGACGACCCCTCAGCGGCAGCCGCCCGGACGAAGCCGCGCTCACTGGCGTAGTCGGCAAGCAACCGCTGCAACCCGCGGCGGCCGCGGTGCAGGCGCGACATCACCGTGCCGATCGGCGTACCCATGATCTCGGCGATCTCCTTGTAGGCGAAGCCTTCGACGTCGGCGAGATAGACGGCCAACCGGAAGTCCTCGGGCAGCTCCTGAAGGGCGGCCTTGACGTCGGAGTCCGGCAGGTGGTCCAGCGCCTCGATCTCCGCCGATCGCAGACCGGAGGATGTGTGCTGCTCGGCGGCGTACAGCTGCCAGTCCTCGATCTGGTCGGAGCTGTTCTGCTGCGGCTGGCGTTGCTTCTTGCGGTAGGTGTTGATGAACGTGTTCGTCAGGATGCGATACAGCCACGCCTTGAGGTTCGTACCCTCCGTGAACTGGTGGAAGGCGGCGTAGGCCTTGACGAAGGTTTCCTGCACCAGATCCTCGGCGTCGGCCGGGTTGCGGGTCAGCCGCAGCGCCGCCGGGTACAGCGTGTCGAGGAACGGCAGGGCGTCCCGCTCGAAGCGGGCGTTACGTTCCTCGGGTGTCTCGGCGGGTTCGGGCGCGACTGGCGTCTCGTCAGCCACGCTGCGCCCTCCCGTCGTCGTCCGCATGCTCCTTGGCGAGGATACGCGGCCACCTTGGAGGCCGCCGCCCGGCCTGCGCACATCTGAGCGGCGACCGGCAACACGGGTGCCTCCCTGCGTCAGCGACATCATGCTTGCCGGAACGTCGCCGGTCGACCCGGCATTCCTAGGCTGAACCGCATGACCGGACGAGCCACCCCCGCCACCGCCGTACTCGATCGTGGAGGAGTGCACTACCGCCTGCACTCCTACAGCCACGACCCCAGGACGGCAGGGTACGGCGCGGAGGCGGCCGCAGCGCTGGGCGTCGACCCCGGCCGGGTCTTCAAGACCCTCGTAGTGAGCGTGGACGGCCGGCTCACAGTGGGCATCGTGCCCGTAGCGACCTCGTTGGACCTCAAGGCCCTGGCCGGGGCATTGGGCGGCAAGCGTGGTGTCCTCGCCGATGCCGCCGAGGCGGCCCGGGTGACCGGGTACGTCGTGGGCGGCATCAGCCCGCTCGGGCAGCGTCGGGTGCTGCCGACCGTGCTGGACTCCGCGGCCGCGGACCTCACGACGGTCCTCGTCAGCGGCGGCCGCCGCGGTTTGGAGATCGAGCTGGCGCCGGCTGATCTTCTTCGCCTGACCGGTGGGAGCATCGCAGCGATCTCGGCCGCCCGCTGACGGGGGCCTGGTGTCGGTCGGAAAGCGGTTCCAGCAGCTCGGCAAGCCAACCCAGCGCGACCACGCACACCTCGGCAGCGCTGCCCCGCAGCGCATGATCGGCGCCGGCCAGCAGGTGCACCCGGCGTCGCGGCCTCGGAACCGGTTTACCGAACCGGTCACGCTCGCCCTGCAGGACGAGAACCGGTACGCCGACCGCGTCGAGCTCGGGCTGCCGCGACACTCCGCGAGGGCTGACGAGGGGGAAGGCCAACGCGAGCAGTCCGGCCGCCTCGGTGACCTCGATGGTCCGCGCTGCCACCCGAGCCCCGCTGGACCGCCCGCCGGCAACCAGCGGGATGTCCGCGCCGACCCGCTCGCGGGCCGCGGCGACTGCCATGATCCATGCCTCGTCCAGCGCGGCGGCGGGCACCGGCGAGCGCCGCCCCGCGACCCGGTAGGGCTGCTCGACCCGGACCACCGCGATGCCCGCGCGCGGCACGGTGGTCGCCAGCGCCTGCAGGTCCGGCGCGGCCACCGAGCCGCCGGCACTGTGGCCCAGCACGAGCAGGGCCCGCGGGTCGTCAACAGCATCGACGTGCAGCCGAGCCTGCCCTCGCGGTGTATCGACGAACCACTCAGAAGTCATCAGAACAACGTCTGCGCCGCCGGCGCCGGTTCGTCGTACCGATGCAGGAGGCTTGGCCCGGTGTTGGCCACGTTGCCGACCTCAGGGCCGACCGGGCGCAGTTCCAGGCCCGCGACGACGTCGGCGGGCGGCGGGACGAGCAGCGCCGCTGGATCAGGGTGGTCGGGATCGAGCCATGCCGCGTGTCGATCCCTCGGGAGGACCAGCGGCATCCGGTCGTGAATCGCCGTGAGCTGAGCGGCCGCCTCGGTCGTGACAATCGTGCAGGTCAGCAGCCGCTTGTCACCGTTGCCCCAGCTCTCCCACAGTCCGGCGAAGGCCAGCCCGGCGCCGTCGTACGGAGTGAGGTAGTAGGCCTGCTTACCCGGCCGGTCGACGCGTGCGGTCCACTCGAACCAGCCGTCCGCGGGGATCAGGCAGCGGCGCCGGGCAAAGGCCCCGCGAAACGCGGGCTTCACCGTCACGCTCTCCGCCCGCGCGTTGATCAGGCGTCCGCCGATCCGCGGATCATCCGCCCACGAGGGCACCAGCCCCCAGCGCACAACCGATAGCTCCCGTACGCCGTCGCGCACCCGGGTCCGGACGGCGTGGACCGGCATGGTCGGAGCGAGGTTGTAGTCCGCCGGCAGTCGGGCGCCCGCCGTGCCGTCAACGGCTTCGTACTCGACCATGAGGTCCTCGGGGCTGCGCGAAGCCGCGTACCTACCGCACACGCGTTGACGCCATCACTGCGTTGCCAGGACGAGCCGCCGGCGGAGCCGGTCAACCGCCCCTGCGTCGCCGGCCACCTGGACGGTTTCCTCCGGCAGCCGGCCCCAGAGCCAGAGCAGCAGATCCGACGGCTCACCGGACACCACGGCGTCCGCGTTGTCGCCGGCGAGTGGCTCGATCCGCACCTCCTCGGGGTCCATGACCACCAGCCAGGAACGGTCGGCGGACCGAAGGCCGACGCGACCGACCAGATCCGGCTTGGGCAGATCAGACCAGTCACCGGCGAAAAACACGTCGAGTAGCTCGTCGACGCCGTCGAGCGCCAGATCGCTGTCGACCGGCCCGGCCGCACCGACCGCCAACTCGGCGTCCGCCCGATGGACTGCCGTCTCCTGCGCCATCCGGCGATACCAGAAGCCCACAGTCTGGTCGGGTTCGTGCCAGGTGTACGACGGCGCGTCGGGACCGCACTCGGCCAACTCGGCCAGCATCTCCTGGGTGGCGGCCTCAAGCCGGTCGATCGGATCTTTGTCGTGTGGCGGGGGTGGCCACGGCTCCGGGTCGCGCTGCTGTCGGATGCACTCGATCTTGTGCAGGTACACCTGTCCGACGTGATCGACCAGGTCGGCCACGGTCCAGCCGGGGCAGGACGGCACCGGGTCGGCCAGGCGGCCGCGGGCAGCCGTGGCCAACGCGGCAGCGTCCGTGCGGATGAGGCTGAGATAGCTATCCATTTCCACGGCAGCCACGCTAGCGGGCAGCTACGACGGGCACACTGTCCCTTGTGACTGACTTCTGGTCGGCCCCGCTGGCCGCGGCTCCCGTCGATGCCACCGTCGCGCTGCCGGGCTCCAAGTCCATGACCAATCGCGCCCTCGTCCTGGCTGCGACAGGCGAAGGTCCCGCCACGATCCGGCACCCACTCGAGGCACGGGACACCGTGCTCATGGCCGACGGCCTTGCCGCACTCGGCACCGGAATCGACCGGGCCGGAGAGACCTGGTCGGTGCGACCCGGTGCGTGGCGCGGACCGTCCACTGTGGATGTCGGCAATGCGGGGACCGTGATGCGGTTTCTTCTGGTGGTCGCGACGCTGGCCGACGGCCCGGTCCGCTTCGACGGCGACGAACGCGCCCGCGACCGGCCGCTCGGGCCGCTGATCGACGCTCTGCGCTCCCTCGGGGCGGACATCGACGACGGCGACCGCGGTGCGCTGCCACTCACCGTTCACGGCGGCGGGGGCCTCGTCGGAGGTGAGGTGACCGTCGACGCCACACAGTCCTCGCAGTTCGTGAGCGCCCTGCTGCTCGCCGCTCCACTTCTCGACAAGGGGCTGCGGGTGCGGCACGACGGGCCACCCGTTCCGTCGGGACCGCACATCCGGATGACCGTGCAGATGCTCCGCGCGGCAGGCGTGTCGGTCGATGACTCCGTGCGGTCGGAATGGGTGGTGGAACCTGGCCGTCCCATCGCACCCGAGTGGGTGGTCGAGCCGGACCTGTCCAACGCGGCTGCGTTCCTCGCCGCCGGGGTGGTCACCGGAGGTCGGGTGCGGATACCGGGGTGGCCGGCACGTACCACCCAGGCGGGTGCGGCCTTGCCGGCGCTGTTCGCGCGGATGGGCGCCGACGTCAGCCTGGATGCCGACGGCCTGATCCTGCAGGGAACGGGCACCATCGGCGGCCTGGACGCCGACCTGCACGACGTCGGAGAACTCGCGCCGGTACTCGCCGCCGTCTGCGCGCTGGCCACCGCCCCTTCACGACTGCACGGCATCGCCCATCTACGGCAGCACGAGACGGACCGCCTGGCCGCATTGAGCACCGAGCTGAACAAGCTCGGGGGTCAGGTCCGCGAGACCGAGGACGGTCTCGTCATCTGGCCCAGCCCGCTGCACGGTGGTGAGTTCAACACCTACGACGACCACCGGCTCGCCACGGCGGCCGCCGTACTGGGCCTCGTCGTCGAGGGCGTACAGGTCCTCGACATCGCAACGACGGCGAAGACGTTGCCGGACTTTCCCGGGATGTGGGAGCAGATGCTCGCCGGAGGAACGCGCTGAGTCCGCGTCGACGGGACCTGGATGAGGACGACATACGGGTCCGCCCCACCCGGCAGGGGTCCCGCGCCAGGACCCGTACCCGACCGGCGCACGAGCACGCCGCGGACGGCTTCGTCGTCGCGGTCGATCGTGGCCGTTATGTCTGTCGCGTTGAACGGACAGACGTCACGGCGATGCGGGCGCGTGAGCTCGGCCGCAAGTCCGTCGTCGTCGGCGATCTGGTGTCCCTCGTCGGCGATACGAGCGGCGCCACCGATGCGCTCGCCCGGATCGTGCGGATCGGCGACCGGACGTCGGTGCTACGTCGTACGGCGGACGACACCGACCCGTACGAGCGGGTGATCGTCGCCAACGCCGATCAGCTCGTCATCGTCACTGCGCTGGCGAACCCTCCTCCGCGCACCGGCCTGATCGACCGCTGTCTGGTCGCCGCCTATGTGGGAGGGCTGGACCCACTGCTCTGCCTGACCAAGTCCGATCTGGCCGATCCCGTCGAGCTCACGGCGCTGTACTCCGATCTCGGCCTGCGGACCGTGAGCGTCCGTAAGGACGAGCCGCTCGACGCGCTCATCGAGCAGCTGCGCGGGCGGATGAGCGTTCTGGTCGGGCACAGCGGCGTCGGGAAGTCGACGCTCGTCAATGCGCTGGTCCCAGACGCCGACCGGGCGGTCGGACGGGTCAGCGACGTCGGTAAGGGGCGGCACACGTCGAGCTCTGCGGTGATGCTCGCCCTCGACGACGACAGTTGGATCGTGGACACCCCGGGCATCCGATCGTTCGGGTTGGCCCATGTGCAGCCGTCCGATGTACTGGCGACGTTTCCGGACCTGCTCGAGGGTGCGCTGCGCTGTCCGGCCAACTGCGAGCACCGCTCCGCGGCGGCAGGCTGCGCCCTCGACGATTGGGTGGCGACCGGACCCGCGACGCCCGGCCGGCTGGCCGCGTTCCGGCGCCTGCTTGCCGCCCCGACGACGTAGAAACCATGATCGTGAGGCTGAATTGAACGGAAACCGCGCAATCCAGCCTCACGATCATGGGCGCGGAGGGGCCGACTCCCCGAGCGCTCGCTCGGCGACAGCGAGGGCGCTGTTGGCGGCGGGCGCTCCGGCGTACCCGGCGACGTGGAGGAGGATCTCGGCGATCTCCTCGCGGGTGACGCCGTTTCCGATCGCTGCCCGCACGTGCAGCGCGAGCTCCTCGTGTGCACGCAACGCGGCTAGCACCGCGATCGTGATGCAGCTGCGCGTACGCCGGTCCAATCCCGGTCGGGTCCATATCGAGCCCCAGACCGACTCGGTGATGTAAGCCTGGAACGGACGGGTGAAGTCTGTGGCCGCCCCGAGCGCCCGGTCTACGTGCCCGTCACCGAGGGTGGCCCGGCGCACAGCCATGCCGGCTGCGAACCGGTCGGGCCGCAGGTGCGCCAGGATGAGCTCCGAGAACCTGGCCGGCTTCTCGAGGTTCCCGAGGTGCGCTACGTCGGGAACCACCTCGAACCGTGCTCCCGGTATCCCCTCGGCGATCCGACTGCCGTGCTCCGGCGGCGTCGACGGATCGGCGTCGCCGGAGATGACCAGCGTCGGTGCGGTAACGGTTCCTAGTCCAGCGAGCAGTTCCATGTCCCTGATCGCCGCGCAGCACGCCGAGTAGCCCTCATCCGGTGTCGAGCACACCATGTCGTGCAGCCAGCGGGTGAGTTCAGGCTGCCGTTCGCGTGTCTGCGCTGTCAGCCAGCGTTCGGTCACGGCGTCGGCAACGGCCTGCGTTCCGCCCGTCCGCACCGCCTCGATCCGGTCGTCCCACATCGACGCCGGACCCAGCTCGGCCGAGGTGCAGCACAGGACCAGTCGCTCGACGCGGTCCGGAGCGCGCTGGCCGAGCCACATCGCCACCATGGCGCCCATCGACAGCCCCACGACGCTGGCCCGTTGTATGCCGAGCCGGTCGAGCAAGGCCACCGCATCGCCGCCAAGATCGTCCATCGTGTACGGCCCTGGGGACACCGGCGACCGGCCGTGCCCGCGGTGGTCGTAGCGCACAACGCGGTACCCGGCTTCGACGAGCACCGCCAGCTGCGGATCCCACATGCCGATATTGCTGCCGAGAGAGTTGGCGAGCAGGACGGCGGGCCCGTCAGCGGGACCCGTCACCTCATGGTGTACGTCGACACTCGCTCGCTCTCGGCTCATTGCCGGCCCGCCTCGTGCGCTGCGCGCACCGCTCGCTCCGCTCCTCGCTCGTCCCTCGCTGCGATGCTCACTCGCTCTCGGCTCATTGCCGGCCCCTCCGGTTGTCGTAGTCGTGCAAGGTCCGGTGCACGAACTCCTCCGCGCTGCCCAGGTACTGCCCCGGGTCGAGCAGGTGCCGCAACTGCGCGCGGTCGAGCTGCCCGCCGATCACCGGATCTGCGGCGAGCAGGTCGAGCAGGTCGCCGTCGCCATCCACGGCCCGCCGGCTGCAGGCGGCGACCGCGTCGTGCGCGGCCAGCCGGCCGACTGCACCGGTCAGAACGGTGGCGACCCGCTCCGTTGTCAACAGACCACCGGCCGCCTCGACGTTGCGCCGCATCCGCTCCGGATGCACCCGTAGCCGCTGCAGGCTGGTCCGCAACCAGGCAACCGCCGATCCGGTGCTCCGCAGCAGCTCGGTCAGCGGCCGCCACTCGGCGTGCCACGATCCGGCGGCGCGCTGATGCTCGTGACCCATCGTGGCCAGCAGGGTGGCCACCAGACCCGGAGCCTGCTGCGCGCAGGAGCATGCCAGCACGGCGGCCACCGGGTTTCGCTTGTGCGGCATCGTCGACGAACCGCCCGAGTTCTGCGGACCTTCCTCGGTCAGTTCCCCGATCTCGGTCTGCGCCAGCACGGTGACGGTGCGCCCGATCGTGGCAACCGTGCCGGCGGTTTGGCCGAGGGCCGCGGCGAGAGCGGCAATCCGGCTGCGCTCGGTGTGCCACGGGAGCACCGGTTCGGCCAAGTCCAGCCGCCGCGCCATCGACGTGAGCACCGCAGGTCCGTCGTCGCCGAGTGCGGCGAGGGTACCCACGGCACCTCCGAGCTGCACGGCGAGCTGCCCGCGCGCCTGCCTCAGGGCAACCTCGGCAGCCACCAGTCCCGAAAGCCACACCGCCGCGGTCAAGCCGAACGTCGTCGGCGCGGCCTGCTGCAGCAGGGTTCGGCCCGCCTGCACGGTGTCGACGTGGTCTGCGGCCAACCTTGCAACCGCGTCCGCGCAGCCGGCCAGGTCGGCCAGTAGGACGTCCATCGCCCGCCGGGCGACCAGCATGGCGGCAGTATCGAGAATGTCCTGGCTGGTCGCTCCACTGTGGACAGACGCTCCTGCATCACCGGCCTGGCGAGTGAGCTCGCGCACCAAAGGGACCACCGGATTGCCGACCGATACCGCAGCCTGCCCGAGTTCCGTGACGTCGTACAGCGACGCGTCGCAGGCAGCCGCGATGGAGTCCGCCTCGACGCGGCCGATGCGGCCGGCGTCGGCCAACGCCCCTGCCAGCGCCGCTTCAGCATCGAGCATTGCCTGCACCCAGGCCAGGTCCGACACCGCGTCCCGGACACCGCCGGCCGCCTGCAGCCCGGCGAACAGCTCAGACATCGAAGAACACCGTCTCGTCAGCGCCCTGCAGGCGGATGTCGAACGCGTAGCCGTCAGGAGTCTGCCGGGCCAGCAACGTGCGCCGGCGCTCGTCCGAAACCGACGCCAACACCGGGTCGCCGCCATTGGCCAGTTCGTGGTCGGGGAAGTACACCCGGGTCACCACCCGGTCGAGCAGACCTCGGGCGAACACCGACACGTCAAGATGCGGCGCCTGCCCGTCCACCGGCTCGGGCAGCCTGGTCAGAATCCGGTACCGACCGCCCCCGTCAGTGGGACAGCGGCCGAATCCGGCGAAGCCGCCGCCCGGAACCCCCCGAGTCCAATGCACGTCCGGCCCCTGCCAGGTCTCGATCAGCGCATCGCTGACGGTGTCCCCGGCACCGTCGTACACGGTTCCGCTGATCCACACGGCACCAGCCGTGTCCTCGGGAACGACGTACGCCCCCTCGTCCCACGCCAATCCGATGGTGAGGTAGGGCCCCACCGTCTGCGATGGCGTCTCGCCGAGCCTCACCCCCGCACCTCCTCGAACGGCGTGGCAGCGTTGCCGCGGAGCACGACGTCGAACCGGAAGGCGAGGGCCCACCGCGGAGCCGTCCGCTCCATGTCCAGCGCAGCGACCATCCGCCGGCGGGCAGCCTCATCGGGTACGGCGTTGAAAATCGGGTCATGCGTGAACAGCGGGTCGTCCGGGAAGTACATCTGGGTTACAAGTCGCTGCGCGAACGCCCGACCGAAGAGCGAGAAGTGGATGTGCGCAGGCCGCCAGGCGTTCGCGTGGTTGCCCCACGGGTAGGGGCCTGGCTTGATGGTGACGAACTCGTACCGTCCCTCATCGTCGGTGACGGTCCGGCCGACGCCATCGAAATATGGGTCGAGCGGGCTCGGCCAGCTGTCCGCCGCATGCCTGTACCGGCCACCGGCGTTCGCCTGCCAGATCTCGATCAGCGAGCGGGCAACTGGATGTCCGTCCCCGTCGAGAACCCGGCCGTGCACGATGATCCGCTGCCCCTGCGGCTCACCGTCGTACTGCCTGGTCAGATCGTTGTCGGTCGGCGAGAGCAGGGTCTCGCCGAGGACCGGGCCAGTCAGCTCGGTGAGCCGCTGCGGCAGCAGGATCAGCGGACGGGTCGGATGCCGCAGCGCGGTCGAGCGGTACGCCGGTGTGTTCAGCGGTGGGTGCGTCCCCGCCGCCGGGCGCCGGTAGGCAGGAACCTCTGTCATCGCGCCAGACTGCCGGTCCGGCTCAGGCAAAGGGAAGCCCGACGTAGTTCTCGGCCCGACTGGTGGCTCGCGGCCAAACATGGCCGAGAGGCTGTGGCGCGCTCACCGGCATCGGTCCATGAGACCGGCGAAGGTAGCCAACACCTGAGCCGGTGGCAAGGTCTCTGAATAGCCGCGCGCCTTGAGTGTCACCCGCTCGCCGAGGTCGTGGACGATGAACCCTCCCTCGAACTCGTTGTGTTCCAAGTGAAGCTCGTACGCGATCAGAGCCGCTAGTCCCCGAGCAAAGAAGTGTCTCGGTGTGACAAGGCTGCCCTCGGGCCAAGTGACCCGGACGTCCTCGCCCTCAACGTCGAATCGAAAGCCGCCGACGACCCCGGAGTCGTCTGCAACCGTCGGTGCGGTCCCCATGGTTGCCCAATGTGGGTTGCGTTCCAGGATCTCGAGGCTGATCCGACGCTTCCCGTCTACGGAGAAGGTGCGATGTGCGATGTCCTTGGGCAGCTTGAACAGGTCACCGGTACGCGCGATGTAGTGGCCGTAGCGTTCGTCGCCCTCGGTCTCCTTGAACTCCACGCGGACGCTGCCGTGGACCAAGTAGAGGTACACGTCGCACTGGAAGTTCGTGTTCCAGAACGGCAGCGCGTCGGCAGCCCCCGTCGACTCCCAGAACACCACCGGACCAATAGTCCCGAGTTCGGTGGGTACGTGCGTGGGCCGGTCGACGGCTCCGCCGAAAGCGACAACGTTGACGAGGTCGTACAGCTCCGACGGAGCGGTGAAATGCAACTCACCCGGTGTCACCCTGAGCTGGCCGAAGTCCGAATGCAACGGTGCGCTCATGTGGCTGGTCCTCTCGATGGGCAGCTCATGCGATCAGGTCATTGCGGTGCAACCACTCCGCGATAGTGGCAACGGCACGCTCGACGAGCTCTGGTTGGTCTGCGAAATAGTGCGTCGCGCCGTCAATCGCGACCAGTTCCTTGCGATCGTGAGGTACCGCGTCGTAGAGCGCCCGCGCGTGCGACGGAAAGCAGACCTGGTCAGCTGTCCCATACATCACCAAGACCGGGACGCTGACCCTCGCGAGTTGCTCGGGTCCGTTGCACTGCGACTCGTCCACACTCCACTGACTCAACCAGGAGCGCAGGCTCGTCAGATGACCGAGCGTCGCAGGCGAAAGGTTCGCCCGGTACGGGGGGCCCCACATCGTGCCCGCCTCTCGATCGCTGGGTTCGATGCTCAGATCGAGGAACCGCGGGTCTGCGACCGTTCCGTGCACCGTGAACGGCAGATCCAGGACCTGACCTCCGCTGGCCTGCGCGACGCGGTCGAGTTCCCCGCGGACCCAGGCTGTGATCCGCCGGTTTCGGGCCACCTGAGCTGCGCGGTACGCAGTGAGGAAATCGGTGCTGTACGGCGGACCGTTGACCGGTTCGAACATGTCCACTGCCGAATCGCGGTCGTGGAACGGATCGGACTCGTCGGTCACCGCCGGGTCCAGCCACTCGGTGAAAACCAGCGCCCGGCCGGGATGTGCCATCAGTTCTATCACCGCATCGGCGGGCGACAGATCGGCACCGACGATATCGACCGAATCACCGGCCGGTGTCCGACTGATGGTCGGGGACTCGGCTTGGCTTTGATAAAGCGCAGAAAGGCCGCCGCCGCCGGAATTGCCGACGAGCACCACCTTCTCGTAGCCCTCCCGACGCAGGTGTCCGATGATCGCGCCGATATCCAGGATGCAGTTCTCCATC
>Ga0136640_10000281_pt1 | contig 19107 bp, 15 predicted proteins | sample AntDrymUQ8642106_2_FD_105498 | JGI IMG/M metagenome (GOLD analysis project Ga0136640, IMG submission 105498) | Polar desert sand microbial communities from Dry Valleys, Antarctica - metaG UQ864 (21.06) | ecosystem: Environmental > Terrestrial > Soil > Desert | place: Antarctica: Dry Valley...
AATCCGCTCGACGTGCTCGCGCAGCACATCGTCGCCATGGTCGCGCTCGAGCCATGGACGGTCGAGGAACTGACGACGGTCCTGCACCGGGCGGCGCCGTTCGCGTCGCTGCCGGAGTCGGCGCTGAACGCCGTACTGGACATGCTGTCCGGCCGGTACCCCTCCGACGCGTTCGCCGAGTTGCGACCACGCCTGACCTGGGACCGCGTCGGCGACGTCCTGTCCGCCCGCCCGGGCGCCCAGCGGCTGGCCGTCACCAGTGGCGGAACGATTCCGGACCGCGGTCTTTTCGGCGTGTTCCTCGTCGGGGACCCCGGTACGCCGGGGCGGCGCGTCGGCGAGCTGGACGAGGAGATGGTCTACGAGTCCCGGGTGGGTGACGTGTTCCTGCTCGGCTCCTCGTCGTGGCGGATCCAGGAGATCACCCACGATCGGGTCATCGTGTCGCCGGCACCCGGACAGCCCGGCCGGATGCCGTTCTGGAAGGGCGACCAGCCGGGCCGACCGATCGAGTTGGGCCGCGCCCTCGGCGCGTTCCTGCGTGAAGTCTCGGCGGCGAGCGAGCCCGTTGCCCGGGCGCGAGCGCGTGCCGCCGGGCTGGACGAGTGGGGCGCGGACAACCTGATCGCATACCTGTCCGAGCAGAAGCGGGCGACCGGTCACCTGCCGGACGACCGCACGATCCTGGTGGAGCGCTTCCGCGACGAGCTCGGCGACTGGCGGCTGGTCGTGCACTCTCCCTTCGGGGCGCAGGTCAACGCGCCGTGGGCGCTGGTGCTCGCCGCCCGGCTGCGCGAGCACTACGGGACCGATGTGCAGTCCATGCACTCCGACGACGGCATCGTGCTGCGCCTGCCCGACACCGACGCCGCGCCGCCGGGCGGGGAGCTGGCCGTCCTCGACCCGGACGAGGTGGAGCCGCTGGTCACCGCGCAGGTCGGCGGCTCGGCACTGTTCGCGTCTCGGTTCCGCGAGTGCGCGGCCCGTGCCCTGTTGCTGCCGAAACGCGACCCGCGCCGGCGTACACCGTTGTGGCAGCAGCGCCAGCGGGCAGCGCAACTGCTCGGCGTCGCGAGCGACTACGGGTCGTTCCCGATCGTGCTGGAAGCGGTCCGGGAGGTCCTGCAGGACGTGTACGACGTCCCCGGCCTGGTCGCACTCATGCGGGACGTGCGGGCCCGGCGCGTCCGCCTGGTCGATGTCGAGACCCCGCAGGCGTCTCCGTTCGCGCAGTCACTGCTGTTCGGCTACGTCGGCGCATTCTTGTACGAGGGTGACGCCCCGCTGGCCGAGCGGCGCGCCCAGGCCTTGGCGTTGGACACCGCCGTACTGGCCGAGCTGCTCGGCCGGGCGGAGTTGCGCGAGCTGCTGGACCCCGAGGCACTGGCCGAGGTCGAGGACGAACTCCAACGCCGTACGCCGGAGCGCCGGGCCAAGGATGTCGAGTCCACTGTGGACCTGTTCAGGCTGCTCGGTGATCTGTCCACTGTGGAGGCCGTCGAGCGCGGCGCCACCGAGGAGTGGCTGGCGGAACTTCAGCGGAGCCGGCGGCTGTTGCAGGTGCGGGTCGCCGGGGAGCTGCGTTGGATCGCCGTGGAGGATGCCGGCCGGGTGCGGGACGCCCTCGGTACCGCCTTGCCGGTCGGTGTCCCGGAGACGTTCACGGAGCCGGTCGCCGACCCGCTCGGTGACCTCGTGGGCCGGTTCGCGCGCACGCACGGCCCGTTCACCGTCGAGGACTGCGCCGCCCGCCTGGGCCTGGGCGTCGCGGTGGTCACCGCCACGTTGCAGCGGTTGGCGTCCTCCGGACGGGTGGTCAGCGGGGAGTTCAGGCCGGGTGGCAGTGGGATCGAGTGGTGTGAGGCCGAGGTGTTGCGCCGGCTGCGCCGCCGGTCGCTGGCCCGGTTGCGCGAGGAGGTGGAGCCGGTTCCGACGCAGACGCTGGCGCGGTTCCTGCCGGTGTGGCAGCAGGTCGGGGCGACGGCGCGTGGCGCGGACGCGGTGCTCGCCGTGATCGAGCAGCTGGCCGGTGCCATCCTGCCTGCCTCGGCCGTGGAGACGCTGGTACTGCCGTCGCGGGTGCCGGGCTACGCACCGGCGATGCTCGACGAGCTCACCAGCGCAGGTGAGGTGCTCTGGTGCGGCGCCGGCGACCTGCCCGGCCAGGACGGCTGGCTGGCTCTGGCTCCGGCCGACCTCGCCGAACTCCTCCTGCCGCTGCCCCCCGACGAGGCGCTGTCCGATCCGCTGCAGGAGTCCGTGCTGGCCACCCTCGACGGCGGCCAGGCGCTGTTCTTCCGGTCCCTGTCCGCGGCGGTCGGGAGCGTCGACGACGCAGCTCTGGTCACGGCTCTGTGGGAGCTCGTCTGGGCCGGGCGGCTTACGAACGACACGCTCGCTCCCGTCCGCGTGCTGCTGTCCTCGGGTCGAGGGGCGCACGGCCGGGGGGCGCACGGCCGAGGGGCGGCGCCGGCCCGGTCGCGCTATGGCCGTGCGGGTCGGGCCCGGCTGCCGTCGCGAACGGGCCCGCCGAGTGTGGGTGGCCGATGGTCGCTCGTGCCCGCGCGCTCGGAGGACCCGACCCGCCGGTTGCACGCGCGGGCGGAGGCGCTGCTGGAGCGCTACGGCGTACTCACCCGAGGCGCGGTGGCGGCCGAGGATGTGCCCGGAGGGTTCGCGGCCGTCTACCGCGTGCTGAGCGCGTTCGAGGACTCCGGGCGAGCGCGGCGAGGGTACTTCGTGGAGTCACTCGGCGCGGCGCAGTTCGCCACGCCCGGAGCCGTGGACCGGGTCCGCACCTTCCACCGGGCGGAGCCGGCCCGGGGAGCGCGGGGCGCCGTCGTACTGGCCGCGACCGACCCGGCCAACGCCTATGGGGCCGCGCTCCCGTGGCCCGATCGCGCGGTTAGTGACCTCACGCCCTCAGGTCACCGGCCGGGCCGCAAGGCCGGTGCTCTCGTCATCCTGGTCGAGGGCCGGCTGATCCTGTACGTCGAGCGGGGCGGCCGCACGCTGCTGTCCTGGACCGAGGATCCGGCCGATCTGGAACCGGCCGCCCGCGCCCTGGCCGACGCGGTGCGAGCCGGTGGGCTGGGGCGGATCTCGGTGGAACGCGCCGACGGCGCCAGCGTCTACGCCGCGACGCCGCTGTCCGAGGCGCTGGAGCAGGCCGGATTCCGCCCCACGCCGCGTGGTCTGCGGATGCGCGCCTGACGGCGGCGCGTGTGGAACGCCGACGCGCTGCTGGAGATAGCAGGACGCTCCTTGACCGGGCTGTGGGAGCGGGGCGGACGTGAATCGCTGACGAAATGCGTTCGCTCGACGGTGCGCCGACGACGCCACCTTCCCCAGAAGCTGCGACTACGTCGGGCAACTCGCCGTCGCCCTAGCGGACGCCGCTCACTCGCACCTCGTCAGCACCTAGGCGGGGTCCTGTGGCTCTCCCCACCCGCGCCAGGATCAGTGGGCGACCCATGAACGCGAGCCGTGCTCCGCGCGACTTTGCCTGTCGGCTGGCCCCGCAAACCGGACAGAACGCCCTGTGCCGCGGCCACCGGACAGGCAAAGTCGTCGAGCTGGCGGCGAACGGCAGGATTGGCGACATGCCTGAGGGAGACACCGTCTGGCTCACCGCCCGCCGGCTGAACACCGCGCTCACCGGCCGGATGCTGACTCGCGCCGAACTCCGCGTTCCCGCGCTCGCGACGACGGACCTGACCGGGATGACCGTGCACACGGTGGTATCGCGCGGCAAGCACCTGCTCACCAGGCTGGACAGCGGGCTGACGCTGCGCTCGCACCTGCGGATGGATGGCAGCTGGCGGATCGTGCGGACCGGCCGGCGCTGGACCGGCGGTCCGGCACACTCGGTTCGCGCGGTCCTGGGCAACCCGCAGTGGGAGTGTGTCGGCTACCGCGTGCACGACCTGGCCGTCGTACCCACCGCCCACGAAGACGAACTGGTTGGGCACCTCGGCCCCGACCTGCTCGGTCCGGACTGGGACGCATCGGAGGCGGTACGCCGGCTGCTCGCCGACCCCGGTCGGGAGATCGGCCAGGCGCTGCTCGATCAGCGGACCCTGGCCGGCATCGGGAACATGTACAAGGCCGAGCTGCTGTTCCTGCGCGGCGTACATCCGTTCACACCGGCCGGTGAGGTCGCCGCACTGCCGCAACTCGTCGACCTCGCGCACCGGGTGCTGTACCGGAACAAGGACGCCCCTGAGCAGTCGACGACCGGCAGTAACCGCCGCGGCGAGAACTTCTGGGTGTACCTGCGAGCCGGCCGGCCGTGCCGGCGCTGCGGCGCAGTGATCCAAGGCGCCGACCAGGGCAGCCCGCCGTACCAGCGGCCGGCGTTCTGGTGCCCGAACTGCCAGCCGGCCGGTCCGGCTAGCGCGGCAGTACCGGGACCTCGCGTAGCCCGCGGGCCAGGCCGGTGAGACTGTCGGCGGCCTCCTCCAGCCGGCGAACCGCTCCGGCATCGTCACTGTGGCCGGCCGCGGCCGCGGCCACCGCGTCCGTGGCAACGGAAACCAGCCGGTCGTACGCCGAAACGCCCTCCTCCAGCCGTGACCGCAACACCGACAGCGCCGAATCCAGGCCGGGACGGGCCTCAAGAGGTACGCCGGCGCGCGCGGACTCGAGCACCACCATCTGGTCGCCGAGCCGTCGCAGGGCGCCCGAGGCCGCCGACGCCTCCTGCCAGGTGTCGCCTGCCACTGACTTCAGCACCGTCAGCAACTCACCGAGGGCGTTCTCCCGAGCTGTCAGCCTGGTGATCGGCGCGCGGGCGGCGGACAACGCGGGCGGGGGTGCCGGCGGAGGCGACACGTGTACCGGACGCGGCGCCCGTTCGATCCGCCACACCAGGCCGGCCGCTCCGATGGTCCCCGCGCCGGCGAGAACGCTCGCCGTACCCCAGAACAACTCGCCGAGTTCCAGACCCGGCTCGACTCCGACCTGGGTGGTGACGTAGGCCAGGCCGATCGTGGCCATCGCACGGAGGCCGAAGGCTCGGCGCGCGCGCCGGCGCTTGCGGGCGGCCCGGGCTTCCGGATCGAAGATTCGTAGCCCGCGGGTCACCCAACCCGCTCGGTCAGGAGCGTTCGGCATCGGTGGGCGCGGTCGCGGGCCGTCCGGGCGCTTGTACGCCGGTCGGGTTCACTGGCGGAGGTGCCTTGTCGAGCGCCGGCGCGGATGAGGACCCGAGCGCCCCCGGACCGGAACTGCCCGAACCGGTAGCCATCCCGGCCCTGATCTCATCCATCCGGGTCCGCCCGGCCACGTCGAGGGTCGAGCGCTGCACCTCAGCCATCCTGCCCTCGACGGAGTTCTCGATGAGCTCGGCCGAGCCGAGCGCGTTGGCGTAGCGGCGCTCGATCTTCTCCCGGACCTCCTCCAGCGACGGGGTGTTGCCGGGAGCGGCCATGCTGCTGATCTGTCGAAGGGAGGAGGAGACCTGCTCCTGCATCTTGGCCTGCTCCAGCTGACTGAGCAGCTTGGTCCGCTCGGCGAGGCGCTGCTGCAGCATCATCGCGTTCTGCTCGACCGCCTTCTTCGCCTGGCCGGCGGCCTGCAGCGCCTGATCGTGCATGGTCTTCATGTCGGCCATGCCCTGCTCGGCGGCCACCAGTTGGGTGGCGAAGGACTCCGCTGCCTGCTCGTACTCCTGCGCCTTGGTCTCATCCCCACTCGCCCTGGCCTGATCGGCGAGAGTGAGCGCCTGGCGGGTCGAGGCCTGCAGCTTCTCCACGTCGCCGAGCTGGCGGTTGAGCTTCATCTCCAGCTGGCGCTGGTTGCCGATCACCTGGGCCGCCTGCTGCGACAGCGCCTGGTGCTGCCGCTGGGCGTCCTCGATCGCCTGCTGGATCTGGATCTTCGGGTCGGCCCGCTCGTCGATCTGGTTGGAGAAGGCAGCCATCATGTACTTCCAGAACTTGACGAACGGGTTGGCCATGGCCGGTGTCCTCCTCATCGGCGGCGCTGTCAGCGCCGGTCACCCGTCCATCGTCTCAGGTCCAGCAGGAGACTGGCGACCGGCCAGCGGGGATCGACCCGGGTGCGGCAGGCATAGCCGCGGCGAACTACGCGGCGGCGGCGGACAGTACCGGGCCCGACTCGTGCACGGGGCCGGCCGGTGCGACCTGGGTCAGATCCGCGAGTCGCAACATGAGACTGACCTCGTCGAGGATCTCGGCCAGCTCGACGCCGAGCGCGTCACAGATCGACGACAGCAGCTCGGAGGACGCCTCCTTCTGGCCCCGCTCCACCTCGGACAGGTAGCCCAGGCTGACCCGGGCCTGCCCCGACACCTCGCGCAGGGTGCGCTCCTGGCCGAGCCGACGAGAACGCAGGGTTTCGCCGAGTACCTGACGCAACAGTGGCATGCCCTGCCCCCTTCCGCTCTCTCGTTGCCCGACACGTTACCCCGGCTCGCCGACACCCGACCCGCTAGCGGGCGGCTGTCCGCCGACGGCGTAACACCGCGTCCGACACCGTGGGCAAACACGGTGGGCCGCGACGCTCTACCTCAGAAACACCGCCACCAGGCGCCGGATTCCGTCCGATCGCGCCGCGTCAGCGACCCGGCCGGGCCTTCGGGTCATGCCGGGCGGCCCGTGCCAGTCGCTTTAGCCGCGCCCGGTCGCTGGTCTGGCGCAGCGTCACCGCCCTGGCCACGTAGTCCAACCCCGTGACGACGGTCAGCACGACCGCGACCGCCATCACCCACCAGCGCACCGACCCGAGGAAACCGCTCAGCGGCAGGATGTACAGGCCGATCGCGATGGCCTGCACGAGGGTCTTGAGCTTTCCGCCGCGACTGGCCGGGATCACACCGTGCCGGATGACCCAGAACCGCAGCAGGGTCACCGCGACCTCCCGGCCGAGGATGACAACCGTGACCCACCAGGGCAGCTCCCCGAGCACCGAGAGCCCGACCAACGCCGTACCGGTGAGCGCCTTGTCCGCGATCGGGTCAGCGAGCTTGCCGAAGTTCGTGACCAGACCGCGTCTGCGCGCGATCTCGCCGTCGAAGTGATCGGTGACGATGGCCACCGCGAAGATCGCCCAGGCCAAGGCTCGTGCCCCGTCGTCGTTGCCGTCGGCGTACAGCAGCGTCACCGCGAAGAGCGGAACGAGGGCCATCCGCATCATCGTCAGAGCGTTGGCGACGTTGAGGATCTTGACCGTCTGCTGCGGGACCCCCGCCGGATCCGGTACAAGCCCGCTCACGATGCCGCCGCGATCGCCAACGGCACAGCCACCAGGTCCACGCCGTCACTCGCCTCGACGCGGGCCGGGACGATGTCACCGATCCGCAGCCCCCGGTTTCCGCGCAGCGTCGTCGTACCGTCCACTTCCGGCGCTTGGTGCGCCGCGCGGCCCTCTCCCTCGGTCGTCTCGACGAGTACGTCGACCGTCCCGCCGATCCGTTCCTCCGCGCGCTGCGCGGTCAGCTCCTCGGCCAGCGCGCTGACCCGCTCGACGCGTTCGCGGATGGTGTCGTGGTCGAGCTTGCCGTCGTACGACGCCGCCTCGGTCCCGTCCTCGTCGGAGTAGCCGAACACGCCCACGGCGTCCAGCCGGGCCTCGACCAGGAAGCGTTCGAGTTCCCGCACGTCCTCCTCCGTCTCGCCGGGAAAGCCGACGATGACGTTCGAGCGCGCCCCCGCCTCGGGGGCCAGTTCGCGGATGACGTCGAGCAGCGCGACGAAGCGTTCCCGCGAACCGAACCTCCGCATCCGGCGGAGCAGCGGCTCGCTGGCGTGCTGGAATGACAGATCGAAGTACGGCGTCACGCCCGGCGTCTGTGCGATCACCCGGACCAGGCCGGGTCGCAGCTCAGCCGGTTGCAGGTAGGCCACCCGGACCCGATCGATGCCCTGCACAGCGGCGAGCTCGGGCAGCAGTGTCTCCAGCAGGTGCAGATCGCCGAGGTCCTTGCCGTAGGACGTGGAGTTCTCGCTGACGAGGACCAGCTCGCGCACGCCCTGGTCGGCCAGCCACCGGGCTTCGGCCAGCACGTCCGCGGGCCGCCGCGAGACGAAGGCCCCCCGGAAGGAGGGAATGGCGCAGAACGCGCACCTACGATCGCAGCCGCTGGCCAGCTTGAGCGGCGCCACCGGTCCACCGTCGAGGCGCCGCCGCAGGATTCGCGGGCCGGACGCCGGCGCCACGCCCTCGGGAAGGTCGCTCCCGCCGTGCCCCGGCACGGACCGCGCGGACGAGGACCGGTCCGACGGTGTCAGCGGCAGCAGCCGGCGACGGTCCGCGGGGACGTGCGAGGCCACCGGACGGCCGGCCACGATGTCGTCGAGGCGGGCACCGAGCGCCGGGTAGTGGTCGAAGCCGAGGACGGCGTCGGCCTCGGGCAGCGATGCGGCCAGCTCGGCGCCGTACCGCTCCGCGAGGCAGCCCACGGCCACGACCTTCGCGGTGCCGTCGGCCGCTGCCAGCACCGTGTCGATCGAGTCCTTCTTCGCGCTCTCGACGAAACCGCAGGTGTTGACCACGACGGCATCGGCCGGCTCACCCTCCGCGACCAGCGTCCATCCGTCCGCGCTCAGCCGACCGGCCAGTTCCTCGGAGTCCACGTCGTTGCGGGCGCAGCCGAGGGTGACCAGGGCGACTCTGCGGCGGAAGGGAGGTGGCACCTCCGTAGCCTAGTGCGGTTGCGGCCAGCGCCACTTTGCCTGTCGGGTGGTCACGTACGGCGCCAAAATGTCCGGTTTGCTGGGCCACCGGATAGGCAAAGTCCGCCGGGTCAGGAGCCACGCATGCTGAGCAGGACCGCGTCCAACTCATCCGGCTTGACGAGCACATCCCGAGCCTTTGATCCCTCCGACGGGCCGACAATCCCCCGACTCTCCATCAGGTCCATGAGCCGACCCGCCTTGGCGAAGCCGACGCGCAGCTTGCGCTGCAGCATCGACGTCGACCCGAACTGTGTGGTGATCACAAGTTCGGCGGCCTGACACAGCTCCTCCAGATCACCACCGATGTCCTCGTCGATCTCCCGCTTCGCTGCCTTGCTGGCCTCGAGGACTCCCTCGCGGTACTCCGGCTCCTGCTGGTCCTTGCAGAACGCGACGATCGCCTCGATCTCGGCGTCGGAGACAAAGGCGCCCTGCACCCGCACCGGCTTGGCCGCGCCGATCGGCAGGAACAGCGCGTCCCCCATCCCGATCAGCTTCTCCGCGCCGGGCTGGTCCAAGATCACCCGGCTGTCGGTGAGGCTCGAGGTGGAGAACGCCAACCGGCTCGGCACGTTGGCCTTGATCAGCCCGGTGACGACGTCCACGCTCGGCCGCTGCGTCGCCAGCACGAGGTGGATGCCGGCCGCCCGCGCCTTTTGGGTGATCCGGACGATGCAGTCCTCGACGTCGCGCGGCGCGACCATCATCAGGTCGGCCAGCTCGTCGACGACGCACAGGATATAGGGGTACGGCGTGTAGATCCGCTCGCTGGCCGGTGGCGCGACGATCTGGCCGCGGGTCACCTTCCGGTTGAAGTCGTCGATGTGCCGTACGCCGGAGGCTCGCATGTCCTCGTAGCGGTGCTCCATCTCCTCGACCAGCCAGACCAGGGCTGTCGCTGCCTTCTTCGGGTCGGTGATGATCGGCGTGATGAGGTGGGGAATCCCCTCGTACGGCGTGAGTTCGACCATCTTCGGGTCGATCAGGATCATCCGCATCTGCTCCGGCGTCGCCCGCAGCAACAGCGAGGCGAGAAGCGAGTTGATGCAGACCGACTTGCCGGCACCGGTGGCGCCGGCGACGAGCAGGTGCGGCATCTTGGCCAGGTTCGCGCAGATGTACCCGCCTTCGATGTCCTTGCCGAGGCCCACCAGCAACGGGTGGTGATCGCTCGTGGCCACCGACGACCGCAACACATCGCCGAGGCTGACCCGCTCCCGGTCGGTGTTCGGGACCTCGATACCGACCGCCGACTTGCCGGGGATCGGGGCGAGGATGCGGATGTTGTCGTTGGCGACGGCGTAGGCGATGTTGCGGGTGAGGTTGGTGATCTTTTCGACCTTGACCGCCGGACCCAGTTCGACCTCGTACCGGGTGACGGTGGGGCCGCGGGTGAACCCGGTGACCGCTGCGTCGACGGCGAACTGCTCCAGCACACTGCTGATCGCCTCGATCGTGGTGTCGTTGGCCCGGCTGCGGGCCCGGTGCGGGGTGCCCGGTTTGAGCACACTGGCCGGTGGCAGCCGGTAACTGCCCTCCGGCATCGCCAACGAGAGCTGCTCCGGCTTGGCGATCGGCGGCTTGGGCTGCCCGCCTTCGGCAGCCGGCGTGGGCTCCTCCCCTGGCTCCCCCGTCTCGCTCGACACCTCGGCTGGTTCACCGTGCTCGCCTTCGGCGAGACCGGCATGCACGGCGAGGCTGGCCTGCCGACGGCGAGACGGCCGGCGCAACCTCAGCGCGCCCAGGCTGCCCTCGGCGGCGGCGATCGGATCGGAGCTGGGATCCGTGGTGGTCTGTCCCAGGCCCCGTGCATCGTTGGGGCGCCGGAACAGCCGCCGGCCGAGCCCGGCCAGCCGCTGGGGTAGCTGATGCACGGGCGTCGCCGTGACGACGAGGACGCCGAAAAGTCCTACCAGCACCAGCAGGGCGGAACCGACGTACGGGCCGACACCGCTCTCGAACGGCCCGGCGGCGACCGCCCCGAACACCCCGGCGGCGGCGTCCCGACCCGACGGCGTGGTCGGCGAATCCTGCGCGATGTGTGCGACGCCGAGGATCGGCAGGGCGATGCACAGCCACCCGATGACGAGCCGGCCGCGGGCCTGGCCGTCCCCAGGGTGCCGCAGCAGCCGCACCGCACTGGCGGCCAAAACCAGCGGGAGAAAGGCGACGACGCCGCCGATCGCCCACAAGGACACAGTGCGCACCGCCGTTCCGACCGGGCCGGCGCCGCCGCTCCACACGGCGACCGAGATGACGATGGCCAGGCCCAGCAGCGCGAGTCCGAGCCCGTCGCGGCGCTGTTGCCGGTCGATGTCGCGGGCACTGGCCGCGCTTCGGCCGATCGCGCGGACCGCCGAGCCGACGCCCCGGGCGGCGAGCAGCCACAGGCCGGCCAGCATCCGCCAGATCGAGCGGCCGAGCACGGCGAGCGGCCCCGGGCCGCTGCGCCCGGCCGGCTTTCGTCCCGCCGGCTTGCGTCCGGCCGGCTTGCGGGTGGTGGCCCCTTTGCTGGTGGCTGGCCTGCGGGTGGAGCCCGCACGGGCGGTGCTCGGACGAGGCTCAGAAGGACGAGGCTCAGAACCCCTCTGCGGGGACGGACGCGTGCCGGCGGATGCGCTCCCGCGACCAGCGGTCGACGGGCTGCGGGTACTCATGACAGCCACGCTAGCTGCCCAGGGGTCACATCCGCCTCAGCAGTCCCAGGCGTGTCTGTCTCAGCTGCTCACCGGGAGCACCCCGGAGCGCCCGGAGCACCGGAGACCGGGCAGATGCGCTAGACCTCGAGGACGGTGGGCAGGATCATCGGACGGCGACGGTAGGTGTCGGCCACCCACTTGCCGGCGACCCGGCGTACGGCCTGCGCCAGCCGGTGGGCGTCGGTGACGCCGTCCTCGAGTTGACGGGCCAGTTCCTTCTCGACCAGCGGAAGCAGGTCGTCGAAAGCGCCCGGTGAATCGGAGAAGCCACGGGTGGAGACGTGCGGCTCGCGGACCACCGTCCGCGTCGACGGCTCGATCACGATGGTGATGGCCAGGAAGCCCTCCTCCCCGAGCACCCGGCGGTCGCGCAGCGACTCCTCCCCCACGTCACCGACCACGTTGCCGTCGACGTACACCAGGCCGCACTCGACCTTGCCGGTGATCCGCGCCAGCCCGTCGACGAGGTCGACCACGACGCCGTCCTCGGCCAGGATGACCCGATCGGCCGGTACGCCGGTGAGTTCGGCCAGCCGCCCGTGCGCCCGCAGATGCCGCCATTCGCCGTGCACCGGCATGACGTTGCTCGGCCGGGTGGCGTTGAGGAGGTAGAGCAGCTCGCCGGCGGGGGCGTGACCGGAGACGTGCACCGACGCGATCCCGCCGTGGACGACGGTGGCGCCGAGGCGGGCCAGCGCGTTGATCACCCGGAAGACGGCGGTCTCGTTGCCGGGCACCAGGCTGGAGGCGAGGATCACGACGTCGCCCGGGTCGACCCGGATCTGGTGGTGGGTGCCCTTCGCCATCCGGGACAGCGCCGACATGGGCTCCCCCTGCGAGCCGGTGCTGAGCAGGACGACCTGCGTGGGCGGCATCGCCGCCGCCTCGTCCATGCCCACCATGAGTCCGGCCGGGATCCTGAGCAGGCCGAGATCGCTCGCGACCCCCATGTTGCGCACCATCGACCGCCCGACGAAGGCGACCTTGCGACGGTGCCGGGCCGCGACGTCGAGCACCTGCTGGACGCGGTGGACGTGAGAGGCGAAGCAGGACACGATCACCCGCCGGCCCGCCTCGCGGAAGATCCCGTCGAGGACGGGGCCGATCTCCCGCTCCGCGGTGACGAAGCCGGGGATCTCGGCGTTCGTCGAGTCCGTCAGCAGCAGGTCGATACCCTCGGCGCCGAGCCGGGCGAAGCCGCCGAGATCGGTCAGCCGACCGTCCAGCGGGACCTGGTCCATCTTGAAGTCACCCGTGTGCAGCGCGAGTCCCGCCGGCGTCCTGATCGCGACGGCCATGGCGTCGGGGATGGAGTGGTTCACCGCGAAGAACTCACAGTTGAAGATGCCCAGCGGTACGTGCTCGCGCTCGACGACCACCTGGGTGACCGGCTTGATCCGATGCTCGCGCAGCTTCGCCTCGATCAACGCGACCGTGAAGCGTGAGCCGACGATCGGGATGTCCGCACGCAGGCGCAGCAGGTACGGGACGGCACCGATGTGGTCCTCGTGGCCGTGGGTGAGGATCAGCGCGACGACGTCGGTGAGGCGGTCCTCGATGTGCGCGAAGTCCGGCAGGATCACGTCGACGCCGGGCTGGTCCTCCTCCGGGAAGAGCACCCCGCAGTCCACGATCAGCAGCTGACCGGCGTACTCGAAGACGGTCATGTTGCGGCCGATCTCCCCGAGGCCGCCGAGGGCGATGACGCGCAGACCGTTGTCCGGCAGCGCAGGAGGCAAGCCCAGGTCCGGTGCCGGCCCGCCCTTCACCAGGACACCCCGCCGGCCCGCAGATCCTCCTGCAGTCGGGCGATCTGTGCTTCGGTGGCGTCGACGAGGGGGGCGCGGACAGGGCCACCCGGCAGACCGAGCAGGGCGAGCGTCGCCTTGGTGAGAATGACGCCCTGAGTGCGGAAGGTGCCGGTGTAGACCGGCAGCAGTCCACTGTGCACAGTGGCGGCGTGGCCGGTGTCGCCCTTGTCGTAGGCGTCGAGCATCTCCCGCAGCCGGGTACCGACGACGTGCCCGACGACGCTGACGACGCCCACCGCCCCGACGGAGATCATCGGCAGGTTCAGCATGTCCTCGCCGCAGTAGTAGGCGAGGTCGGTGCGCGCCATCGTCCATGACAGCGCACCCAGGTCGCCCTTGGCGTCCTTGACCGCGACGATCCGCGGGTGCGCTGCGAGACGCACCAACGTCTCGACCTCGAGAGGTACGCCGGTGCGCACCGGGATGTCGTAGAGCATGACCGGCAGGTCCGTGGCGTCGGCAACGGTCTGGAAGTGCTGGACCAGACCCTCCTGCGGAGGGCGGCTGTAGTACGGCGTGACGACGAGCAGGCCATGCGCGCCGACTCGGGCGGCCTGCCGGGCGAGGTGTGCGGTGTGGGCGGTGTCGTTGGTGCCGACGCCGGCGAGGACGGTGGCCCGGTCGCCCACGGCCTCCAGCACCGCGGTTAGCAGCCGCTGCTTCTCCTCGTCGCTGGTGGTCGGCGATTCCCCCGTCGTACCGGACAAGACCAGGCCATCGCAGCCGCCGTCATCGATCAGGTGCGTCGCCAGCCGTTGCGCTCCGCCGACGTCGAGAGTTCCGTCCGCCGTGAAGGGGGTGACCATCGCCGTGAGCACCCGCCCGAACGGTCTAACCGGGCTCATGTCACGGCTTTGGGGACGAGGGGCTCATTGTCGGAACAGTACCGCTCGTAAACGCAAGAAGCCCCACACCGCGCCAGTCGGGGGTCCGGTACGGGGTGGGGCGGGTGGAGTGTATAGCCATACTCCTCGGAAAGGTAATCATCGCCTGACGTGTCTCAGCCTTCGGCGACAAGCGGGCTCGAGGCGACCTCCGTGCCGTCCGGCAACGCGCTGATCTCGAAGTCGGCGAACACGTTCGCGGCCACCCGCTGCAGCTCGCGCAGGCACGCCACGGCGCATTCACGGATCTCCACGTCGGCGTGCTCGGTGGCCCGCATCGCTATGAAGTGCCGCCAGGCTCGGTAGTTACCGGTGACGACGATCCGGGTCTCGGTGGCGTTGGGTAGGACCGAGCGGGCGGCCTGTCTGGCCTGCTTGCGGCGCAAGGTGGCGTTGTCGACGTCGGCGAACCGCTTCTCCAGCCCCTCCAACAGCTCGGTGTACGCCGTCTGCGCCGCGTGAGTGGCGACGAGGAACTTCTCGTGCAGCTCGCGGTCCTCCGCGATCACCGCCGGCTCGACCATCGCGGCGTCCCGCTCGGGGACGTAGCGCTGGGAGAGCTGGCTGAAGGAGAAGTGCCGGTGCCGGATCAGCTCGTGGGTCAGTGACCTGGACACACCGGTCAGGTAGACGGTGACGCTGCCGTGCTCCAGCACCGACAGATGGCCGACGTCGAGGATGTGCCGCAGGTAGCCGGCGTTCGTTGCAGTCGCGGGATTGGGCTTCGTCCAGGACTGGTAGCAGGCCCGGCCGGCGAACTCCGCCAGCGCCTGCCCGCCGTCGGCGTCGGTCTCCCACGGGATCTCGGGCGGGGCGGTGAACTGCGTCTGGGCGATGACCTGAACCTGCAGCTGGACGATCTCGGACACGGTGGACTCCGGGGCTTCGCGGACGCCGCCACGGGGAACGGGCGGTGCGCCGACTGTACCGGCGGGCCGGGACCGGACCCGATCGGCACGCCGTCGTGCCGACTGACATCATCTAGACGCAGAGAGACATCGGAATGACGCCTTGACTGACGTCAGTTTCGATGTCATAGTGACGTCATGGAGCTCACACCGTATGTCGAGGCGTTGCGGCACGACCTGCTCGCTGCCGCAGGGGCCGGCACCGAGCAGACCCGCGAAACCGCCCGGCTGCTGGCCGCCAGCCTGGACCCCTCCACCCGGCTGTGCCTGGTTGACGCACTGTCCGCGCTGGCTGCCGAGGTGACCACCGCGTGGGACGGCGGGTCGGTCGAGATCCGGATGCACGGCCGCGAGCCGCACGTCGTCGTCACCGCCGCGGAGCCCTTCGCGGCCCCGCCCGCCCCGCCGCCTCCGCCCCCGCCGGGAGCAGGCGGGCCGGGAGACGAGGACCACGAGGACGGGACGGCCGCCCGGATCACGCTGCGGCTGCCCGAGGCTCTCAAGACCCGGGCCGAGCGCGCCGCCGCCACCGAAGGCCTGTCGGTCAACGCCTGGCTCATCCGCGCCATCGCTGCCGCGGTGCAGCCGGGGGGTGCGCCGACGTCGCAACAGCACATTGGGCGCCGGATGACCGGCTATGCGCGCAGCTGACCCCCTCACCCCCAGCCAGCGAAACCCCCGACCACGATCAGAGGAGACCCCATGCCTGCCCGGACCTACACCTTCACCACGCCGCAACCGCTGACGCTGCGGGTGCGCAATCCGGCCGGCGAGGTGGAGATCACCGCCGCCGAGACCGCCGAGACCACCGTCGAGGTGATCCCCCGCGGGGGTTCCGGCAAGGACGGCGCCGAGCACACCCGGGTCGAGCTGTCCGGTGACGGCACCCGGCTCGACGTCGAGGCGCCCGAACGACGCTTCGGTTCGGCCGGTCGGTTAACGATGATCATCCGGCTACCGGTCGGGTCCACCGTCGACGTGCGCACCGCGTCGGCCGACGTCACCTGCCGGGGATCGCTCGGCGGACTCGAGGCGGCAACCGCCAGCGGCGATGTCGGCGCTGACCGGGTCGACGGTGACGTGACGATCAGCAGCGCCAGCGGCGACGTTGCCCTCGGGGCCGTCACGGGGTCGGTCGAGTGCAAGACCGCCTCTGGAAACATGCGAGCGGTCAGTGTCGAGGGTGGCTGCCGCACGACCTCGGCCTCCGGTGATGTTCTCGTCGGCAGTTGCGGCGGCGACGTCCTCGCGCGGACCGCCTCCGGTGACATTCACCTCCGGCAGGCCGAACGCGGCAGCGTCGACGTCACGACGATGTCCGGCGACGTCAAGGTCGGCGTACGCCGGGGCACGATGGTGTGGCTCGACCTCTCGACGCTGTCCGGGCGGACCCGCTCCGACCTCGAGCACCAGGACGACGCTCCCGGCGGCGACGGCGAGGTGTTGTCGATCAGTGTCCGCACCAAGAGCGGCAACATCACACTCTCCCCGAGCACTGCCGCCGCGCTCTGACCCCGGCGAAACCCACACTCAGCTCACGAGAAGGAGATCCACCATGACCAGCTTCGACGGCGACCTCGCCAACGCCCACCTGCGCGACCTGCACCACGATGCCCAAGCCGACGCTCGGGCGCGTCGGGTGCGCAGCGCCCGGCGCTGGCACAGACGGGCGCAGCGCGCCGCCCAGCGGGCCCACCAGGCCGAGTCACAGATCCGCTGACCCGAACGCGAACCTCCCCGCGGGGCGCCGTGCGCATTGGCTCGCTCGGCGCTCGCTCACGGGACCGAACGCAACACCGCTCGTAACGGACCGGCCAGATCGCCCCGTTCGGCTGCCCAGACCCGCTCCAGTCCCAGCCAGTCGGCCATGACGCGCAGCTCGGCGGCCAACTCGGCGCAGAGCTCACGCGGATCGATCGCCGGCTCGGCGAACGCCGCCTGCACCCGTAGGATGCCGGCTTGGCGGTCGGCTTTCAGATCCACCCGGGCGACGAGCCGGTCGCCCAGCAGGAACGGCAATACGTAATATCCGTGCACCCGCTTCGCCGCGGGGGTGTAGATCTCCAGCCGGAAACGGAAGTCGAACAGCTGCTCGGTCCGGCCACGTTCCCAGATCAACGAGTCGAACGGCGAGAGCAGCGCCCGGGCCCGGATCCACCGCGGTATCCGTGCGTCACGGTGCAGATAGGCCTGCTGCCGCCACCCCGGCACCTGCACTGGGACGAGTTCGCCCTCCTCGACGAGTTCTCTGATCCGCTCACGGCAGTCCTCCACCCGCAGCCGGAAGTAGTCCCGCAGGTCCCGCTCGGTCGCCACCCCGTGGCTCCGCGCCGCGACGCGGACCAACTCGCGCTGCGCGTCCTCACGGGCGGGCGTCGGGGCAGCGAGGATCGCGGGCGGGATGACCCGATCGGTCACGTCGTAGAGCCGCTCGAAGCCGGCGGTCCGTCTGGCCGTGCTCACCGCCCCGATGAAGAAGAGCCACTCCATCGCGACCTTGCCCTCGTGCCAGTTCCACATCGAGCCCGGCCGGATCGGACGGTCCACGGCCACAGCGGCCGCGGTGAGCGGTCCGCGCTCCTGCACCTGCGCGAGGACGTCCTCGATGAAACCGGGCTTGTCCCGGGCCAGATGCTGCATCGAGCCCCATGCCTCGTGCTCGGCTCGGGCCATCCGCCAGCGCAGGTGCCGGTGTAGCCGGATCGGGACGAACGATGCCTCGTGCGCCCAGTACTCGAACAACTCCCGGCGCTGGTAGGCCAACTCGTCCAGCTGCCGGCGCGAGTAGGCCCCGAGCCGGGAGAAGACGGGCAGGTAGTGCGATCGGGACAGCACGTTGACCGAGTCGATCTGGAGCAGCCCGACCCGCTCGACGACGCGCCGCAGATGCCGTACGTCGACAGCCCCGGCGGGCCGCGGATCGGCGAACCCCTGGGCAGCTAGGGCGATCCGGCGGGCGGCTGCGGCGCTCAGCAGGACAGGTGAGGTGGGCACGGCTCGCGATGATGCCAGCGGCCACCGACAGCGCTCGCCCGGCCTGAGGCTCACCCGCGTGTCGCAAAGTCCGGGATCGATGCGGATCGGACCAGAAAGCGGCCAGCGCCGTAGGGCGCGGCTTGTCAGACGGCGACGCCGGCGCGTGCCAGCACGCGGTCGACCAGCGTGTGCGCCCGCAAGCGGGCCTCGCGGGCGCGACATTGCGTCTCTTCGAGCAGCGCGGCCGGCTCGATGCCGAGCTGATCGAGGGAGTTGCGGTAGTGCTCCGCCCACACCCGCACGCTCGCGACCGTCGCCTCAGGGTGGAACTGCACCCCGAGGTGCCGGCCGTGAGCGAAGGCCTGGGCACTCACGGCGGTCCGCGCGACCGCTACGCTGCCCGGACCCGGCTCCATCACGTCGAGGTGCCACACCAGCCACGGGCCCGGCTCCACCACCTCGGTGTCCGAGGTCAACATCGGCAACCAGCCGATCTCCGGCCCACCGGTGGCCGGCCGCACGGAGCCGCCGAGGACACGGCAGAGCAGCTGGGCCCCGAAGCAGATGCCGAACACCGGCACCCCCGACTGCACCGCCCGCTCGATCAGCACCCACTCGCTGCGCAGGTACGACAGCGACTCGTCGGCCGCGGAGTCGTCGGACCCGAGAGGGACTATGAGGTCGAACTCGGCCGGGTCGGGTAGCCGCGGCGCCCTCGCCTCGACCACCTCAACGGTGGCCCCGAGCATCGCCAGCCGCTCTCCCACCAGGGCCGGCGGGCAGTCGTCCTGGTGCTGGACGAAGAGGACCCGCACTCGATCAGCTCCAGGGGAACGGCGAATTGCTCGTGGGATGCAGCCGTCCGGTCTCGTAGCGGGAGAAGCGGAACGGCTCCAGCAGCGCGCTCGGTTCCCCGAGCAGCTCGCCCGCCACCAACTCGCCGACCCCGAGCATCTTGTAGCCGTGGTTGGAGTCGGCGATCACGTAGGCGTTCTGCCGGAAGACGTCGAAGACCGGGAAACTGTCCGGCGTGAACGCGCCGATCCCGCCCGAGGGCTCCCGCCGGTACAGCGGCCGCTTGCCCTCGAACCGCTTGTGGCAGTGCGCCAGCGCCGAGGTCCACATCCGGA
>Ga0136640_10000282_pt1 | contig 19082 bp, 14 predicted proteins | sample AntDrymUQ8642106_2_FD_105498 | JGI IMG/M metagenome (GOLD analysis project Ga0136640, IMG submission 105498) | Polar desert sand microbial communities from Dry Valleys, Antarctica - metaG UQ864 (21.06) | ecosystem: Environmental > Terrestrial > Soil > Desert | place: Antarctica: Dry Valley...
CGACGATCACCCCCGCGACGATCACCCCCGCGACGATCATGAAGTTCCGGACAGCCAAGCCAGGTCAAACCGGACGAATCCGGCCACGAAAACTTCATGATCGCCGGGAGGACGCGCTGCTGGCGTAGACGCGAGCGTAGGTGGCCGACACGGCGGCGATCGTAAACTGCGCTGCGTAGGCACGCCCCGGCGCCGGGTCCGGTCGCGACGAGCCGTCCAGTACGGCGTCGATCGCGCGGGCCAGGGCGGCCGGATCCTCACGGGGTACCAGCAGACCCCGGCCCTCGCCGAGGGTGAACGGGAGCCCTTCCACAGCGGTACCGACGACAGGGACGCCGAGCCCGAGCCCGATGACGGCGCTCTGGGACCAGGCTTCCTCGCGGGACGGGACGACATGCACGGAGGCGCCGGCGATGTAGCGGGCCGGCTCGGGGGACCATCCCACGAACCGGACCGACCCGGCCAGACCCAGCTCGCGCACCCGATCCGCCAGCTGCGCGGCCGCCGGCCCGTCACCGAGAAGGTAGGCGTTCACCGGGGTGCGGAGCAGGGCAAGCGCCTCGACGAGCAGGTCTGCACCCTTCTCTGGATGCAGCCGACCGGCGAAGGTGAGCCGGGGGGTCGGCAGAGCCGGCAGCGCGGTCGCGTCCAGCCCTTCCACCGCCGAACGCCCCTCGTGCAACACCCCTTCAAGCAGGCCGATCGTCGCGGCGAAGTCGCGGGCTGCCGGGCCGTGCGCGAAAAAGGCGTCGATACGCGCGGCGGCCGCGACAGCCTGCGCGGTGAAGTCGCCGCAAGGCCAGGTCACCGCGTTGTGCTCACTGGCTATCAGCGCCACGTCGGGTCGAACGACCTTCGCGGCTGCCATCCAGGCGCCAACCATGTGCGCGTGCACCAGCTCGGCGTCCGCGAGTCGCGGCGCCAGCCAATCGGCGAAGTCGGCATCGTCGCGCCACTGCAGGCCCCGGCGCTCACCGCTTCGGGGATCGACGAACGTCTCGACCTCAACGCCGTAACCACGTGCCAGGGCGACCCCTCCCGGGGTCGCGTCACCGGCGAGCAGCCGGACGGTGTCGAAGCCGTGGCCCCGCAGCCCGACCGACAGCCGCAACGCCGACAGCTGGCCGCCGCCCTCCTCCAGAACGCCGATGACCCGTACGACGTCCACGCCTAGGCACTCGGCCAGGAGCCGACCGCGACACCCGAGGCCGCGTGCATGTCGAAGATGACCCCGTGTTCCTGCTGCCAGCGGGCGAGCACCTCCTGCTCGCCGGCCCGCTCGATGTCATCGAGGACGACCGTCGCTCCCGGTGCCAGCCAGCGGACGAGGCTGCTCAGGGCCGGGTAGCGGGCGTGTTCCTTGCCGGGTTGCCACGCGGGTGGCCCGTCCACCACGAGGAGATCGATCGGATGCCCGGCCACGCCAATGGCGGTCGCCAAGGCTGCCTCGTCGTACCACTCGGCTCCGTGCCAGGAGCGCTCGTGCGGACGGAGCGGCGCGCGGACGACGTCGGCCACGTCCACCAGCCCCTCCCGGTCGAGCTGCCGCTGCACGCGGTCGGCCCAGGCGTCGTCGTGCTCGATGGAGAGCAGCCGACCGGTTCCCAACTCGTGCAGCAAACGGGCGACCACGACCGTGCTCGTCCCGCTGCCCAACTCGACGACAAGCGTCGGCATACGGAACCACACGTCGTTGAGCACCGTCACCAGCCCGACCGGACGCATCGCCCCTGCAGACCACGGCAGATACGGCTTGAGCAGGGGCGACAGCGCCTGCCAGGCCGCGGCATCGTCGAGCGGTGGGCGGGCGATCGCTGGGGGCATCCGCTGACTCTGGCGTATGCACGCACGTCCATGCCAGGCGGTCCTGCCGCTGGAAGATCGGGCGTCACGTGTGTGGCACTGCCGGCGTCCGCTATCCGCCAGTCACCGCATGACGATGTTCTCGTGGGCTGATGCCGCGTACGCGTTTGAATACGGTGCTGAGGGCGAAGCCGTTGCTGTAGCCGACCTGCCGGGCGACCGCATCGAGGGTGGCGGCGGGCTCGCGGAGCAGGTCAGCGGCCAGGGCCAGCCGCCATTGCCTGAGGTACGTCAGGGGCGGAGCGCCCACCAGCTCGGTGAAGCTGCGGGCCAGAGCCGCTCGGGAGCTGCCGGTCTTGGCGGCGAGGCTCGCCACCGTCCAGGGGTGCGCCGGGTTCTCGTGGAGCGGCCGCAGCGCTTGGCCCACCACAGGATCACCGTGTGCGCGGTACCAGGCCGGGGCCTCGGCCTCGGGACGGTCGCACCAGACCCGTAGAACCGAGATGAGCAGGAGATCGAGCAGGCGGTCGAGCAGAACCTCTTGACCGGGCGCATCTTTGGCAATCTCCCGGCCCAGGATGGAGGCGAGGTGGAATCCCAGGTGTCGTGCGAGACGACGAGCACCGGGGGCAGCGCGTCCAGGAGTCGCTGGCCGACCGCTCCGACTTTTTCGTAGACGCCGAGCAGCATCTGCACGGACCCGTCCGGCTCGGTACCCCACGTGCGTACGCCGAGGGCCATCTCCTCGTGCAGATCCGCACCGTCTGGCGTGGCGCAGCGCTGTCCGGGGTGCACGAAGACCTGGGGGACGTTGGTGATCGGCGGCACCGGCAAGACCGGCCGCCGGGTGGTCGAGCGGCTCACGACGCTCGGGGTCCGGACGAGGAATGGCTCCCGAGCCGGCGAGCCGCCGTTCGATTGGCAGGAACGACGCACCTGGGGGCCGGCCCTCCCCGATGTCGAGTCGGCGTACGTGTCCTACCACCCGGACGTGGCGGCGCCCGACGCGGCCGACACGATCGATGCCTTCGCCACCATGGCCGTCGAGTGCGGGGTACGACGGCTCGTCCTGCTCTCCGGCCGCGGTGAGGCGGAAGCGCAACGCGCTGAGCAAGCGGTAGCCGTTCGTCGACATTGACGATATAGCCGACATCGCGGTCGCCGCGTTGACCGGGAACGGACACCAATGCCAGGTCTACGGCCGCAATGCCCACCAGAGCGATGGCGTCCAGCGGGCGCTAGACCGAGAGCCTCGCGACTTCACCGACTACGCGCGCGATGCCGCCGGCAAGGACACCACCACTTTGGCCATATCGACGTCATAGCCCGGAGTTTGCCGACGTCCAACGTCGGTCGGCTCCGCCCAACCAGCGACAAGCAGAATCGCGGGGGACGCCTCCGGCCATTCGTTGCGCCGGTGAGCGCATGGCCGCCGCCCCCTGGCGGTCGCGGGGAGCAGATTCCCTGCGAGAATCCGGACCGTTGCGCCGGACGCGGCCAAACCCAACGCTCACGTCGGCCAACTGTGATCCGACCGGCGAGGAGGAGGACCCGTGCTCGGCCGACTCGGTCGGTTCTGTCAGCGCCGCCGCCGGCTCGTCCTCATGGCATGGGTTCTGCTGGTCGCCGTCGGCTTCGGCGTAGGCGGGCAGATCTTCGACCGCCTCGAGCCGACCCGCGGCGGCTCGGCGAGTGAGTCCATCCGTGGCCTGGAGCTGCTCAACGACGTCTCGCCGTACGACGGGCAGGTCGTCGCGGTACTCGACGGGATCAGCGCCGGCGACCCGGCACTCGCCGACCTGGCCGAGGAGCTACAGCTGCTCGGCGGCGTCGGGCGGGTGAGCTGGCCGGGCTCGCCCGAAGGGCAGCGGCTGGTCGCCACGGACGGCGAGGGGGTGGCCTTCGTCGTCGACCTGGATCGCAATCTGGACGACCAGGACGAGGCGGTTGCCGCCGTGGAATCGGTGCTCCGGCAGGCCGAACGGGACGGGCCGGCCGACGTGATCGTCGGCGGGGATCTCCTGCTCTTCGACGAGATCAACGAACAGATACAGAAGGACATCGCCTTCGCCGAGCTGATCGCGCTGCCGATCACGCTCGTCGTGATGGTGCTCATCTTCGGCGGGCTGCTGGCCGCGGGCCTGCCGATCGTCGCCGCCGTGGCCTCGATCGCAGGCGCGCTCCTCTGCCTGCTCGGCTTCTCCACGGTGCTGGACCTCGATCCCAACGTCGTACCCGTGACGACGTTCATGGGTCTCGGCCTGGCCATCGACTACTCGCTGCTCATGGTCAGCCGGTTCCGTGAGGAACGCGGCCGTGGCCTTTCCGTCGACGACGCCGTGGTGCGTACGGCGGAGACGGCCGGCCGGACGATCCTGTTCTCCGCACTGACCGTGGCGACGGCGCTGAGCGGACTGTTCGTGTTCGCCGAGCCGATCTTCCGGGCGATCGCCGCCGCGGGCGTGGCGGTGGTTCTCATCGCACTGCTCGCCGCCGTCACCCTCGTTCCGGCGCTGCTGGCCGCGCTCGGGCACCGGATCAAGGCGCCCACCGCGCCGTTGCCCGACGACGGCGCCTTCTCCCGACTGGCGGCGCGCGTGCAGCGCCGCCCCTGGTCGGTGGCGCTGTCGGTGTCGGTCGGCCTGGTGGTGCTCGGCGCGCCGGTGCTCGGCGTCACGTTCGCCAACGGCGGTTCCGAGCTGCTGCCGGCGGAGTTCGAGAGCCGGCAGGTGGACGAGGCCCTCGCCGCGCGCTTCCCCGGCGGCGGGACAGACCCCGTCACCGTCGTGTCCCGATCCACCACCGAGCAGCTGCGTACCTGGGCAGCGAACGTGCTGCCCGAGCTTCCCGACGGCCTGGTCGCCGCGGTCACCCCGCCGGTCGCCCTGCGCGATGGCGTCAGCGTGCTGAGCGTCGTACCGGACGGGACGAGTCAGGGCGACACCGCCAAGTCCCTCGTCGCCGAGCTCCGCGGCGACCCCGCACCCGGCGAGTCCTACGTCACCGGCCAAGCCGCCATTCTGGTGGACTTCCAGCACTCGATCGCGTCCAGGGCGCCGTGGGCCTTCGCCCTCGTCGCACTCGCGACCCTCGTCCTGCTCTTCCTGATGACCGGGTCGATCGTCGTCCCGATAAAGGCGCTGGTCATGAACACCGTCTCGCTCGGTGCGACGTTCGGCGCACTGGTGTGGATCTTCGCCGACGGCCATCTGGAGGGACTGCTCGGATTCGAGGCGACCGGAGCGATCGAGACCTGGGTGCCCGTCCTGGTGTTCGCGTTCGCGTTCGGGCTATCGATGGACTACGAGGTGTTCCTGCTGGCGCGAATCAAGGAGACCTACGATGCCCAGCCGGCGGGTTTGAAGGACAACGATGCGGCGGTGCGGCTCGGACTGCAGCGCAGCGGCCGGATCATCACCTGCGCTGCGCTCCTGGTGGTGATCGTCTTCGCCGGGTTCGCCACCGCGCAGATGCTCGGGATCAAGCAGATGGGCGTCGCACTGGCACTGGCGGTCGCCGTCGACGCCACGATCGTCCGCTGCCTGCTGGTACCGGCGACGATGACCCTGCTGGGCGAGGCGAACTGGTGGGCGCCGGCCCCGTTGCGGCGGCTGCACACGCGGTTCGGGCTGCGGGAGTCGGAACACGTCGAGCCCGTTCGCGAGCCGGCGCGGCTGTGACGAAGGTCGCCCACCGGAATGATCGCGCGCTCGTCGGGGTCGGACTCAGGAGAAGGATCAATTACTCCTGAGGAGCCGCATGAAGACACGAAGCATCGGTACGACGACCGTCAGCGAGATCGGGTTGGGCGGGATGCCCATGTCGATCGAGGGGCGGCCGGACGAGGCGCGCTCGATAGCCACCATCCACGGCGCCCTCGACGCGGGCATCACGCTGATCGACACCGCTGACGCCTACCTGCTCGAGCCCGGGGAGACCGGTCACAACGAACGCCTGATCGCCACAGCACTGTCGTCGTACGACGGTGACACCAGCGATGTGCTGGTGGCCACCAAGGGCGGCCACCTCCGTCCCGGCGACGGTGACTGGACGATCGACTCCAGCCCCACGCACCTGCGCTCGGCCTGTGATGCGAGCCTGCGGGCCCTCGGCGTCGACGCGATCGGGCTGTACCAGCTGCACCGCCCGGATCCGGAGGTCGATTACGCCGACAGCCTGGGCGCGATGCGGTCGCTGTACGACGACGGCAAGGTGCGCATGATCGGGATCAGCAACGCCACCATCGCGCAGATCCAGCAGGCGCAGGACATCATCGGGGACGCGCTGGTGAGCGTGCAGAACCAGTTCTCTCCGGCGTACCGGGCCAGTGAGGCGGAGTTGCGCTTCTGCGGGGAGCAGGGGCTCGCGTTCCTGCCGTGGAGCCCGTTCGGCGGGATCAGCAAGGCCGGAGATCTCGGCTCCAGCTTCGCTGCGTTCGCCGAGGTCGCCGTGGCGCATGTTGTCAGCCCGCAGCAGGTGTGCCTGGCGTGGCTGCTGGCCAAGGGCGGGCACGTAGTGCCGATCCCCGGGGCCAGCCGGCCGGAGACGATCACCGACTCCGCGCGGGCCGGCGAGCTGCAACTGACCGACGACGAGCTCGCCCACCTCGACGCCTCCTCCTAAGCCCAGGACCAACTTTGCCTGTCGGGTGGCCGCCGGGGCGGCCGTTTTGTCCGGTTCGCCGGGCCACCCGACAGGCAAACTCAGCGGTCAGCGTAAACACCGACGCCGCCGCCGATCTCGATCCCGTAGCCCTGCAACAGCTGGCGGCGTACGGCGTGCGCGTCGGTACCCAGACGGTGGTCAGCTGCGGGAGCCGCGCACCCTCGGCGGCGAAGAGCTCCAGCCCCATCTCCACCAGGTTGCGCTGCAGGGCCTCGCCGGCGGCGTGATGGCGGGCCCGGACGGCGGGTCTCCGCGTGCACGACCGCGATGAGCTTCGGAGCCGGGTGTGCGGTGAGCACCTGCTCCGGATCCACCGGCTGCCCCCTCGACCGTGTTGACGAACGCCGCCTCCATCCCGGCAGAGCCGGTGCCGGACAGCGGCAGGGTGCGCGCGTTCGCCGTACCGAAGACCTCCCGCAGCCGCTGGCAGGTCTCGTCCAGGGTTTCCAGGAAATCGAGGTCCTAGGTGGCCCAGCAGCGGGCGGCCGAGCGCCTGCGTCGCCTCGGGATACGGGTTGGACGGCCCTGGCCCGAGCAGTGTTCGCACCGGTATCGACACCCGGCGAGGGTAGCTGTGCCGGCGGAGGTCAGGAGGCAGCAGCCGGTACGGCGTCGATCCCCGCTTCCTTGCGCTGAGCCGCCGTGATCGGGGCCGGCGCCCCGGTCAGCGGGTCGAACCCGGCACCGGTCTTCGGGAAGGCGATCACGTCGCGGATCGAGTCCGTCCCGGCAAGCAGCGCGCAGATCCGGTCCCACCCGAACGCGATGCCGCCGTGCGGCGGAGGGCCGTAGCCGAACGCCTCCAGTAGGAACCCGAACTGCTCCTTCGCCTGCTCCTCGCTCAGCCCGATGACGTCGAAGAGCCGCTGCTGCACGTCGGCGCGGTGGATCCGGATCGAGCCGCCGCCGATCTCGCTGCCGTTGCAGACGATGTCGTAGGCGTAGGCCAGCGCATGAGCCGGGTCGCTGTCGAAGCGGTCGACCCACTCCCGGGTCGGGCCCGTGAACGGGTGGTGCAGGGCGGTCCAGCCGCCCTCGTCGGTGGGCTCGAACATCGGCATGTCGACGATCCAGACGAACCGCCAGGCGTCGTAGTCGATCAGTCCGCACCGCCGCCCGACCTCGAGTCGCGTCGAACCCAGCAGCGCCAGCGCCTCGGGGCGGCTGGCAGCGGCGAAGAAGATGCAGTCGCCGGTCTGTGCGCCGGCCGCCGCGGCCAGCCCCGCCTGGTGTCCCGGCGACAGATTCTTCGCGACCGGTCCGCGCAGTTCCCCGTCCTCGCCCACGAGGACATAGGCGAGTCCCTTGGCGCCACGGCTGCGGGCCCAGTCCTGCCAGCCGTCCAGCACCTTCCGCGGTTGGGTGGCGCCGCCGGGCATCACGACCGCGCCGACGTGCTCGGCCTGGAATACGCGAAACTCGGTGCCGGCAAAGTACGACGTAAGATCCACCAGCTCGAGCGACAGTCGCAGGTCGGGCTTGTCCGAGCCGTAGCGGCGCATCGCCTCGGCGTACGTCATCCGCGGTATCGGCAGTGCCACATGGACGTTCAGCAGATCGCGCCACAGCGCGGCGACGACGGCCTCACCGAGCTCGATCACGTCGTCCTGGTCCACGAAGGACATCTCGATGTCGAGCTGGGTGAACTCCGGCTGGCGGTCGGCGCGGAAATCCTCGTCGCGGTAGCACCGGGCGATCTGGTAGTACCGCTCGAAGCCGGCGACCATCAGCAGCTGCTTGAACAGCTGCGGCGACTGCGGCAGCGCGTACCAGCTGCCCGGCTGCAGCCGCACCGGCACCAGGAAGTCGCGGGCGCCCTCCGGCGTCGAGCGGGTCAGGGTCGGAGTCTCCACCTCGACGAAGTCGCGCTCGGCCATCACCAGCCGAGCCACCGCGTTCACCCGGCTGCGCATCCGCAGGATGCGGGCGGGCTCGCCGCGCCTCAGGTCGAGATACCGGTGGTGCAGCCGCGCATCCTCCCCCACGTCCGCCGACCCCGCGCCCTCGATCGGGAACGGCAGCGGCGCGGACTCCGACAGCACCTCAAGCTCAGCCGCAATCACCTCGACCTGGCCCGAGACGAGGTCCGGGTTCTCGTTACCGGTGGGACGCCGGTCCACCGTTCCGGTCACCCGGATGCAGAACTCCGAGCGCAGCCGGTGCGCCACCTCGGCCATGGCGCCCTCCCGGAAGACCACCTGGGCGAGTCCGGCGGCGTCCCGCAGGTCGATGAAGATGACACCTCCGTGGTCGCGGCGGCGGGCAACCCAGCCAGCGAGGGTGACGGTCTGCCCGGCCAGCTCGGCGTTGAGTGCCCCGGCGGTATGCGTGCGGATCACGTGAGCTTCTCCAGAATGGTCGCGACGAGCGAGTCGAGCGGTACGGCGAGCTGGTCGCCGCTGCGGAGGTCTTTGAGCTGGGCGGTACCGGCCCGGATATCTCTATCACCCAGCACGATCGCGTACGCCGCGCCGGAGCGGTCGGCGGCCTTCATGGCGCCCTTGAGCCCGCGGGCGCCGTACGCCATGTCGGCGGACACCCCGGCAGCGCGCAGTCCGGCGGTCAGCCCGAAGAGCCGCTCGGCGGCAGCGGCACCCAGCGGCACGCCGTACACCTGAACGCGCGCCGCGGTCGGTAGCCCGACGCCCTCGGCCCGCATCGCCAGCAGCGTGCGGTCCACCCCGAGCGCCCAGCCGATCCCGGTGAGGGCCGGTCCGCCGATGGCCGCGGACAGGCCGTCGTAACGGCCGCCCCCGCCGATCGCCGACTGTGCCCCGAGTCCACTGTGGACGAACTCGAACGTCGTACGCATGTAGTAGTCCAGGCCGCGCACGAGTCGCGGCGCCTCCTCCCACTGCACGCCGATGTCGGCGAGGCGGGCGCGGACGTCGTCGTAGTGCACGGCGCACGGGCCGCACAGGTGCTCGACCATCAGCGGTGCGCCGTCGAGCTGGGCGAGAACGTCCGGCCGCTTGTCGTCGAGGACGCGCAACGGGTTGATGTCGGCCCGCCGCCTGGTGTCATCGTCGATGTCCAGATCCCGCAAGAAAGCCTGCAGGAGGGCGCGGTACGCCGGCCGGCACGTGTCATCGCCCAGCGACGTGAGCAGCAGCCGGAACCCGCCCAGGCCGAGCGCGCGGTAGCCCTCCCATGCCAGCGCGATGATCTCGGCATCCAGCATCGGGTCGTCGACGCCGACCGCCTCCGCGCCGACCTGGGTGAAGTGCCGGTAGCGACCGGCCTGCGGCCGTTCGTAGCGGAAGTTCGGCCCGGCGTACCACAGCTTGACCGGCAGCTGGCCGGCGTACAGCTTGTGCTCGATGACCGCCCGAATCACACCGGCAGTGCCCTCGGGACGCAGCGTCAACGATCGACCGCCCTTGTCCTGGAAGGTGTACATCTCCTTGCTCACCACGTCGGTGGATTCACCGACGCCCCGGGCGAACAACGCCGTGTCCTCGAAGATCGGCGTCTCGATGTACTCGTAGCCGGCCAGCGCTGCGGGTCGGCTGAGCGCGTCGCGGACTGCGAGGAAGGCGGAGGACTCCGGCGGCAGGATGTCGTAGGTGCCTTTGGGGGCGGTGAAGCTCACTAGAGACCCCTCCGCGACGGTGCGGCGGTCACGGCCTCACGCAAGTAGGGGTTCGTCGCGCGTTCCCGGCCGATCGTCGTCTGCGAGCCGTGACCGGACAGTACGACGGTCTCGTCGGCCAGCGGCAGGCAGACCCGCGCCAGCGAATCGAGCATCTGCTCGTAGGAGCCGCCCGGCAGGTCGGTGCGTCCGATCGAGCCGGCGAAGAGCAGGTCGCCGGAGATCAGGACCGGTGTTTCCGGGTGCTCGAGCTCGAAGGCGACCGACCCGCGAGTGTGCCCGGGCGCGTGCCTGACCGTCAGGGTCACGCCGGCCAACGCCAGCTGCTCCCCGTCGGTCAGCTCGGCCACCTCCGACGGCTCGGAGAAGGTCAGCCCCCGGATCATCGCGCCGATCTGCGGGCCGTGCCAGGACAGCGGGTTGTCGAGCATGTCCCGGTCATCCGGGTGCAGGTAGGCGGGGATGCCGTAGCCGTCGCAGACCGGTACGACGGACCAGACGTGGTCGAGGTGGCCGTGGGTGAGGACGACCGCGACCGGCTTGAGCCGGTGCTCCCCCAGCACATCGCGCAACGGCCCTTCCGCGTCCTGGCCCGGGTCGATCACGACACACTCCTGCCCAGACCCCGGAGCGACGACGTAGCAGTTGGTGCCGAAGACGCCGGCGGGAAACCCGGTCACGAGCACGGCGTGGGTACCTCATTACGGTTGGAGGGGGACGATCCCCAGGGTACCGACGCTCCTCGGCAGTGGTCGCAGGGTTCCGCCGCCGTACGGCGATTCTGCGCCGGTTGACTCCACGCCGGTTGCCTCATCGAGACCTCACGCGGTGTCCCGTATCGTGGCGAGCCGTCACCGGCGCGGGCGCTCATGCCCGCTGCGGCGGCATGCGGATCGGGTCACCACGAGTTGAGTTCGACGTCAAGGGAGAATCTGTGCCGACCAGCAAGCAGAAGCGGCAAGCCGCGCAGCGGCATCTGCAGCGACAGCTCGAACGTCGCGCGGAACTGGCGAAGAAGCGGCGGCAGCGCAACATCGTGCTGGCGGCGGCGCTGTCAGTGCTGGTCGTCCTCGGCGCAGTCTTCCTGATCACCACACTCGGCGGCGACGACGAGGCGACCGACCCCGCTGCCAGCCCCACGACGAGCCCGCCGGTGGACCCGACGGCCACGACCGAGGCCACCACCGCGGCCCCGGGAGCGTGCACGTTCATCGCGGGCGATCCGGCAGCTCCCAACGTCACCGACGTCGGCCTGCCGCCCACCCCGGCCGAGACGACCGGGACGGTGGAACTCTCGGTCGCCACCAACCAGGGTGACATGGTCTTCACCCTCGACCGGGCCAGCGCCCCCTGCGCAGTACAGAGCGTGGAGTACCTCGCCAGTCAGGGGTTCTACGACGACAGCCCGTGTCACCGCCTGGTCAACCAGGACGCGTTCGGCGTACTGCAGTGCGGTGACCCGAGCGGAACGGGCACCGGCGGACCCGGCTACGCCTACGCGCAAGAGGCGCCGGCCGGTGAGACCCCCTACGCCGCGGGGGTCATCGCGATGGCGAACAGCGGCTCTCCGAACAGCACGAGCAGCCAGTTCTTCATCATGTTCCAGGACACCGACCTGCCGCCTGAGTACAGCGTCGTCGGCACCGTGACGTCCGGGCTCGAGGTTGTGGAGACGGTAGCGGCCGCGGGGAACGACGGCTCCTTCGAGCCGAGCCCGGGTGGTGGGGCCCCGAACCTGCCGATCACGATCAAGACGATGACACCCGTCTCCTGACCGACCCGCGTCCCGTCCTTCCGGCGACCCGTCCCTCGGCGACCCGTCCCTCGGCGACCCGTCCCTTGGCAACCCGTCCGTCCGGCGACCGATCCCGCGACGATCATGGAGATGTGTGGGCCGATTTGCCCGAATTGCTCCGATTTGACCGCCCGGAACTTCATGATCGTCGCGGTGGGGGGTAGGGAGCCACGCCGATCGGGCGTCGGGCGTCGGGCGTCGGGCGATCAGGCGTCGGGCGGTAGGGGTCAGGCGTCAGGAGCCGGAGACGCGGTAGACGTCGTAGACGCCCTCCACGCTGCGGACCATCCGCAGCAGGTGACCGAGGTGTTTCGGATCGCCCAGCTCGAACGTGAACCGGCTCACCGCCACCCGGTCGCGCGTGGTCTGAACCGAGGCAGACAGGATGTTCACGCTCTCGTCGGACAGGGCGCGGGTGATGTCGGACAGCAGCCGGTGCCGGTCCAGCGCCTCCACCTGGATGGCGACGAGGAAGACCGAGCCGGGTGAGGGCTCCCAGTCGACCTCGATCAGCCGGTCCGGCTCGGCCTGCAGCGCGCCGGCGTTCGTGCAGTCCTGTCGGTGTACGGACACCCCGCCGCCACGGGTGACGAAGCCGATGATGTCGTCACCCGGGACGGGCGTACAGCACTTGGCGAGCTTGACCCAGATGTCCGACGTCCCCCGCACCACGACCCCCGGGTCACCCCCCGGCCGGCGACCTCGTGACCGCATCGGGACCGCCGTCTCGGCGATGTCCTCGACCGCACCCTCGGTGCCGCCGAGAGAGACGACGAGCTTGTGTACGACGGACTGCGCCGAGACCTGGTGCTCGCCCACGGCGGCGTACAGGGCCGAGACGTCGGGAAAGCGCAGATCCCGGGCGAGGGTGGCCAGCGCCTCGCCGCCGAACAGCCGCTGCAGCGGCAGACCCTGCTTGCGCATGGTCTTGGAGATCGCGTCCTTGCCCGCCTCGATGGCGTCCTCGCGGCGCTCCTTGGCGAACCACTGCCGGATCTTCGTCCGGGCGCGTGAGCTGGCGACAAAGGCGAGCCAGTCACGCGAAGGTGCGGCGTTGGGCGACTTGGAGGTGAAGATGTCGACGACGTCGCCGTTGGTCAGTTTGCTCTCCAGGGCCACGAGGCTGCCGTTGACCCGAGCGCCGATGCAGCGGTGCCCCACCTCGGTGTGGACGGCGTACGCGAAATCGATCGGGGTCGAGGATCCGGGCAGGCTGATGACATCGCCCTTCGGGGTGAACACGAACACCTCGCGCGGGCCGAGGTCGTAGCGCAGGGATTCCAGGAACTCACCCGGGGACGCGGTCTCACGCTGCCAGTCCAGCAATTGACGTAGCCAGAGCATCTCGTCCTGGCTCAGCGTGGGCACGCCCTCCTTAGTTTCCTTGTACTTCCAGTGCGCCGCGATGCCGTACTCCGCCGTACGGTGCATGTCCTGAGTCCGGATCTGCAGCTCCACGGGTTTGCCGTCGGGGCCGATCACCGTGGTGTGCAACGACTGGTACATGTTGAACTTCGGAGTGGCGATGAAGTCCTTGAAGCGGCCGGGGACCGGCTGCCAGTGGGCGTGCATGATGCCCAGCGCTGCGTAGCAGTCGGCGAGGCTGTCGACGAGCACGCGGACACCGACCAAGTCGTAGATGTCGGCGAAGTCCCGCCCGCGCACGATCATCTTCTGGTAGATCGAGTAGTAGTGCTTCGGCCGTCCGGTCACCGCAGAGTTGATCTTTGCGTTCTTCAGCTCGGCGCGGACCCGGCGCGCCACCTCGGCGAGGTAGGTGTCGCGCGACGGCGCCCGCTCGGCGACCAGCCGCACGATCTCCTCGTAGCGCTTGGGGTACAGAGTCTCGAAAGCGAGATCCTCCAGCTCCCACTTGACAGTGTTCATGCCGAGCCGGTGCGCCAGCGGCGCGAGAACCTCGAGCGTCTCGCGCGCCTTGGCCTCCTGCTTGGCCGGCGGCAGGTAACGCAGCGTCCGCATGTTGTGCAGGCGGTCGGCGAGTTTGATCACCAGGACACGGGGATCCCGGGCCATCGCGACGATCATCTTGCGGATCGTCTCGGCCTGAGCGGCGTCGCCGTAATGGACCCGATCCAGCTTCGTGACCCCGTCGACCAGGTGGGCTACCTCGGCGCCGAACTCGACGCCGATCTCCTGCGTCGTGTACCCGGTGTCCTCGACAGTGTCGTGCAGGAGGCTCGCGACGAGTGTCGTGACGTCCATGCCCAGTTCGGCCAGGATTCGCGACACCGCAAGCGGATGCGTGATGTACGGGTCACCGCTCTTGCGCAGCTGCCCCCGGTGCCGCTCCTCGGCAACCTCGTAGGCGCGCTGGAGGATCTGCAGGTCGGCCTTGGGGTGTACGGCGCGGAGGATGGCCACCAGCGGCCCCAGCGCGGGCGGGATGGCCGTCGACGTGTTCCGCGGCCCTGACGTCATCCGGCGGGCGATGCGCTCGCGCACCCGGCGGCGGCGCAGCGTGCCGCCCCCAACCTGGGAGGCCGCCCCAGCGGCGGCGTTTACGGGGGCATGAGCGGCGGCGTTTGCGGGGGCGTGCCCGGGAGTGTCCGTACCGTCGGCCGCCTCCGGATCACTCGGTCGCACCACCGCAACCTCGGCCGGTACGGCGCCCGCCGACGGCTGTCCCGCAACGACGGCAGGCGGGCGCGCCTGCTGGCTGCGGGCTGGCGTCGGTGAGTTCAGCGCGACTCCTCGGTCGGTGCGAGCACCTGTGAGTGTAGGACGCCCGAAACGCGAGCCGGCGCTCACACGACGAGGAGCGCCTCGACGTTCACGGGGAGCCGGTCGCGGCCGGCGAATTCGGACAGCTCGACCAGTACGGCGACACCGGCAATCACCGCTCCGGCCGACTCGAGCAATGCCAGCGCGGCTGCCAATGTCCCCCCACCGGTTGCGAGGACGTCGTCGACCAGCAGAACGCGCTGCCCGGGGCCAAGATCCGCACGCTGCAGTTCCATGACGGCGGCGCCGTACTCGAGGTCGTATGACGCGGACACACTGGGACCTGGCAGCTTGCCGGCCTTGCGGATCGCCACGACGCCGCAATCGGCGGCGTAGGCGACCGGGGCGGCGAGCAGGAAGCCCCGCGCCTCGATTCCGGCGACGACCTCGAAGCCCGCCGGCCGGTGCACCTCGACGATGTGGTCGACGACCGCGGCCAGCGTCGGCCCATCGGCGAGCAGCGGCATGATGTCCTGGAACAGCACGCCAGGGAGCGGGAAGTCCGGCACCTCCCGGATCAGCCGACCGACCCGCCGGGCCAGTTGCTGCCCGGACCCGCCGGCTGCGGTCACCGCTTGCGCTTGCCCGAAGGACGGCCGCCGCGTCGGCGCGATGCTTTGCCGGAGGGTCGCCCGCTCCGGGCCCGCTGCCCGGTTTTCGCATCGGCTGCCGGCCGGGCAGGTGCTGGCGCTGCCGGCTCCTGGGCCGCGTCCGGAGCTGTGGAGTCGTCGTCTGTGTCGATGTCCTGATCGATGTCCTGATCGAGGTCCGCTTCGAGGTCCGCTTCGAGGTCCGCGTGGTCGTCGTGCTCCGCGGCGTCAACGGCCCGAGCCCCCACCGGCTTGCCCAGAGAGACGGTGGCAGGCCTGGCCCGGCGCGCGGACGGGCGCAACGCCGGCGCGGTCACCGGTTCCTCCCCCGCCGTGCCGGCGGGTGCGTTGCCCGTAGGTGCCTTACTGCCGGCGGGTGCCTTGCCGGCCGCCGTCGCACCGGCCGTCACCCGGCTGGCGGGCGCCTTACCGGGCGCCTTACCGCCGGCGGGTGCCTTGCCGGGCGCCTTGCCCGCCGTGACCTTGCCGGCGGGTGCCTTGCCCACCGCCGCCTTGCCAGCGGGTGCCTTGCCGGGCGCCTTGCCCGCCGTCACCTTGCCGGCGGGCGATCTCTTCGCCGCCGGCCTCGCCCTACGGGCCGCCGTGCCGGTCGGGCGCACCGCCTCCGCATCCGTGCCGCGGCCGGATGCCTTGCGGGCCTCGACCCGCTTGCGCAGCGCCACGTAGGCCGGCTCGCGCTCCTTGAGGTCACACAAGATGGGAGAGGCCAGGAAGATCGAGGAGTAGACGCCGGTCGCCATGCCGACGAACAGCACGAGGGCAAGGTCCTTCAGCGTCCCTGCACCGAGCAACCCGGCCCCGACGAAGAGCAGCCCGGCCACCGGCAACAGCGCGATCAGGGATGTGTTGATCGAGCGCATCAGCGTCTGGTTGACCGCGAGGTTGGCCGCCTCGGAGTACGTCGTACGCGAGCCGCCGAGGATGCCGCGGGTGTTCTCGTCGACCTTGTCGAAGACGACCACGGTGTCATAGAGGGAGAAACCGAGGATCGTCAGCAACCCGATGACGGTGGACGGCGTGACCTCGAACCCGACCAGCGAATAGACCCCTGCTGCCACGATGAGGTCGTTGACCAGCGCAGCCAGCGCCGCGACGGCCATCTTGGGCTGGAACCGGATCGCGATGAAGACGGTCACCGCAACGAGGAAGACGATGAGGGCCTGCAAGGCCTTGTTCGTGATGTCGCCGCCCCAGCGGGCGCTGACCGCGGAGTTGCTCACCGACGTGACGTCGATGCCGAGCGTCTCGGCGACCGCACCGGACACCTCCGCGGCGGTCTCGTTGGACAGCTCCGGCGTACGGAGGATTATCGAGTCCTGCCCGACGACCTGGGCGGTGGCGACCTCCACCCCCGCGGACTCCGCGGCTGCCTGGGCCTCGTCGAGTTGCTGCTCAGTTCCGGGGAACTGGAAGGAGTTGCCGCCTTCGAACTCGATGCCGAAGTTGAAGCCCCGGAAGATTATGGAGCCCAGGCATACCGTGATGAGGACGGCGGCGGCGATGTACCAGCGCCGGCGCAGACCGATGAATTCAAAGCCGAGTTCGCCGCGGTAAAGGCGGGCTCCGATGCTCATCGCTGGTCCGGCTTGTGTGCTGCGTTGGCTCATGTCAGGCCTCGCTTCCGCTGGTGGCGGCGGCGCCGGACCGGCGCCGCGCCGCGGCCCGCTCGCGAGCACCCGAACCAGGGTCCTCGACGGTGGTCGTTGGCGCGGCCGCCTGGCCGAGCCCCGAGAAACGGGCCGAGCTGAAGCTCTTGTTCCGGGCAAGCAGGCTGACCAGCGGGTGGGTGAAGAGGAAGACCACGATCAGGTCGAGCACGGTGGACAGGCCGAGGGTGAACGCGAAACCCTTCACCTCGCCGATCGCCAGGAAGTACAAGATGGCGGCCGCGAGGAAACTGACGGCGTCGGCGGACAGGATCGTACGGCGAGCGCGTACCCACGCCCTCGGTACGGCGGACCGGATCGACCTGCCCTCCTGCACCTCGTCTTTCAGTCGTTCGAAGAAGACGACGAAGGAGTCAGCGGTGATGCCGATGGCCACGATGAAGCCGGCGATGCCGGCCAGGGTGAGGGTGAACCCGATCTGCCGTCCGAGAATCACTAGTACGGCGTACACGACGACACCGGACAGGATCAGGCTTGCGATCGTGACCAGCCCCAGCAGCCGGTAGTAAAGCAGCGCGTAGATGAAGACCAGGGCGACCCCGAGCCCGCCGGCGATGAGGCCCGCTTCGAGCTGTTCGATGCCGAGTGTCGCCGAGACCGTCCGGGCCTCGGACTGGGTGAAGGTCAACGGCAAAGAGCCGTACTTCAGCGAGTTGGCCAGGTCACGGGCGGTCTCCTCGTTGAAGTCGCCGGTGATGCTGGTCTGGCCCTGGATCGTTCCCTGGATCTCCGGCGCGGAGATGACTTGGCCGTCCAGCGTGAAGGCGACCAGGTTCGCTGGCGACTGCGGCGACACCGTGGGGTTGTTCTGCGAGGTGTACTGCGCCCAGGTGGCCTGAGCCTCGCCGTTGAAGTCGAGCAGGACCAGCCAGCCCTGCAGCCCCTGCGTGTCGAACGTCGCGTTGGCGTCGTTGATGCTCGTGCCCTCGATGATGGCCGGCGCGAGCAGGTACTTGGTCGATCCGTCGCTGCTGCAGGCGGCTACGTAGGACTCCGGCAGCTCAGGTATGGCGCCCGGCTCCTGCTGCGAGCAGTCCAGTGTCGTCAGCTCGGCCTGCGCCTCTTCTATGGTCTTGGGCTCGCCGCTGCCGCCGGCTCCCGGCGCACCGGTCGATTCCGCTGGTGCCGAGGTGGCGGGCGCGGACGTTCCCGGATCCGGGGTGGCCGGCGCCGTCGTCGTGGGGTCTCCAGGGGCGTACTCCGGCGGCACCGCCCGACCATCCGGTGGCGGTGTCGTCGTGGGCACAGGGGCGGCGCTGGCGCCAGGAGTCGTCGGTACGGCGCTGCCGGTGGGATCCGCGGTGCCAGAAGGGTCCCCGGTACCGGTGGGCTCACCGGTGCCGGTGGGGGCGGCGGTTTCGGTCGGCAGCTCCTGTCCAGCCGGGATGGGCGGGGCCACCAACGGCCGTAGCCGCAGCTGCGCGGTCTGCCCGAGCTGTTTCGCCTGCTCACCGTCCTCACCGGGAACCGAGATGATGATGTTCGAATCGCCCTGGGTGACGACCTCGGCCTCCGCCACGCCCAGGCCGTTGACCCGCCGCTCGATGATCTGCCGTGCCAGCTCCAAGCTTTCCGTTGTGGGCGGCTGGCCGTCGGGGGTCTGGGCGGTCAGGGTGACCGTCGTACCGCCGATCAGGTCCAGGCCGAGCCGCGGGGTGCTCTCCGAGCCGACGAAGAAGACCAGGGCATAGAGGATTGCAAGGATCGCCAGCAGCGCGGCGAAGTAACGCCCTGTCTTGAGCTGGCCGGGCGGTGCTGCCAACGAAATTCTCTCCTCGGTCGTCCGGTGGGGTTCAGCACCGTGCCCTTCGAACCGGGCGGTGCCCCGTCAGTATCCCCCCGCGTCTGTGGGAGCGGTGTCGAATCAGCCGTCGGCCGCTCTGCCGTCGGCCGCTCCGCCGTCGGACGCCTTGCGGTCGGACGCCTTGCGGTCGGACGCCTTGCGGTCGGACGCCTTGCGGTCGGACGCCTTGCGGTCGGACGCCTTGCGGTCGGACGCCGTGCCGTCGGACGCCTTGCCCAGGTCGACGCCGCCGCCCTCGGCGGCGTTGTCCTCCGCCGGGGTCGGCACCTCGAGCACGGCGGCCCGCGCGAAGCGCACCATCGTCCCGGCGGCGATCTCCACGTCCAGGGTGGTCTCCTGCAATGCCGCGACCGTTCCGTACAAGCCGCAGCTGAGCATGATCGGCGTACCGATCCGCAAGGCC
>Ga0136640_10000283_pt1 | contig 18984 bp, 20 predicted proteins | sample AntDrymUQ8642106_2_FD_105498 | JGI IMG/M metagenome (GOLD analysis project Ga0136640, IMG submission 105498) | Polar desert sand microbial communities from Dry Valleys, Antarctica - metaG UQ864 (21.06) | ecosystem: Environmental > Terrestrial > Soil > Desert | place: Antarctica: Dry Valley...
GGGTGACGAGCGGCGCTGACCTGCCGTGTGGAAGCACGCGCCGGAAGCGGGTGGCGCAGGCATCAGACGTCGAATCGGCCGATACCGCGGCGGTGACCGCGCGCCAACGGCTCCTCCACTCGGTCGCAACGCTGCACACGGCGCTCTCCAACGCTCGTCGAGACCGCATCACCGGCCTCGGCGCCGAGGTTGCCTTCTTGCCGCCCTGGCGCTCGTCCCGGGGCTGTTGGCCCTGGTCGCGCTGCTCGGCTCGATCGAGGAGCTCATCGGCCAGGGGCTCGCAGAACGGGCGGAGGCCGTGCTCCTCGACCTGTTCCGCTCGATCCTCACCGAGGACGCCGGTGATGCCCTCGCCGGCGTCCGCCGGCTCTTCGAGGAGGAGCGGCCGGGCCTCCTAACCCTCGGGGTCGCCTCCACGCTGCTGGCCCTCGTCCGTGCGTTCAGCACCGTGTTCATGGCCCTCGATGTCGTGTATGAGGTCCGCCTGCCACGTCTGTGGTGGCAGCGCCGTGCCCGGGCGCTCGCCCTTTCGGCCGTGACCGTGATCGTCGCCGCCGTCCTGCTCGCCGTGGTCGTGCTCGGCCCCCTGCTCGGACGGGGCCGGCAGGTCGCCGACTCCCTCGGCTTCGGTGAGTCCTTCGCAGTCGTCTGGTCGGTGCTCCGGGTGCCGATCACCGGAGTCGTGCTGGTGGGGTGGGCGACGCTGCTGTTCTCCGCCGGCACCTGGGCCGGACCTCTGGCGCCAGGAGCTGCCCGGGGCGGTCGCCGTCGCCTGGTTGACGGCGGCAGTGGGATTGAGGGTGTTCGTCGGCGTCGCCGCCCGCTCCAGCCGGGTGTTCGGCGTGCTCGGCGGGGCGCTGATCATGCTCCTGTGGCTCTCCCTGCTCGCTCTCGGCCTGCTCTTCAACGGCGAGCTGAACGCCGCCTCGGGGGTCGGGGCTCGCGAACGAGCCGGACCGCCGTGGTCACCTGATGTGCCCCACCGCTGCCGCCGGCCGCTCGACAGGGGGGAGATCGGCGGCCCGCTCGTCGAGCAGCGCCAACTGGCGGTGCAGGGGCGGGCGGCGCTCGTGCTCCACGACCGCCAGGAGATCGCCGAGCAACACGCGCAGGCGACGGTGCACCTGCAGGCTCTCGGAGCCCCAGTGGCGGACCTCGTCAAGGGCGAGGGCGACGTAGTCATCCCACCCCATGGTGGGCACGATCACGCGGACGGCGCCCCCTCGATCGGTGTACGCGCCGGTCGGCAGCGTTCGGGTACCGAGGCGGCGGAGCAGGGTGTGGAGCTGGTCGAGGCACTGCACGGCGGTGGTGGGGTCGTTGATGCCCGGGCTCAGCGCCCGCTCGGCGATGTCGACGAGCTGGCGCACGCCGAAGGCCACGTCGTGGCGCGTGTCCCGCTCGATGTCGAGCTGGACGGCCTCGCCGAGAGCAGCGTCATCCACGTTCGCACCGACCGGGGCCTGCAGCAGCGGCGCCCCCTCGGGTACGAACTCCCCGATCTGGGGGACGACCCGTAGGACGATGTCGGCCTCGGCGGCGAGGCGGACGAGCCGGTCGACATCGACAGCCACCACCGCCCCCGAGCGGGGCGCCGGGACCTCTCGAACCGGACCGTCAGGGGCCGGTGGCAGCGGGACGGGTTGCGCGTCCCGATCGGTGAGGCGGTCGATGGTCGACTCGGTCTCGATGCGGATCCGATCGATGATCTTCACCACCCGGATGGAGTTGACGATGTGGTGGATGTAGGCCACGAACAGCGCCACGCTCACCAGCACCAGCCCAAAGGCGACGCTGATCGTGATGCCCGGCACGAAGAGGTCGACCAGGCCGTCCTGGCCCCGCACCTCCCGCAGGGCGATGAGGGCGTAGACGAAGGTGGCGGTGAAGACCCCGAGGGTCAGCTGGTTCTGTCGATCACGTAGGAAGGTCCGCAGCACTCGGGGCGAGAACTGGCTGCTCGTCAGTTGCAGCACGACCACCGTGATGGAGAACACGAGGGCCGTGAGGGACAGCATCGAGGAGGCAATCGCGCTCAGGAGGCTGCGGGCGCTCTCCGGCCCGCCGGCGAAGGCGAACCCCCCGCCGTCGCGCTTGAGCTTCTCGTCGAGCTGCACGAGGGCGAGCGCCAGCCCGGCGGCAGCGACGACGCAGGTGGCGGGGACGAACCAAAAAGCCGAGCGCACACGTTCGAGCAGGCGGGCCAGCACGCAGGGGTTCTACCCGGTCGCCGGGGGGGCCAGGCAACAGACGTCCCGAGGGACGGTGCCCCAGCCTGGGATCCGGTGCGGCCCGGGGTTGCGCACGGAATCGTCGCTCGCCCGCCTCGCCGTCGAGCACGGCGCCGCGCTCGTCGAAGGCTCCGGGTGCCCGGAGCCCACTCGACCGAGGCGGAAGAACCGTTCACCACGGAACGCATCGTCCTCGTCGATGTCGAGATGACGGCGCCGTTCGCCATCGATCCCCCCGCCGTCGACGACCTGCCCGCTAGCTGTCGTCGCTGGTCGGGAGGACGGGTTTGACGTCGACGATTGGTGTGCCGTCGACGGCTTCTAGGTTGCGGATCCGGAGCCTCGTGCCGTCGATGTCGAGGATCTCGACTCGGTGGAGACCGATGGGGTTCGGTCGGTCCGCAGATCGAGTGCTGAAGACCCCGGTCTCGGGGTTGGCCGGGTCGTCGCGGGGATGGACGACGAGCACATCGCGGCGGGCTCGGTCCAGCCAGGTCAACAGGATGATCTCGGTACCGACCTGCAGGTCGCGAAGGCCCTCGCCCAGGTCAGGGTCGAACTCGAGCCACGCATCGGGCGCCCCTTCGTGGCCCTGTTTCGGGGCCGCCTCGGTGTCGACCAGCGACGACCCCACCCTCCCGATCGGGCTCACCGTGAACTGATCGTCGGTCACGGGTGGGTTCTCCGGAGCGTCTTCACGCTCGCACCGCGATTGTCGCCTCAAGCTCCAGGGCGAGGTTGGCCGGCAGCGACGACACTCCCACGGCCAGTCGGGCGTGCTGGCCCCGGTCGCCGAAGACCTGCGTGAAGGTGTTCGAGGCGCCGTCGATGACAGCGGTGTGGTCAGTGAACTCGGGTGCGGCATTTACCACGCCGTAGACGCGCAGGAATCGGTCGACGCGGTCCAGCGAGCCCAGCTCGGCCTGGACGGTGGCCAGCAAGCTGAGGGCGGCCAGCCGGGCGGCGTGGATCCCCTCGTCGACGGTGAGCGTCTCGCCGAGGCGGCCGGTCACCAGCGTGCCGTCCGCGCCCAGCGGGATGTGACCCGCGGTGTGGAGCAAGCCGTCGTGGACGACGGCGCTGAGGTAGGTGCCCGCCGGAGGGAACACCGGCGGCAGCTCGAGGCCAGAGAGGTCGAAGGTGGTCACGTCGACAAGTGAGCAGGTCGGCCGGTCGACGTCAACTACCTCCCACTAAGTCTTCTCAGCGCCGTAGGTCCGGTGGGCGGTGGCCGCCGGAGAGGACTCCGCGTAGCGTCGGTCCGTGCCTGGAGACGACGAGGATCGAGCCTGGTACGTGGCCTACGGGTCGAACATGTGCCGCGATCGTCTGCTCGCCTACCTCGAGGGGGCGACGGCGCCTGAAGGGCATCTGCTCGCCACCGGCATCGGCGCTGGTGTCGGACGGGGCGCTTGCTACGGGGCCCATCGCGGCTGCGTCGACTCGTCGCCGCCGGTCGAAGATCGTTGGGTCGAGGTGGCCCGACCGTTGACGTTCCGGGGCGAGTCGCCGCGCTGGGGCGGGGCCGTGGCCTTCCTCGGGCTTGATCCCGTCGACGGCGCGGCCATCCCGGCCCGGGCCTGGCTCCTGGGCGTCGACCAGCTGCTGGCCCTCGTGGGACAGGAGGCCCGCCTTCCGAGCGACCCGCCTCGGTCTGCGCTCCTCGGTCTCGATGTCGATCAGCACGCCCGCATCGGCGGCGGCTGGTACGACACGGTCGTACGGCTCCCGGACATCGACGGCCTGCTGGCCGTGGCCGTGACCACCTCCCAAGGCCTTGCGCCCGGCGAGCCTGCTCCCGCCTACCTGGCGACCATGCGGGCCGGCCTAGCCGAGCGGCCGGCCCACCCGGGGAGCGACATCGCGTGAAGGTGCGCATCGGGGTCGGCCTCGGCACCCAGACCCTGAACAACTCCGCCGAGACCTTCGGCCCCTACGTCGAGGCCGTCGAGCGCCATGGCTTCGATTCGCTGTGGCTTTCGGAGCGACTCACCGGTGACGCACCCGACCCGCTCGTCGCCCTGGCCGTGGCGGCCGGTCGCACGACACGGCTCAAGCTCGGCACTGGAGTGCTGGTGCTGCCCGGTCGCAACCCGGTGGTGCTGGCCAAGGAGCTGGCCTCCCTCGACCGGCTGTCGGGTGGACGCCTCCTTCCGGCGGTGGGCCTGGGAGCCCCCAACCCCGTCGAGCACCGGGCCTTCGGCGTGGCCCGAGGGGAGCGCTCCGCCTGGTTCGACGAGGCGTTGCCGCTGATGCGTCGACTCTGGACCGAGGACGACGTCCACCACCACGGCGAGCGCTTCGAGGTGAGGGGCGTGACCCTGCGGCCCCGGCCCGTGCAGGACCCCATCGAGATCTGGCTCGGCGGCGTCGCTCCCTCGGAGCTGCGCCGCTGCGGCCGCCTCGGTGACGGCTGGTTGCCGTCGTTCTGCACCGTCGACGACGTGCGCGACGGCTGGCCCGTCATCACCGCCGAGGCCGCGCGCCACGAGCGCGAGATCGACCCCGAGCACCTCGGTGCGCTCGTGGCCTACGCCGAGGACCGGATACCCGACCGGGTGGCAGCCCTGATCCGAAGCCGACGGCCCGAGCTCGACCCGGCCGCGGTGATCCCTGTGGGCCTGGACGCGCTCCGAGCGCAGCTGGAGGCCTTCATCGCCGTCGGGGCCTCGAAGTTCGTCGTAGTGGCGGTGGAGGAGCCCTCCGACTGGGACGACTCCCTCGGCGCCCTGGCCGAGGCCCTCCTCCCGCTCGAGACCTGAGGTCAGCCCTGCCGAGTCCGACGTACGTCGGCCCTGTGGCAGGGTGCGGGGGATGAGCTCGAGAAGCACGTCGGCGATCGACGACGGCCCTGTCGAGGCCATGTCGTGGGACGAGGCCATCGCCCGGGTGACCGCTCCGGGCGAGCGGTTCGAGACCACCGAGGTGGTGATCGACGGTGTCAACCAGACGGTGTTCGCGGGCGGGCCTCCCACCCTGCGCCACCTGTTCGCATCGTGGCCGACCCGCGGCGATGCGTTGTTCCTCGTGTACGAGGACGAGCGACGCAGCTTCTCCGAGGTCGCCGACGAGGTAGCCGCCCTCGGGGCCGCCCTGGTCGGCCGGTACGGCGTTGCGCAAGGGGACCGTGTGGCCATCGCCATGCGGAACCTGCCCGAATGGGTGATCGCCTTCGCCGCGATCACGTCGGTGGGCGCCGTGTCGGTGTCGCTCAACGGTTGGTGGACAGCTGATGAGCTGGCCTACGGCCTCGACGATTCGGGCGCCACGGTCCTCGTCGCCGACGAGGACCGGGTCGATCGGACCCGCGCCGCCTGCGCCCGCCTCGGGGTGGCGACGATCGGTGTTCGCCTGCCGTCCGATGCCCCCCCACCCGACGGCGTCGACCGATGGGAGGACGTGGTCGTAGCCGGCGGCGAGCTGCCCGAGATCGAGGTGCGCCCCGGCGACGACGCCACCATCCTCTACACATCGGGGACCACCGGCCGGCCCAAGGGCGCGGTGTCGACCCACCGGGCCGTCCTCCAGGCGATCATGGCCTTCGCGTGCCGCAGCGTCGTCCAGCGCCTGCGCCGACCGGACGAGGCTGCGGTGGCGGCCGCCCTGCCGCCGGTGTTCATCCTCGTCGTGCCGCTGTTCCACGTCACCGGCGGCGTGGCCGTCCTCCTGTCCTGCGCGGCCGGGGGGTACCCCCTCGTGATGATGGGCAAGTGGTCGCCGGAGCGGGCGCTGGAGCTCATCGAGCGCGAGCGGGTCACGAACTTCGTCGGCGTCCCTACCCAGTCGTGGGACCTGATGGAGTGCCCCCGCTTCGCGGAGTTCGACACCTCCAGCCTGGTCAGCGTCGGGGGCGGGGGCGCTCCTGCCCCGCCCACGCTCGTCGCCCGGGTGGAGGCCGGTTTCCGTCGGGGCCGACCGTCGATCGGCTACGGCATGACCGAGACCAACGCCTTCGGCCCGCAGAACTCAGGGCGGGACTACGTGACCCACCCCACCAGCACCGGCCGGAGCCTGCCCACCATGCCCGTCGAGGTCCGCGACCCTGACGGCACCGCCCTGGCCGCCGGCGAGCAAGGTGAGATCTGGATGAAGGGACCGCACCTCATCCGGGGCTACTGGAACCGGCCCGACGCGACCGCAGAGGCGATCGTCGACGGGTGGCTCCGCACCGGCGACATCGGCCGGATCGACGCCGAGGGCTTCGTCTACGTCGAGGACCGGGCCAAGGACCTCGTCCTGCGAGCTGGTGAGAACGTGTCCTGCGCTGAGGTCGAAGCGGCGATCTATGAGCACCCTGACGTCTACGAGGCGGCCGTGTTCGGGCTTCCCCACGAACGCCTCGGCGAGGAGGTCGCGGTGGCCGTGTTGCCTCGGGCCGGCGTGACGATCGACCCCGATGGGCTGCGCGCTCACGTGGGGAGGACGCTGGCCTCGTTCAAGGTCCCGTCGCGGGTGGTCATCGTCGACGAGCCGTTGCCCCGCAACGCCGCCGGCAAGATCCTCAAGCGCGACCTGCGCGAGAGCGTCGCGGGCGAAGCCGACTCCGCTCCGTGACCGGGTACGACCTGCCCGAGGCGAGCCACCGGCGGCCGGGCCGAAGTGCCGCGCCCGACACCGGGGCGCTCACGGCGGTGACCGTCGACGAGCCGGCCCCCGGGGTGCGGCGCATCACCCTTGATCGACCCGACAAGCGCAACGCGCTGAGCAACGTGCTGAGGGGCGAGCTGTTGGCCGTGCTGCGTGAAGGTGACGCCGATGTCGACGTGCGGGTCATGGTGATCCGCGGGGCCGGGTCGTGCTTCTCCTCCGGCTACGACCTCCAGCAAGACCCCGACGAACCTCTCCCGCACCACACCGCCCCGGGCGACGGCCAGTGGCCCCGCCACGTCACCGAGTCGTGGATGTCGATCTGGGACTTGGCCACTCCCGTCATCGCCCAGGTGCACGGCTGGTGTCTGGCCGGCGGCAGCGAGCTGGCCACCGGCTGCGATCTCGTCTACGTCGCCGACGACGCCCGCATCGGGTACCCCGCGGTGCGCTTCGGCGTGCCCGACATGCAGTTCCACGCCTGGTTCCTCGGTCCCCGCCGAGCCATGGAGATGATGCTCACCGGCGATGCCATCACCGGCACCGAGGCCGTCGCTCTGGGCTGGGCCAACCGGGCCTGGCCCGAGGCGGAGCTCGACGAGAGGGTGTTGGCGGTGGCCGAGCGCATCGCCAAGGTGCCACCCGACATCGCCGCCCTCAACAAGCGCACCGTGCATCGGGCCATGGACGTCATGGGGCTGCGGGCTGCGATCCGGGCCGGCACCGAGACGTGTGCCCTGGCCACCCACCAGGTCGGGTTTGGCGCCTTCCTCGAGGAGATGCGGGCCGAGGGGCTGACCACCGCCCTGCAGCGCCGCGACGAACCCTTCGGCGACTACCGGACCGCACCACCTGGATAGGTCAACTGTCGGTTCTGGCGTACCTCCTGCACCGCCGGGGCTCACCAGGTACGCCAGAACGGGTTGGTGCTGATCTGGTGGGGCATGGTGGTGGCGATGCGGTTCCGGGATCGGACCGACGCCGGGCGCCAGCTCGCTGCAGTGCTCGGGCAGCGGACGTGGAACCGGCCGGTCGTCCTCGGTCTGGCGCGCGGCGGGGTGCCGGTGGCGGCTTCGGTGGCCGAGGCCCTGGGCGCGCCGCTCGACGTCTTCGTGGCTCGCAAGGTCGGGGCGCCGGGCCAGCCCGAGCTGGGCATCGGCGCCGTCGCCGAGGACAGCGACGTCGTCGTCTGGTCCGCCGCCCTGGAGATCGTCGGCGTCCACCCCGACGAAGCCGAGGCTAGGGCCCAGCGGGAGAGGGACGAGGTGCGGCGACGAGTTGCGGCCTACCGGGCCGGACGGCCGCTCCCCGACCTGTCCGGCCGCGATGTCGTCGTCGTCGACGACGGCCTGGCCACCGGGGTCACGGCCGAGGCAGCCCTCATCTCGATCTCGGCCCACGGACCGTCGGCCCTCGTGCTGGCAGTCCCGGTCGGGGCGCCCGACGCGGTGGCCCGCCTCGGGTTCGCGGGAGTCGAGGTCGTGTGCCTCCACGCGCCGCCGGGGTTCCGCGCCGTCGGCTCGTGGTACCGCGACTTCTCCCAGACGACCGACGACGAGGTTCGGATCCTGCTGACCGACCGCTCCCGCCACCGGGACGCGCCGACTTGGTGACCCGACGTGGTGAGCGAACTGGGCGCAGAACGCAAGGTCAGAGCATGCAGAACTGCGCCCAGTTCGCCAGTTTCGGACGGTGACCGAGACCGCGGGTTCAGGCGTAGCGGACGGGGAGCTCCTTGACGCCGCTCAGCCAGCCCATGCGCAGGCGCTTGGGCGGCCCGAGCGGAGCGATGTCCGGGGCTAGCTCGGCGATGGCCTCGAACATGAGGTTGATCTCCATGCGGGCCAAGTTCGCGCCGATGCAGAAGTGGACCCCGCCGCCGCCGAAGCCGACGTGGGGGTTGGGGTCGCGCCCGATGTCGAAGCGGTCGGGGTCGACGAACACTTCGGAGTCGCGGTTGGCCGAGGCGTAGAACAGCCCGACGCGCTGGCCGGCGAGGATCTGCTGGCCGCCGACGACGGTGTCGGCCGTCGCCGTGCGCTGGAAGGACACGACCGGCGTCGCCCAGCGCACCACCTCATCCGCGGTCATCGGCAGGCGCTCCTCCTTGAACCGCTCCCACTGGTCGGGATGATCGAAGAAGGCCTGCATGCCGTGGGTGATGGCGTTGCGGGTGGTCTCGTTGCCGGCCACGGCCAGGATCAGGATGAAGTACGCGAACTCCTCCGGTGACAGGGCACCGTCGGGTGAGTCGGCCTGCACCAGCCTGGTCACGACATCGTCCATGGGACAGGCCCGGCGCTCCTCACCCATGGTGAACGCGTAGGCCAGAAGCTCGGCCGCCGACTCCTGGGGGTCGCCCTGGAAGTCGGGGTCGGTGGCCCCGATCATCTGGTTCGACCAGTCGAAGATCCGGGCCCGGTCCTCCTGCGGGAACCCGACGACGTCGGCCAGAGCCTGCAGCGGGAGCTCGGCGGCCATGGCCGTGACGAAGTTGCCCTCACGGTGGACGACGGCCTCGGCCACGATGCGATGCGCGCGCTCCCGCAGGCCCTCCTCCAACCGACCGATCGCCTTGGGAGTGAAGCACCCCTTGGAGATCACGCCGCGCACCTCGGTGTGGTGGGGCGGGTCCATGTTGAGCAGCAGGACACGCTGCTGGTCGATGGCCTCACGGCCGATGTCGCCCTCGAAGGAGACGATCGAGCCGTTCTCGGCGGCGGACCATCCCTCACGAGCGCAGGACACGGCCCGGACGTCCGCGTGGCGCGACAGCACCCAGAAGCCACCGTCGTCGAAGCTGTGGTCCTGGCGGTTCTGGGCGTTCCACCACACCGGTGCGGTGCGCCGCAGCAGGGCGAACTCCTCCAGCGGCACCCGCTCGGCGTAAAGGTCGGGGCTGGTGAGGTCCACGCCTGGCAGGACGGTGTCGGTCACAGGCGGGACTCCGGTCGGCACAAGCTCATCGAGCGACCAGAGTAGAACGCGTTCTCGTGAGGGCCACCGGGCCGCGCCGGCCGGCCGGCAGACGGCCGAGGAGAGCTGTCCTAGGCGGAGGTGGGCGCGGAGCGGGCTCGCAGCCCGAGCGGGAGCCCGAGGGCGAGGGCCAGGGCACCCACGACGAGGACCCCGGCAGCGGCCAACGGACCCCAGGCCGCCACGGCAGCGATGACGGCCACCCCGATCTGGACGGCGACGACGGCCCAGCGCACCGGCGTCTCGAGCGCGTCGAGGCGTTGGTGCAGGGCACCGAGGGCGGCGGGGGAGCGAAGCCGGGCCCCGAGCAGCACGGCGACCCCACGGGCCAAGCCGAAGGCGATGCCGATGCCCATCGCCGCGATCGGTGAACCGGTCAGGGCGGCGAGGGCGGCGGTGAGCACGACCGCTGCGGTCATGATGTAGGTGGCCAGGCCGACGCCGATCTGCCAGCCGAAGCCGCTGCCGTAGACCCAGGCCCGATAGTTGGACAGCCAGGCGTCGTCGACCTGGCGGCGGAAGAACGGGGGCCGTCGGCCGAAGGCACCGGCGTCGACCAGCCCGGCCAGGGCCGCCAAGGCCGCAGCGCAGCCGAGGACGGTGGAGGTCGAGGGGTCGAGAGCATCGACGCCGGCGGCCCCGAGAGCGAAGAGGCCGCCGAGGGTGGCTCCGCCCACCCCGGCGCCGAGGACGAACCACGTGGCGGTCACCCCGAAGCGGTGGCCCCGGGCCCGCTCGGCCATGGGCGTGATGGTCGACAGCATCGACAGACCGCACGGCGACCACGTCGAGCGCACCGCCGCCGCGGCGGCGGCGACGAGGGCAAGGACGACGACGACCACGACGCGAGAGTAGCCACGACCGCCTCGAGAGGTGAGCCGGGCCTGAGCGTGCCGGAGAGGGGGGCGGGAACCCCGTTACGGTCTGGGATGACGACCGCTCGGCACTGAGGTTCAGGACTACTGAACCTCCGCCTCCAGCCGATCATGAGGCTAGGACCACAACGGAAGGGGGGTTCGTGGAACAGATCGACGATGCGGTCACGCAGATCAAGGCCATCCTCGATCGCCCCCGCCTGCGGGGCCGCCTCCACCTGCTCGCCGCAGTCGCCTCGATCGGCGGGCTGGTGTGGCTCTTGCGCTCGGCCCACACCGCGCAGGCCACAGCCGCGGCCTGGATCTACGGCGTCAGCTCGGTCCTGCTCTACGTGACCAGCGGCTCGTACCACGTCTTCGCCCGGTCACCTCGAGCCCGACGGGTGATGCAGCGGGCCGACCACTCGATGATCTACCTGCTGATCGCGGGCAGTGCCACTCCGCCGTGCCTGCTGCTGATGAGCGGGTGGGGCCGGGTGGCGGTGCTCGGGGTGATGTGGGTCGGCGCGGTGACCGGCGTCGTGCTCAAGCTGGTGGCCTTCGAGCGGTTCGCTGTGCTGGGCGCGGCGCTCTACATCATCCTGGGCTGGGCCGGCCTGCTGGCCCTGCCTGGCTTGCTGTCCCGGCCGCCGGCGCTGGTCATGATGGTCGTGGCCGGGCTGCTGTACACCGGTGGGGCGGCGCTGTTCGCCGCCGGACGACCCCGGCTGTCGTCGCGCTGGTTCGGCTACCACGAGGTCTGGCACACCCTCGGCGTCACGGCCGGCGCCCTGTTGTTCGCCATGAACCTGGGGATCATCAGCACCGCGTGACCGGCCCGTCCTCGGGCCCGGTGTGCCCGATGACCTTCGACGGCAGACGGGGACCGGAGGTGCCGTCGGGTAGGGTCTTCCGCTCACGGCACCTTCGGGTGCCCCTGTCCCGGTGCGCAGCATGACGGCGGTCCCGCCCTCTCGTCCGGTCCGACAGTCCCCATCGAGGTTCGCTGCGGCCGCTCGCGCAATGGTGCGCGGGTCCATCCCCAGGAGCTTCTGTGTCACCCACTTTCGCCTCGCTCGGCGTGCCCGACGGGCTCGTCCGCAGCCTCGCCGCCCGCGACATCATCGAGCCGTTCCCCATCCAGGTCGCCACGGTGCCCGATGCCCTCGCCGGGCGTGACGTGTGCGGTCGGGCCCCGACCGGGTCGGGCAAGACCCTCGCCTTCGGCCTGGCCCTCGCCCTGCGCGTCACCCACGCCTCGCCCAAGCGCCCCAAGGCATTGGTCCTGGTGCCCACTCGCGAGCTGGCCGCTCAGGTGCGCGACGAGCTGCAGGCTCTGGTCGGCCCGAACGGCCGTACCGTCCACGCCTTCTACGGCGGGGTCGGGTTCGGAGCCCAGCACGCCGCCCTCCGCCGGGGCGTCGACATCGCCGTCGCCTGTCCGGGTCGCCTGGCCGACCTGGTGCAGCGCGGCGACATCCGCCTCGACCGGGTCGACATGGTGGTGGTGGACGAGGCCGACCGCATGGCCGACATGGGCTTCCTGCCCGAGGTGCGCCGCCTGCTCGACCAGGTGATGCCTGATCGCCAGACGCTTCTCTTCTCGGCCACCCTCGACGGCGACGTCGACACCCTGATCCGGCGTTACCAGCGCGACCCGGTGCGCCACGGCGTCGAGCTGGCCCACGACGCGCCCGAGAACCACCACGTCCTCTGGTCGGCCGAGCGCGACGAGCGCGTCGGGGTCTGTGCTGACGTGGTGTCGGCCCACTGGCCGGCGATCGTCTTCTCCCGCACCAAGCATGGCGCCGATCGCCTGGCTCGTCAGCTCGGCAAGCTGGGGGTGGCCGCTGAGGCCATCCACGGCAACCGGTCCCAGAGCCAGCGCGAGCGGGCACTCCGTTCCTTCACCTCCGGCCGGGCCCAGGCTCTGGTGGCCACCGATGTGGCCGCCAGGGGAATCCACGTCGACGGTGTCGCCTGCGTGGTCCACTTCGACGCTCCGCCCGAGAGCAAGGACTTCGTGCACCGATCGGGGCGCACCGGCCGGGCTGGAGCCGAGGGCCTGGTCGTCACCCTGACCACCGCTGCCGACGCCCGCACCGTCACCAAGATGATGCGTGGCGCCGGCGTCGAGGTCTCCGTCTCGGCTCCCGACGTCGCCCTCCTCGGCGACCCCACAGCCCGCGGCACCGCACCGCTACCGGCACCGGCTCGCCCCGCTAACGGTGACGGGGGTCGATCTCGAACGGCGGGCCGGCCGGGCCAGGGTCGCACGGAGGGGCGCGCGCCCCGCAGTCGCGACGGCCGCGGTCAGGCCGAGCGTCCTCGAGGTGAACGCAGCGGTGGCGGCCCTCGGGCCAAGGCCGGTGCCCGCACGCACCGCAAGGGCAGCGGTCCGGCCACCCGCAACGGCAGCGCTCAGCGCGACGACCGGCCGACCCGGGTCGGCGAGGGTGGTGGAGCTCGCGGGGCCACGCGCCGGGCGGGTCAGGGCGGCGGAGCCGTCCAGCTCAACCACAACGGCGAGGCCCGGCGGAGCGGGCCGGGACCCCGTCGCCCCGGCGGGCCCAAGCCCAAGCCCGCCGGATCCCGCGGCGCCGGACGCAGCGGGGGCGGGCGTCGCGAGGGTCGCCGCTGATCCGTCTCGATCACCCACATGAGCCCGCGCCGCCGCCAAGGCAGCGCGGGCGACAGCCGGGTGGTCGTGCCGCCGTTCGGCGAGCAGTGAGTCGCAGTAGACGCAGCTCGTCGGTCGCGGCCGCACGGATCAGACGCGGGTGCGCGCCTCGCACCCGGATCGAGAGGTCGCTCGGCCACCGCCACGGTGGCTGAGCGACCGTTCGGCCGAGCAGAGCTCGGGCCGGGGGCTACGGTCGGCCCCCGTGCGGTGCGTCGGCGCCGGAGCGACAGGAGCGGACCACTTGGACAGCGACCGGGACCGCCGGCAGCGGGGGCTCGAGACCATGGCCGAGGTCTATGGCTGGGACGTCTCCGACGGTGAGGGCGACTTCTTCGGTTACACCGTCGAGCACCTCTTCGCCGAGATCTGGAACCGGCCCGGGCTCTCGATGCGCGATCGGCGGCTGCTCCTGCTCGGACTGCTGGTGGGCGCGAACCACCACGACGTGATCCCGATCCAGCTCGACGCCACCCTGGGCAACGGCGAGCTCGACGCGGACACCCTGCGCGAGGTGGCCATCTTCTTGACCCACTACGCCGGCTGGCCGGCTGGGGCCCGTCTGGCGATGCAGGTCGAGGCGGCGCTGACCAAGCTGGCGAAAACCGCCGAGACTGAGCCCGACGACGAGGATCAGCCCGCCTCAGGTTGACTCGGAGCGACCTGGCTGGACTAGTGTCCAGATCGGTGTCTAGTGGTTCGGTCGCTCGTCGTAGCGGGTGTGCCAATCGACGCGATGGCGTCGTCTCACACACCCGGTTGGCGAGAGGTGGGGTCCGGTGTCGTCGGCTCCGGTGACGACCGCCGGGCGGCGCCACCTGAGCGCCCGTCAGGCCGACACGGTGGCCCGCCTGGCCGCGGCGGCGGTGATCGAGGTGCGCGCCTCTGGCTACGACGGGCTGACGGTCCGCAACGTCGCCCGCCGGGCCGGCGTCGCTCCCGCTACCGCTTACACGTACTTCGCCTCCAAGGACCACCTCGTGGCCGAGGTGTTCTGGCGACGCCTCGATTCCCGTCCGCTGCCCGCCGTCGACCGGCGCCGACGACCGGCCGCTCGGGTCACCTCGGCCATCGCCGATGTGGCCGAGCTCATAGCCGACGAGCCCGAGCTGGCTGCGGCGTGCACCTCCGCCCTGCTGGCTGGTGATCCCGACGTGGCCCGGCTGCGGGCCCAGATCGGCATCGAGATGGCCGACCGGCTCCGTGCTGCGCTCGGACCCGACGCTGATGACGCCGTGGTCGACGCCCTCTCCCTGGCACTGTCGGGGGCAATGCTGCAGGCCGGGATGGGCTACTTCGCCCACGCCGAGCTGGCCGAGCGCATGGCTGGCACCGTTCGCCTGGTGATCGAACCCCGCTCGTGAGCGCCGCCACCGCGGTGCCGCCGCTCGCCTACGACCCGTACTCCTACTCGCTGCACGAGGACCCGTACCCGACCTACGCCCGCCTCCGGTCCCAGGCACCCCTCTACCGCAACGACGAGCACGGGTTCTGGGCCCTGTCGCGCCACGCGGACGTGGTCGAGGCGTTCCGGGACAGCGCCACGTTCTCCTCCGCCGAGGGCGTGTCGCTCGACCCGGCCGCATCGGGGCCCCACGCTCACAGGACGATGTCCTTCCTGGCCATGGACCCACCCCGTCACGGGCGCATGCGCGCCCTCGTCTCGCGTGCGTTCACGCCACGGCGCGTCCTCGACCTCGAACCCCGCATCCGGGCCATCGCCACCGAGCACGTCAACGAAGCCGTCGATCGTGGCTCGTTCGACCTCATCTCGGTCGTGGCCGGGCGTCTGCCCATGGACGTGATCTCCGAGCTGGTGGGAGTGCCCGAAGCCGACCGGGCGGAGCTGCGGCGGCTGTCGGATCTCCTCGTCCACCGTGAGGAGGGTGTGATGGACGTCCCTCCCTCGGGGATGGAGGCTGCGCTGCACCTCGCCGGCTACTACGCCGAGATGATCGAGGCTCGGCGCCGCCAGCGCACCAACGACCTGACCTCCGCGCTGATCGATGCCGAGATCGATGGCGACCGACTCGGCGACGCCGACATCGTCAGCTTTCTGTTCCTCATGGTCGTGGCCGGCAACGAGACCACCACCAAGCTGCTTGGCAACGCCTGGTATTGGGCCTGGCGCTACCCCGACGAGCGGGTCAAGCCCTTCGCCGACCGGGCGCGGATCCCCACGTGGATCGAGGAGACGCTGCGCTTCGACACGTCGAGCCAGATGCTGGCCCGGGTGACCACCGCCGATGTCGAGCGCCACGGCACCACCATCCGGGCCGGCGATCGGGTGCTGCTGCTCGTCGGCTCGGCCAACCGCGACGAGGCCGTGTTCGCCGAGCCCGACCGCTACGACCTCGACCGCGACACCAGCGGTCTCGTCAGCTTCGGATTCGGCCGGCACTTCTGCCTCGGGGCGTCGCTGGCCCGCCTCGAGGCCAGGATCTGTCTCGAGGAGCTCGTCGGTCGGGTCGCCGACTACGACATCGACCCCCAGGGCATCGAGCGCGTGCACTCGGTGAACGTTCGAGGTCTGGCCGCGCTCCCCACGACGGTCGTGCCCCGCTGATGCCCCGGTTCCGGTCGACGCCACGAACTGGTGAAGGATTCCGCCGCCAGAGCGACGCGATCCGTCACCAGAACGCAGGGCGGCGCTGATGCCCCGGTTCCCGGCGCACCCCGAGCGGCGCGCCGCGATCGTCACCGGCGCCTCTTCGGGCATCGGCCAAGCCACGGCTGTCGCTCTGGCCGCCGCCGGCCACCCGGTCGTGCTCGGGGCCCGGCGCCTCGACCGCTGCCAGCAGGCGGCGAAGGAGATCCAGGCCGGCGGGGGAGAGGCGGCGGCCCTTCGGCTCGACCTCACCGATGCGAGGTCCATCGCCGCCTTCGCAACGGAGGCCGAGGCCGAGCACGGACCGGTCGAGGTCGTGGTCAGCAACGCTGGCGAGGTCCTGCCCCGGACGACCCTGGCGACCGACCCCGACGACTTCGCCCGCCAGGTGCAGGTCAACCTGCTCGGCGCCCAGCGCCTCGTCCACGCCCTGGCTCCGCCCATGACCGCCCGGTCCAGGGGTGACATCGTCTTCGTGACCTCCGACGTGGTGCGGGTGCCCCGGCCTCGCATGGCCGCCTACGTCACGTCCAAGGCCGGCCTGGAGGCCATGGCTCGGGCGATGCAGATGGAGCTGGAGGGCACCGGGGTCCGTGTCGGCATCGTCCGGCCCGGGCCTTCGTCGACCGAGCAGGGCGCGTCGTGGTCGCCCGGTGAGGTCGAAGCGGCGATGGATGATTGGACCCGCTGGGGGTTGCTGCGCCACGCCGGGTACCTGCGCCCGGGTGACGTCGCCCGGGCCATCGCCACGATGGTGGCCACGCCGCGCGGGACTCACCTGACGCTGATCGAGGTCGAGCCTGAAGCGCCTGCCGACGCCGGAGCGCCCGCATGACGAGCGGGCCGCCGCCGCCGCCGATGGTGTCGGGTGACGACGGCGGGACGGGGCACCTCGAGGAGCTGCGCCGCGACCCGATCGGGCTCATGGCCCGGGTCCGGTCGGAGTGTGGCGACGCCGGGTGTTTCCGGCTGGCCGATCAACATGTCGTCCTCCTCACCGGGCCGGAGGCCAACGAGGCCTTCTTCCGGGCGCCCGACGAGGACCTCGACCAGGCCGCCGCCTACCCGTTCATGACGCCGATCTTCGGCGAGGGAGTGGTGTTCGACGCCCCACCGGAGCGCCGCCGGGAGATGCTCCACAACCAGGCCCTGCGCGACCGCTTCATGCGGGGTCACGCCGAAACCATCAGCGGTGAGGTCGAGCGCATGGTCGCGGGCTGGGCGGACGAGGGTGAGGTCGACCTGCTCGACTTCTTCGCCGAGCTCACCATCTACACCTCGTCGGCCTGCCTCATCGGTCGCCGCTTCCGTGACCAGCTCGACGGCCGATTCGCCGCCCTGTATCACGACCTGGAGCAGGGCACCGACGCCTTGGCCTACGTCGACCCCTACGCCGACATCCCGAGCTTCCGCCGGCGCGACGAGGCCCGGCGCGGCCTCGTTGAACTCGTCGGGGCGATCATGGAACGCAGGGCGTCGGAGGCGGCACCCCCCGGCGACGAGCGCGATCTGCTCGACGTGCTGATGTTGGTCACCGACGACGCCGGTGGGCCGCGCTTCAGCGCCGACGAGGTCACCGGCATGTTCATCTCCATGATGTTCGCCGGGCACCACACCACCTCGGGGACCGCCGCCTGGACGCTGATCGAGCTGCTGGGCCACCCCGAGGAGATGGCCTTGGTGACCGCCGAGGTCGACGCCCTGAGCGCCGACGGCGAGGGGCTCAGCTACCAGGCGCTCAGGGAGATCCCCCATCTCGAGGCGGCGATCAAGGAGGCCCTCCGCCTGCACCCTCCGTTGATCCTCGTCCTGCGCAAAGCGACAGCGGACCTGGACCTGGCCGGGCACCACATCGCTGCCGGCAGCCTCGTCGGTGCGTCGCTGTCGGTGTCCAACCGGCTGCCCGAGGCCTTCGCCGATCCCGACGAGTTCGTCCCGGCTCGGTACTTGGCGCCTCGCGAGGACGATGTCGCCAACCCGTGGAGCTGGATCCCGTTCGGCGCAGGGCGCCACCGCTGCGTCGGAGCCGCCTTCGCCCTGATGCAGCTCAAGGCCATCTTCTGTGTGCTGTTGCGGGATTGGGAGCTGGATGCGGCCCAGCCCCTCAGCACCTACCGCAACGACCACTCCAAGATGGTCGTGCAGCTCGCCCAGCCCTGCCGGGCCCGCCACACCAGACGACCAGGGCCGGTCATCTTGGAGGCCCACTGATGGGCTGGCGGATCGTGGTCGACCGTGACCTGTGCCAGGGTCACGGCGTGTGCGAGTCCGAGGCGTCGGAGGTCTTCGCCGTGTCCAAGTCCGGCGACCTGTCCGTCCTCGCCTCCACCCCCGACGACCCGCAGCGCGGCGCGGTCGAGATGGCGGTGCGCTACTGCCCGACCCACGCCCTTTCGATCGAGGAGGACTGATGCCTGCCTACCCCCGTGCCGAGCTGGAGGAGATGGTCCAGCGCTGGCTGCAGGCCAACCGCGATGCCGAGGCCGCCGGCGACTGGACGCCGATGGCCGACCTCTACACCGACGATGCGACCTACGGCTGGAACTTCGGTCCGACCACCGAGTTCATGGCCGTCGGTCGTGACGAGATCCGCGACCTGGCGCTGGGCCAGGAGATGGCCGGTCTCGACGGGTGGCGCTACCCCTACGAGGAGGTGTTGATCGACGATGCCAAGGGCCACGTCATCGGCGCATGGCGCCAGATCGCCGATGCCACTCGGCCCGACGGCACGCCGTATGAGGTCGCCGGGCTGGGCGGATCGTGGTTCATCTACGGGGGTGAGGGTCGGTGGCGGTGGCAGCGCGACTGGTTCGACCTGGGCAACGCGACGGCGCTGTTCGTGGAGATGATGGGCGCTGGCGTGCTGTCCGACGGCATGTCGAGCCGCATGGACCGCTTCGCGTCGGGCCCTCAGCCCGGCTTCCGCCCCATCGGCGAAGCCCCCGTCGGCCTCTGGGAGCGCCCGTAATGAGCGCCGACCCGCACCAGCGCGGCCGTACTGGTGTCGATCTCGCGGGTCAGGGCCCGCGCAACCTTCACCAGTTCGGA
>Ga0136640_10000284_pt1 | contig 18946 bp, 15 predicted proteins | sample AntDrymUQ8642106_2_FD_105498 | JGI IMG/M metagenome (GOLD analysis project Ga0136640, IMG submission 105498) | Polar desert sand microbial communities from Dry Valleys, Antarctica - metaG UQ864 (21.06) | ecosystem: Environmental > Terrestrial > Soil > Desert | place: Antarctica: Dry Valley...
AGGGTCTGCCGGTCCACCGTGCCCGTCACCAGCCAGCTGCGCTGGTTCCTGCTGCCGGGTGTGAGCAGCAGGCCCAGCGGTCCGACGGACACATACACACCATCGTCGTCGATGAGGGCCCCGGGTGTCCCCTCCAGCTGGTCGCGCAGCGGCCGGGAGATGCGGTCCCATACCGGGGCGGCGCCGAGCAGCGTCACTCCCCGGCCGTAGGTGCCCACTGCGCCCACGGTGACACCGTCGTCGCGCCGGTCCAGGCCGGCCAGCCGGTCCGGGGTCGCCGCCGGGGCGAACTCGTCTGCCGCCGCGGCTACATCGACCACATCCTCGAAGCGGAACAGTGCGCCCGGCGGCGAGGTGAAACTGGTATCGGCATGGGACGGCTCGGCGACCGTCAGCTCCAGGAAGGTCGTGGTCAGGGCTGCTGTGTCCGAGCCGCCGCCGTACACCTGGACCCGCAGCGGGAGACCGCTATCCGGATCGACCCAGACGTCGACGCGGTCCACGGTGGTGCGCGGGTCGGCCGGCTGCAACCGAAGTCCGGGCGCGTCGCGGCCGGCGACCCGGATGGGCGGCACCCGGGTCACCTCGTCGCCGGTGGCCTCGCTGAGCAGGCGCCGGCCGAGTTCGGGGGGCAGCAGATCGGCGGTACGCGGGAGCCGGACGTCCGGATCGCTGCTCAGCGTGGCGCGGCCGTCCTCGTACTCCCATCTGAGGGTCGCACCGGCGCGATGGAACAGGTCCGTCTCACCCGTGGCCGACAGGGTGTCGACACGCCAGTCCTCGGCACTACGCCACCAGACCCGCATCCGCGAGCGCTCCCCGAGGAGATCGACGAGGTCGGTGAAGTCCCGCGTGACTGGCAATTGCAGCCCGCCGACAGACTCGGCATAGCCGGAGAAGGGGACGTCGCCAGAGTCCCGCACCTGCTCGAGCAGGTCGACGGCGCTGACATTGGTGTCTGCCGCCGGCAGCGCACCCAGCCCCGAGGGCAACGCGAGCAGGACGACGAGGCCGAGCCCGACGACGAGCCAGCGTTGCCACGCCTTCATCCCCTACCCGCCATGCCTCACCGTACGTCGGCGCGCCGGCTTCGGTTCAGCGTTCGCTCACGTTCGCGGGCGTTTGCGGGCGTTTGCGGGGGGCGCCGGGTGTGCGCGGGGTGTGCGCCATCCCCGGTGCCCCCCTTATCTCGGCGATCATGAAGTTTCGTGGCCCGATTTGCTCTAATTATCCTATTTTTAGGGTCGCCGGGTGTCCGGAACTCCATGATCGTCGCGGCTCATGGAAGGTGCGCCGCGAGTGCGATGATCTTCCAGTTCTTCCTGCCGCAGTTCCGGGCCGTCGCCGTCGCGCTGCGGGCCGCCGGCGTACGCAGTCACTTCACGATCGGCGGGCACTACGCCAGCCTGTGCCCCGACGAGGTGCTGGCTCAGCTGCCAGAGTTGGACAGCGTCACCCGCTCAAAGGGGAGCACACCCTGCTGGGACTGGTGGAGGCCCTCGCCGCCGGCAAACCCTGGTCCACGGTCGCGGGACTGGGCTACGACGTGGAAGGGGCGATAGCTGAGAGCCGCCCCGCGCCTTAATCCAGGATCTGGACACTCTCCCCTTCCCGCACGTCCCTACGATCCGGAACTCATCGTCGGCTTCCGGACACTGCCGCTGCTGGCCAGCCGTGGCTGTGCCCGACGTTGCTCGTTCTGCTCGATCCACACCTTCTACCGGACCGCACCCGGCAAGACCGTCCGGATCCGCTCCGCTGCGCGGGTGGTCGAGGAGATGCGGATGCTGTACGACGAGCACGGCGTGCGCGTCTTCCTCTTCCAAGACGATGACTTCCCGCTCTGGGGCAGGGCCGGCGCCAAGTGGGTCGACGAGCTGGCGCATCGGCTGCGCGCGGCCGACCTGGCCGAGCGGGTCTTGTGGAAGATCAGCTGCGCGCGGAGTACGTCGAGCCGGAACTCTTCGCTCCGCTGGCTTCCTCCGGCAGATCGGCGGGGACGGTACGGCGGCCGCCCTGTTCCGCCGGATGCTCCCGTACGGCGGGACGCCGATCCGCGAGCAACTGGCCAGAGAGGGCCGGTTGAGGGGCAACGTCATGCACCCGGATTACGACTTCCTCGGTCGGCGGCTGAATGCCTACCACCAGCTGCTCGATGCCGCTGCGAAGCACTGGATCCACAACGACGGCATCTCCCATCAACTGAACTGGGCCTGGGACGAGTTCTTCACAGCCCGCCGCCTCGTGCCGGGTCTCACGGGCGTGCCGGCGTACGACAGGCGCTGCGCGGGTTGCCTGCGCGGACCTGCACGCCCGACTGCTGCGACTGCGCAACGGCTTCGTGCGGCACAACGTCGATGCGCTGGTCGACGCGGTCACGGTCGGCGACGTGCACGGACCGGTGATGGCGCCGCAGGTGCACTGACCCTTTCTGCCGTAAGACCGGGCGTCTGCTAGGAAGCGTCCATGACGACGCACGTGCTGGGGCTGCTGCTCGGCACCGAGGAGGACTGGCCGGCGGCGTTCGAGTCGATCGTCCGGCGACTCGGGCCGGTGACCGACGGCAGCGACACCGTGCACCACTACGACGTGGAACGGGTCACCGTCGAGCCGTTCAACCTGCGCCAGAAGCCGCGCTACGACCTCGTCATCGACCGGCTGGCCTACTGGTACTACCACCCGCGGGAGTGGCTGAAGAAGGCCGCGCTGATGGACGACCTCTACCTGCTCAACAGTCCGTTCACGTTCCAGAGCATGGAGAAGCACGCGGCGTACTGCGCCATGATGCGACTCGGCCTCAAAGTCCCCGAGACCGTGCTCGTGCCGTACAAGAACCCGCCGGACCATGCGAAGTACGCCTTCACCGCGCAGCGCTACAACCGGCCGTTCGACCTCGACGCACTGGCTGAGAGCATCGGCTATCCGATCTTCATGAAGCCGTACGACGGCGGCGCCTGGGTCGGGGTCACCCACATCCGCAATCGTGAGGAGCTGCACAAGGCCTACGACGAGTCCGGGCAACGGCTGATGCACCTGCAAAAGGCCGTCGCCGGCTACGACGTATTCGCCCGGAGCCTGTCCATCGGCGCCGAGACGATGGTGCTGAAGTTCGATCCCGACCAACCGATGCACGCGCGCTACTCCGTCACACACGACTTCCTCGACGCCGGGGTCGGCGACGAAGTCGTCACGATCAGCCGGCTGGTCAACGCGTTCTTCCGGTGGGAGTTCAACTCGTGCGAGACGCTGATCAAGGGCGAAGAGGTCTACCCGATCGACTACGCCAACGCGTGCCCCGACGTCGCGATCACCAGCCTGCACTACTACTTCCCGTGGGCGATCAAGGCGCTGGTCAAGTGGTCGGTCTTCTGCACCGTGACCGGCCGGCGTGCACGCTACGACCTCGACACCCGTCGCTACTTCGACATAGCCGATCGCGACGACCTCGGCTACACCGAGAAGCTGTCGTCGTACCGGCAGTTCGCCGACGACTACTTCGAGGCCGAGCGGTACGCCGATTTCTGCGCCAGCCGGCTGGCCAGCATCGACGACGTCGTCCTGGAGTGGGTCGCGGGGCAGGACTTCGACCGACTTCTCATCGACACGGTGCGCACGACGTTTCCCGCGCACGAGCACGACCACTTCATCGCGCACTACCGCGGGCTGCTGGCCGCCTGGGCCAGCGACGAGCGAGCCCGGCTCGGCTGACGGCGGCGAGGAGAGTGCCGCCCGGGGCGCCGGCGGCAAGTGGCACGGTCGCGGAGTGCAGAGTCGTTACAACGTGCAGCCGCGACAGTAGAACTCGCTCCAACTTGGTCAGCGCCCGCAGCGAGGCTTCGCCGGCGCCGAGGCGGTACCCGCCACCCGAGCGGTCGCAGCATGGACCGGATAACCGAGTGACCTGAGCCGGTCGATGTCGCGGCGTACGGTCCGCTCGGTGATCTCCAACCGGTCAGCGAGGTCGCGGCCGGGTCAGACCGGCGTCGCTGTAGCAGGCCGAGAAGGCGCAGCAGCCGTGCGGACGTGGTGATCACGTCAGCCAGTCTGGCACCCCTTGCGGACCGGAACTGTCCGCAAGGGGTCCTACCGTCGTCGGCATGGACATCGACTGGAACTCCCAACTGCACGAGCAACTCGACTGGCACTGGCAGCACCACCTGCGCCCCCGACTCGACGGGCTCACCGACGAGGAGTACCTGTGGGAGCCGGTTGCCGGATGCTGGAACGTCCGTCCGCTCGGGACGAGCACGGCCCCGATGGCGGTCGGCTCCGGCGAGTTCACCATCGACTTCGCCTTCCCGGAGCCGGATCCCGCGCCCGTGACCACGATCGCGTGGCGGATGGCGCACATCATCGTCGGCATCTTCGGCCAACGCGCCGCCAGTCACTTCGGTGGTCCGGCCATGGACTACGAGACGTTCGCGTACGCCGGGACCGCCGCTTCTGCGCTGGAGCAGCTCGACGAGGGCTACCGGCGCTGGAGCGAGGGCGTCCGCGAACTCGGTGCGGACGGGCTGGGGCGGCCCTGCGGGGAGGCCGAGGGCCCCTTCGCGGAGCACTCGATGGCCGAGTTGGTGCTGCACATCAACCGGGAGACCATCCATCACGGCGCGGAGCTCTGCCTGCTGCGCGACCTCCACCTGCACCGCCCGTCAGGGTGAACTGATCCGATCGATTTCGAGGTTCTCGCGCAGCGGGGCGCGGCTGACCCTGCCAGCCCGTTTCGTTTCACTCCGAGAAACGCGCGCCCCGCCCGTCGGAGTCCGGCAGCCTGGAACGACGATAGGGATGTGCGGGCTGACGTGGACGAGGGCGGGACGGACCTGCTGAGGCTCTACGACGACGCGCTGCCGCAGGTCTACGGCTACCTGCTGTCTCGATGCGGGCAGGCCACGGTCGCCGAGGACCTCACCGCCGAGACGTTCCTCGCCGCTGTCGACGCGGTACGCCGCCCGTCGGCGGCACGGCTGTCCGTACCGTGGCTGATCGGCGTGGCCCGGCACAAGCTCGTCGACCACTGGCGCCGGCAGGCCCGCGAACGCCGGGACCTGCAGGTCATCGGCGGACTCGCTCAGGACCACCAGGATCCGTGGGACGACCACATCGACGCTGTCCGCGTGCGCGACACACTCGACCGGATGGGTAGCCACCACCGGGCTGCGCTGACGCTGCGCTACCTCGACGGCCTCCCCGTCCCGGAGGTCGCCGCCTTGTTGGAGCGCAGCCCGCACGCGACCGAAGCCCTGCTGGTGCGAGCCCGCGCCGCCTTCCGCCGGGCGTACCGCGACGACGAGGAGGCGGGACAGTGACCCCGCCCGCCTCCGTCCAGTCCGCTCCGGTTGTGTGCTCCCGGACGGAGGTGGGCTCATGAGAAAGACCGACCCGTTCGACGCCCTCCGGTTGCCGGCTGCGGCGATCGACCCCGACCCCGCCTTCGCCGCCCGACTGCGCGCCCGGCTCGAGCGTGCATTGACCCTGCCCCGAGGAGTCTCCGTGTCCACGCCCACCATCGACGGACCCGTCATCTCAGCCCCTCGGCTCGGCGCCGCCATCCCGTACCTCGCCGTCAGCGACGCACCGCGTGCCATCCAGTGGTACGTCGATGTCTTCCGCGCCCAGGTCGTCGGGGAGCCGATCGTGATGGCCGACGGCCGGATCGGTCACTGCGAACTGGCTCTGGCCGGCGGCACTCTGTACCTGGCCGAGGAGCATCCGGAGATCGGATTCGCCGCCCCGGACCCCGCGGTCTGTGCCGTGAGCCTGATGCTCGGGGTGGCTGACGCCGACGCGACCCGCGACGCCGTACTCGCCGGCGGCGGCCGATCGCACCGGGAACCCTACGACGGTTACGGGCAACGGAACGCATGGGTCATCGACCCGTTCGGACACCGCTGGGGACTGCACTCCCCGTCCCTTCCGGCGCCGCCGGGAACCCGGCACGGCGACCTCGTCTACGCGTCCGTGTGGGTCCCCGACGCGGCCCGCGCGGCGTCTTTCTACGCCGAGGTGCTCGGCTGGACCTATCGTCCAGGCGACGGTCCGGACCGCCGGGTCGAGAACGTCACACCGGCGCTGGGAATCGCCGGTGGCCAGCCGGAGACGACGTTGTTCTGCTGCTACTCGGTCGACGATCTCGACGCCGCAGCCGAGCGGGTGCGGGCTGCCGGCGGCAGTGCAGACGTTCCCCGTGACGAGCCATACGGCCGCACTGTGGATTGCGTAGACAACCAGGGATTGCGGTTCGCCCTGAATCAGACGCCCGGAACCGGTAGGCCCGCCGTCGACGGGACTGGGCAGGGCGATCTGGCCTACGTCACCCTGTTCGTCGAGGATTCGGTGAAGCTCAAGGACTTCTACGCCGCCGTACTGGGCTGGCGGTTCACACCGGGCAGTGTTGAGGACGGCTGGGAAGTCACCGCCGTCGCACCCATGACCGGCTTCGCTGGGGGCAGCGACCGGTCGGTCGGCGTACCGATGTGGCGGGTGGACGACATCGCGGCCGCGGCCCATCGGGTCCGGGACGCCGGCGGTACGGCGGGCGAACCGCAGCAGCAGCCGTACGGGCTGATGGCCGAGTGCGCGGACGACCAGGGCTGCCGCTTCTTCCTCGGCCAGCTCTGAGACCTGACGATGATCACGGCCTGTGGCCGGTCAGGACCGGCGTAACCCCATCACCGCGGGCTGCCGCGCGCTCGGCCAGCTCCTGCTCCACGGTGCCAGGTTGGCAGGCGAACCAGGCCCCGACCATGATCAGGACGACCGTGCAGCTGAGCAGGGCCAACGGCGGGTTCCAGCTGCCGGTCGCCTCGTGCAGCAGCCCGAAGACCGGCGGCCCGACTCCCGCTACCGCGTAGCCGATGCCCTGCACCATCCCGCTCAGCGAGGCAGATCCCGCCTCGGTCGTCGTCCGCAGGTTGATCATGGTGATGGACAGTGGGAACGTCGAGGGGCCGAGCCCGGCCATGATCATCCAGAGCACAGGTTGTGATGTCGGGGTGACCAGCAGGCCGTAGTACCCCACCGCGAAGAACGCACCGAAGACCAGCATCAGAGGGAACGGGTTGGTCATCCGTGCGGCTATCAGCGGGACCACGATGGACGCGGGAATCCCGGTGCCGGCGTAGAGCCCCAGCAGCGTGCCGGCGTCGCCGACGCTGAATCCGGCGTCGATCAGGATCGACGGCAGCCAGGCGAACAACGAGTAGACGTTCAGCGCGGTCATACCGAACATCAGGGTCAGCCCCCACGCCCGCCGGGACCGCAGGACCGCCACCCGACTGCCGGGGTGGATGAACTCACCGCCCCCTCGGGTCCGCAGGCGGGGCAGCCAGGGCAGGACCGCCGCGACCGCGACCAGCGCCCAGCTGGCCAGCGACAACCGCCATCCGAAGGCGTCGCCCAGGGGAACGGCGACGTACGGCGGCAGCGCGGCCCCGACAGCGATCATGACCACGTAGAAGCTGGTCACCGTGCCGATATGGCCGGGGAAGTAGCGCTTGACCGCCGGCGGCAGGAGCACGTTGCCCATCGCCATCCCCGACAGGGTGACCGCGCTCAGCACCAGGAACGGTACGACGCCGTCGACCACCGAGCGCCCGAGCGTGCCGGCCACGGTCACCACCAGGCTGAGTACCAGCGCGCGCTCCAGACCGAGCTTGCGCCCGACGGCCGGGGCCAGCGCGCCGACCACGGCGAAGCACAAGGGCGGCAACAGGCCGAGTATCCCGATCGCCGCGGTGCCGACGCCGAGATCCTCGCGCAGGTCCTCGATCAGCGGCGAGACCGCCGTCACCGCCGAGCGCAGGGTCAGGGCGATGAGCGCGATCCCGACCAGCACCAGCAGCTGCACTCGGCGTCCCCCGCTTGCCATACCCCCGAATCTATGTCGCGGGGCGCCGAGCCATCGTGAGCCGTGCGTCACTCGTGCTCCGCGGCCGAGCTGAGCCCTCTTGCCCCCGACTTTGCCTGTCCGGTGGCCGCGCTGAGCACCGCATTGTCCGATTTGCGGGGCCGCCCAACAGGCAAAGTGGGAAAGACGGGCCTTCGAAGTCTCGTGGACCGCCTCAGTCCAGGGGCCAGGTGTGGACCGGCTCATTGCTATGCATGTGCTCGACGTAGCGGCGCAGCATCTCGCGCAGCGCGTCCCGTCGGTCCAGCGGCTGCTCCGCCGAGTCGATCTGGTGCAATGTCCGGACCTGCCATTCCGCGCCGTTGATGTGGGTCAGGCAGCGCTGCTCGATGACGCCGAGCAGCCGCTCCCGTACCTCGGTGTCCACACCCCACCGGGACAGCCCCTCATGGGCCATCGGGAGCAGCCGACGCAGTACCAGCTCCGTCGCCGGAACCTCACCGATCCCCGGCCAGTAGATCCGCGCGTTGATGCCGTGGCGGGCGCCCTGATGGAAGTTGTCCTCGGCTGCGGTGAACGACATCCGCGACCAGATCGGCCGGTCCTCCTCCGCGAGCACCCTGAGCGCCCCGTAATAGAAGGCGGCGTTGGCCAGGATGTCGACGACGGTCGGCCCCGCCGGCAGTACCCGGTTCTCCACCCGCAGGTGCGGCTTGCCGCGGAACACGTCGTACACCGGTCGGTTCCACCGGTAGATCGTGCCGTTGTGTAGCCGGAGTTCCTGCAACGCGGGCGCGTCGCCGCGTTCGAAGACCTCGACCGGATCCTCCTCCTCGGTGATTGGCAGCAGCGCCGGGAAGTACCGGACGTTCTCCTCGAACTGGTCGAAGATCGACGTGATCCAGCGCTCCCCGAACCAGACCCGCGGCCGGACCCCCTGCGCCTTGAGTTCCTCCGGTCGGGTGTCCGTGGCCTGCTCGAACAGCGCGATCCTGGTCTCGCGCCACAGTTCCTTGCCGAAGAGGAACGGGGAGTTCGCGCCAAGCGCCAACTGGACACCGGCGATGCTCTGGGCGGCGTTCCAGTTGTCGGCGTAGGACTGCGGACTGACCTGCAGGTGGAGCTGAACGCTGGTGCACGCCGCCTCCGGCGCGATCGTGTCGGCGTACGTCGACAGCCGTTCGGGACCGTCGATCGCGATGTGCAGATCCTCCCCACGGGCGGCGAAGATCTGCTCGTTGAGGAGGGCGTACCGGGGGTTGGCACTGATCGACTCGGCGCTGAGATGCTCCCGCGTGAGGGTCGGCAGGATCCCGATCATGGTGATGTGCGCGCCGGCCTCCCGCGACTTCTCCTCCGCGTAGTTAAGACTCGACCGCAGATCTGCCTCGAGGTTCGCCTGCGACTCACCGGCCAGCCCGCGCGGCTTGACGTTGATCTCGATGTTGAACTGACCCAGCTCGGTCTGGAAATCCTCATTCGCGATGGCCCGCAGTACGTCGGCGTTCCGCATCGCCGGGTCATGCTGCTCGTCGATGAGGTTGAACTCGATCTCCAGCCCGGTCATTGGCCGCTCGGAGTCGAACTTCGAGGCCTCGAGCATCCTGGCGAAGACGTCCAGGCAGCGCCTGACCTTCGCTCGGTACAGCTGCCGGTCCTGCCGGCTGAACTCGCGACTGGCGACCTCATCACCCATAGGTGACAGCTTGGCAGACGCCGAACGGCCACGGTTTCGCCGAACGCTTCGGTCGGAAGGCGCGGAATGTGGGGAAGTGGACGCCTCCGGCTCGTCGGATACGTCCACTTCCCCACATTTCGAGCGGACGAACCTGCGCTGCCCGGTCAGGACACCGCCCCGGTACGCCGGAGCCCGGCGATCTCCTCCGGACCGAACCCCCACTCACTCAGCGCCGTGGCCGGCGGCCGCTGAACCGCTGCTGGCGTTCGGGAGAACCGTGGCGCTGGGGCCGGCTGGACGAGCCCTCCGACCGCCGTGAAGGTGCCGCGCTCGGCGTTGTGCGGGTGGTGCGGCGCCTCCGCTAGTCCCAACACCGGCGTGACGCACGCGTCGATGTCGGCGAAGTGAGCCGCCCAGTCGTCCCGGGTCCGGGTCGCGAAGACCGCCGCGAACCGGGCACGTAGCACCGGCCAGCCGGTCCGGTCGTGCTGGTCGGGGAGCTCAGCTGCGGACAGGCCGAGCCCGTCGAGCAGCAACGCGTAGAACTGTGGCTCCAACGCGCCGACCGCCATGTATCGGCCGTCGGCGGTCTCGTAGGTGTCATAGAAGGGTGCGCCTCCGTCGAGCAGGTTTGTTCCCCGCTCGTCGGTCCAGAGCCCGGCCCCTCTGAGCCCGTGAAGGAACGACGTGAGCAGTGCGGCGCCGTCGACCATCGCGGCGTCGACGACCTGGCCCCGCCCGGACCTTTCGCGTTCCCAGAGTGCGGCGGTGACACCGAGGGCGAGCAGCATCCCGCCGCCGCCGAAATCGCCGACCAGGTTCAGCGGGGGGACCGGCGGCCCGCCGGCGCGGCCGATCGGGTCGAGCGCACCGGCCAGCGCGATGTAGTTGATGTCGTGCCCGGCCCGGGCCGACAGCGTCCCGTGCTGTCCCCAACCAGTCATCCGGGCGTACACCAGCCGCGGGTTGCGCGCCGTACACACCTGCGGCCCGATCCCCAGCCGCTCGGCGACCCCGGGGCGGAACCCCTCGCTCAGGACGTCGGCGGCGTCGGCGAGACGGAGCGCGACGGCGAGACCCGCCTCGGACTTCAGGTCGAGGACCACGGAACGCCGGCCCCGGTTCAGGGGATCGTCCGGTGCGGCATCCTGCCGCCCTCCTCGATCGACCCTGAGCACGTCGGCGCCGAGGTCGCTGAGCACCATGCCGGCGAACGGCGCGGCCCCCAGCCCGGCCAACTCCAGCACCCGTACGCCGGACAGCGGCCCCATCTGACTCCTTCGCTGCCGACGTCAACCGACGGTGTACCCACCCGGTGGTAGGGCTGGCCGCGGTGTCGTTGCTGCACACCTTGTCCGAGTGGCCCCGCCGACGGTGCGAAGGTGGCCACTTGCAACACGAATTGCCCCACTGAGCATGTCGTAAGCGACCGCTTTCGGCTGGACCCGCCACGGACAGGGCAGCTTACGCTTTCGCGGTGTCAGACTTCTGGGACCACGTCACCGCGCTCCCGGACTCCGGTGCGGTCGTCGTCGCAGGCCGTCGATGGAGTACGCCGCAGCTGCGCGAGTTCGCGCTACGGGTCTCGGCCGACCTGGCCGGGCGCGGTGTGCAGCCGGGCGACATGGTCGGCTGCCTGCTGCCGAACAGCGTCGAGTTCATCGCGCTGTGGTGGGCGTGCGCCCACCGGGGCGCCCGCTTCCACCCGGTCAACGTCGGGCTGCGCGGCGACACGCTGAGCTTCATCCTCGGCGCGGCCGACCCCGCCCTCGTCGTCACCGCCGACGACCTCACCCAGCTGGCGAGGGCCGCCGTACCCGATCCGGGCCGGGTGGTCGCTGCCGGGGGCTGGCTGGACGCGCTGCCCGGCCCGTCCCCAGCCGCCGCCTCGGGTCCGGGTGGCCAGGTGATCTTCACCAGCGGCACGACGGGTCGACCCAAGGGGGTGGTGTGGCCGGCCTCGACGCAGCGCGGCCACACGCTCGCGTACTCGCGGGAGATGGTCGTGGTCGACCCGTCCGAGTCCGCCTACGCCTGCCTGCCGCTGTTCCACGTCACCGCGCAGGGCACCACGATGGCTACCCTCACGCACGGCGCGACCATCCACCTGGACAACGGCTTTCCGGTGCGCACGTTCTGGGAGCGCATTGCCGACACCCGGGCGGTGATCTTCCCGTTCGTGGGCAGCATCCTGTCGGTACTGCTCAAGGACGACCGGCCGGCGCCGGAGCATCACTGCCGCACCGTGTTCGGGGCCGCCTCGCCCGAGTACGCCTGGACGGCGATGCGGGAGCGGTACGGCGTACACCTGGTAGAGACATACGGTCAGACCGAGATGGGCGGCACCTGGCTGATGAATCTCGACGGCCGCCCAGGGTCGGTGGGAGCACCGTGCGATCGGATCGACGTTCGGCTGGTGCCGGTCGCGCACAGCCCGGAGGGGTCAGGCGAGCTCCAGGTACGACCCCGTGAGCCTGGCTACTTCATGTCCGGCTACCTCGACCCCGAGCAGTCCGCCGCAGCGTCCACCCACGATGGGTGGTACCGCACCCGGGACCTGCTGGCCCGCCGCAGCGACGGCTACTACCGGTTCGTCGGCCGCACCGCCGACGCCATCCGCCGGCGCGGGGAGAACGTCAGCGCCTGGGAGGTCGAGCAGGCGTTCCTGGCCCATCCCGACGTTGCCGAGGCGGCGGCGATCGGCGTACCGAGTGACCTCGCGGAGGAGGACGTTGCGCTGTTCTACGTCCTGCGATCGGGCAGTGCCGTGACCGCTCGTGATCTGCGACGCTGGTCGGCCGGCCGAATTGGGGTGTTCATGCGGCCGCGCTACTACGTCGTACTCGACGCACTACCCAAGACGCAGACCCAGCGCGTCCTGAAGTCGGCTTTGCGGGAGCGCGGCCTCGCCGGCTGCTACGACGCTCATCGCCCCGAGCGTCGACGATCATGAAGATGTGGCGCGATGGATATGGATAAATCGGGCGAATCGGGCCACCAAACTTCATGATCGTCGAGCCGGGCCAGCCTCGAGGCGAGAGGGTGGCGGCGGGTGCCCGAGGCAGGCGGGTGTGGCGGGCAGGCGGGCGTGGCAGGTGGTCAGCCGGCCTGGCTGTGCGCCTGATCCATCTCGTTCGTGCCGGTGTTCAGCAAATCGCGAACCTCGGACTCGCGGTACCGGCGATGACCCCCGAGCGTACGGACGCTCGACAACTTGCCGGACTTCGCCCACCGAGTGACCGTTTTCGGGTCCACCCGGAACAGCGAGGCCACCTCCGCCGGGGTGAGCAGTGACTCAGGCGAAGGAAAGGGTTGGGACGGCATGGCGCTCCTCAGAGGTCGAGATCGTGGCGTCGAGATCTTCGCGTCGAGACCGTGGCTCGACTGCTTTCCACTGCATTCGGCCCGACCCCCCTCCGCAGTTCACTGAATCAGGGCTTTTTTTCCAAATTTCGCTTTCCACCCCCAGTCTGGCGCAAGCGCGGCAGAGATGGTCGGCGACACGGCGCTAGATTGACGGGCAGAGGGACACCCCCTCCGCGGCACAGCACGCCTCACGAGGGCGGCCCGCACGACACAGCGAGGAGCGCCCTGCATGGCTGGTGACGTCGCACGAACCGGAGCCGGCGGCTTCCCCGCCGCAGCGCGCGTGTTCGCCGCTGACCACGAACAGGTCGTGTTCTGTCACGACCGGCCGACCGGTTTACGGGCGATCATCGGCATCTACTCCACCGCACTCGGACCGGCGCTGGGCGGCACCCGGTTCTACCCGTACGACAGCGAGGACGCGGCCCTGGCCGACGTACTGGCGTTGTCCCAGAGCATGGCCTACAAGAACTCCCTTGCCGGCCTCGACCTCGGTGGCGGCAAGGCGGTGATCATCGGCGACCCGGAGGAAGTGAAGTCCGAGGCGCTGTTGCGCGCGTACGGGCGCTTCGTGCAGTCCCTCGGCGGGCGCTACTACACCGCCTGCGACGTCGGCACCTACGTCGAGGACATGGACGTCATCGCTCGCGAGTCCCGCTACGTCACCGGACGTTCCCCCGCGTACGGCGGGGCGGGTGACTCCTCGGTGCTCACGGCGTTCGGCGTGTTCCAGGGCATGCTCGCCAGCGCCGAGCACATCTGGGGGTCGACCTCGCTGGCCGGACGCCGGGTGGGGGTGGCCGGGGTGGGCAAGGTCGGCCGCCATCTGGTCGAGCACCTGCTCGCCGACGGCGCGTCCGTAGTGGTCAGCGACCTCAAGGATCGCGCGGTGGAGGCATTGATCGTCGACCATCCCGAAGTCGACGTGGCCGTGGACACCGCCTCACTCGTAGCCCAGCAGTTGGATGTCTACGCTCCGTGCGCATTGGGCTTCGCCCTGGACGACGCGGTGATCGCGGCGCTCACGGCGAAGATCGTCTGCGGGGCGGCGAACAACCAACTCGCCCACGCCGGCATGGACAAGACGTTGGCCGACCGCGGCATCCTGTACGCGCCCGACTACCTGGTGAACGCTGGAGGTGTGATCCAGGTCGAGGACGAGATCCACGGCTATAACGCCGACCGCGCCCGCCAGAAGGCGGCCCGGATCTTCCACACCACCCGCCGGGTGTTCGCGATCGCCGCGGCGGAGGGGGTTCCTCCCGCGGCGGCCGCCGACCGGCTGGCCGAGCGGCGAATGGCCGAAGTGGGGCGGTTGCAGACGATCCGGCTGGGCTGACCACGCCGACTGCCGGTGTCCCGATCTGATCAAGCTGACGACTTCAGTTCCTATGCGTGCCGGACTGCCTGCCGAAAGGTAGGCTGTTGCAACGAGACATTGACACGTGTCGGGGCCGCCTCTGGCCGCCCCGCCTTTCTGTGCGAGGGGGTCGAGCCATGGGGCGCGGCCGTGCGAAAGCCAAGCAGACCAAGGTCGCTCGGGACTTGAAGTACAGCACCCCGAACACCGACCTGACGGCGCTGCAGCGTGAGCTCGCGGGGGCACCCTCGGAGCCTCGGGTCGTCGACACTGCAAGTCAGGACGACGACTACTACTACGACGACCGGGCCTCATCCAGCCGGTAACCTCCACCTGCGTACTTCACCGGTGGTGGCCGACCAGGCGTACTGCGCTGTTCCGGTCGGCGTCGGCCGCCGGAACCACCTCCCCGGCGACCCAGGCGGGCACGTGCCGCGCGGTGAGCAGTGCCAGCGCCCGGTCGATGTCGTCGGCGTCCAGCACGGCCAGCATGCCGACACCGAGGTTGAACGTCCGCTCCATCTCCTGCTCGGCGACCCGGCCCAGGCCGCTGATCAGTCCGAAGACCGGCTGCGGCGACCACGTCGCACGGTCGACCACGGCGTCCAGACCGCGCGGCAGCACCCGGGCGAGGTTGGCGGCGAGCCCGCCACCGGTCACATGGGCGAACACCCGCACGCCGGTCTCGGCGGCCAGCGCCAGGCAGTCCTTGGCGTAGATCCGGGTCGGCTCCAGCAGTTCCTCGCCAAGGGTCCGGCCCAGCTCGTCGTGCTGGGACTCCAGTGCCAGTCCCGCGTCCGCCAGCAGTATCCGTCGGGCCAGGACGTAGCCGTTGGAGTGCAGTCCGGACGAACCGAAGGCGAGTACGGCGTCGCCGGGGCGCACCAACTCCGCGCCGAGCAACTCATCCGCGTCGACCACTCCGACACCGGTGCCGGCGATGTCGTAGTCCGCCGGCGACATGCGGTCGGCGTGCTCGGCGGTCTCGCCACCGATCAAGGCGCAGCCCGCCCGCTGGCATCCCTCGGCGATGCCCGAGACGATCGCCTGAATCCGTTCGGGGACCACCCGCCCGCAGGCGATGTAGTCCTGCAGGAAGAGCGGCTCGGCGCCGCAGACCACCAGGTCGTCCACGACCATGGCAACCAGGTCGATCCCGATCGTGTCGTGCACACCCATCGCCTGAGCCACCGCGAGCTTGGTGCCCACACCGTCGGTCGAGGAGGCGAGCAGCGGGCGCCGCCAGCGCGAGGTGTCCAGCGCGAAGAGCCCGGCGAACCCACCGAGACCCCCGACCACCTCACGCCGAGCAGTCCGGCGTACGACGTCCTGGATGAGCTGCACGGCGCGGTCTCCGGCATCGATGTCGACCCCGGCGGCGGCGTAGGACATCCCCTTTGGCTTGTCCCCACCGGCGTTCACACCGACGTGCCGAGCGGCAACGCCTCGGGGACGCCCAGTCGACCGATGCCCTCCAGCACGTGCTTGCCGGCCAGCTGCGCCTCCGGGATCGGGATCGGGTACTCGCCGTCGTAACAGGCCCGGCAAAGCCGGTTGCGAGGCTGCTCGGTCGCCGCAATAACACCGTCCAGCGAGACGTAGCCGAGGGAGTCGGCGTTGATCGAGGCGCGGATGCCCTCGAGATCCAGACCGTTGGCGATCAGCTCCGCCCGGGTGGGGAAGTCGATGCCGTAGAAGCAGGGCCACCTGACCGGCGGGCTGGCGATCCGCACATGAACCTCCAGGGCGCCGGACTCACGCAGCATGCGGATCAGTGCCCGCTGGGTATTGCCGCGGACAATCGAGTCGTCGACGACAACGAGCCGCTTGCCGCGGATGACGTCGCGTAGCGGGTTGAGTTTGAGCCGGATGCCGAGCTGGCGGATCGTCTGGGACGGCTGGATGAACGTCCGGCCGACGTAGGAGTTCTTGACCAGTCCGAGGCCGTAAGGGATACCTGAGGCCTCGGCGAATCCCACTGCGGCCGGCGTACCGGATTCGGGCACCGGGATGACGAGGTCCGCATCCGCCGGATGCTCCTTGGCCAGCCGGCGGCCGATCTCGACCCGGGCGGCGTGCACTCCGCGCCCGGAGATCGTCGTGTCCGGCCGGGCCACGTATACGTACTCGAAGAGGCACCCCTTCGGCTGAGGTACGGCGAAGTGCTCCGAGCGCAGCCCGTCCTCATCGATCGCAATCAGCTCACCCGGCTCCACCTCGCGCACCACCGACGCGCCGACGATGTCGAGCGCAGCGGTCTCGCTGGCGACCACCCAGCCACGGTCGAGTCGCCCGAGCACGAGCGGCCGCACCCCCTGCGGGTCGCGGGCGGCGTACAGGGTGTGCTCGTCCATGAAGACGAGGGAGAACGCGCCCCGCAGCGTCGGCAGGATCTCCATCGCGGCGGCCTCGACGGGCTGGTCGGGACGCATGACGAGCAGGCTGGTGATGACGTCGGAGTCCGTGGTGGCGACCGGCATCCCGGTGCGGTCCGGGGCCAGCGTGGCGGCAAGCGCAGCGGAGTTGACCAGGTTGCCGTTGTGGCCGAGGGCGAGGACGGTACCGGCCTTGGTGGTCCTGAACGTCGGTTGCGCGTTCTCCCAGGTGCACCCGCCGGTGGTGGAGTAGCGGGTGTGACCGACCGCCAGATGCCCCTTGAGCGAGGCCAGCGTCGGTTCGTCGAAAACCTGCGAGACCAGGCCGAGGTCCTTGTAGACCACGACGCTCGCGCCGTCGCTGACCGCCATGCCGGCGGCTTCCTGGCCGCGGTGCTGCAGGGCGTACAGACCGTAGTAGGTCAGCTTCGCGACGTCCTCGCCGTGCGCCCACACGCCGAAGACCCCGCACGCGTCCTTCGGTGACTGCTCGGGCTTGAAATCAGGGGCGCTGACGTCTGGCGCGCCACTACCCACCAGCGAACTCCTCGATGACGGCCGTCAGTGACTCCACCCTAGCCGGTCAGGCCGGCTCGCCAGGCGATCCTCCGCGGACCGCGGGACCTGCAGGTGGACGTCGAGCAGAGCCAGATCGGCTGCCGCTCGAGGATGGCCGGACCGGGTCCGATGGGATTCGGCTGCCGCGACGAGACACGCCGGTCTTGCCAAACCTGTCAGTGGTTCCGCGTCAGGGGTGGCGCGAAAGCACTGACAACTGTGCGCACGTTCACGTGCCGCTCGCTCTCCACTGCTCCAACGACGGCGCCTCGGCACCAATCGTCGTGTCGTCTCCGTGCCCGGTGTGTACGACGGTGTCCGCGGGCAGGGACAGCAGGCGGGAGGCGATGGACTCCACGATCGTGTCGTAATCGGAGTAAGAGCGGCCGGTGGCGCCGGGGCCTCCGTGGAAGAGTGTGTCGCCGGCGAACAGTACGCCGAGGTCCGGCGCGTACAGGCAGCAGGAACCGGGTGAGTGTCCTGGCGTACCTAGGATCTGCAGCCGGGTGCCGGCGACGGTGAGGACGTCGCCGTCGGCCAGCTCCCGGTCAGGCCCGACGTCGGCGTAGACGGCATCCCAGAGCATCCGGTCACCCGGATGCAGGTAGACCGGCGCCATGACCGCGTCCCGCAGGTCGCCCACCGCGTTGATGTGGTCGTTGTGGCCGTGCGTGCAGACGATGCCGACCACCGTCCGGCCGTCGACTGCATCGACGATCGGGGCCGCGTCATGCGCCGCGTCGACGATCAGCACCTCGCTGTCGTCACCGATCAACCAGATGTTGTTGTCGACGTCGAAGTCCTCGCCGTCCAGGCTGAACACCCCGGAGGTGACCACCTTGTCCACCCGGGCGGTCATAGGACCACAACCGAGCGCAGCACCTCACCGCGGTGCATCTTCTCAAACGCCGCCTCGATGTCCCCGATCCCGATCGTCTCCGACACGAAGGCGTCCAGGTCGAAGCGGCCCTGCAGGTACAAGTCGATGAGCATGGGGAAGTCACGGCTGGGTAGGCAATCGCCGTACCAGCTCGACTTGAGTGCACCACCACGGCCGAACAGCTCGATCAGCGGCAGCTCGATCGTCATGTCCGGTGTCGGTACGCCGACCTGGACGAGTGTGCCCGCCAGGTCGCGGGCATAGAAGGCCTGCTTGTAGGTTTCGGGCCGGCCGACGGCCTCGACGACGACGTCGGCGCCGTTCCCGCCGGTCAGTTCCTTGATCGCCTCCACCGGATCGGTCTCGACGGAGTTGACGGTGTGGGTGGCCCCCATGCCGGCAGCCGTGGCCAGCTTCCGCGAGTCGATGTCCACCGCAATGATGGTCGTCGCGCCGGCTATCCGGGCGCCGGCGATCGCGGCGATACCGACTCCACCGCAACCGATCACCGCGATGGACTGGCCGCGGCCGATCTTGCCCGTGTTCACCGCCGCGCCGAAGCCGGCCATCACGCCGCAGCCGAGCAGGCCGGCGACCTCGGGGCGGGCACGCTCGTCTACCTTCGTGCACTGCCCGGCCGCGACCAGCGTCTTCTCGGCGAACGCGCCGATGCCGAGTGCGGCAGAAAGCTCGGTGCCGTCGGTCAACGTCATCTTCTGGGTGGCGTTGTGGGTGTTGAAGCAGTACCACGGCTCGCCGCGGTTGCAGGCGCGGCAGTCGCCGCACACGGCGCGCCAGTTGAGGACGACGAAGTCGCCCGGCGCCACGCTGGTCACGCCCTCGCCGACCGCCTCGACGACGCCCGCCGCCTCGTGGCCGA
>Ga0136640_10000285_pt1 | contig 18934 bp, 15 predicted proteins | sample AntDrymUQ8642106_2_FD_105498 | JGI IMG/M metagenome (GOLD analysis project Ga0136640, IMG submission 105498) | Polar desert sand microbial communities from Dry Valleys, Antarctica - metaG UQ864 (21.06) | ecosystem: Environmental > Terrestrial > Soil > Desert | place: Antarctica: Dry Valley...
ATCCTGGTCGCCGCCACCCGTGCCGTCGCTGGCGTCATCCACCCAGCTGATCTCAGTGGTCGCGTCGTAGGTCACGCCGTCACGCGTGACGGTGCAGGACGGCAGCGGTGGGACGGTCTGTTCACAGGGCAACGCGGAGGCAACGCGGCTGCCCGACAACAGCACGGTTCCCGCGGGCGGTGGGGTCGGGGCGAAATCGGCGGCGTAGAAGCCCGTCTCCTCCCACTCGCTTCCGTGCAGGTGCTCGGTCATCTCGTTGGCCAGCGCGGTGGCGCGCACCAGCTGCTCGTCACTGTTGATCGCCGTCAGCGAGGTGATGGTCGCACTGGCCATCGCGGCGAACGCCACGGCGATGATGAGCATCGCAATCATCATCTCGACCAGGGAGATGCCGTCCTCGCATGCCAGGCGTCGGCGGAGCCAGGTCAACGTGGGTGGGCGGGAACGCACGGCTGGCATCCAGACAGGTATCGGCGCGTGCAAGCCTGTGGTTGAGGTGTGTTTGCCAGGGTCAGGCGGATACGCTCGACGGCGGCGGCCTCGGCCGGTCAGGCGCCCGCAGTCCGCCGCCACGGTGGTGTCGGACGTGAGCACACGAGTGAGATCTGAGACCTTGCGCTCGGTCGCCAACACGAGGGCGGGAGGCTATGCCCCTCATCCGTCTCTCAGGCGGTCGAGCAAGCCTCGGTTGCGCTGCCCGTCGCGGGTCGTCGCGCCAGCAGTCCCGGAGCCTGGCCGGAGAAGCGTGGTCAATCCAGACCCAGTGATGCGAGCTCGCGCGCGACCTGGCCGCGGTCGACCTGTCCGACCTCGGCCGGAGCCGGCGATGGCTCCGTGGGTTCCACGTCCTCCGGGTCGTCCGGCTGCGCTGCGTCGAAAGGCTCCGTCGCTGCCGCGGCCGCGGGTGCAGCGACGGTGGACGGCTCGGGTGGCGTCACCGCCGCGATGATCACCGGTACCGCGAGGTCCACCTTGGCACCGGCGTCGATCTCTTCCAGTCTGCGCAGGGCCTCGCGGCTGGCCAGGAGCAGGGCGAGCCGAGTCGACGTGCCCTCGTCGGCCGCTTCGACCAGCCCGTCGTCGACCAACTCGGCGAGCACCCGGCAGGTTGCCCATTCCCCGTTGCCGGTCAGCTCGACCACGTCGCGTACGCTGCGCCGGCCATCGATCAGGGCCAGCAGTTGCCACTGCTCGCGGCCGAGGCTGACCCGGTCGGCATCGCCGGCAGGGCACGGGACCATGGCAAGCACAGCCTCCGTGGAGGGCAGGCGCCGTTTGATGGAGTCCCACTCGGCCAGCCTCCCGCTGCTCTCGTCGACCACCTGCTCGGTGCTCATCGTCAGTGTGGCCGTGGCCCCGCCCTGGCCGCTGTCGAAAGCGAAGGTTCCCTCCTCGAGCCGCAGCAGCTCGAACACCGCGTCAACGATCTGCTCGCGCACGAACTTGCTTAGCATCACCTCGTCGGCGACACCGGCCTCGAGCAGCCCGGAGCCCAGATCCTGCACACCGGCGCCGCTGCCCGCCGCCCGCAGCTGCTCTTCGGTGACCAGGCCCGCACCGACCAGTCTCGCGCCGAGCGGTAGCCGCCGAGCATCCGACACAGCGAACGAGACCTCGCCGCCGGTGAACTCCACGCGCCCCTCAACACCGCCCGAGGCCACTTTCAGCATGCCCGACTTCTTGGTCAGGGCGAGGAGTCCGAAGACGTCCGGCAGGCTGAACTCGCCGAGTGTTCCCTGCAGCATCTGTTCCCCTGGATGTGGCTGTCGGCCGGAGCCGATGTGGCAGATCAGCCCCCGTTGGGGCCGACGACGAAACGAGGCTCCTGGCCGTTGACCAGCTGCTCGAGCAGTGCGCTGGTCTGCTCGTCGGTGTCAGTGCCGGCGTCGCGGCCGGCGGCGAACTCGAGGTCGGCGACGTCAGCAGGCGGCGCTGCGATGTCATATTCACGCGGCTCCGTCAGCGAGGTGCCGATCGCTTCGGCAGCACGGCACACCTCGAACAGCATGAAGCCGATCTTGGCGGCGCGGTTGGTGACGACGGCCAGGACCGCCTGGTCCTGGGCCGACATCAGAAACACGAAGCCGTCCTCCCCCTCGACGAACAGCTGGCTCACAGCGCCGCGCCCGAGTCCGCCGGCCGTCTTTTCACCGAGCGACAGCAGCGCGGTGGACATCGCACCGAGGCGGTCCTCGTCCATATCGGGCGGTAGCACGGAGGCCATCACGAGGCCGTCGAGGCTGACGACAGCAGCCGCCTCGACGTCAGGCGAGGAGCGGATGAAGTCGCTGAGCAGCCCAGTAAGACGCTCGGACTTGGTTTCCGTCATGGTGCTGGCTCCCGTTCGCAGCGCGCGCACGCGTCAGAGCTGTCGTCGGCACAAGCGGCGCGGAACTTGACGGGCGGAGCGACGACGCATCACACCCCAATGGAGAGGACGGTCAGCGCTACAGCGCCGCGGCGGCTGCGGCGGTCATCACGGCGCGGGGGGGCATCCGCCCGGTCCAACGCTGGAAGGACCGGGCAGCCTGCGCCACCAGCATCCCCCGGCCGTCCAGCGCCTGCGCCCCGGCGGCGCGGGCAGCGGCGACGAACGGGGTTGCGGTGGCGCCGTACACCAAGTCCAAGGCCACTTGGCCCGCGGCCAAGTCCATGAACCGCTGCGGCAGCGGCTCACCGTGCAGGCCCAGCGGTGTGGCGTTGATGACCAAGCGCGGGCGGCCGGCGGTGGTTGGCGTAGCGCCTGCGGCCGTTGCCAGCGCCGCGACCTCGGCGGCTGCTAGCTGCCGGCGGGCGACGACCTCCAAGTTGGCCTGGCGCCGCCCGAGTGCCACCGCCGCCGCCCTGGCCGCGCCGCCGGCGCCGAAGAGCACCACCGGATCGCCGGCTTCGATGCCAACGTCGTCGAGCACGTCACCGAGTCCAGAGGCGTCGGTGTTGTCGCCTACCAGCCGCCCGTCACGGAACCACAGGGTGTTGGCGGCACCGACCGCCCGCGCCTCGTCGGTGAGCTCATCGACCAGATCGAGGACCGCCCGCTTGTGGGGGACGGTGATGTTGGCGCCCAATGCACCCAGCCCTCGCAGGCCCGCCACCGCCGCTGCCAGCTGCGATTCCGCGACGTCGCAGGCCAAATAGGCGGCGTCGATGCCGGCGGCGGCGAACGCCGCATTGTGGATCTGCGGCGACACGCTGTGCCCCACCGGGTGGCCTAGCAGGCAGACCAGCCGCGTGGCGGCAGTCAGCGATGTCACCTGGATCAGCCGCCCTGCGCGCGGGCCTTGTCGTCCAGGAACTCCTGGTAGGACGCCGAGAAGGCGTGGCGACCGGTGTCGGGGTCCACCACCACGTAGTACAGAAAGTCGGTGCTAGCCGGCTGGGCAGCGGCCGTGATGGCGGCCTGCCCCGCCCCCGAGATCGGCGTGGGCGGCAAGCCCTGCTGCTGATAAGTGTTCCAGGGGCTGTCGACCTCGAGATCCTCGATGAGGACCCGGTCGCGGTGCTCACCGAGTGCGTACAGCACGGTCGCGTCGATCTGCAGCGGCATGTCCTGCTGCAACCGGTTGTAGATCACCGACGCGATCTTCGGCTGCTCACGCCGCAACCTCGCCTCGCGCTCGATCAACGAGCCCATGATCAACAGCTCGTAGTTGCTGACGCCCTCGGGGCTCTCGACACCCGAGAGGATGTCTTGCGTGCGGGCGATGAGCTCGGCAATGACCTCTCGCGCGCGGGCTCTGCGCCGAACTTCGTAGGTGTCGGGGAACAGCAGTCCCTCGAAGACCTCGGCACCTTCGGGAAGGTTGCCGGGGACCCACTCCGGGGTGGCGACACCGTTCAGGGCTCGGCGCAGCTGGCGCACCGTGAAGGGACTGCGTTTCGCTTGGGCGATTCGCTTCAAGGTCTGGTCGACGGTGAGACCTTCGGGGATCGTGACGGTGAAGGTCGGTGCCTCCTCGGGCACCGTCGTCAGGACGGTCAGGATCTCGTCGTAGGACATGCCGGGGTTGAGCCGGTAGGTCCCAGCCCGTATCTGTGACGACCGGTCGTCGAACCGTGCTCGCAGGTTGAACATGAATGTGCCATCGATGATGCCTTCGCGGTCGAGCAGGTCTGCCACGCCGCTCGCGCCGAGGCCCTTGGGGATCCTGATGTCGACGGCTTGCTGTGCCGGCCCCTCGGGTGGCTCACCCAACAGGGCGTTGACCGCCGCTAGGCTGCCGACGAGTAACAGCGCGAGCACGATCAGCACCGTGAGGAACCGCCGCGTCGCTTTGCCCTTGGTCACGCTGCGCCGTCCTCGTTCGCGGTGGGTGTTGCGTCCAGCCAGCCCTGCAGGATGATCGCGGCGGCGATGGGGTCGCGCTCGGTCCGCCGCTGAGCACGGCGCCGGCCGGCCAGCAACAGCACCCGCTCGGCCTGCGCCGAGCTGAGCCGCTCGTCCCACAGGTGCACGTCGAGCCCCTGCTGCGCCACGGCCGCGGCCAGGTCTCGGGCCATGGCCGTGGAAGCCGTGTCCCGCCCCGACAATGCCTTGGGCAAGCCGACCACCACCGTGGGACAATCGTGCTCGCGAGCGACCTCAACCAGCCGGCCGGCAAGGTCGGGGCCCGCCGCAAGACTGGTCAACGGGGTGGCGACGAGACGTGCGGGATCGCTGAGCGCCACGCCCACTCGCACCGTGCCCACGTCCACCCCCAGCGCTCGCACGGCGTCGCTCAACCCCTCGCGACTGGGTGCGGTTGCGGACACCCACGTCCGCTCGCGCACCCGGTCACCCCGCGGCGAGATACTGGGTGCGATTCCGGACACCCACGTCCGCTCATGCACCCAGTCATGACGCGAGACGCTGGCGGGCGGCGCGGCGCACCGCCTCCAGCGCATCGGCGATGCGGCTGCCGTCCTTGCCGCCGGCCTGGGCGATGTCACCCTTGCCGCCCGCCCCCCCACCGACGACGGCGGCACCCGGTTGCAGCAGGTCGCGGGCGGTCAGCCCGCGCCCGACGAGGTCGGCGGTGAGCGCGGCCACCAGCTGCGCCTTGCCATCGGCCGAGGCCGCGCCCAGCACCACGGCGCCGCTGTCGAGCCGGTTGCGCAGTTCCAGCGCGAGTGTGCGCAGTCCGTCGCGATCGGCGCCCGCGACCTGCTGGGCGATGATCCGGGTGCCGCCCACATGCTCAGCGCCGTTCAACAACTCGCCGGCAGACCCGAGTAGCGCGTCCTGTCGCGCCCTCGCCAGCTCCTTTTCCAGAGCCCGCAGGCGTTGCACCAGCGCGCCCACCCGATCGACGACCTCGTCGGTGCCGACCTTGAGCAGGCGGGCGACGGCGTCGGCGATCAACCGCTCTTTGGACAGGAACTCGAAGGCATCCGGCCCCGTCACGGCCTCGATGCGCCGCACGTTGGCCGCGATCGACCCCTCGGACAGGATCGTGAACAAGCCGACCTCGCTGGTGTGACCGACGTGCGTGCCGCCACACAACTCGGCGGAGAAGTCCCCGATGCGCACGACCCGCACACGCTCGCCGTACTTCTCGCCGAACAGCGCGGTGGCGCCCATCTCGCGCGCGTCGGACTGCGAGGTCTCCAGCGTGTCGACGCGGGGGTCAGCGGCGACTCGCTGGTTGACGGCGGTCTCGACCTGCGCGAGCTGCTCGGCCGACACCGCCTCGAAATGCGGGAAGTCGAAGCGGAAGCGCCCCGCGTCGATGGCCGAGCCCGCCTGAGCCGCGTGCTCGCCGAGCACCTCCTTGACGGTGGCGTGCAACAGGTGGGTCGCGGTGTGCCCGCGGGTGATGGATGCGCGGCGGGCAAGATCGATGGCCGCGTGCGCGTCCTGGCCAGGGTGCACCTCCCCGGCCTCGACCACTGCCCGGTGCACGGTCAACCCCTGCAACGGTGCGGTGGTGTCGACCACGCGCAGCCGCCCGCTATCGGTGGCGATCTCGCCGTGATCGCCCAGCTGCCCCCCGCCCTCGGCGTAAAACGGCGTGCGTGGCAGGACGACGTGGACCTCGTCGCCCTCCTCGGCGGAGCCGGCAAGCGCCTCAACGGTCAGAATGGCGCCGAGGCGGGTCTCGGCGACCTGGTCGGTGTAGCCCGTGAACTCAGTGGCGCCGACGTGGTCGACCGCCTCACGCAGCGCCTCGGGCGCGGGCCCACCACCCGCCCGGCCGCGCCTCGCCGCCCCCCGCGCGCGCGAGCGCTGCGCCTCCATGTGGGCCGCGAAGGCGTCGCGGTCCAGCTCGAGGCCCTCTTCCTGCGCGATCTCCAGGGTGAGGTCGACGGGGAATCCGTAGGTGTCGTGCAACGCGAAGGCGGTCTGCGCCGAGATGGACCTCTCACCAAGATCCTTGGCCCCCGCGATCGCCTCCGACAACATCGCCATCCCGTTGCGCAGGGTCTTGGCGAAGTGCTCCTCCTCGGCGGTGGTGACGCGCGCGATCAGTTCCCGCTGCTGCTGCAACTCGGGCCACGCGTCGGCGAGCGTGTCCAGCACCACGTCGGCCATGCCGGCCATGATCGGCCGCTCGCACCCCAGCAGCCGTGCGTGGCGGACCATGCGCCGTAGTAGCCGGCGCAGCACGTAGCCGCGCCGCTCGTTGGACGGCAGCACGCCGTCGGCGATGAGCATGGACGTGCTGCGGGCGTGGTCGGCCACGACCCGCAGGCTGACGTCGTTGGCCGAGTCGGCGCCGTAGGCGACTCCGGTCAGTTCGCTGGCGCGGTCCAGCATCGGGCGCACGACGTCGGTCTCGTAGATGTTGGGCACGCCCTGCAGGAGCACGGCCATGCGCTCCATGCCCATGCCGGTGTCGACGTTGCGCTGCGGTAGCTCGCGCAGGACGTTGCCGTCGTCGTCCTGCTCGTACTGCATGAAGACCAGGTTCCAGAACTCCATGTAGCGCGACTCGTCTACCGCCGGACCGCCCTCAACGCCGTAGTCGGGGCCGCGGTCGTAGAACAACTCGCTGGAGGGCCCGCACGGCCCCGCGGTCCCCGTTGACCAGAAGTTGTCGGCCTTGCCGCGACGTACGATCCGAGCCGCCGGCAAGTCGGTCTCGGACAGCCACAGCTGCTCGGCCTCGTCGTCGTCGTCATAGATCGTGGCCCACACCCGTTCGGGGTCGAAGCCGTAGCCCTGGGTGGACAGCTCCCAGGACCAGCGGATCGCCTCAGGCTTGAAGTAGTCGCCGAAACTGAAGTTGCCCAGCATCTCCAGGAAGGTGAGGTGGCGGGTCGTCTTGCCGATGTTCTCGATGTCGTCCTGCTTGCCGCTGATGCGCACGCACTTCTGGACGCTGGCGGCGCGCGGGTGCTGTGGCGTCGCGTCGCCGCGGAAGAACGGTACGAACTGCACCATCCCGGCGACGGTCAGCAGCAGGCTCGGGTCGTTGTGGATCAGCGACGAGGAGGGCCACACACGGTGCTCGCGCTGCCGGAAGAAGTCGGTGAACGTCCGGCGGATCTCCGTCGACGGCAGCCCGCCCATCAGCCGGCGTCCGGCGGTGGATGCACGCGGTAGACGGCCCGCAGCTCGGCCTCCTTGGCGGCGGCGGCGGCTCGGCCTTGGTCGATCGCCAGGCTGAGCCGACTGCGAGTGCTGCCGGCCCGCACGGCTGCCGCGTTGGCGAGCGCCTCTGGCCGGAGTCTGCGCTGCGCGGCCTCGACCTTGCGAACGGCGTAGACGCCGAGTGCCACGCCGGCGCCCAACCCGACAGTCGCGAAGAAGAGTCTCTTGAACATCAGATCAGTCCGTGACCTTGCGGGCCGCCTTGAGCGCCACCCCGGTGCCGGTGGTGAAGGCGATCGCCTTGATCAGCGGGTTGGCGACGGCGCTGTGCACCACGTCGGCGATGTTCTCGGCGGTGCCCGAGATGCGCTGCACGCTGGCCACGACGGTGTCGAGGCGGGCCAGCTCGGTGTTGACGCCGGCCACCGTCTCGTTGACACCGCCCAGCAGCGGGACGGTCTGGTCGGTGATCCGCTCCACCGTGTCGGTCAGCTCGCGTACGGTGCCGATCAGCGTCAGCAGCAGCGCCATCAGGCCGAGGGCGGCGGCACCGACGGCCACCGCCACGATGATGGCGGCCACTCCGAGCAGGCTCGCGTCGAACAGCAAGCCCGCGGCCACGAAGGCGGCAGCCACCACGAGCACGATGACGACGGCGACAAGCACCCCACGAGACCTCATGCATTTCCCCTCACGCATCGCCGGCTGGTCGCCCCGAGCGGCACCGGATGGCGTCAGCCTAGCCCAGGTTGCGCCACCGGCAGGCGGTCGTTGGGGTCAGGCTCGCAACGCCGCCGGCGGGCGCAGGCCACAAGCGACGTAGACGGGCATGGCCACCTGCGGGTGGCCTGCCACGGTGAGCTCGTCGTCGAGGCCCAGCGCCACCGCGGGACGGCCGGGACGCAGCAGAGAGGCGCCGCAGGGATGCAGAGTCCAGACGGTCCCGACGCCGCGTCGCAGCCACCAAGCGGCAGCCTCCTCGTCGTCGAAGGTCGCCACCAACACCGGAGGCGCATGCACCACACCGCCGGCCGGGACCGGTCCGACAACCACGCAGACGTCAGGGCGCCTCGCCGAGTCCGGGTCGGCGGCCACCCGCACCACCAACTCGGTGGAGGTCCAGCCACCGATCGCGGCCGCCGCTGGCCCCAGCGCGCGCGCCAGGCGAGACGCGCGGATCGGCAGCTGTGTGCGCGGCTCGTGGCTGCGCCGCAGTTCGCCACGGTCGAGCGCCCAGGTCCCCTGTAGGGACAGGCGGGCGACATCGGCGGCGGTCATCGGCATGGCGGGCTCCGTGGCAGCGGGCGGAGCGCCGACCCTACGGGCGCCGCCACGCCTCGGCACCGGTTCGCCCCTCACGCCTGTGGACAATCGCTGAGCTACACGCGGCGGGCCAACACCACCCACAGCGTGCGGCACAGAATCTGCAGGTCCTGGACCGGTGACCAGTTCACCAGGTACTGCAAGTCGTGGCCGAGCTTGTACTCGGGATCGGTGTGGTAGCGGCCGTGGATCTGCGCCAGGCCGGTGATGCCGGGAGGGATCTCGTGGCGCCGCGAGTAGCCGGGGATCAGCGCCTCGAACTGGGCGGTCAGCTCGGGTCGCTCCGGGCGCGGCCCGACCACCGACATCTGGCCGCGCAGCACGTTCCACAGCTGCGGCAGCTCGTCGAGCCGGGTGGACCGCAGCCACTGGCAGCCTGGCACGACGCGGGGATCCCCCCGCTTGGCCAGCACAGCCCCGAGTCCCTCCTCGGCGTCGGGCAGCATTGTGCGGAACTTGACCATGCGGAACGGCCGGCCCTCCTGGCCGACCCGCTCCTGCCAGAACAGCACGGGACCACCGGCAACGACCCGCACGTACAGCGCGGTGAACGCCATCAGCACCAGCATCACCGGCGCCAGCACTACCATCCCCAGCAGTTCGACATTGCGCTTGAAGCGGGCGCGCGACACCGGCAGCGTGTGGGTCCGCAACGCGACGAACGGCATCCCGGCGATCTCCCGCACGCCGGCCAGGCCCAGCAGCGTGTCGCGAGGCGTGACGCGCTGCAGCACACCGACGCCGCGACGCTCCAGGGTGTCCAGCGGCTCGGGATAGACCTCGTCGAGCATGGCCGCCGACAGCAGCAGGACCTCGGTGGCCCCGGCTTCGGCTACCAGCTCCAGCAGCGGCTGCGCGTTCTTGGCCTGGCCCACCACCATGGCTTGGCTCTGGTCGTCGTGTAGATGGCTTTCCGCCAAGTGAATGTCGTCGGGGGCGCCCACCAGCACCACCCTGGGTGGGCCGCCACGGCGTCGCCGCAGCCAGCGTGCGAGGTAGCGGTTACCGCTCACGCCCAGCACCACCAGCGCCAGCATGACCGGCAGCGTGGACCGGGGCACCGGGTTGCGCGACAGCAGGGATTGCACCAGCGCGACGATCAGCCAGGCGCCGAACGACAGGCTGGCGACCTGCGGCAACGCCGCCCGCTGGCCGAGGCGCAGCTCACGCTCGTACAGCCCGCCGAAGTAGTAGGTGGCCACGAACATGGCCGTGAAGCCGGCGAAGCTCAGCGCATAGTTCTGCAGGCGGTAGGTGGCGAACCCGTTGAAGAACAGGATTCGCAGCGACACGATCCCGGCCATCGACCCGAACACCACCAGGATGTCGGCGATCATGAGCAGGCGGAATCCGCGCGCGTTCAAACGCGCCAACAACGACTTGGGCCGCTGCGGGGTGGCTACCTGGGATGTGCGAGTGTCGACTTGGCCTTGCACGGCGTGGCCTCCCTCCACGGAGAGTGTAGCCAGGCGGCGGCGCTGTTCTGCTAGCCCGAGCGGGCGGGTGGCGGCAGCCGCCGCAGGCCCAGTACGGCGAGTTGTGCGGCGTCCACCGGCGCCGGCGCGTCGGTCAAGGGATCTCCACCCGACTGCGTCTTGGGGAACGGGATCACGTCGCGCAGCGACGAGCCACCGGCCATGAGCATGACCAGCCGGTCCAACCCCGGGGCGATGCCGGCGTGCGGCGGGGCGCCGTAGGACAGGCCCCGCAGAAAGAAGCCGAAACGCTCCTGGGCCTCCCGCTGGCTGATGCCGAGCACCGCGAAGATTCGCTCCTGAATGTCTCGACGGTGGATCCGTACCGAACCGCTGGCCAGCTCGACGCCGTTGAGCACGATGTCGTAGGCGCGGGCGATCGCCTCGCCCGGCGCCTGTTCGAGCCGTTCCAACGACGCGTCGGAGGGCATCGTGAACGGGTGGTGCACCGCGTCCCAGCGGTCCTGTTCGGTGTTCCACTCGAACACCGGCGGCTCGGTGACCCACAGGAAGTCCCAGCGGTCTTCCTCCACCAGCCCCCGGTCGCGGCCCAGCGCCACGCGTACGGCGCCCAGCAACTCCTGCGCCTCGCGGGTCGGACCGGCCGCGAAGAACAAGGCATCGCCTGTCACCGCCTCGGCGGCATCCAGCAGCGCGGCGGTCTCGTCGTCGCTCATGAACTTGGCCAGTGGGCTGCGCAGCGCACCGCCTTCCTCGACCACCGCCCAGGCCAGACCCTTGGCGCCGCGGCTCTTGGCGAAGTCGACCCAGCCGTCGAACTCGCGCCGGGTCAGGTCGCCGCCACCCGGCAGGCACAGCGCCAGGACGGCGCCGCCGGCGTCCAACGCAGAGCGGAACACCCCGACCTGGGTGCCGGCGAACACCCCGCCGAGATCGATCAGCTCGAGGCCGAAGCGGGTGTCGGGCTTGTCGCTGCCGAACCGTCGCAGCGCCTCGGCGTAGGTCAGCCGCGGGAACGGCGTGGGTATCTCGGTGTCCAGGACCTCCCGCCACAGCGCGGCCATCAACTCCTCGACGAGCCCGTAAATGTCCTCCTCGTCGACGAAGGACGCCTCTAGGTCCAGCTGCGTGAACTCAGGCTGGCGGTCCGCGCGCAGGTCCTCGTCGCGGAAGCAGCGCACGATCTGGTAGTAGCGCTCCAGGCCGGCGACCATGAACAGCTGCTTGAACAGTTGCGGTGACTGGGGCAGCGCATAGAAGCTGCCCGGCTGCAGACGGGACGGCACCAAGAAGTCGCGCGCGCCCTCGGGCGTGGAGCGGGTCAGCATCGGGGTCTCGACGTCCAGAAAGCCGTGGGACTCCATGACCCGCCGGATCACCGACGTGACATGGGACCGCAGTCGGATCGCCCGCGCCACGACCGGGCGACGCATGTCGAGGTAGCGGTAGGTCAGGCGCACTGCCTCGTCGGCCTCGACCCGGTCCTCGATCGGGAACGGCGGCGTTTCGGCGGTGGACAGCACCTCCAGCGCGCTCGCCGCAACCTCGATCTCACCGGTGGCCAGCGCGGCGTTGCGCATGCCCTCCGGCCGGGTCCGCACCGTCCCGTCGACGCGCACCACGTACTCGTTACGCAGGTCGTGGGCGGCGGCCAGCGCCGTCGAGGCGGACGGATCCGCCACCACCTGGACGATGCCGCTGGCGTCGCGCAGATCCAGAAATGCCACCCCGCCGTGGTCGCGCCGGCGCGCGACCCAGCCGGCCAGGCACACGCGTTCGCCGTCATGGTCGCTGCGCAGGCTTCCGGCGCCATGCGTGCGGAAGGAGCCGAAGGGCTTCATGGCGCCCGAGGTTAGCCGTCTCGACCCGGCGCAGTCGTGGCCGTGGCCGTGGTCGTGGCCGTGGCCATGGTCGTGGCTGTGGTCGCGGCCGTGGCAGGCTGCGGGCATGCTCGCGCTGTTGCGCTGCAGCCATCCGGGCCCGACCGCGGCGGTGACCCTGTTCGCAACGGTGCTGGCGATCGGCGCCGGACGCGGCTGGGGGTCGGTGTGGATCATGGCGGCGGTGCTCGCCGGCCAGTTGTCGGTGGGCTGGCTCAACGACTACCTCGACGCCGAGCGCGACCGGGCCGCGGGACGGGTCGACAAGCCCATCGTGGCCGGCGAGATCGCGACGGCGACTGTCGGGCGGGGGGCGACCCTGGCGCTGGCCGCTTGCGCCGCGCTGTCGCTGCTGTCAGGCGTGCCCGCCGCAGCCGTCCACTTGCTGGCGGTGGCAGCGGCATGGGCCTATGACGTGGGGCTCAAGGCCACCGCGCTCAGCGTGGTGCCCTACGCGCTGGCTTTCGGGCTGCTGCCGGCGTTCGTGACGCTCGGCCCGCCGCTGTATGCGCCGCCTCCCGCGTGGGTGGTGACGGCGGGAGCGCTGCTGGGCGCGGGGGCGCACTTCACCAACGCCCTTCCCGATCTGGACACTGACGCGGCCGTCGGGGTGCGTGGCCTGCCGCACCGCCTCGGCGCACGGCGGTCGACGCTGATCGCCGCGCTGCTGCAGGCCGCCGCTGGCCTGGCAGTGGCCACCGGGGCGCGACCGCTGCCGCCGTTGACGTTGGCGGCGCTGCTCGCGGTTGGATTGCTGGTCGCGGGTGTGGTGGCGGCGGGTCTGACCGACCGCGGCCGGTTGGCGTTCCGCCTGACCATGGCCACCGCCGGGGCCCTCGTGGTCGCCTTCGTCAGCGCCGGCCCCCTCCCCTGACCGTGCAGGCGGGGCATCATCCGCCCACCATCCCGAGGTGCTGTGTTTCTGCACCGAGGCGGTGGGAAAGTCACAGCACCTCAGATCAAGGCGTGGTGCCGCCAGCGAGGTGGGCGACGATTGCCTCGCGCGGGAGTTGGCTTTGGCTGCCGTCCGTCAGGTCCTTGACCGTCATCACCCCACGGGCCGCCTCGTCGCTGCCGAGCACCAACGCCCAACGGGCCCCGGCCCGGTCGGCCAGCTTGAACTGCGCCTTGACGCTGCGGCCGTCGAAGCCTCGGTCCGTCGCGATGCCAGCGCGCCGCAGCTCGGCGACGAGCGCGAACACCTCCCCGGTCAGCGACGCGTCGGCCTGCACGACGAAGGCGTCAACACGGGACGGCAGCGGCGAGCCGCCCCCGGCCAGAGCCAGCAGGATCCGATCGACGCCGAGGCCGAAGCCCACTCCGGGGAAGCGCTCGCCCCAGCCGAGGTCCTCGGCCAGCCCGTCGTAGCGCCCGCCGCCGCCCACGGCGTCCTGCGCTCCCAACGAGGCGACCTGGAACTCGAACGTGGTGCGGGTGTAGTAGTCAAGGCCGCGGACCAGGCGCGGGTCGTGGCGCAGCGGCACGCCCTCGGCCTCCAGCCGGGCGACCACCACCTCGTGATGCGCCTTCACCTCGGGTGACACATGGTCGGCCAGCAGCGGCGCGTCAGCCATGATCGCGTCCATGCCGGGTGCTTTGGCATCGAAGGCGCGCAGCGGGTTGCGGTGTCGGCGCTGCGCGATCTCCGGCGGCAGGTCGTCGGCGAAGCGATCCAGGTGGGCGTTGAGCCGTTCGTGGTAGGCGGCGCGGTCGCCGCGGTCGCCCAACGTGTTGAGACGCAGAACGACGTCGCGCAGGCCGATGCGCCGCAGCGCCTCCCATCCGAGCAACACGACCTCGGCGTCCAACTCAGGATCGTCGGAGCCGAGTGCCTCAACGCCCACCGAAGTGTGCTGGCGCTGCCGCCCGGCCTGCGGCCGCTCGTAGCGGAAGTGCTCCGAGGAGTAGCACCACTTCACCGGCAGCCCGCCGGCCCTGGGGGTCCCACTGCCGAGGGCGGCGCGCACGATGCCGGCGGTGCTCTCCGGGCGCAACGTCAGGGAGCGTCCGCCCCGGTCACTGAAGGTGTACATCTCCTTTTGCACCACATCGGTGGTGTCGCCGACCCCTCGGGTGAACACCTCAGTGTGCTCGATGACCGGCGTGCGCACCCGCTGGTAGCCCGCCAGACGGGCGGCCTCGAGCAAACCGGACTCGACCGCGTGGAAACGGTCGGCCTCGGGCGGCAGCCAGTCCGGCGCGCCCTTGACACCCTCGGGGACAGCCATGGCAGTCGATGCTAGCCCTCGTCCTGCCCGAACCGCGGGCAGTGCCGGCGTCTCTGGCCGGCGGATAGAGGGGTTGGTCCTCATTGCGTGACCAACCCTTCTATCCAGCGGCTGGTCCGAGTCCGGCGAGGTACGGATTGCTGCGCCGCTCGGCGCCGACGGTGGTCTCGGGGCCGTGGCCGGGTAGCACCTGCGTGGCGTCGGCCAGCGGCAGGACCACCCGCTGTAGGGAAGCGACCTGCTCGGCCCAGGAGCCCCTCGGAAAATCGGTGCGGCCAACCGATCCGGCGAACAGCAGGTCGCCGGACAGCAGCACCCGGTCGTCGTCGGCGCGCTCGCCGAGCAGGAAGACGCAGGAACCAGGGGTGTGGCCAGGGGTGTGCCGCACCTCGATGCGCAGCCCCGCCAGTCGCAGCGTCATGCCGTCACGCAGCGCTTGCAGCCGCTCGCTGGGCGGCTCCCAGCGCAGTCCGAACTGGGCTTCCAGCGCTCCGGGCAGCGCATCGGCGAAGCCGGCAGCCGGGTCGTCCCATAGCCAACGGTCGTCGCCGTGCAGCAACACCGGGGCGTCGAGTTCACGGGCCAGCTCAGGGACCGCCCACAGGTGGTCGAGGTGCCCGTGGGTCAGCAGCAGCGCCTCGCACCGCAAGCCGTTGGCCTCCAGGCGCTGCCGCACCACTGGATGTCCGCCCTGCCCAGGGTCGATGACGACGGCGGTACCCAGCTCGCGATCGCCGAGCAGGTAGCAGTTGGTCTGCCACAGGCCAAGGCACAGCGACTCGACAACGCGATGCTCGCTCGGCATTACGCTCGCTCCAGGGTCCAGGTCGCTGTCGTGCCGGGGCCAGGCTATGCCCCTTCCCCTCGACGGGTAGGGGCACCGGGATTTCGTACGGACCCGAAAGGATCGAGAGTGCTCGCCGCCCTGGACGCGCATGCGATCGGCTTTGCCGTGGCCGGCCTCGCCGTTCTCGGCGGCGCCCTGTGGCCGGTCGTGGTGCGCAACCGGCCGCTGTCGACGCCGATCCTGTCGCTGCTGCTGGGCGTCATCGCGTTCGCCTTGCCGACGGCGCTGGCCGCTCCCGACCCGTTGCGCCACGTCGATGCCACCGAGGTCGTCACCGAGATCGGGGTGATCGTGTCGTTGATGGGCGCCGGGCTGAAGCTGGACCGGCCGATCGGCTGGCGGCGTTGGGCGACCACCTGGCGCCTGCTGGCGATCACCCTGCCGCTGTCCGTGGTGTTGGTCGCCCTGCTGGGATGGTGGGGTGCCGCGCTGGCGCCGGCCTCGGCGTTGCTGCTGGGGGCGGTGCTCGCGCCGACCGATCCGGTCCTGGCCGCCGATGTCCAGGTCGGGCCACCCGGTGAGCGGACCGACGAGGGCGACGACGCCGAAGACCAGGTGCGCTTCTCCTTGACCTCCGAAGCGGGGCTCAACGACGCGCTGGCCTTTCCCTTCACCAACGCGGCCGTCGCGATGGCGCTAGCTGGCAGCGACTCGACCGGATGGCTGCTGCATTGGTTGTCGGTCGACGTGATCTACAAGCTCGTCGTCGGGTTGGCTGGCGGCGTGCTGATCGGGCGCCTCCTCGGCCGCCTGACCTTCGCGTTACCCGAGCAAACCGCGCTGGCCAGCCAGGGTCTCGGCTTTGTCGCGTTGACCGGCACGTTCCTGTCCTACGGCGCCACCGAGGTGGTGGGCGGGTACGGCTTCTTGGCCGTGTTCGTTACCGCGGTCACCTACCGGGCGTACGAGCGCGACCACGCCTACCACCAGACCCTGCACGACTTCACCGAGCAGATCGAGCACCTGCTGACCATCGGGTTGCTGGTGCTGCTCGGCGGGGCGATCGCCGGCGGGCTGCTGGCCGCTCTCACCTGGCAAGCGGCGCTGGTCGCACTGGCCGTTGTCTTCGTCGTGCGGCCGGTCACCGTCCTCGCGGGGCTCGGCGGTACCGATCTGCCGTCGGGCGAACGCGCGGCAATCGCCTTCTTCGGCATCCGCGGCATCGGCTCGCTGTACTACTTGGCCTACGCCCTCAATACCGCGCCCTTCGAGGGAGCCGAGGTGCTGTGGGCGACCGTCGCCTTCGCCGTCGTGAGCTCGGTGCTGGTGCACGGGGTGCTCGCCACGCCCGTCATGCGCCGCCTAGACGTGCGCCGCGAACTCGTGCGCACGTCCGCGACGTGACCGCCGAGCAGCCTCGTGAAACTGGGCGTCAGGCCGGCGCGTTGGCCGCGGTCGCCTTCGGCGGCCGGGGCACCACCCGGTAGGCGTCGAAGACGGCCTCTATGCGGCGCACCTGCTCCAGGATGTGGTCGAGATGGGCGATGTCGCCCAGCTCAAAGGTGAACCGTAGGTAGGCCACCCGGTCGCGCTGCGTCGTCACCTGCGCCCCGAGGATGTTGACATGCAGGTCGCCGAGCACCGTGGTGATGTCGCGCAGCAGGTGCTTGCGGTCCAGCGCCTCTACCTGGACGGTGACGCGGAAGGTCGCCTGGGCGGTGGTGTCCCATCGCACCGGGATCAGCCGCTCGGGATCGCGCTTCAGATCAGCGGCGTTGGAGCAGTCGGTGCGGTGCACCGACACCCCCCGCCCTCGGGTGACGAAGCCGAGGATGTCGTCGCGCGGCACAGGGGTGCAGCAGCGCGCCAACGTGACCCAGACGTCATCGGTGTCCTCGACGACCACGGCCTCCGAGGAACGCGCCGGCGCCTGCACGGCCGTCGGCGTGGCGACGACCTCCTCGGCGTCGTCCTCGTCGCCCCCCATCCGGCTGAGCAGCTGATTGACGACCGCCTGCGTCCCGAGGTGGCCGTCGCCGACGGCGCGGTACAACGCCTCCAGGTCCTTGTAGTTCATCTGTTCGGCGACCGCGGCGAGTTCCGAGCCGGCGACCAGACGCTTCCAGCCCATGCCCTGCTTGGCCAGGGCCTTGCCGACTTCCTCTCTGCCCTTCTCGATCGCGTCGATGCGACGCTCCCGGCTGAACCACTGCTTGACCTTGGAGCGCGCGCGCGACGACCCGAGGAACTCCAGCCAGTCCCGCGACGGACCGGCGTCGGCAGCCTTGGAGGTCAGGATCTCGACCTTGTCGCCATTGCGCAGCTCGTACTCCAAGGCCACCAGACGGCCATTGACGCGAGCACCGACGGTGCGGTGGCCGACCTCGGTGTGCACCGAGTACGCGAAGTCCACCGGGGTGGAGCCGCGCGGCAACGCCGTGACGTCGCCCTTGGGCGTGAACACGAACACCTCGTCGGCGTACAAGTCCAGGCGCATGTTGTGCATGAACTCGCCCGAGTCGGCGGTGTCGGACTGCCAGTCGAGCATCTGCGTCAGCCACTGCGCGTCGCCGTCGGCCGCCTGGCGCGACGAGTCGGCACGCGACACCGACTTGTACTTCCAGTGCGCGGCGATGCCGAACTCGGCGGTGCGGTGCATCGAGCGGGTGCGGATCTGCACCTCGATCGGCTTGCCGGTCGGCCCCACGACCGTGGTGTGCAGCGACTGGTACAAGTTGAACTTGGGCATCGCGATGTAGTCCTTGAAGCGTCCCGGAATGGGACGCCACATCGCGTGCAAGGTGCCGAGCGCGGCGTAGCAGTCTTTGACCGAGTCGACGATCACCCGCAGGCCGACCAAGTCGTAGATATCACTGAACTCCTTGCCCCGAACCACCATCTTTTCGTAGATGGAGTAGTAATGCTTTGGGCGGCCCGTGACCTCCGTGCGCAGCTTGACCGAGCGCAACCGCTCGTCGACCTCGGCAACGACCTCTTCGAGGTAGCGGTCGCGCTGCGGTTGGCGGTCGGCGACCATCGCCTTAATCTCGTCGTAGCGCTTGGGGTGCAACGTGGCGAAGGACAGGTCCTCAAGGCGCCACTTGAAGGTCTGCATGCCCAGCCGATGGGCCAGCGGCGCGTAAATCGACAGCGTCTCGGTGGCGATCCGCTTCTGCTTGTCACGTGGCAGATGGTGGATCGTGATCAGGTTGTGCAGTCGGTCAGCCAGCTTGATGAGCAGCACGCGGGCGTCGGACGCCATCGCGATGAGCATCTTGCGCAGGCTCTCAGCCTGCTGCTCCTCCTTTGACGACGTGGAGATGCGGTCAAGCTTGGTCACCCCGTCGACCAGCGCGGCGGCCTGTGGACCGAAATCTCTGGCCACGTCGTCGACGCTCATCTCGGTGTCCTCGACGACGTCGTGCAGCAGCGCCGCGACGATCGTCGGGGTGTCCATGCCCAACTCGGCCAGCAGCTCGGCCACGCCCACCGGATGAATGATGTAGGGCTCACCTGACTGGCGCTTCTGACCTTGGTGGGCGCTGTCCGCGACTTCGTAGGCGCGCAGCACCGCCTTGCCGTCCACCTTGGGGCTATTAGCCTTCAGCGTCGTCATCAGCGGCTGCAGCCGCTCGGGAACCTGCGGTCCCAGGTCGAGCATCGGCAGGCGGGCCAACACGGCACGCACCCCCGACTGGCGGGGGCGCGATGACGCCTGCTTGTCGGTGCCGGGTGCTGGCTGTTCGAGCTCTTGGCTGTCCTCGGCC
>Ga0136640_10000286_pt1 | contig 18901 bp, 19 predicted proteins | sample AntDrymUQ8642106_2_FD_105498 | JGI IMG/M metagenome (GOLD analysis project Ga0136640, IMG submission 105498) | Polar desert sand microbial communities from Dry Valleys, Antarctica - metaG UQ864 (21.06) | ecosystem: Environmental > Terrestrial > Soil > Desert | place: Antarctica: Dry Valley...
AATCGAAGACCGGAAACCGCTTAGCTAAGCCTTTGCGGTTTCCGATTTCAACTCTTCACGAAATTGTTCCGCTACGTCATTGATGATTTCTTCGAGCGTTCGGGTTGGCTGATAGCCGATTAAGCGTTTGGCTTTTTCCAGTGAAGGAACGCGCCGCCGCATATCTTCAAAGCCTTCGCCGTAGGCTTCTTCGTAGGGAATATATTTTATTTCGCTCGTGCTGCCGGTCATTTCGATAGCTTTTTCCGCCAGTTGTTTGATCGTCACTTCTTCGGCGTTGCCGATATTCATCACCTGCCCGAAACATTCGGGCGTTTCGATAGCTTTCGTCAAACCTTCGACGACATCGAGGACGTGACCGAAACAGCGCGATTGTCCGCCGTCGCCGTGAACGACGAGCGGCTCGCCTCGCACGGCGGCTTTGATAAAGTTCGGCACGACCATTCCGTATTGCCCGGTCTGGCGCGGACCCACCGTATTAAATAAACGGACGACGACGACCGGCAAGCGCGTTTCTTTCCAATGCGCGAGAGCGAGAAACTCGTCCAATTCTTTCGCGCAGGCGTAAGCCCAGCGATGTTTCGAGGTCGAGCCTTTTAAAATATCATTGTCTTCGGCAAACGGAACTTGCGTGCTTTTGCCGTAGACTTCCGAGGTCGAAGGAATCAGCACCCTTTTGCGAAAACGCGCGCACAAACCGAGAACGACGTCCGTTCCGCGAAAGATTGTTTCGATGGTTTTGACCGGATGCTCCATAATCAGCTTGACACCGACCGCGCTCGCCATATGGAAAACTCTATCCGATTGGCGGATGAGTTCTTCCATCAAACGCTCGTTCAAAATCGTGTCAATGATTAAATGAAACCGCTCTTTGCCTTCGAGATGCGCGATGTTTTGATAGCGTCCCGTCGAAAGGTCGTCAATGATTGTGATGTCGTGTCCTTCGTTATGCAGTTTGTCGGCGAGATGCGAGCCGACAAAGCCCGCGCCGCCTGTGATTAGTATTTTCATAAATTATTTTTTCCGCTTGCGGCTCAAAATTTTCCCCGCTGCTTCGAGTTTTCCTCTTGAAACTCGTATTCTTCAATGTTGAATCGCAAAACCAGGGTAATATGATTTAATTGCCGTTGGGTTTTGTCTATTTGCCGTTGGGTTTCGTCTAAATGCCGTTGGATTTGCCGTTCGTTTTGTTCTATTAGCTGTTGGGTTTTCTCTTGCCGTTTGGCTATTTCAGCCATTTTTTTGCTAAATGCGATATTGTCCCGCTTGTGAATAAATTCGGATTTGGCTTGCGAATCGGCGACATATTGCAAGGCTGCTTCGACGGTGGCAAATTTTTCATTAAATTCTTCAACATTTTTTTCATTCATAGTCAATCAGCCGCTTTCTTATTTTAGTTCTGTTCAAGTTTTTCGACTCTTTTCAAAATTGACTGGGGGGCTTGCTTGAGTTCGCTGATTTCGTCCTGGTTGCGTATTTGAGCGTCAATCAGAGCATTTAGCTTGAAATCAAAATCCCGGCGCGATTCTTCCCGCGCATTCCGCTCGGCATTCAACGCATTAAAATAATCTTCGAGACGTTCATCGTGGCTGACCAGCAAATCTTTCATAATCAAGATTGCTTCCTCAACCAGGTTCATTCTATTTTCAAGGCTCATAATTTCCTCATTTTATTTTCAGGCAAAAAACATTGTCCTATTTTCCGATTCTTTCCGCAAAGTAAGCGACGGTTTTCCGCAAACCTTCGGCAAGCGGAATGGTCGGCGACCAGCCTAAAAGATTTTTTGCGCGCTCGATATTCGGCTGTCGCTGTTTCGGGTCGTCCTGCGGCAGCGGCAGGTATGTGATTTTAATTCGTTTGCCGATTGCTTTGCCGACCTCGACTGCCAATTCGTTCATCGTAAATTCGCCGGGATTGCCGATATTCACCGGCAGATGAATGTCTTCGGCTTCCGTATTCATCAAACGAATAAAGCCTTCGACCAAATCGTCAACGTAACAAAAAGAACGAGTTTGATTGCCCGTGCCGTAAATCGTCAAATCTTCGCCGCGCAATGCCTGAACGATAAAATTGGAAACCACGCGCCCGTCGTTTTCGAGCATTTTAGGTCCGTAAGTGTTGAAGATGCGAACGATGCGCGTATCAACGCCGTTCTGCCGGTGATAATCCATAAACAAAGTTTCGGCAACTCTTTTGGATTCGTCATAACAGGAACGAAGTCCGATGCAGTTGACGTTGCCGAAATAATCTTCCGTCTGCGGATGAATTTGCGGGTCGCCATAGACCTCCGAAGTCGAAGCCTGAAAAATCCGCGCCTTGACGCGCTTTGCCAGACCGAGCATATTTATCGCGCCCATCACGCTGGTTTTCACCGTCTTGACCGGATTGTATTGATAATGAACGGGCGAAGCCGGACACGCGAGATTATAAATCTGGTCAACTTCGAGCAGAATCGGTTCGGTCACGTCGTGCCGAATCAGTTCAAAGCGATGATCGTCGAGCAGGTGGACGATGTTCTCGCGTCTGCCGGTGAAAAAATTGTCGAGCGCGATGACTTCGTGATTTTCATTTAAAAGTCTTTCGCAAAGATGCGAGCCGATAAAGCCCGCGCCGCCGGTAACAAGTATTCGCATATAAGAGTCGAGAGTCGAGAGTCGAGAGTCGAGAGAAAAAATCCATTCTTCCCTCTTGACTCTCGACTCATTTTAGGTGCTTCTCAAAGAAAGTCAAGATTCGTTCGTATTCATCCGCCCACGAAGTCGGGCGCGAAAAGGCGTGATTTTCCGACGGGTAAAGCATCGCTTCAAAGTATTGCGTCTTTTCCGATCGAATCAATTTTTCTATCAGTTGCAGCGAATCCTGCGCGTGAACATTGTCGTCAACCAAGCCGTGCAGAATTAAAAGCGGTTTTTGCAATTTATCCGCGTAAGTAATCGGAGAACTTCGCCGGTAGGCTTCGGGGTTTTTATCGGGAAAGCCGAGCCGTTCGGTCGTGTAAATCGCCGACGAAGCGAAATAGTTTTTCCAGTCCGCGACCGGGCGAAGTGCCGCCGCCGCCGCGATTTTTTCCGGCGCGCGCATCACGAGCATCTCCGCCATAAAACCGCCGTAGCTTCCGCCGTAGACTCCGATTCGCTTTTCCTCAACCGCGTAATTTTTCACGGCGTAATCAATCGCGTCCAAATGGTCTTCGTAATCCAAGCCGCCGAGAAAATCATAAACGTCCGTTCTGAAATCGCGCCCGTAACCGGCAGAACCGCGGTAATCAACGTCGAGAACGACGTAATTTTTCCGCGTCAAAATTGTGTGAAACATAAACTCGCGGTAATAATTATTCCAGCCGTTGATGACGTTTTGCAGATAGCCCGCGCCGTGAACGAAAATTATCATCGGGTATTTTTTTGTTTTATCAAATCCGTTTGGCAGATAAATCTTCGCGGGAATCTGCTTGCCGTCTTTGGCTTTGAACGAAAAGAATTGCGGCTCGCTCCATTCGGTTTGTTTAAATTTTTCAGGCGTGGTTTTTGTAAGTTGAATTGGCTGACGAGCATTTTCACAGGCGGAACCGCCTAAACAAATTGTTTCCGCAAACAGTTCCGTCGGTTGATTCCACCTGGAAAATTCGTAAAGAATAATCGGCAATTCGGATTTAGTAGAAATTTGCGGGACGTTTATCATACCTCTTAATCGGTTTATCTCATCAAAAGTCGCTCGACTCTGAGCGTGAAAATTTATGATGGAAAAAACTCGAATTTTCGTGTCTGATTTGGTGGAAGTAAAAACGATTGAATTTTTTTGCGGACTCCATTTCGCCCAATCAATCTCAAACGCGCCTCTGGTTAATTGTTTGATTTCGACTTTGGAAGAAAATCCCGCGTTCGATGGATTTTCCTGTCTGATTTCGCCTGCCGGATTCGGTTCGCGTTTGCGTTTTTCAAGCGTCGCCAAATACAAATGATTGAAACCGTCCTTCTCCGACGCGAATAAAATTTGCGAATTGTCTTTCGGGTGCGGCTCGACGATTGCCGAAAGCCTGCCAATCCATTTCGCGTCCGTTTCTTCGGTTAGGATAATCGTCTGCTCGTCTTTGCTTCCGACATTATAAATGTAAAAAAGCTGGCGGCGTTTCGTGTCTCTGTCCACGCGGTCAACGATTAAACTTTGATTGTCCGCCGCCCATCTGACGTTTCGCAGGTAAGCCGCGCCTTCGGCTTTCGGCAATTTGATTTCAAAAGGTCGGTCAAGGCTGCCGTCGGTTTTCGTGACGAAAACTTTCTGGTCGGTAAAGCCGCGCCGGAACGTCGGCGCAATCGTAAATTCATCTAAATAATTTGGCACGAACAGCGCACGCTGGCGCGAACCGTCGGAGACAGCGTAGGCGAGAAGTTTCGCGTCTTCGGTCGGCGCGGCGAAAGAAACGGAGACGAACGCCGCCGGATTCGCTTCTCTAGTCAACTGCGCGAGAAAAGTTTTTTCGATGTCGAGCGCGAAAAAGTTGCCGCCGGACTGGTAAAGAATCGTCGAATCGTTAAGCCACCGGGCTGAGAATTCAGTGCCTTGCGTTCTGGTGATTCGGCGCGGCGATGAAACCGAATTTGTTTGCCGTTCGATTTCCAAAATATAAACGTCGCCGTTCTGAGTGAAAAGAAGCCGTTTCGAGTTCGGCGAAAATTCCGCGCCGCCGAGATTTTTCTCACGCGCTTTGGCAAATTCATCGCGGACAATCAAACCGTAATTTAATTTACTTTCCGGCGCGGGCGTTCTCATCTCGTAGTTCTTTTCCGCGTCAACGATGATTCTGGCTTCGCCGCCGTCGGTTGACAGCAGATAAAGATTGCGCGGCTCACGTCCTTCGGCATTCCACGAAAAAGCGACGAGCTGACCGTTCGGCGAAAGTTTTTCGCCGTCGGGACGCATTCCGGCAAGCGAAGGTTCGCGCATAATGTCGCGGACGGTCAAAGTTTGCGCGAAAACCAATGCGGTTTGCAGTATAAATATCGGAATCAGCAGTGAAATTGGGCGTTTCATCATAATTAGAAGTTTGGTTTTACGTTTCACAAATTGCTTTTAAGCGATGACAAAATCATTTTTTCATAAATTATGCTTGGTAAAATTTTATCAATTGATTATAAATGATTTATGCCCGGAAAGACGAAACGAAAAGAAGACGACGAAAAATGCTCGAAAAGAAATACGGAAAAAACTTCCGACGGCGAACCCGATACTGTCAAAGAGGGAAATTGGAGCGAAGACCAGCGGGAGAAAAGTTATTATTACGACGACGCGCACGGCTATGAAATTTATAATCCTGACGAGGACGAAGAATAAATCGCAAAATTATCAGATGTAAAAAGCCGCGCACCGCTCTTCCAATTTTCAAAATTTTACGGTAAATCAACGATTCCCGGTTATTTTAGGAATAATCATAATCGGCGTTTTGAAGTTGCGATTGACTCGTGTAAAATTTCTTTTTTGAATTTGCGCCTTGAAAAAGCGCGAGACTATCCGAAAATTTCTTTTATCCAAAATACCAAACAGGAGATTTAATGAACGCAAAGCACGTATTGAATTATGCCGCCGACCAGGGCGCGAGATTTGTGTCCATCCGCTTTACGGATTTGCCGGGCGCGTGGCATCACTTGACTTACCCGATTGAACAATTGACCGAAGATTCGTTTGAAGAAGGCTACGGTTTCGACGCTTCTTCCTTGAGAGGCTGGGCGCATATTCACGAATCGGATATGCTTTTGATTCCCGACCCGGCGCGCTGCTGGGTTGACCCGTTTGCCGAAGAAGTGACGATTTGCCTGATTGCCAACGTCGTTGACCCGATAACCAAAGAAGGCTACGGTTTCGACCCGCGCTCGGTCGCGGTGCGCGCCGAAAGCTATCTGAAATTTACGGGCATCGCCGATACGGTCTATGTCGGACCGGAAGCCGAATTTTTCGTTTTCGACGAAGTTTTTTACCACAACGACCAGCAAAGCGCGGGCTATTCGGTGAATTCCGAAGAAGGACACTGGAACACCGGGCGCAACGGCAGCGGCGAGCAGCCGAATACGGGAATGCACATTCGCCCGAAAGAAGGTTACGTGCCGGTCGCGCCGATGGACACGCTGATTGATTTGCGAAACGCGATTTCGCTGATTCTGGCTGATGTCGGCATCCACGTCGAGTGTCATCATCACGAAGTGGCGACCGCCGGGCAATGCGAAATTGATTTTCGTTTCTCGAATCTGCTGCACACGGCTGATAATTTGATGCTGTTCAAATACATCGTCAAAAACACGGCTTACCAGCACGGCAAAACCGCGACGTTTATGCCGAAACCGCTTTACGGCGACAACGGTTCGGGAATGCACGTTCACCAATCTTTGTGGAAAGACGACGAACCGCTGTTCGGCGGCGACGGTTACGCGGGACTCTCGGAAATGGCGAAATTCTATATCGGCGGACTGCTGAAACACGCGCCCGCGCTGATTGCCATTGCCGCGCCGACGACGAACAGTTACAAGCGTCTCGTTCCCGGATTTGAAGCTCCGGTCAATCTCGCTTATTCAGCCCGAAACCGTTCGGCTGCCGTGCGAATTCCGATGTTCTCGCAATCGCCGAAAGCCAAGCGTCTGGAGTTTCGTCCGCCTGACCCGGCGTGCAATCCGTATATCACATTCGCCGCGCTCCTTATGGCAGGTCTGGACGGCGTGCAGAACCGGATTGACCCGGGCGAGCCGTTGGATAAAGACATTTACGATTTGTCGCCCGAAGAATTAAAAGACGTGCCGAATCTGCCGGGAACATTGGACGAGGCGTTAACGGCACTGGAGAACGACCACGAATTTCTTTTGAAAGGCGATGTGTTTTCAATCGAGATGATTGAACGCTGGATAAAATACAAACGCGAAAACGAAATTCAGCCGATGAGATTGCGCCCGCATCCGTTGGAGTTTTCGATGTATTACGACGTTTAGAAATTATAGAAAAGAAAATTTACAGGGATTAAGAGGATAAACAGGGATAAGGCAAATGCTTTAAAAATCCCTGTCCATCCCCTTAATCCCTGTAAATTTTCTTTTGCTTTCTTCTATTCATTCGCCACGAAATCAATTCCCAAATCATCTTCACCAATAAACCGCACCTGCGTATTTTGCGTGAATTGTATGAGTCGGCGGCTTGCCGTGATGATATAAGTTTCGCCCGCCGGAACATCGTCGAAGCGATAGAACCCGTAAAAATTTGTAAAGGCGTATCTGACTGCGCCGCTTGAATCGGTCAGGGAAATTCGCGCCCGCGCAATCGGTTTGCCGTTTGCATAATGGACGCGCCCGCCGATTGAGACGCTCGCCGAGGTCGGCGCGTTAAAGCCGATGGCAAACGGCGAGAGCGACGGCAAACTCATTGTGCAGAGCATCGGATATGTATTCGACGTTGCGGTGCGCGGCTGCCATTGATTATTTTCGAGATGGAAAATTCGCAGCTCGGTAAATTGAGCCGGAGTAAAAGACGGCAGATTGAAACACACGGTCGGATTCGTGACGCTCACATTTGAGGCGATGTCATAAATCAAGCCGGTCGCGCTTGCCATCGGCAAAGCGGGAAACAAACTGCCGAGCAGCGGAATTTCCTGCGTCGTGCGCGTCGCCGCGCTGCCGAAAGTAACGGTCGCGTCGCCGACGGTCGCGGTTGTGCCGGTCGTCGTGGTTTGTTTGAGTTTTCCGGCGATTCCGGCGTTGAAGATGGAAGTGATTTCCGCGTCGGTCAAAGTGTGGTTGTAAAGCGAAAATTCATCAATCGCTCCCGGCGTATTTGAAATGTTGCTGCCGCCGAAGATGAGCGGGCTGCTGCTGTTGACCAGCGTTGTGATTGGAGTCGGCGCGGAAATGTCCAACACACCGTTAATATAAATTTTCATCATCGAGCCGTCGTAAGTTCCGACGACGTGCGAAAAAGTATTGAGCAGTAAAGCTGAATTGCTCTCTAATGAGTTTATCGTCGAGCTATTCCCGACTCGTAAAAACAATTTGCGGTCAGGTGCGAATCCAAGACTATACGGCTGATTATTGGCAGAAAAACAATTGCCTTTGCAGGCGAAAAATGTTGAGCCGTCACTTGCACCTGACGCAGATGGATTAACCCACATTTCGAGCGTATAGGCGTTGGTAAAATCAAGCGATGCGGAATCGGGAACTGAAACGGATTGACTTCCGTTGAAACCGAAATTTTGCCCGACTTTGCCAACGGCAAACGAACTCGGTCCGACAAATGCACCGTTGTTTCCGTTGCCGGAGATGTCGAGCGTGTTGCCGTCGCCCGCGAATCAGACGACTTGACCGCTCGGCGCGACGGTCGCCGTCGGTTTGCATTTTCCGGCTGTTCCGGCGTTGAAGATTGCTTGAATTTCCGACGCGGAAAGGGCGCGGTTGTAAATCGAAACTTCGTCAATCTTTCCGTTGAACCTATCTTGAGCCGCGAGAGTGCGACCACCGATGTTCAAATCGAAAGAAGTTTGCGGAGTGAAAACACCTAGATTAGCTGTTTGAACGACCGAACCATTTGCCAGTAATTGAGCGACACCTGTGATTTTATCGTATGTTAAAGCAACGTGCGTAAACGAACAACCGCAACTACTCCCGCTGGAGACTGTATAATGTGATTATTGCCGCTGGTATCAATAAGATTGGCAAAAAGATTGTGATCAGCACCAGTCGTCTTGAAAAAATGTGCGCCAATTTCTGTTGCGCTGTCATATTCGACGATTGGCATAGAAAAGGAGTTGACAGGATTTATCCACGCTTCGATTGTAAAACCGTTTCCCGTTCCGACATCCAAACTCGGAGAAGCATTGACTTTGACAAAATCATTAACGCCGTCAAGATTAAACGCCTGCCCGTTTTGTCCGGCGGCAAACGTCGCGCCGTTTTGCAAATTTCCGTTGTTGCGCGAGCGCGAATCGAGCGCGTTGCCGTCCGCCGCATACCACGAAACCAAATTGACAGGCGCAGGCTGGCAAACCTGCCCGTGCGAGAAATCGGCAAAAGCCAAAATCGAAAAACAAATCGCCGCCGTAAATTTCATCGTTTTTTTATACATATTCTAAATCTCCTTGTGGGTTTTGCCCAAGTTCGTTAATAAATAAAAATTGCCGATATAAATCGTTTGAAAATTTGAAGATTCTTGTCATCGAAGATGACGAACACCGGCTTCGCCGCGTAGGGTGAAGCACTACGTCTCCGGTCAACATCGAATCGCGCGCCTGCGGTTGAGCAACATTCTTCGTTTATTGTTCGACACTTTCAGCGTCGGAATGTTTTCCTGCTCGATTCGTAGGGTTTCATCCTACGCTATATTGTTGGTCGCCTTTGGCGACTTCAAGCAACTTAAAATTTCCTTCGTGTTTCCTTCGTGTGTCTTCGTAGATTCGTTTTCTTTTCGCGCCAACGATTTGGCGCAAACCATCATTTGACCGTTCGGCGCGTCCGACGAATGAATGTCGCTGCGCTCGATGCGGCTTAAAATTTCCCGTGTGCCGATTTGCAGAAAACCCGTCGCTTCGTCGAGCGTCAGAAAATCTTCGTTCGACCCGCAGCCGTCGCAAAACCACCGAATCGGCTTCGGACGGCGGACGATAATAATCTCGTGCCGCTCGCGGCGGATGAAAACTTTCTTGGCGTTTGGCTTCATTTCGATTAAACTAATTTGAAAATTTGTAGAATGCGGGAAACGATAGGACTTTTATAATTCAGGACGAGCGGGAAAGTCTTAAAATTTTTCTCAAAAGATTCTCAAATTTTTCTCATACGAACATTTATGCAGGTTTTAGGCGGAAATTTGATTGAGTTCGGCGAATTTCGGCTCGACGCGGAAAAGAAAATTCTGTGGCGCGGCGATGAAGTCGTCGCTTTGCCGATGAAATCAATCGAGCTGCTCTGCGTGTTAATCGAGAATCCGGGCGCGGTTGTCGGCAAAGATGCGTTGATAGAACGAGTCTGGAAAGATTCGTTCGTCGAAGAAAGCGTTTTGACGCAGAACATCTATCTGCTGCGGAAAACTCTCCAGACAAAAGGCGACGGGAAAAATTTAATTAAAAACGTGCCGCGTCGCGGCTATCTGTTCGGCGGCGAAGTGCGCGAATTGTCAGAACCGCCTGCGGTAGCGGGCGGGTTTTCGCCTGAAACAAACGGCTCGGCGACGATTATCGAAAGACATTTGTTCGAGCGAATCGAATATGAGGAAACGGACAACGCGCCGGATTCGATTATCGAGAAAACCGCCGCGCCGATTAAAGCCAAAACGCCGACTTCGCCCCGCGTCTACAGAATCGCCTTTGCCGGAATTTTATTATTGACCATCGTCGCGGTCGCGGCTTTTTATTTTCGCGGCGATTCGCGCCAAGCCGTCGCTTCTTCGCCGTCGCCGATAAAACTCAAAAGCGTCGCGTCGCCGTCAGCCGTCAAAACGCTGGCGGTTATGCCTCTGCGAATCGCGGACGAGAAGGAGAAATCTTTCGCCGCGTCCTTCGCGGGCGACTTATCCGTTCGATTGGGAAGTTTGAATAAATTCGCGGTCGTGCCTTTTGCTCTCGTTCAGGAACGCGAGCAGACGGGCGCGGAATTGAAAGTTGATTACGTTTTGGACGGCGAAGTTTCGGCGGCGAATAATCTTTACGCGGCGAATCTGCGCCTTCTCGAAACGAAAAATGGATAAAGAATCAAAGCTCATACAACTAAGTCAATCTGCCGACCAAAACATTTTCGCCGCGGCGTATATCAATGTTGACCCGCAATACGACGCGCTGCGCGACGACTCGCGTTTTCAGAAAATATTACAAAAGATGAACTTAAACCGATGAAAATCAAACCCGTCGTTTTGGAAGGCGAAGCGGTCAGACTCGCGCCGTTAAAATTAGAAAATCTATCCGAATTATACGCCGCCGCGTCCGACGAATCCTTGTGGCTCTGGACGGCGGACATCATCAAAACCAGAGAAGATATGCTGCGCTACATCGAAACCGCGCTCGGCGAAGCGGAGCGAAAAGTTTCGCTGCCGTTCGTCACGATTGAAAAATCAACCGGCGTAATCGTCGGTTCGACGCGCTTCGGAAATATAGACGCGCGAAATCGCAAAGCGGAAATCGGCTGGACGTGGATAAATCCAAAGTGGCAGCGAACGCGCATTAACACGGAAGCGAAACTTTTGATGTTGACGCACGCTTTTGAATTTTGGCAATGCGTGCGCGTCGAATTCAAGACCGACGTGCTGAATGAAAAATCCCGCAACGCGATTTTGCGACTCGGCGCACAGGAAGAGGGAACTTTGCGCCGCCATCTGATTACCGATGCCGGTCGCTTTCGTGATACGGTTTATTTCAGTATCATTGATTCGGAATGGCAAACGGTGAAAGCCAATTTGAATGAAAAGTTGAGGAGTTTTCCGCAGTGAGCAAGTTTTTTTATCTGGCGATTATTTTGGTTTTTATCACAAGTTGTTCTTCACCTTTACAGAAAGTTGAAACCGATGTTAAAACCGTCGAAACGAACGCGGCTGCCAATAAAGCGATTGTTTCGTCGGTCAACCAGCCGAACGTCAATGTCGAGCCTTCTCCGAACGCTAACCTAACTATCCAAAACTTTGTGATGAGCAAAGATAATGTCAGAAATACGAAAGACAAAAAAGGCGCGGGCGCGAGCGACGCGCCGATTGCCCCGAACGTCACCCGCGCCGCGACTGCCGCGCCGGATAATTCGGAAATTACGAGCGTAATGGACGCGAAAGGTCAGCCGCTGGAAACGCGCACGTTCAAAAATCATCCGGTTCTGGTGAAAATCGAAAGAACGAATCTGAACGACGGCGACGTGAAGGTTTATTTGAAAAACGGAAAAGTCGTCAGTCTGCCCGAAAATCAAGCGGACAATTTTTTGACCGCGTCGGCGAGCGATATTTTAAAAGCCGTCGGAGTAAAGAGTCGAGAGTAAGGAGTCGAGAGTCGAGAGTCGGGAAAAAATCAATTTATTGCTCTCGACTCTCGACTAATTTGAGTTATGGAAAAGTTCAGTATAATTTGTCCGTGCTGCGAGGCGGTTCTAACGATTGACGCGCAAACGGGCGCGGTTCTCGCGCACGAAGAAAAAGCAAAAAAACTCGGCTCGTTCGAGGATTTGAAAAGCGACCTCGACCGGCAGAAAGAGCTGCGCGAAAATATCTTCGCCCAGGAAATGTCGTCGCAAAAAGACCGCGGGCGAATCTTAGAGGAAAAATTTCAAGAGGCTCTCAAACGCGCCGACACTGATTCGGACAAGCCGTTTCGGAATCCTTTAGACTTAGATTAACAGTCGAGAGTCGAGAGTCGAGAGTCGAGAGGAAAACCTTCTTGGCTCTCGACTCTCGACTCTCGACTCTCGACTGAAGAGAGTGGAAAATAAAATTGCCTGTTATTGCCAGAACTGCCGCGCGGCGAACACGGTCGGCGAAACGAATTGCCGGCGGTGCGGCACTCGCCTGCTGCTCGTCGTTTTTCCGCAATCGCTCAAATACGACACGAATTATGTGCCGTCGTTTTACGAAGACCATTTGCTCGAAAGAGTTTCCCTGTTGGAGTTGCGGCTCACCCAATTGAGCGAGCAACTGGCGATGGCTTACGAGTTTATCAACCGCGAAGCCAAATCTTTTCAACGCGACCACGCGCTTTTGCAGTCTTTTTTTGAAACGCTCTCGACGGTGAATCCAGATTTTTCGGAAATCCTCAGCCGCAATATGCTCGAACTTTTCGCGGAGAAAAAAGAAAATCTCACTGCCAAAAACAAAGAAGAGCAAACCCTGCACGAGATTTTCGCCGCCCGCGACACGAAGCAAACGGAGCTTTTTACGCATCTCGTTAAAGAAGGTGTCAGGCTGCTCGGTGAAAATGAAGAGAAACAGGCGTTTCGCAATCTCGAACGCGCCGTGCTGCTGTCGCCGAAAAACGTCCCGCTGCTCGCCTTCGTCGCCGAAAATCTTTTCCGCGTAGATAAATTTGAAGAATCCAAAAAAAATCTCGAAACGGCATTTGAACTCGAACCGCAGAACGAAAAAATTTTATTGCTGCTCGGCGTAATTTACGCCGACGAAGCGGAAACGGAAAAAGCGCGGAAATACCTGAGCGTTTTGATAAATCATCCGCGTAAAAATTTTTGCGTCAACTACGTCTGGGGAATGCTGGCGGCTTACGAAGCGAATTGGACGGAAAGCCTCGCGGCGTTCAAACAGGCGGCGGAAGATACGCCGCCGCAGCCGGAAATTGACTATCTTATCGGCTGCGTTTATTTCGAGCTTGGACGGCACGCATTGGCTTTGCAGTTTTTGCAGAAAGCGATTTCTGCGGATATAAAATACGCCGATGCGTGGTTTATGCAGAGCGTCATTTACGCCGCCGGCGGAAACCCGGACGGCGAAAATAACTCACGCGCCGCCGCGCTCGAATCGAAGGAAGCCGGCGCGCAGTGTTTGGAATTTTTGAAAAATAAAAAACAATCGAATCTGGAAATCGCTTTGCCGTTCACCCATTTTAGCAAAGAAAAAAATCATCTTTTGACTAGAGGCTCGCGGCGTTTGACCGTATTTTTCCGCGAGTGGGTTCACAAATCAATCGAATAAATTTTTGTGAATAAAGAAAAAATTATCGTCGCGCTCGATGTCGAAACTGCCGCCGAAGCGCGTCGCGTCATCGCCGAACTGCGCGATGAAGTCGGGGCGTTCAAAATCGGCTTGCAACTTTACACGGCGGCGGGCGCATCTTTTGTGCGTGAAACGACCCGCGCGGGCGCGAAGATTTTTCTCGATTTGAAATTTCACGACATCCCGAACACGGTCGCCAAAGCGTCAATCGAAGCCGCTCGGCTCGGCGTTTGGATGTTCAATATTCACGCGCTCGGCGGCGGGGAAATGATGCGAAAAACCGTCGAAGATGTCCGCGAAACTTGCGACAAAGAAAATTTGACGCAGCCAAAAATTATCGGTGTCACCGTTTTGACCAGCGCAAATCGGGAAACGCTGCAAGAAGTCGGAATCGAATCCGAAACCGGCGGGCAAGTTTTGAAATTAGCGCGGCTTACGGCAAAATGTGGTTTGGACGGCGTGGTTGCCTCGCCGCTGGAAATCGAATTGATTCGGGCGACTGTCGAGAGAGAAGATTTTTTAATCGTCACGCCGGGCATCAGAAGTCCCAAGTCCCAAGTCCCAAGTCCCAAGTCGGAAAGCGACGGGCGAATCGGTGAAACTTCTGACGACCAGAAGCGTGTAATGTCGGCGAAAGAAGCGATTGCGGCGGGCGCGGATTTTCTGGTCATCGGTCGTCCGATTCTGCAAGCCGGGGACCGGGTTTCAGCCGTCAGGAAAATTTTAGAGGAAATTGAAACCGCATAAAAATTTTTAATGAATTTAACGAATCTCCAAAACATCAACCTCAAAAAAGTATCCGCCTTCGCTCATCTTAATCGGCGATTGATTTACAGCTTGATTTTGTTTTCGATTTTGGGAACGAGCTTTTTTTACAACTTTCAAAACGCCTTTGCACAAAATCCGGTAAAGCTGCAAACGCTGCCGCCAACGCCGTTTCGCATCGGCGAGCGATTGACCTACAACGTCTCGTTCGAGAAATTTAACAACGCCGCCTATGCCGAAATCTACGCGGTTTCGCGCGGGAAACTCGGCGAGAAAGACGCGGTTGAACTGCGCTCGAAAATCAAAACCAACGAACTCGCCAGCGCGTTTTACCTGATTGACGAAACGCGCACGACTTACGCGGCGAGCGATTCGGGTCTGCCGCTTTACATCCGCAGAACCTCTAACATTGGCGCGACACCGAAGGAAACCGTCAGCAATTATTTAGTCAACCCGACGGCGTATCACGATTTGCTGACGGTGATTTATCAAGCCAGAAACGCGGGCGGCGCGGGAACTTTTCCTTTTCAGGAAGACGATAAAATTTACAACGCCGTATTTCAAAACGGCGGCAAAGCCGAGCGGCTGAAAACCGACGCGGGCGAATTCGACACGAGCATCTCGACCGTGCAAAGCGAGTATCTGATGGAAAAGGGCATCACGAATTTGCGTATAAATTTCAGCACGGACGCGGCGCGGATTCCGGTTTTGATTCGCTTCAAAACCGCCAAAGGCGATTTTCGCGCCGACCTCGCCAGCGTTCAAACGATTGAGCCGGAAACGACCGCCGAACCCGCGCCAACGCCCGTTCAACCGCCGCGCCCACCGACTGCGCCGCGTCCGATTGCCACGCCGACACCGTATATCGAAAACGAACCGCTCGCCTCGGAATTGCCGTTTAAGTTAGGCGAAACCCTGGAATATCAAATCTCGACGGGCGGGCAAATGGTCGGCTTGGTCACGCTTCAGGCAAAGGAGCGCAAACAATTTGCCGGTCAAGACAGCTTGCTGCTGACCGCGATTGTCACGGGAACCGAGCCGCGCCAGCAAATCTTTAAATTGAACGACCAAATTCGGGCGCAGGTTAATCCGTTGTCGCTCGCGCCGCAGCAAATCGAATTGAAATCGGGCGGCGTGTTGGGGGCGTTTAATCAGCAAATTACGTTCGACCAGCGAACCGGAACGGCGATGGGCAGCCGGGCGAATCGGGTGGAAATTCCCGTCGGCACGCACAGCATTTTGTCGCTCGCCTACGCGATTCGCTCGTTCAATCTGAAGCCGAGCAAGGATTTGACGAATCCGGTCAACGACACGCGCGTCGCCGTTTTTCTCGACGACAAGGCTTACGTTTTAATCCTCCGACCTTCGACTGCCGATTTGATAAACTTGCAGGGCGAAAAGATTTCGGCGCAGCTCATCACGGTGACGACGGGCAATCCGACGATTGACCAATACAATTTGCGTCTGTGGCTCGGCAATGACGATAAGCGGCTGCCGTTGCGTTTGATGTTCGGGAATTATCAAGCCGACTTTGTTTCCGAAAAACAAATTTTACCGAAATAATCCAAGCCTGACGACCGAATAAAAATAATAGCCTGTTAAGGTATTTATCAGACATTATCGGAAATAAAATGTGTAAGAAATTTTGCCCGCAAAAGAGCGCGAAACAGCCCGAAGAATAAAAAACAAAAAATTATTTTTCTCAAGAATTTCTTTTTTTGCGGTTTTTCGCGCTTTTTCGCGGGCAAAATTTCTTATTCACGATAATGTCTATTGAAATTGAAATTTAATTTCAATTCGCCTACAATCGTTTTGTCCGTTCGACGAAATTTAATGTTAATCTCAAATCAAACAGTGAATTTAACCGATCTGCCAATCGGCGAGAACGCCAAAGTAATCGCCGTTCGCGGAGACAATCAAATAACGAAACGCCTGATGGAAATGGGCGTTGTGCCAGGCGCGTCGGTCAGGATGATAAAAAGCGCGCCGTTCGGCGACCCGGTGGAAATTCAGGTGCGCGGTTATCATCTGGCGATGCGGAAAAGCGAAGCCGACCGGATAGAAGTCCAAAGTCCGAAGTCTGAAGTCCCAAGTTCCAAGTCTCAAGTCTCAAGTCCAGGATGAATGCGAAGATAACAAACATTGCGGAGAAGCAGCGGACGGCGGACGATGGAAAATCCCGAATCCCAAATCCCGAATCGCAAATCGTCATCGCGCTAGCCGGAAATCCGAACGCGGGCAAGACGACACTTTTTAACGCCTTGACCGGGCTGCGGCAGAAAGTCGCAAATTATCCGGGCGTGACGGTCGAGCGCAAGGAAGGCGTTTGGCGAACTAACGAAGGCGAACCGGCGCGGCTGATTGATTTGCCCGGTCTTTACAGTCTGGACGCGACTTCGCTCGACGAGCAAATCGCCCGCGATGTTTTGACCGGAAAACTTTCCGGTTTGCCGAAACCGAGCGTCATCGTCGCCGTCGTTGACGCGACCAATCTCGAAAGAAACCTTTATCTCGTCACGCAAATTCTCGAATATAAAATTCCCGTCGTCATCGCTTTGACGATGGTTGACGTTGCCGAAAAAGAAAGTCTCGAAATTGATACGGCAAAACTTTCCGGGCTTTTGCGGCTGCCGGTCGTCGAGGTGCAGGCGGCGCAAAAAAGAGGAATCAGCGAGCTTGCCGAACGGGTTTTTCAAACCGCGGCGGAAAACAAACGGGATTCGGATGACGTTTTGGACGAGTCTTTGATTCATCTGAGCTTGCAGGACGACGGCGAAATCAATCGAAAAATATTTGCGCGATATAATTTTATTTCGGATGTCTATCAGCAGTCGGTCAAAGCGAAACCGACGGACGAAAGAAATCTGTCGGAAAAAATTGACCGCGTTCTGACGCATAAGTTTTTCGGGCTGATTATTTTAATCGCCGTTCTGCTGCTGGTTTTTCAAGCGATTTTTTCGTGGGCGAATCTGCCGATGGATTTGCTCGAATCGGGTTTCGGCGCGTTGGGCGATTTGGCGCGGGCGAGTCTGCCCGAAGGTTTGTTAGCCGATTTAATCGTTGACGGCGTGATTGCCGGAGTCGGCGGCGTGCTAGTTTTTCTGCCGCAGATTTTGCTGCTTTTTCTGTTCATCTCGATTCTCGAAGATACCGGCTATATGTCTCGCGCCGCGTTTCTACTCGACAAGCTGATGAGCAAATTCGGGCTGCACGGCAAAGCGTTTCTGCCGCTGATGTCGAGTTTCGCCTGCGCGATTCCGGGCATTATGGCAACCCGGACGATTGAGAATCCGAAAGACCGTTTGGCGACGATTATGATTGCGCCGTTTATGTCGTGTTCGGCGCGGCTGCCGGTTTATGCTTTGATGATTGCGACGTTTTTCGCCGGGCAGACGGTTTTCGGATTCATCTCGCTCGGTGCGGTTTTGATTTTGGCGATGTATGCGCTGGGCATCGTCACGGCAATCGTCGTCGCGTGGATTTTAAAGCGCACTTTATTGAAATCGCCGCCGCCGCCGTTCGTGATGGAACTGCCGCCGTATCGTTTGCCGAACTGGAGAAATGTCGTGCAGAGTATGCTCAACAACGGCTGGCAATTTCTCAAACGCGCCGGGACGGTGATTTTAGCAATCTCGATTATTCTCTGGGCGTTGACCGCTTTTCCGCGCCCGTCTGACGGCGACACATCGCAGGCGATTAGCCAAAATCAAATCGCGCCGGGCAGTCAAGAGCCGATTGATACCATTGTGACGACTGATGAAAGCTGCGGCTGCTCATTGCCCGACGAAGCGCAAATCGCCGAAGCCGAACGCAAAGCCGCCGAAGAAAAACAAGGCGCGGCACTGCGAAACAGTTATGCCGGACAGCTCGGACGTTTTATCGAGCCGGTGATTGAGCCGCTCGGCTTCGATTGGAAAATCGGCGTGGCGTTGATTGCATCGTTCGCCGCCAGGGAAGTTCTGGTTTCGACCCTCAGCATTATTTACAACACGGGCAAAGATACGACGGAAGAATCCGAAGGCTTGATTCAAGCCGTCCGCGACGCCAAAAAAGACGACGGCAGTCCGGCGTGGACACCTTTAACCGCGATAACTCTGATGGTCTTTTTCGTTCTGGCGATTCAATGTATGTCAACGGTGGCAGTCGTCCGGCGCGAGACGAACTCGTGGGCGTGGACGCTCTTTATGGTGGTTTATATGACCGCGCTGGCTTACGCGGCGGCATTTTTGACGTATCAGGGCGGGCGACTTTTAGGGTTTGGATAAATGAGAAATGAGAATCGTCTATGTATCTCTCACATCTCACATCTCATATCTCACCTATTTTATGGATTTTCAAATTATTATTGTCGGGACAATTATTCTTTTCGCGCTGGTTTATATCGGCTTGAGAGTCGGGCGGAAAATCAAATCCTTTTCCTCAAAATCTGCGTGCGGAATTGATTGCGGTTGCGGAACGCCGATAAAAAAAGAAAAGATAAGTAAAAAAG
>Ga0136640_10000287_pt1 | contig 18867 bp, 19 predicted proteins | sample AntDrymUQ8642106_2_FD_105498 | JGI IMG/M metagenome (GOLD analysis project Ga0136640, IMG submission 105498) | Polar desert sand microbial communities from Dry Valleys, Antarctica - metaG UQ864 (21.06) | ecosystem: Environmental > Terrestrial > Soil > Desert | place: Antarctica: Dry Valley...
CACCAGTCGGGCGGATCGCGCATCGCCTCGAGCTCGACTCCCACGCAGTGACGCCCTTGGTGGAGCGCCTGGAGGTCGCCGGTCTCGTACGCCGTCGCCGCGGCACCGACCGCCGCCAGGTGGTGGTTGCCGCGACCGAGCTTGGCCGTGACCTCGAGGCCGCGGCCGCGGCCGTTCAGGCGGAGGTCGCCTGCGCAACCGGACTCGACCCCCTCGAGCTGGCCGACCTGCGTCGTCGTCTCCGCACCCTTGCCGGCCAGCTAACCCCCAGACCCGATCCTCCCGGTACCTCGCGGGCGGGACGACAACAACCGAAGGAAGCGTGCCATGACACAGATCATCGAACCCGAAGCTGAGGTCGGCGACATCGCAGAGGCGGCCGAGCAAGTCCAAACGGACGCCTCGCTCTACGAACGTCTCGGCGGCGCCTACGCCATCGCCGGTGCGGTCGATGTGCTCGTCGACCGGCTATTCGACAACGCCTTGGTCAACGCCAACACCGGGGTGCACGCGCACCACGGTAACGCCGCCAACGGGCCCGGCTACAAGTTCCTCGTCACCGCCTGGTCCATCGAGGCCGCCGGCGGGCCAAAGTGCTACCTCGGCCGCGACATGGTCGCGGCCCACGACGGCCTGTCTATCGACACGGCCGGCTTCGACGCGGTGGCGATGGAGATCGCGGCCACACTGATGTTCCTGGGCGTACCCGAACGTGAGCGCACCGAGTTCAACGACATCATTGAGAGTTACCGCCCCCAGGTGATCCAGACCGCCACGGCGTAGGCCTGCCCGGGACCCTCACCGAAGCAGCGCTCGTTCGTCCCGGTCAGCGCGTTAACGACGGCACCGGCGCCGGCGGCACTCGCCTGCACGGCGACTGCGGCGTGGGCGCCGCTGGTGATAGCCCGACGTCACTGGTGTGCGCAGGGGGATGCTCGTCATCGCCGTACCGGTGTTTCCGGCCGTTTTCATTAGTGGGCGCCGCGGATCGCGGCGTTGGCACTGTCTGCTCGATGAGCACAGCACACGAGGACGCAGCCGCCGACGGCTCCACCGTCATGCCGCGAGGACCTGAACGCCTACAGTTCCCCGAGGTTAAGTCTCCAGGCTTCTTCTGCGGCCCTCTCGGATGCCCGGGCTCTCGTGCAGCGCACGAGCATGTCGGTGCGAGTCCAGCCCGCCATGGCCATCAGCCCGGACTCGGAGCCGCCCTTGGCGAGCCAGCGATGGGCGGCCGTGTGGCGAAGCTTGATGGGGGTGGAATCCCTGGATGCCGGCTCGTTGGGCGCGCCTGCGGGGGCGCGACTCAACCCGTCATAGCCGAACCGCTTGCCTCGATCACCCAGCCAGAGGTCTGAGGTTCCCCCCGGACCGTGGAGGCATCAGCTATAAGGATCGTCACCGCGACCTTCCGTCAATCCCTTGCCCTGCACGGGATCCCAGCCTCCACCCTGACCGACAACGGCATGGTCTACACCGTCCGCCTCGCCGGCGGCCGCGGCGGACGCAACACCTTCGAGAACTAACTCAGGCGGCTGCACGTGGTCCAGAAGAACTCCCGCCCCGGGCATCCCACCACCTGCGGCAAGACCGAGCGGTTCCAGCAGACGATGAAGAGCTGGCTGCGCGCCCAACCGGTCCAGCCGCGCACCATCGCCGAACTCCAAGCCCTCCTGGCAGCGTTCGTCGAAAAGTACAACCACCATCGACCGCACCGCTCACTGCCGCACCGAGCAACCCCGGCCGCTCGCTACGACACGATGCCGAAAGCCCGGACCGGCGACTCCCGAGACCCCGACACCCACGACCGCATCCGCCACGACCGAGTCGACAAGGCCGGCTCGGTCACCATCCGTCATAACGGCCGGCTGCACCACATCGGCATTGGCCGAACCTACGAGGGAACCTGCGTGATCCTGCTCGTTCAGGACCTCAACATTCGCATCATCAACACCATCGCCGGAGAACTACTCCGTCTTGGACCCACACATCGACTACCAGCCGACCGGAGCCCCCAAAGGACCCACCCGAAAGCCCCAGAAATGACCACTGCCGGACCTGCAGTTGCAGGTCCGGCAGTCTCCGATGTCTTGAGACATCACATGGTAGCGGGGGCAGGATTTGAACCTGCGACCTCTGGGTTATGAGCCCAGCGAGCTACCGAACTGCTCCACCCCGCGGCGCGACCGCCACTGTAGACGGTCGGGGTAAGCCATCCAAATCCGGCAGGCTCACCCGTCGGACGCCGACTGGTTCGTCGACCCCTCCAGCAGCCGGGCCGCCCGTGCCACCAGCGCTTCGAACTTCTCGATGCCGTCCTGATAGCCGGTCAGGTCGCTGTCGCGCAGGGCTGCTTGAGCGTCGGCATAGACCCGGTCGGCCCGCACAAGCAGGTTCAGCGCCCGCTCGGTGTCGGAGCCGCCGCCGCCACTGCCGCCGTTGCCATTCCCGCCGCCTCCCCCACCGGGTTCGGGCTCCGGCTTCGGGTCACCGCCGCCGATCGGCTTGCCCAGCGCGTCCTCCAGCGCCTCTTCGAGGTTGCGGCCGATTCCGACCTCCTCGCCGAAGCTCGCCACCACGTACTGCAACTGGGGGAAGCTGCCGTCGACGCTGGAGCGCTGGGTATAGATCGGCTGCACATACAGCAACCCGTTGCCAGCCGGCAGTGTGAGCAGGTTGCCGTACTGCAGCGACACGTCGTCCTGGTTGCGGAAGCTCAGCAGCTTGGTCGCGACCGCGTCGTCGTTCTGGATGTTGTTGGCGATCTGGCTAGGCCCGTCGATGCGGTCCGACGGAGTACGCAAGATCTCGAACCTGCCGTATTCCGGGTCGGTGGCCACCGAGTTCACCGCGACGAACGCGGCCAGGTTCTCCCGCTCGTTCGGGGTATAGACGCTGGTCAGCGAGAACGCCGGCGTCTCCTCGTCCGGCATCTGCACCGACAAATAGTAGGGCGGCTGCAGCGTCCCGCTGGCCGTCTCCGACGGGTCCTGCGGCACGACCCACTTGTCAGTGCCCTGGAAGAACGTCAGCGGGTCGGTGACGTGATAGGCGCTCAGCACTTCGCGCTGCACCTTGAAGATGTCCTCGGGGTAGCGCAGGTGGTCCATCAGCTCGGCCGGGATGGCCTCCTTGTCCTGCACGGTGCCGGGGAAGGCGCCCTTCCATGCCTGCAGCAGCGGGTCGGAGCCGTCCCACTCGTAGAGCATGACCTCGCCGGTGTAGGCGTCGACGGTGGCCTTGACGGAGTTGCGGACGTAGCTGACTTGGTCGCTGGGCAGCACCGCGGTGCCGCCGGTCGCGGTCAGCGTGTCGGTCGTCGTCTCCTGCAGGCTGAGCTGCTCGGCGTTCGGGAAGTTGTTGCTCGTGGTGTAGCCGTCAACGATCCAGACGATCTTTTCGTCAACCACCGCGGGATAGGCGTTGCCGTCGACAGTGAGCCACGGGGCGACGTTCTCGACGCGCTGCCGCGGGTTGCGGTTGTAGAGGATCTTGGACGCGTCGTTGACCCGGCCGGACAAGACGATGTTGGGCTCACCGAACTTCAGCGCGTACAACGCCTGATTGAACAGGTTGCCGATGCCGACGCCACCGCCCCCCTCGTAGGTGTTCTGGGTCGGCTCCGCACTGTCACCCTCCGACGTCGGGAAGTCCACCTCGACGTCGACGCCGCTGTTGTTGCCGACGATGGAATACTCTGGGCTGTTTTCGCCGAAGTAGATCCGCGACTCGTACGGGCCGCCGGTTCCGTTGGTCAGCTCACCCCGCGGCGGGATGGCGCTCTCGGCCCAGGCCGGGTTGCCCTCACTGCCGCGACGGTCGCCGTAGGCGGCGATCATGCCGAAGCCGTGGGTATAGACGGTGTGGTCGTTGGTCCAGTTGCGCTGCGACGGGCTAAGACCGGTGAGGTCAATCTCGCGGGCAGCAACCACCACATCTTGCGGGAATTCCGAGTCGTCGAAGGTGTAGCGGTCGACGTCTAGCGAGGGCGGCACGCTGTAGAACCCACGCACCTGCTGCAGCTGTTCGAACGCAGGCGACACCAGCGTTGGGTCCAGTAGCCGAGTGTTGGGCAACGCCTCTGCCCCACCGAGCTCCTTGGCCTCTACCGACGTCGTTGCGTCAAAGCTGGTCGGCTCAACGTCGGCGATGTCGTAGGCACTGCGGGTCGAGTCGATGTTGTTGGAGATGAACGCGCTCTCCTTGTCGGCCTCCGACGGCCCAACCTCGAAGGTCTGCATGATCGCCGGCCACACCCCCGACAGCAGCACCGACGACAGCACCAACAGACCCAGGCCGATGCCCGGCAGCAGCCAGGAGCGGCGCCACGCGTTGACGAACAACAGCACTGCGCAGATCACCGCGATGACGATCAGGATGTTTTTCGCCGGGATCCGCGCGTTCGCGTCGGTGAAGTGCACCCCGTCGAACAGGTTGCCGCTGGCGAAGGCGAAGCTGAAACGGTCGAGGTAGTAGGCCCACGCCTTCAGCAGCACGAACAGCCCCACCAAGATCGACAGATGCGTCTGCGCCTGCCCGGTGAGGCGGTCCCGGCGGGCTTGCAGGTCGATCGCCCCGTAGAGGTAGTGCGTGACAGCCGCAGCGATGATGCTAACCGTGAGCAGCGCGAAGCCGAACGAGGTGACGAACCGCAGCCACGGGTAGTCGAAGATGAAGAAGCCCACGTCGGTGTTCGAAAAATACGTGTCTTCGGCGTTGAAGTCGCCGCCGTTGCGCCACAGTAGGAACGTCTGCCACTGTCCGGCGGTCGCACTGCCCGCCACCACGCCCAGCAACAGGCCGACCGCAAGCAGGCTGCGCCCAAGCACCGGCTCGAGCGCCGTTCGATAACGCTCCAGCGAGTCGTTGCGCCGAGCAGCAACCCGCACCAGCGGCCGCTGCCGGTACGCGAGCGCGATGTTGAGCATGGCGGCGCCGGCCAGCAACACCGCCCCTGCGGCGAACAGGCCGACCCGGGTCAACACCATCGTGTTGAACACCGACGTGTAGTCGACCGAGGAGAACCAGAGCCGGTCGCTCCACAGCCCGGTGAACACCGCAAGGGCCAACAGCAGCCCCCCCAGCGTCACCAGCGTCGGCAGCAACGCAGACGGCTTCGGGGCCGGCGCCCCTGTCGCGGCGGTCGATCCGGGCCCGGGCCCGGCGCCTTCTTGCTCGCTCACGTCTCTCCAGTCACGGTTGAACTCAACTGCTGGTCAGGGTTTCGGTGATCATCGCCACCAACCCCGGCACGAGGTCGACGCCCTCAAGCAGGTCGCCATCCTCGTGCCCACGGATGCGCAGCGTGCAGTGTGCCTGACCGCCGCGCACTGCGGCTGCCACGATCCGCACCTCGTTGCGGTCCGGATGCTCAGAAGCGTACGTGCGCATCTCGGCGGGGTCGGTGGGCATGTCGGTCTCGGCCGACGGCGGCAGCACCACCCGCTCGATCGCCGCCGCACAGCCGTCCACCTCTGCCGGCCACTCGATGCCCGACAGCAGGTCTTCCAGGCTCCGGTCCGGAGGCAGTGGGTCCTGCTCGACCGCGGTCAGCGCATCGGGTGGCTGACCGTCGGCGCCGTCTGCAGGTCCCAGGCTGCCGGCCAGCGATGGTTGCTGCTCGAGCAGGCTGCGCGTCTCCACCAGCGCGTACAGCCGAGCCGGCTGGTCCCACCCGTCCGCCGCGAGCGCGGCGTCGATCTCAAGCACGGCCCGCCGCAGCCCAGACTCGCTCACCCGCATGTCGGCACCTCCGCCGCCGAGTCGTCGGCAAGCGCCTCCAGCGACTTCACCGCACTGCCTAGATCCTCGACCCGGACAAGGGTGATGTCCCCGGGCGAGACGTCAGCACCCAGCGCCTCGGTGCAGTTCGCCGCAGGCACCAAGAAGATGCTTGCTCCTGCTTCGGCGGCGCCGACCACCTTCTGCTGGACGCCGCCGATCGGCCCGACCACACCGTCCGCCGACACCTCACCGGTGCCCGCCACCGAGATGCCTCCGGTGAGCGCTCCCGGAGTCAACTCGTCATAGATCGCCAACGCAAAGATGGTGCCCGCACTCGGTCCGCCGATGCCACCCGACAAGGTGATCTGCACGTCGATGGGGAGGTCATAAGCCACCCCGGGGCTGATGCCTACCGCAGGGAACCGCTTGCCGGTCTCAGGGTTCTCCAGCCCCGTCGTCGCCAGCCGTACCCGCTGCTGTTGGTCACCGCGCTTGATCGTCAACTGCACCGTGTCCCCGATGGATCGGTCCCGGATCGCCGCGACTGTGTCCGCCGCCGTCGCCGTACGGGTGCCGTCCACGCCCACGATGACGTCGTCCACCTTCAGCACCCCGTCGGCGGGCGCGCCGTCGCTGACTGCCGCCACCACGGCATGCTCGGTGACGTCCTCGCCCAGCAACCGCAGCGCAGCCGCCGCGGCGACGTCTTGGGAGTCGGCCATCTGGGTGGCCGACTCCTGCTCGGACTCCTCTGCGCTTTTGCTCGGCGGATAGATGGCGTCGCGCGGGATGACCGCCTCGTCGTTGGCGATCCAGGCGCGAACCACCTCGGCGATCCCCACCGAGTCGCCGGGCGACGTCACCGACACTGTGGTGAGCCGCAGCGAACCTTCGGTGGGATAGGTCTTGCGCCCGTCGATCGAGATAACCTGCTTGCCCGCACCCATCGCCAGCACGTCCCGGGTGGGACCCGGCCGCATCGTCACGTACGGCACGGGCAGCAGCACGGCGACGGCAACCACCGCGATCAACAGGACAGAGGCGACCGCTACGACGGCGTTGCGCTTGCTCACCGGGCTCGCCCTCACCGGGGCGGGGCGTCGACCGGCTTCGTCCGCGCGGTCTTGCGAACAACCACCCCCGTGCCCAGTTCCACCGGCTGCCGCGACACGTACCGCGCCCGGGTCGAGACCGGTTTGGCCAAAGCGGCGCCGATGCGGGCCCGTGCGGTGGCATCGTCTCGCGGTGAGGTGCGCTGCTCGTGCTCACCGTCGAGCCGGGCCTTGCGGCCCGTCCACGTCGCGTATGCCATCGCCAGCACGGTCGCCACACCCGCCGGGACCAGCCAGAACAGCACCTCCATGCCCTCCAGCGTAGGTGGCGGGCGCAACAACGCGGCTCGCGACACGTGCCGGCCAGCCTCAGGGTGTGCCGACCCACTCGTCGTCGCCGTCACGGAACGTCTGATGTTTCCAGATCGGCACGGTCGCCTTGAGCTCGTCGATCAGGGCGCGGCACGCGGTGAACGCACCGTCTCGGTGCGCTGTCGCCACAGCGACCACCACCGCCAGATCACCCACCGACAGCTCGCCGACGCGGTGCACCGCCGCCACAGCAGATGCGTCGAACCGCTCCGCCACGCCCGTCGCCACCTCCCGCAGCCGAGCAAGCGCCGTCGGGTGCGCCGAGTAGCCCAGCGCCGCGACGTCCCTGCCGTGGTCGTGATCGCGGACAGTGCCCACAAACAAGCAGATGCCACCGGTCGCCGCGCCGACCACCGATGCCTGTACCGCCGCGACGTCCAGCGGCTCCGCGGTGATCTCCAGCAGTCGCACTGGGTCGGCCGGTGCGGCCGCGGCCGCCGGGGGGTCGACAGGCACGCTCATGAGGCGCAGCCTACGAGTACGTTGGGGGCATGGCGACCGATCCCCCACCCAACGACGGCGAGGACGAAACCCCCGACCCGTCTGGCCCGGTCAACCCCCTAGAGCACCTGATGGGCGCCCTGGGCGGTGGCGCGCCCGGCGCTGGCCCGTTCGGTTCCGGTGGTGCCGGCGGACTCGATCTGGCCGCCCTGTTCGGTCAGATGCAGCAATGGCTCTCCCCGCACGACGGCCCCGTCAACTGGAACCTCGCCGGCCAGACCGCGCGGCAGGTCGTGGCCCAGCACTCCGACCCCTCACCGGGAGCCAATCAGACCTCGGCGGTGCGCGACGCCGTCCGGCTGGCAGACCTGTGGCTCGACGGTGCCACGGACATGCCGAGCGGGGTCGCGGTGTCCGTGGCCTGGAGTCGCGCGGAGTGGGTGGAGCAGACCCGCCCGGTCTGGGCGACGGTGGTGGAGCCGGTCGCCGAGCACGTCGTTGCGGCGATGGGCCAGGCGATGCCGGCAGAGGTCAAGCAGATGGCCGGGCCGTTGGCCGGGCTGCTCGGCCAGGCCGGTGGCGCCATGTTCGGCCATCAGCTGGGTCAGGCCCTGGGCGCGCTGGCCGGCGAGGTGCTCTCCGGATCGGACGTGGGTCTGCCGCTGGCCCCGGCCGGCACCGCGGCCATCCTGCCGGCCAACGTCGCCGCTTTCGGCGACGGGCTCGGCCAGGAGCCCCGCGATGTCCTGCTGTATGTCGCGCTGCGCGAGTGTGCGCACCAACGACTGTTCGTGCACGTGCCCTGGTTGCGCAGTCATCTGCTCGGAGCCGTCGAAGCGTACGCCCGCGGCACCCGGCTGGACCTGTCCGCGATCGAGGAAACCGTCCGCGGCATCGACCCCACCGACCCCGCAGCGCTGCAGGCGGCGTTGTCGGACGGCATGTTCGAGCCGACCAAGACGCCCGAGCAAGTGGCGGCGCTGACTCGCCTGGAAACGTTGCTTGCGCTGGTCGAGGGTTGGGTGGACGAGGTTGTGGCCCAAGCCACCAACGACCGGATGCCCAGCGCGGCGGCTCTGCGTGAAGCGGTGCGCCGTCGCCGGGCGAGCGGCGGACCCGCGGAGCAAACGTTCGCCTCGCTGGTCGGTCTCGAGCTACGGCCACGTCGGCTGCGGGACGCTGCCACGCTGTGGAGCGCCCTGCGTGACCGCGAGGGCGCCACGGCACGAGACCAGGTGTGGAGCCACCCCGACCTGCTGCCGTCAGCTGCCGATCTCGACGACCCGTTGGGATTCGCCCAGGGTGAGCGGGCCGAGGCCACCACGGGCGGCGGCGCTGTGTCACCCACGTCTGATGCGGACTTCGACGCGGCTCTAAGGGATCTGCTGGACGACCCGGACAACGGACCCGAGGGGCCGTCGCAGAACACCTCAGGCTGACGCAAGGCCGCGGCGGCACACCTCAGCTACCGTCGTCGTCGTTCCAGTGCAGTCCCTTGACATCGGAGACGCCGGCCAGATATCCACGAGCCCGCTCGCAGCGCGGGAAGCGGCTCACCAACTGCCAAAAGTCGCTTCCGTGTCCGGGCACGAGGAGATGCGCGAGCTCGTGCAACAACACGTAGTCGAGCACCCACGGCGGCATCCCCTGTAGCCGCCGCGACAGCCGGATCGCGCTGTCATCGACACTGCACGACCCCCACCGCGCATGCTGGTTGTCCACCCATCGCACCGACGCAGGCACCGCGCGACCGTCGAGATAGCGACGGCTCAACTCGGCTGCCCGGTGTTCGAGTCCTGCATCGGACGGTCTGCGGCGCACATCCCGCCGCTCGAGGCGCGTCACCATCCGCCTCACCCACTCCCGTTCCTCGGCCACGCTGAAGCGTGCCGGCATCAACACCACGACTGCATCGCCGTCCCGATAAGCAGACACGGTGCGCCGCCGGCGACGGCTGCGACGTACCTCGACTCGCGGCGAGGCAGGCAACCCTGGGGCGGGCTGCCGAGACGACTGCCCGTGGTCCGGCATGTGGCCAACGTATCGGTCCACATCCTATCCACAGGGTTATCCACAGGGGTGGACATCTGTGCTGCCCGTGGGTGTGTGCGTAGAGTGCAGACACCTGCGCAATCCACCTCGCCGGGGGACGGCGACGACGAAGGGGAAGCCGTCATGTCGGAAACCTGGAGCGGTGAGTTTTACTGCGTCAAGTGCAAAGCCAAGCGGGAAGCCAGCGGCGAGGTCAAGGTCAGCGACAAGGGAACAAAGATGGCCAAGGCCACCTGCCCGGTCTGCAGCACCAACCTCAACCGGATTCTCGGGAGGGCTTGACCGCTCTCTAGGCAGCCCGTCACACCCCCGGCAGAATGGGGCGCTTGGCGCACTTTGTGCTGTGGATGACGGCACCAGATGCTCGCCCTCGGTGCACTCTTTGGGCATGCGACCTGTCGTACGTCCCGGCGCCGCAGTGCTTCGCCGCGATCGGACCAGCCTCCAGATCGGCGTCGAGCCTGGCCGCGCAGTCGTCCTTGCCGACTCCGCTGGCCTCCGCGAGCTGCTTGGCCGCCTGGACGGGTTGCACACCCGTGACACCGTGCTCAAGGCCTGCGCTGATCGCAAGCTCGCGGCGGACACGCTCGAGCGGCTGGTGTCTGCCGGGGTGGTGGTGGATGCCGACCTGATTCGTTGCGCCCCGGCGCCCAGCGAGTTGGCGCACCTGCTGGGTCACCACAGCGGTCAACGCGCCGACCGGGAGGTACGTGCACGCGCCGCCGCCACGGTCGGCCTGGTCGCAGCCGACGGTGACGGCTGCGAACTGCTGGTCATCATCGGCGAGCTTCTCGTCGGCTCGGGGGTGGGTCGCCTGATGGCCAGCGACGAGGTGGCGGGGCGGGTGCGACGTCGAGATGCCTCTGCCTGGCGGCACACGCTGCCAGCACAGAACCCACCACCGGAGGTGGCGGTCCTAGTCGGGTCACCGGTGACCGGCCCGGACACCGAGGCCCTGGTCGCGGCGGGGATCCCCCATCTAGCCCTGTCCCTGGTCGATGGGATTGCGGCAGTCGGCCCGTTCGTGCAGCCCGGCGCCACAGCGTGCGTCGCCTGTGTGGACGAGACGCTGGCCCGCCGTGATCCCGCCTGGCCGGTGTTGGTGGATCAGCTGCGCCCCGCGAACCGACAACCTGCCGTCTCCACCGACGTGTCTCAACCGCGCAATCGGGTGCTTGAGGCTGCCGTGTCCGCCCTGGCTGTTCGCGAGCTGTTGGCACACCTGGCTGGCTCGACCGTGCTCACCCTCGGGGCGAGTCTGCGTCTCGACGCCAGCCTGGTGCAACAGGTCGTCCACCGATGGACACTGCACCCGGCGTGCGGGTGCAGCCTGCTTGCGTGACTGTCTCGGGGGACAATGACCGTATGACCCCGCCGACGGATGCCGCCGACACCCACGACGACACCCACGACGACACCCGGGCCAGCCGCTCCGACAGCGCACGAAGCGAGGCCACGGCCAGGTCCCGACCGCTACCCAGCAGAGCTGCGGCACGCACCGTGCGGTTGGCGAGCCTGCCGCTGGGTTATGCCGGCCGGGCCACCCTCGGGCTCGGCAAGCGGCTAGCGGGCCGGCCGGCCGAGGCGGTGCTCAGCGAGGTGCAGGTGCGCACCGCCGAGCAGTTGTTCGCCGTCCTCGGCGAGCTCAAGGGTGGTGCCATGAAGTTCGGCCAGGCATTGTCGGTATTTGAGGCGGCCCTACCCGACGAGCTGGCCGGGCCGTACCGAGAGACGTTGACCAAACTGCAGGATGCGGCACCGCCGATGGACGCCGCGCAGGTCAATCAGATGCTCGCCGCCGAGCTTGGCCCCGGCTGGCGGGACAACTTCCGCCAGTTCGACGCCGACCCGACCGCCGCGGCGTCGATCGGGCAGGTGCACCGCGGGGTTTGGTCCGACGGGCGGGAGGTTGCGGTCAAGGTGCAGTATCCCGGCGCTGGCCAGGCGCTTCGCGCCGACCTCCGTCAGATCGAGCGCGCCGCCCGGCTGTTCTCCGGCTTGTTTCCCAACATCGACGTCAAAGGACTGGTCAACGAACTGCAGGAGCGGGTGTCCGAAGAGCTCGACTATCGCCTGGAGGCCGAGGCACAAACGGCTTTTCACGAGGCCTTCATCGACGACCCGGACGTCACGGTGCCGGCGGTGGTGCACTTTTCTGAGCGGGTGCTGGTGAGCACCTGGCTCGACAGCACGGGGTCGCTCGCCCGGCTGATGGCCGAGGGTGACCAAAGCCAACGCGACCAGTTCGGCACGGCCTACGTTCGCTTCCTCTTCTCCGGTCCGCGGCGCACCGGCATGCTGCACGCCGACCCCCACCCGGGCAACTTTCGGATCATGCCTGACGGGCGACTTGGTGTTGTCGACTTCGGCGCGGTCGCGCGGCTCGGCCCCGAGGGCCTCCCCCGCGACGTCGGCCGGTTGGTGCGGCGCGCCACCGACGGCGACTGGGACGCGGTGTTGGAGGGTCTGCGGACCGAGGGCTTCGTCAAGCCAGGTGTGGACATCGACCTGCAGGTGCTTCGCGACTACCTACAACCGTTCGTGGAGCCCGCCGCCGTCGAGACGTTCAAGTTCTCCCGTGAATGGCTGCGCGCTCAGGCCTCTCGTTTCGACTCCCCTCGCAAGGAGGCTTTCGTGACAGCCACCCGGCTCAACCTGCCACCGCACTACCTGTTGCTGCATCGCGTCTGGAGCGGCGGGGTGGGAGTGCTGTGCCAGCTTGGGGCCGAGGCAAACTTCAGGTCGATCCTCGATGAGGCGCTGCCTGGCTTCGGCGACTGACCGAGACCCCCAGACGACCATGTGATCGGGACCCCGGCGCGGGTCCCGATCACATGACTGGCTACCGGACTGGCTACCGGGCTGGTCACAGCATGCGTGCCAGATGCAGCCGTGCCCGCATGGCGTTGCGCTCCGCCCTGCGGGCCAGCCGCTGAGCAAGCGCCAACTCGTTTCCGCGCCGCCGCTCGGCGGCCGTTGCCAGCAGTTGACGCTGATGGGCTCGCGCCAGCTCCTCGTTCAACAGGTACATGATGCACTTCCTTCGATATCGGTCGGTGTTCACGCCGCGGTCCGGTCGAGCCGGTCCGCCTTGCGCGGGCGGCCCCGGGGCCGCTTGCGTGGGATGACTGCCCCCTGCTCGAACAGCTCGCCACCCCACACACCCCAGGGCTCGCGCCGCTGCAACGCTCCCTGCAGGCAGGCCTGACGGGCGGGGCATCCCCGACAGAGCGACTTGGCGCTTTCGACGTCGGTCGGGGTCTCGGCGAAGAACAGCTCGGGATCGTTGACCCGGCAGGGCAAGGCACGCTCGTCGACGTCCTCGCCCGTGCCGACCACGAGCGGCTCGAGGACGTTGGTGCTCATCGGGTCACCTCCATGTGACGGGTCATCTCGGCGGGGTGGTCACCCCGGGTGCGGCGGTAGGCAAACAAAAAGGCCGCGGAATCCGATTTTCGGATTCCGCGGCCTGGAGAGCGCCGTCCTGGTGACGTCAGAACGGTGGACTCCAGGCATCGGGATCCCAGAAGTTGTCATCGGTGGCGCGGGTCATCAGCGGCCTGCGGGCAAAGTCGGCGCAGGTGCCAGCGACTGTGTGCATAGCGATCCCCTGGTCGGTGCCCCGGATGGGCGCGATCGGGTGCCGCCGGACCCTCGACACGAGCTCAGCGCTCTCGGCGATGCCGGAGGCATCCGGCAGCATCCAGGGGCGCAGGCTCGAGACCGAGGTCGTGGCATACGTGGTGGAGAACATCGCGGGCACCTCCTCACCTGTGGGTGGGCTCATCTGCATGGCTCGGCTGTCTGCGGCGCAGTCAGCGGTCATGAGAGTACGCCGGTGCCGAGCGCGGGCGCAACGCATTAAAAAGGACGCCATCTCGAGGCACCTCAGTGCGGTGCCGCACTGTCTGCGCGGTCGCCGAGCAGGTCCAGCAGCTCGCCGCCGTAGCGGGCCAGTTTGACCGACCCGACGCCGGGAATCCGTGCCAGCCCAGCGGTGTCACTCGGCAGCTCCTCGGCAAGGGCAACCAGGGTCGCATCGGTGAGGACGCAGTACGCCGGGACCTTCTGCTCGGCCGCCTGGTCGCGACGCCACGCACGCAGCCGTTCGAACAACGACTCGTCGTAGGTCGGCGGGCAGCTGTCGCAGCGCCCGATGCTGGCCCGGGCCGAGGTGAGCGGTTGATCGCATACCCGGCAGCGTCGCACCGAGGCGGTACGACTGCGCCCGCCGGAGCGGGCTCTGCGACCGGCACCGGAGACTGCCCGACCCGGGGGGTCGATGACACCGTCCAGAAAACGGGTCGGCCCACGGCTGCCCCTCCCCCCGGGGGTCCGGCTCGCGGCCCAGGTGACGAGCAGGTCGCGCCTGGCCCTGGTCACGCCGACGTAGAAGAGCCTGCGCTCCTCTTCGACCGCGGCCGGTGTGTCCGCGTGCACGATCGGCATCGCCCCCTCGTGCATGCCGGCCAGCGCGACCACGGTCCACTCCAGCCCCTTGGCGGAGTGCAGGGTGGAGATCGTGACACCTCCAGCGACCGGCGCATCCTGGACATGGGCGCGCCGGTCGAGCTCGGCCACCAGCTGCGCCAGATCGGGCGCGCCGGTTGTGGCCATCTCCTCGGCCACGGTCACCAGCGCATGCAGGGACTCCCAGCGGTCGCGCTGAGACCCAGCCCCGGCAGGAGGCTCGCGGGTGTGGTTCATCGACCCGAGCACCGCCAGCGTCTGGTCCACCAATCCCTGCTCGGCTGGCTCGTCGGCGCCCGCCCGGGCCTGTCCCCGCAGCAGGGTGATGGCCTGGCGAACCTCGGGTCGCTCAAAGAAGCGGTCGGCTCCGCGCATCGTGTAGGCCAATCCCGCTGACGAGAAGGCATCCTCGTACGCCCGCGTCTGCGCGTTGATGCGCACCAGCACCGCCATCTCGGACAGCGGCACGCCGGCCCGGTGCCGGCGCTGCAGCTCGGCTGCCACCCAATCCGCCTCGGCGACCTCGTCGTCGTGCCCCCGCAGCAGCACCTCCGGTCCGGGTGGTTGCTCCGCTCGCAGCACAACGCCCTGGCTGGCCGCGCCCGTTGCACCCGAGATCGTGTTGGCCAGGGTCACCACCTGTGGGGTAGAGCGGTAGTTGCGCACCAGCTCGAGGCGCCGGGCGCCGACGAACCGTTTCCCGAAGCCGGCGAGGTGGGCGGTGGAGGCGCCGGCGAACGTGTAGATGGTCTGCCAGGGGTCGCCAACCACGCAGATGTCGTCGCGATTGCCGAGCCAGCGCTGCAGCAACGCCACCTGGACGGGACTGACATCTTGGTACTCGTCCACCACGAACCAGCGGTACTGCTTGCGCACCAGTTCAGCCACCCGGTCGTCCTCGTCCAGCAGCGCCACTGCGACCAGCAGCAGGTCCTCCATATCGAGGCGGCCACGGTCCCGCTTGACCTGCTCGTAGGCAGCGAAGACCTGGGCCAGTGTTGCGGGATCGGTGCCGGCGACCACCCGACCGGCAGCCCCCGCCAACCGGACATAGTCGTCGGGGCGAACGTTGCTGACCTTCGCCCACTCAATCTCACCTGCCACGTCCCGCAACAGCCCTTGACTTGTGGGCAGCCCGCAGCTGCGGGCCGCCTCGCCGAGGAACGGCAGCTTGGACACGGCCAGCTCGGGCAGCTCTCCGCCGTACACCTTCGGCCAGAAGTATCGGGCCTGGCGCAGCGCGGCCGAGTGAAAGGTGCGCGCCTGCGCACCATCGGCGCCAAGCGCTGCCAACCGGGAGCGCATCTCACCGGCCGCCCGAGCGGTGAAGGTGACGGCCAACACCTGGTGCGGGACGTACGTCTGGGTCGCCACCCCGTAGGCGATCCGGTGCGTTATCGCCCGGGTCTTGCCCGTACCGGCACCAGCCACCACGCACAACGGACCAGTGAGGCTGGTGGCCACCTCGCGCTGCTCGGGATCGAGGGCGTCGAGCAGGCGGTCAGCGGCACTCACGCGAACAGCCTCCGGGCTCTGGGCGTTGGTCGGCGGATGGGTTCGCTCGTCGCCCCGGCTGGAATACCGCCGGTACGGGTCGAGTTCTGAGTCAGGGTCACTGTAGGACCCGCTGTGGACACACCGAAGGGACAGCCGATGACGGCCCAGTTCACGATGTACTCGACGCCGTGGTGTGGCTATTGCCACCGGCTCAAGAGCCAGCTCGGGCGTGCAGGCATTGTGTTCGACATGGTCGACATTGAGCAGGACCCGGCTGCCGTCACGATTGTCGAGCGGGCCAACAACGGCAGCCAAACCGTCCCCACCTTGGTGTTCTCCGATGGCACCGCGCTGACCAATCCGTCGGTCGCCGAGGTCAAGGCGCAACTGGCAGCGCAGACAGGCTGAACCAGCAGTCACCACTCGCCGGCGAGTGATCCGCCGTGCCACCGATCGATCAGCCAGCGTGAGATCGAGAACCGTCCAGGCAGTCGGACGCTGTCGCCGGCGGTCGCCTCGCTGAGCGACTCGCGGGTAAACCAGCGGGCGTCGCTCACCTCGTCCCCATCCACGTGGATCGCGGTGGTTTCCGCCACACCAGAGAATCCGAGCATCAGGCTGGACGGGAACGGCCAGGGTTGGCTTCCTGCATAGGTGGTGGGGCCGACGCGCACGCCGGTCTCCTCAGCGACCTCGCGGCGCACGGCGTCCTCCAACGACTCACCCGGCTCGACGAAACCCGCCAGGGTGGAGAAGCGCCCCGGCGCCCACTGCGGTGAGTGGCCGAGCAAGGCGCGGTCGTCGCCGTCGGTGATCAGCATGATCACCGCGGGGTCGGTGCGGGGGAAATGCTGAGCTCCACAGGCCGGACAACGCCGACGATGCCCCGCCTCCTCGGCTTGGCTGGCCCGCCCGCAGCGTGCGCAGAACTGGTGGGTTCGATGCCAGTTGGCGAGCCCCAACGCGTGCACCAGCAGACTCCCGTGCAGCGCATCGAGCCCGGTCACGACGCTGCGGACGGGTCGCGGGTTCAGGTCGGCGGGCACCTTTGGCACCGACAGCGCCGCGACCGGGCCAGCGTCGTCTGCCCCGAGCAAGAGCCGCTCCGCCGTCACACCCAGCAGTTCAACGGCCTGATCTGGCGCCAGGACACGCAACCGGCCACCGTCGGTGGCGACCACGTCGTCGCCGACCACAAGCACCCGGGCCTGCGGGTCGCGCGCCAGGTGCTCATACCAGTCGGGATCCGCGCGACGCTCCGCATGCCGGTCGTACGGTGCCTGACCAAAGGGCAGCGGCCGGTCGCGATCCTCGGGTCGGGGCACGCGGTGACCCTACGTCGGTCGACGGCACAGAAGGGCGGATAGCCTCGCGGCATGAGCATCCATATCGCCGCCCAGGCAGACCAGGTTGCCCCGCGAGTCCTCTTCCCCGGTGACCCGTTGCGGGCGCAGTGGATCGCCGACAACTACCTCGAGGGCGCCGAGTGCTACTCACAGGTGCGCAACATGCTGGGGTTCACCGGGACGTACCAGGGCGAGCGCATCAGTGTGCAGGGCTCGGGCATGGGCCAGCCCTCGATGGCCATCTACGCCAACGAGCTATTCCGTGACTACGGCGTCCAGCAACTGATCCGTGTCGGCTCGTGCGGCGCGCTGACCGAGACGCTGAAGGTGCGCGACGTGGTGCTCGCTATCAGCGCAGCCACCGACTCGTCGATGAACCGGCACCGCTTCCACGGTTTCGACTACTCCGCAACGGCCGACTTCGACCTGCTGCGCACCGCCTACGACGCGGTCGTTGCGCGTGGGGGCGCGCCGGTGGTCGGTCAAGTCTTTACCTCGGACTCCTTCTATCACCCCCGCGCCGAGCTGACCGCTCACCTGGTGGAGCACGGTGTGGTCGCGGTGGAGATGGAGGCCAGCGCGCTGTACACCCTGGCGGCAGGGTACGGCCGGCGGGCGCTTGCGTTGTGCACCGTGTCGGACCACGTCGTCACCGGCGAGGAGACCACCGCTGAGGAGCGAGAGCAGACCTTCGGCGAGATGGTCGAGCTGGCGTTGGAGTCAATGCTGGCGGTTCCCGTCGACGCCTGAGGTGCGCCAGGCGAGCCCCGTTTTCGCGCGATAACCGTTCTCGTGATTGCATGTGATGCACTGCACACGTGTCGGCGACACGCCCGGCATCGACGCTCGCACACAGTCATCCCCTGGGGAGGCAGCACGTGGCAACTCTCGCGCACAACCTGACCAAGACCGCTGACCAGCACGCAGACCGACCGGCCATCCGGCTCGACGACGCTGTGCTCACCTATGCCGAGCTGCAAGACGCCGCGCAGCGGGTCACCGCCATGCTGAAGGCCCGCGGCATCGGCCTCGGCGACCGGGTGGGGCTTGTGCTGCCCAACGTGCCGCACTTCCCGATCCTCTTCTACGGCGCAGTAGCGGCCGGTGCTGTGGTCGTGCCGATGAACCCGCTGCTCAAGGCTCGCGAGGTGAAGTACTACCTGGAGGACTCCGGCACCTCGGTGGTGTTCGCCTGGCACCAGATGGCCGACGAGGCCAGCACGGCCGCCGACGATGTTGGTATCGACTGCATCACCGTCGACCCGGACAGCTTTGGTGACCTGCTTGCCGAGCATGAGCCGGACCAGGACGTCGTCGACCGCGACGACCAGGACACAGTGGTGCTGCTCTATACCTCCGGCACCACCGGGCAACCCAAGGGCGCCGAGCTCACCCAGGCCAACATGATCACCAACGCCGCCCTGACCGCCGAGACACTGGTGACCCTCGAGCCGCACGACGTGGTGATGGGCTGTCTGCCGTTGTTCCACTGCTTCGGTCTGACCTGCGGGCTGAACGCTGCGGTCGCCACCGGCTCCTGCCTCACCCTCATCCCCCGGTTCGACCCGACCAAGGCGCTCGAGGTGATCGGACGTGACCAGGTGACCGTCTTCGAGGGCGTACCCACCATGTACGCGGCGATGCTGAACGCTCCGGATGCGGAGTCGTACGACGTGTCCAGCTTGCGTACCTGCATCTCGGGTGGTTCCGCCATGCCGGGCGAGGTGATGCGCAGCTTTGAGGAGACCTTCGGCTGCATGGTGCTGGAGGGTTACGGACTGTCCGAGACCTCGCCGGTTGCCTCGTTCAACCGGCCCGATCTGGAGCGCAAGCCCGGCTCCATCGGCGTGCCGGTCCGCGGGGTGGAGATGCGGGTCGTCGACGACGAAGGCAACCCGGTCGATCAGGGCGAC
>Ga0136640_10000289_pt1 | contig 18839 bp, 20 predicted proteins | sample AntDrymUQ8642106_2_FD_105498 | JGI IMG/M metagenome (GOLD analysis project Ga0136640, IMG submission 105498) | Polar desert sand microbial communities from Dry Valleys, Antarctica - metaG UQ864 (21.06) | ecosystem: Environmental > Terrestrial > Soil > Desert | place: Antarctica: Dry Valley...
CCAGCTCCACCGGGTTCGCGATCGTGGCGCTGGCCAGCACGAAGCGGGGCTCGGTGCCATAGGCCATTGCGAGCCGGCGCAGGCGCCGCAGCACGTTGGCCACGTGGGAGCCGAACACGCCCCGGTAGACGTGCGCCTCGTCGACCACGATCCAGGCCAGGTTGGCCAGGAAGTCCCCCCACGGCGCGTGGTTGGGCAGCACGCCCACGTGCAGCATGTCGGGGTTGGTCAGCACCAGGTTCGTGCGCCGGCGGATGGCGCGCCGCTCCTCCTGGGGGGTGTCGCCGTCGTAGATCGCCGGGCGCAGGTAACCCAGCTTCAGCGAGTGCAGGGCACGGGCCTGGTCCTGCGCCAGCGCCTTGGTGGGGTAGAGGTAGAAGGCGCGAGCCGATCGGTCGTGGGCGAGGGTGTCGAGCACCGGCAGGTTGAAGGCCAGCGACTTGCCGCTGGCGGTGCCGGTGGTCACGATCGTGTGTCCCTCGTAGGCCGAGGCCAGCGTGTCAGCCTGGTGGGCGTACAGGCCGTCGAAGCCCTTTGCGGCCAGCGCCTCGCGCAGCTCGGGGTGCAGGCTGTCCGGTATCGGTTCGATCAGCGCGCTCTGAGCCCGCTGGCTCGAGCGGGCCACCAGCTGCTCGCCCTCCCCACGGTCGAGCAGCGGCTCCCAGGGCATGCCGGGAGGAGCGCAGCCCGATCGCTGGTCGGGCGAGCACCGCACCGGCGGCATCATCTCGGAGGTAACGGCCACCGTGAGCCATAGTACGCGCGCGTCTCGTGAGTCTTCGCTGCGTCTACACCGATCTCGACGGCACCCTGCTGGGTGCAGGCGCTTCCCTGTTTCGCGACGGCGAGGGGGCGTTCACCCTGCTGCCCGCCCGGGCGCTCGAGGCCTGCCACCGGGCAGGTGTAGAGGTGGTGCTCAAGTCAGGGCGGCGCAAGGCGCAGGTGTCCGAGGACGCACGGCTGATCGGCCAGAGCGCCTACATCTACGAGGTGGGCTCGGGCCTCGTGATCGACGGGGAGGAGCACTTCCTCACCGGCGCCTACACACCCTCTGACGACCGCAGGGCCCACGAGCTGATCGAGGAGTCCGGCGCCCCGGCCCTGCTGTTGAGCACATATGCCGGTCAGCTGGAGCACCACGCTCCCTGGCATTTGGACCGCCACGTCTCCCATCTGTTCCGCGGGCGCGTGGCCCTGGCCGATGTCAACGCGCTGCTCGAGCGCGAGGGCCTCGCCGATCTGCGGCTGATCGACAACGGCGCCATCTCCGGCGGGCGGCGCGCCTACCACCTGATCCCGACCACGGCGTCGAAGGCCGCGGCGGTCGAGCTCCACATGCGCGCCCGTGGCTACATACCGGACGAGTGCATCGCGGTGGGCGACTCGCTCGAGGACCTCGGCGTCGCTCCGCTCGTGGGGCGCTTCTACCTCGTGGCCAACGCCCCGGAGGGGTCGGGACCGAATGTTGTCCGCACCGAGTCCGCTTACGGCGACGGCTTCTACGAGGCGGTGGTTCAGGCGCTGGTCGCCTGAACCACCCTCCCCGTCACTTCGCATCCGAGGACGCTATGGCCTGCAGGTGATCGGCACGCGCAGGACCTCGACGCCGATGGTGACCACCAGCGCACCGTCGGACGTGCAGCCGTAGCTGCCGGCCGCCGTCCAGTCGTCGCCCTGCGCCGCCACTGCGGCGCCCGCGGCGGTTTGGACTCCGCCCTCACCGGTCACGGTCCCGGTCAGCGTGTCGGCCCCTGTGCCCTCCAGCGTGAAGATGCAGGTGGGCAGTGCCGACGCGCAGGACAGACCTTCACCGCTGCTCAGCGCCAGCGGACCTGCGGCTCCATCAGAGCCGTCTGTGCCTGTGCCGCCACCGCCATCGCCTGTGCCACCACCACCGGTGCCTCCACCGCCGCCGGTGCCACCGCCGCCGGTTCCGCCGCCACCGCCGCCACCGCCGGGAGCGCCCGGTCCACGGACCACGACGATCTTCGAGCAGCGCTTTGCCACGGCCATGTCGGCGGGGTCGATCCGGCAGATGTTGCGCCCGGCGCCGCCGTTGACCCGCGCGTCCTTGCGCCGGTCTACGGCGTTGATCACGTCGTCGCCGGCGCCGCCGTCGAAGCGGTCCCGGCCCTTGCCGCCAATCAGCTGGTCTCGGCCCTTGCCGCCACTCAGGCGGTCACCGCCGGCATCCCCGCGCAGGCGATCCTTGCCCGCGCCACCGGAGATGCGATCGGATCCGCCTCGCCCTCGGGCGCGGTCGTTGCCCGCCTTCAGGACGATCCTGTCGGCCTTCTTGGTGCCGACGACCCTGTTGGTGGTCGCGAGCTGCCGTTGAACACCCGCGCCGTGGCGGGAGCGCTGAGCACTCCGAGAGCGGCTATCGACGCCACCGCCGCTCGGGTCCCTGCATTGAGGTGTTGTCCTGTCATCTGGCCTCCTTGCCTGATGCTGTAATGGACTGTGGAGTGTTGTCCTTCGGTGGCTGGGAAGCAGCAGCACTTGACGTATGTACGTGGCCGGGGAGCAGGCTTTCTGGACGTTCGTTGGAGGCTCGGGCGCCTCAGATGGCGCCGATGGCGCGGCCGGCCACCCACTCCCGAACCTCGGGCGTCCGGGTGCGTTGAAGGAGGTGCCCACAGCACACCTGAGAGGAACCACCTTGAGACGCCTTCTGCCTGTCGTAGTCGCCACTTCCGCCGTCGCCGTCGCCCTGCCTGTGATCGCCCAGGCCGACCACAAGCCGGGCCATTCGAAGCCCGGTACGCCGACGCCTGGTCAGCCGAAGCCGCCTCCTCAGCCGAAGCCGCCTCCTCAAGGACAGCTCGCTCTGACCATCGCGGCACAGCCAAACCCGACGGTGTTCCGGCGTGCGACCGTGATCTCGGGCAGCCTGAAGGGCCCCGACAACGCCGGCAAGACGGTGACCCTGCGGCAGGACGTGTTCCCGTTCGGCGACGGATTCACGAACGTCGCTAAGGCGACGACCGACGCCAAGGGCGACTACACGTTCACCCGGCGCCCCGCTCGTAACACCTCCTACCAGGCCGTCGCCAACACGGCGGTCAGCTACCCCACCGCGGTCAGCCAGGCGGTGCTCGTGAAGGTTCGCATCCGCATGAGCCTGAGGGTGAGTGACGCCACGCCCCGCGTGGGCCAGCTCGTCCGCCTCAGGGGCCGGGCCTGTCCCCCTCACAACGGCCTCGGGGTGCGCATCCAGCGAAAGACCGCCACAGGCGCCTACCGGACGGTCCGCCGCACCAAGCTCAGAGCCGGCACCACCCGCTGCTCGATCTACAACCGGCGCCTGCGCGTCTACAGGGACGGGACCTACCGGGTTACGAGCGACGACGCGGACCACGCGCGCGGCTTCAGCCCCTCGCGCTTCTTGAACACCCCCCGGTAGCGCGGGGCAGGAGTCCGTTGAAGGGCTCCGGTGCCTCAGATGGCGCCGGCGAGCGCCCTTCCGGCGGCTTCGAGCTCCTCGAGAGTGGTGGCTTCGGTCACGCTCTCGAGGTCGAGGATCCGGGCCTCGAAGGGCCCGAGCTGATTACGCCCAACCACCGCGTGGCAGGCGACCCCCGCCTGCCGGCAGCGGGTGGCCAGCTCGCCCACCACCTTGCCCTGGAGCGACTGGCGATCGAGTCCGCCCTCACCCGTGACCACGAAGGCGGCCTCTCGCATCTGCCGGTCGAAGCCGATTGCGCTGAGCACGTGCGCGGCGCCGGCCAACAGCTTGGCGCCGCGGTGAGCCCACAGCCCACCCGACAGCCCTCCGGCGGCGCCGGTCATCGGCACACCGCGGGGATCGCGGGGGGAGGCGGCGCGGAGCTCCTCCAGCCTTTGCTCCAGGCGGCGCACGGTGTCTGAATCCGCGCCTTTCTGGGGACCGAAAACCCGCGGCGCGTCCTCCCACACGGTGCGCACGTCGCACAGCACCTCCAACCGCGGGGACACACCGGCCTCGTCGAGCGCCTCGAGAGCGCCCGCTCCGCCATCGGTCGTGGCCGAGCCGCCCACCGTGATCAGCACGGTAGCGGCGCCGGCTTGCGCCGCGGCGGCGATCAGCTCGCCCGTTCCGCGGGTGGAGGCCGCGTAGGCGTCGCGCTCGCCCTCTGCGACCAGCCCGAGCCCGCTGGCCTGCGCCGTCTCGACGATTGCCGTGGCCCCATCCGCCAGCAGCGCGAAGGCGGCCTCGGTCGGCTCTCCCAGCGGGCCGGTCACCTCCACGGTGCGGCGCTCGGCGTCCAGCCCCCGGGTCAGCACGTCCATCGTGCCCTCTCCGCCGTCGGCCACGGGCAGCTCGACCGCGTCGAGTCCGCCGCCACGCAGTCCGCGGGCGATTGCCCCTGCGGCTTCGGTTGCGGTGAAGGTCCCCTTGAAGCTGTCGGGCGCTACGAGGATCTCCGGCCGGGGGCCCGCGCCCCCGGACCCGCGCCCACCCGGCCGCCCCGCTCCCCTCACGCGTCGACTGCGGTCCGGAACGCCTGCTCCGCCGCGTCGCCGTGCACCGCGAAGACCACGCGTTCGAGCCCCCTGTGGCGGTGGGCGCGGGTGGCGCCCACCATCAGCCGCGCGGCCTCGGTGACGGGGAAGCCCCCGACGCCCGTCCCAAAGGCCACCAGCGCCAGCGAGCGGCAGCCAAGCGACTCCGCCTTCGCGAGCGTGGACGTGGTGGCCCGCTCGATGATGGCGGCCGAGGTGGGCCCGCCGAGCTCCATGGTCGCCGCGTGGATCACCCACTTGCACGGCATGGCGCCCGCGGTGGTCTGCACCGCCTCGCCGAGGCCGATCGGCGCCTGGCGCATCGACTCGGCCTGGATGGCGGGACCGCCCGCTCTGGAGATCGCCGCGGCCACTCCGCCCCCATGTACCAGCCGGGTGTTGGCCGCGTTGGCGATCGCATCGACCGCCAACTCAGTCACATCGGCTTGGAGGACTTCGAGCTCCACTCGCCCTGTCAGTTTCGCAGCTGGTCCATTTCACATTCGCGCGGCGGCTTGTCGTCGCGCCAGCGCAGGAACTTGGCTCCGTGGCGGATGCGGTCGCCGGTGATGTGGTCGAAGGCGATCTCGCACACCAGCTCAGGCCGCAGGCCCTCCCACACCAGCTCTTCGTCGGACTTCCACCGGCTGGGCTCGCCGGACCCCTGCTCCCCGGTCCGGTAGGGGTCGAGGAAGTCCAGCAGCTCGCGCTTCTCGGAGGCCTTGAACCCCGACGTGTGCCCCACCACCCGCAGCTCGCCGTCCTCGGCGTACATCCCCAGGATCAGCGAGCCGACCGTGCCCTCCTCCTTGCCCATCCGGAACGCGACGACCACGCAGTCGGCGGTGCGCACGCGCTTGATCTTCACCATCCCCTTGCGCTCGCCCGGCAGGTAGGCCGCGCCGGCCTGCTTGGCGATCACCCCCTCGGAGACGCCTGTGAGCCACTGTCCGGCGCCGTCGCGATCCTCGGCCACCGGCGTGAGCTGCACGGGTCCGAGCTCGAGCTCGGCCAGGCGCTCCCGGCGCTCGCTGAAGGGCTCGTCCATCAGCACGTCGTCGTCGATCGCCAGCACGTCGAAGGCCACGAATGCGGCCGGGGTCTCGCGGGCCAGCTTCTCGACGCGTGACGCCGCCGGGTGGATGCGCTGGCTGAGCAGGTCAAACTCCTGCACGCCGTCGATGACCACGATCATCTCCCCGTCGATCACCGCGCGCTCGACGGGCATGGCCAGCAGCTGGGCCGCCACGTCGGGGAAATAGCGGTTCATCTGCTTGCCGCCACGGCTCTGCAGATAGACGGAGTCGCCGTCGCGGAAGGCGATCGTCCGGAAGCCGTCCCACTTGGGCTCATAGCGCCAGCCCTCCCCGCCGGGCAACTCCTTAGCCGAGCGCGCGAGCGCGGGCTTGATCGGCGGTTGAAGCGGAAGGCTCACGATCGGGCGCCGATCTCCACGCCGGGTAGCATGCCATCCCGATGTCTCACGACCAGGCCACCGTCGCCGAGGAGGAGTACCTCCAGGTCATCTTCTGGCTCGAGGAGGCCGGCCTTCCGATGAGCGGCGCCAACGTGGCGCGCGCGATGCAGGTGTCCGCGCCGACGGTGCACGAGATGATCGGGCGCCTCGAGGGGGACGGCTACATCACCCGCGGTCGCGACAAGTCGATCTCCTTCACCGACGCCGGACGCGAGCACGCCACCGGCATCGTGCGCCGCCACCGGCTGATCGAGCGCTTCCTCACCGACGTCTTCGACATACCGTGGGACGAGGTGCACGAGGAGGCCGAGCGCCTGGAGCACTGGATGTCGCCGACGGTGGAGGAGCGGATGCTCAAGGCGATCGGCGACGCCAAGACCTGCCCTCACGGGCACCCGATCTACACGGGCCGGCGGGAGGAGGGCGTGCCGCTCGCGGATGTCGAGCTGGGCGCCAAGGTACGCGTGCTGCGCTTCGAGAACGAGGCGGAGGACCTGCTGCACTACCTCATGGACGCCGGCCTGACGCCGGGCCTGGAGGGCACCCTCTCGGAGGCCGACGACGAGCAGGTGGCCTTGGAAGGCGACGGCCGGCGGTTCGCCGTCACCCGCAGCGTGGCCGAGACAGTGTCAGTGGTCGCCGACCCGTCGCCCCCGCCCCGCGTGGCGCTGCCCGAGCAGCTCGTGCTGGCCAAGGAGCAGTGGGGGCGTTAGAGGGAAAGGTGCGGTGCTCGCCCGATCGGCGATCGGACTGCGCTCCTCCCTAGTCCACGGGGGCCACGCTGGCCTTCCGCGTGAGCAGGTCGTAGTACAACAGCGTTGACACGAGGGCGATGAAAGGCGTGGTCAGGCTCTCAGCCACGATCTCTCCGGCCAGCAGCACCGCCTCCCGGTTGGCCGCCTCCGCCGCCGCGGCGAGCGGCGTGAGGATCAGGATGCCCGGCACTGTGGTGGCCAGGTTGGCCAGCAGCAGGATCGCGAAGGTGCGCCAGAAGACATCCTGCACGATGTCCCAGCTGCGGGTGAGCGCCTCCGCGCCGCGAGCGCCCTCGATCGCCACGATCTGCGTCACGAGGTACCAGCGCACCGCCAGGTAGATGCCGGGCACCACGAAGACGAGCAGTCCGACGGCGATGCCGGCGGCCGCGAGCAGCACGGCTGCGAACATTGGGGCGAACACGTCCAGCGCGGCCTGCAGCGACCGTCCGGCGTGGGGCTGCTCGTCGTTGGCCAGCGACCCCAGGGCGAAGACGATCGCCGCCGTGATCAGGGGCGTGGCCACCAGGAAGCTCACCAGCGTGGGGATCCCCGTGCGCACCAGCGAGCGGTCGTCGCGATAGGCCGATGTCAATTCCTCCAGTCCGATGCCCGACACCACCAGCTGGACCGGCGCGACCACCGCCGCCGCGATCGCCAGCAAGAGCCCGAAGTGGCGCGCGTACAGCAGCAGGGAGTCCCTGAACAGCTCGCTCACGTCGCGCGGGCGCCCGAGGTCGAGCCCCGGGCCCTGGGTCACGCGGGCGTCAGGTCGTGCCAGGCGCTGGCCAGGCGGCTCACGGCTTCGTCGATCTGGTCGCTGCGCACGCCGGAGTAGGCGATCCGGAAGGCGTTCTCTCCGCCCTCCAGCAAGAAGTCGGTGCCCTTCACGAAGACCACGCCGAGCTCCTGCGCGCGCTGCGCCAGGGCGGCCACGTCGCTGCCCTCGGGCAGCTCGACCCAGAGGAAGTAGCCCCCCTCGGGCACCACGAACCGGGCCTCGGGCAGAGCGCGTTCGAGCGCGGCGCACAGCGCGTCGCGGCGCTCGCGCAGCGCTTTCTTGACCGTCTCGATCGAGGTCTCGATAGCCCCGGAGTTGCAGAACTCGGCCACGATCGCCTGCGAGACCATGCTGGGGGAGATGTAGGTGGCGGTGGCCATGCTGCGGGTCCGGGCGATCACGTCGGAGGGCCCGGCCAGGTAGCCGACGCGGATGCCGGGACAGACGGTCTTCGAGAACGAGGATGCGTACACGACCCTGTCCGCACCGTCAAGTGAGAGCATGGTGGGCTGATCGTCGCCCTCGAAGCGCAGCTCCACGTATGGGTCGTCCTCGAACAGCACGAAGTCATAGCGCTCGGCCAGCTCCACCAGGCGGCGGCGCTTGTCCGCTGACAGGGTGCACCCCGCGGGGTTGTGGAAGTTGGGGATGATGTGTGCCAGCTTGGGCTGGGCCCCGGCTTCGAGCGCCTGCTCGAGGGCGCTTACGTCGATTCCGTCTTCCTCGAGCGGGATGGCCAGGATCTCGGCGCCCAACTCGCGTAGCGCCAGCAAGGTGCGGTCATAGCTCGGCGCCTCGACCACCACCACGTCGCCGGGCGCCACCAGCAGCCGGAACAGGAATGCATCCGCCTGCATCGAGCCGTTGGTGGCGATCACCTGGTCGGGCGCCACTCCCTGGCGTCCCGCAATCCACTCCACCAGCGGTCCGTAGCCCGCCGAGGTGCCATATGAGAACGCCCCCGCGGGATCCTGGCTGAACGCGCGGTCTGCGGCGGCGCGGAGGTCGTCGACCGCCACGATGTCGAGGGAAGGCGCGCCGCGGGCGAGAGAGATGGCTTCGGGTGGACTCACGCGGGGGCACGATACCGCGCCCGTCAGGGGCCGCTCAGACCGGCCGCGCGTAGACCAGCACGTTGTCGCGGTAGCCCTCTTCCTCGGAGAACGGGCCGCCACAAGTGATCAGCACCAGCACCGGGCTTGCCGACCCGCCGTAGACCTCCTCGGCGGGAAAGTCGTCCTTGTCCACCTGCGCCGCGCCCACGACGTCGTAGCTCCAGACGTCGCCGCGGGCGTCTGTGACCGACACGGTCGCGCCGGGCAGCAGGCGCGACACGCGCGCGAACAGCGCGGGGCCTGTCTTGGTGTCGAGGTGGCCGATGATGACGGCGCGGCCCGCCTCCCCGGGGCGAGGGCCGCCGCGATACCAGCCCGCGACTCCGACCGCCGGTACCCGCAGCACCCCGCGGCGCGCCGCCACCGACTCGACGCGCGCCGACACCCCGGCCGCGGGAATCGAGATCCACCGAGGCGACGCCGGTCTGCGCCTCTGGGGCGCTCGCGCGGGCCGCTCTGCGTCCTGGATCGCCGCGGCGCGCGCCAGGCCCGCCGCGCTGCGCCCGTCCGCAGCCCCGGCTTGCATCGCGGAGCCGCCCGTCAGCAGGACCACGGCCACGGCGGCTGCCGCCGGCAGCGCGACGGCCAGTACGGGGCCGAGCCGTCGTAGCCGGCGCCCGAGCAACGGTTTGATCAGCTGCGGCGGCGGTGGTGTCGGACGTTCGCGCCCGCGTAGGCCGCGCCGCCCAGGGCTCCCGCGAGTGCCGCCGCCAGCAGCGCCGCCCTCCAGGACGGACCGCCGTCGTCGCCAAGGCCGCCCAGACCGGTCGCCGGCGCCACGGAGGGAGCGGACGCATCGTCTTGGAGGACGGTGAAGCGGGTGGGCTCGCCGCCGCTGCCAACCAGGTAGGCGGTCTGCGCGGTGCCGGCCACCAGGCTGACGTCGGGACTCTCGACCAGCGCGCCCTCTTCGCCGGGACGGCGAGCGCCGATCGTGTGGACGCCGGGCTCGACGGTCGAGTAGTCGGCCTCTTCTCCGCGGCCCAGCTCGCCGAGGGAACGGCCGTCGAGCATCAGCTCGGCCGTGTCGAGCTCAGCTGCGGCATGGACCACGCGCCAGCGGGTCTTGCCGGCCACCGCGCGGCCGTCCTCGTACAGGGTCACGATCTCGCTGTCTGCCCTCAATGAGGCCACGATCGTGTAGCGGCCATCGCCTCCGAACTCGGTGGTGCCGGCGAACGGGCGCCCGTCCACCAGCACCGTGGCGGTGACCGATCCGGCCTGCGGGCTCGAGTACTCGCTGGCTTCGCCGAAGCCGACGGGCGGGAGGGTCGCGGCCTCGCCCTCGGCCCCCTCCACCTTCAGCTCAGCCTTCGCGGCCCCCGGCACGGCGTGCAGAATCCGGACCTCGGTGGCCGCGAGGGCTTCGGCCGCCGCAGCCGAAAGTAGAATCGACATGGAGACGATGATGCAGAGCGCTACACGCTTGATCGGTCGCCGCATTCGAGCAGCCTAGCCATGCGCACGGATCGTATGCGTGGCAATGCCGAGCGGCTCGACGCCGAGAGCCGGGCGCTGCTCGAGCTGTCGGTGGTCCGCGGCATACCCGACGAGGATCTCGCCGGCGTGCTGGGGATCGCGGCGGACGGCATACGCGAGCGCCGCGAGCGGGTGATGCGCGAGCTGGGAGCCGAGTCCGAAGTGCAGCGCGAGGCGCTCCAGGCCACGCTGCGTGCCGGTGCGCGGCCAGAGGCAGGGCCCGCAACCGCGAAGCGCCGCCGCAACCTGATCGCCCTGACCGGAGGCGCCGCGGTCGCCGTCCTCGTGGCCGTGGCGCTGGCTCTCGGCGGCGAAGACGCTTTCGGCCCGCCGCCACCGCAGTCCGGCCCCGCCGGGGCCGATGCCCCAAAGACCGGCCGGCTCGAGCCTCTCGGGGGCGGGGACGCCACGGGCAGCGCCCGCATCAAGGGCCCCGAGGACCGGCGTCTGCTGCGACTGAGCGTTCGCGGCCTCCCGCCGGTCACCGACGGCGGGTACGTGATCTGGCTCTACGACTCCGTGTCTGACGCGCGCCCCGTCACGGGCTCTCGCAACTCCGCCTTCGGCGTGCGGGAGCCGCTGCCGCCCGGCTTTGACGCCTACAGGTTCCTCGATGTCTCTCGCGAGCCCGCCGACGGCAACCCAAACCACAGCGGCGATAGCGTTGTGCGCGTGCCGATCGAGCAGATTCCGGGGGCCTGAGGTGAAGCCGGGTCAGATCGCGATAGCGGTGGTCGCCGTGGTGGCCGTGCTCGGGGTGGCCATCCTCTCGAGGGGCGGCGGCGACAGCGGCCCGGGGGGTGGGGGGTCCTCCGGTGACAAGGCGCCGCCGGGCTCGGTTCGCGTGACCTTCGCCTACTCCCCCGAGAAGGAGAAGCTGCTGGAGCCGCTGATCGCGCGCTTCAACGAGCAGGGCACCGAGGTGGCCGGCAAGCCCGTTTTCGTGGAGGGTCAGGCGATCGCCTCCGGCGAGGCTCAGTCCAAGATCGCCAAGGGCACCCTCGAGCCGGTGGCGTGGTCGCCGGCCTCGTCACTGTGGGGCCGCCTGCTCAACTTCGAGGCTGACCGGCCGCTCGCGGCCGACGACAACCCGTCGCTGGTGCGCACACCGCTGGTGATCGCGATGTGGGAGCCCTTCGCCCAGGCGCTCGGCTACCCGAAGAAGAAGATCGGCTACGACCTGCTCACCAAGCTGGCCGTCTCCCAGCAGGGCTTCGCCGCCTACGGGAGGCCCGAGTTCGGCAAGTTCAAGCTCGTGCACACCAACCCCGATTTCTCTACGTCGGGGCTGTCCGCCGTGGTGTCCGAGTACTACGCGGCCACCGGCAAGAAGGAGGGGCTGACCGAGCGCGACGTGACCTCTTCAAAGGCCCGCGCCCAGGTGCGCGACATCGAGCGCTCGATCGTCCACTACGGCGACACCACCCTGTTCATCGCCGACCAGCTGCGCGAGAACGGCCCCGGCTACGCCTCCGCGGTGGCGATGGAGGAGGTCACGCTGCTCGACTTCAACCGCAATCGCAAGGGCCAGCCCAAGCTGGTGGCGCTCTATCCGCCCGAGGGCACCTTCTACTCGGACAACCCGTTCATCGTGATCGACGCCGACTACAGCTCGCCCGCGGAGCGTGAGGGGGCGAAAGCGTTCCAGGAGTTCCTGGCCGAGGAGATCGACGCCGAGGCCGCGGGCCGGTTCGGCTTTCGCCCCGCAGACCTCGATGAGGAGCCCGCGGGCCTCGTGACCCCCGAGAACGGCGCCGATCCCAAGCAGCCCGAACGCGTGCTGGGGCTGCCCGAGCCACGGGTGCTCGACCGGGTCCGTCGGACCTGGCGCGAGGATCGAAAGCCCGCGAACGTGCTGCTGGTGCTCGACACCTCGGGCTCCATGAACGACGCGGGCCGCCTCGAGCGCGCCAAGGCGGGCCTGCGCACCTTCCTCGCCGAGGTCTCTCCCAATGACCGCGTCGGCCTCACGACCTTCAACGACAACCTACGGCCGCTGATTCCGATCGGCGGGCCGCGCGACCAGCTGCAGCCCACGATCGATCGCCTGATCGCCGACGGCGGCACCGCCTTCTACGACGCCACGCTGGCCGGCTTCCAGGACGTCTCGAGCCTGGACGACCGCGAGCGCCTCAATGCGGTGGTGCTGCTCACCGACGGTGAGGACACCGACTCCTCGCTCGGCGCCGACGAGGTGGTCGCCCAGCTCGAGGAGCAGGGCGAGTCCGAGTACCAGGTGCGCATCTTCACCATCGCCTACGGCGCGGAAGCCGACGGCGCCCAAGAGGCGCTGGCGGACATCGCGAAGGCCTCCGGCGGGCAGTCCTACAGCGGCGACACGGACGACATCGAGACGGTGTACCGCAGCATCTCCAGCTTCTTCTAGCGTCGACCAAGGAGGCCTCGTGCTCGCCGACCTTGACGCCCTCGTCAGTAGAGGGGAGGGTGCGCGGGAGTTAGCCTCCCCGGCGCGATGGCCGATCGTCCCTACAGCCGCTCGGAGTACAACCGCGCGCTGATCGCCAACGCGCTGCTGGACCCCTTCGCCGTCGTGCTGCTGGCCGTGATGCTCGTGGCCGGGTTCCTGCTCGGCGCCATCGCCATACTCGCCCCGGCGGGACTGGTCCTCTACGGCGCCGCGGCGGCCCGCGCATACCTCGACGAGGACGTGGCCCAGGGGGTGCTCGAGCGCGAGCGCGGCAAGCGCAGGGCGACCTTGGAGCGTGGCGGCCCCCGAGTGAACCCGGCTTCGCTCGCACCTGCGATCGGCGGCCTGCTGGCCGGCGCACTGCAGCGCGAAGGGCGCATTCGCGACGCGGTGGAGCGTGCCGAGTTGCCCTACACGGAGGTGCTCGACGAGGTGGACCGCTTCGTGCGGGCCATGGAGGGCACGGCGGCGCGGGCCCAGCTGCTCTACGAGGCGCTCGCCGAATCGCCGCCCGCTCAGGTCGAGGCGCGACTGGTGGAGGTGCAGGGCTCAGGCGACCCCGGCCGCAGCGAGCTGGCTGGCGCGCTCACCGGGCAGGTGACGGTGCTGCGCCGGATGGAGCGCCAGCTGCAGGCCTTCTACGACCAGATGGAGAAGATCCTGGTGGAGCTGGACACCGTGCGGGGCAACCTGGTCTCGGTCTCCGCCTCCACCGACGCCGCCAGCTCACAGCAGCTGGCCGCTGACGTCCGCGGCCTGCGCGAGGAGGTGGGTGCCCTGGCGGAGGGCATGAGCGAGGCCTACGAGCAGCCGGGGCGCTAGGAGTCGCCCAGGGCGCGCTCGACCTTGGCCCTGAAGCTTGCCGGGTCGATGGCCGGATATCTGTGCAGCATTGGTTCGATCTGCTCGAACGCTCCCGCCACCCGGGCAGCTCGGGAACGAAATCCGGGGGTGAAGCCAGCTCGATGTTGAGATCCAGCTCCTCTTTAAGCTCAGAGAGGCGGCGAACGAGGGCGTCTGAGTCGGGTTCGAGCCGTAGATAGACATCTACGGTGGACCGGCGCCATCCCTCGATCACCGCGGTGGCGCCCCCGGTCAGGTAGAGGGTCGTCTCCTCGCGCGCGGCGCTCCCGAGCTCGCGTGCCAGTGCCCGGATGCGGGCCGCGTCAACGGGAGCGCGCATGCTCCGCCGCGCGGGCGAGGCTGACCATGCGCCCGACGAGGGCGTTGTAGCGGCTGTGTGCACCAGCCCGGTCCTCCTCGGCCAGCAGGGCGTACAGGCGGTGGCCGGCCTCGTCGTCGCGACCGTCTGGCACCTCGATCCCGATCTGCCGCAGACGTGGAGCGGCCATGCTCACCAGCGCCGCCTCCACGGTGTCGCGGCCGGACTCGAGATCGTCGACGCCCCGCAGGAGGAGATCGGCGCCGGGCAGGTCGCCGAGCGGCTCGAGTGACTGCCCGCACATGCCGCCATGTTAGGCGCGGGGGCCGGGCTCGGAGTGCCTACGCGAGGTCTGAGGCAAGCGCGACGGCGATCTCCGCGACCTCCGTCGGGGTCCTGCCCACGCGCACGCCCTTGGCCTCGAACGCCTCGGCCTTCGCGGCGGCCGTGCCCTTCGAGCCCGAGACGATCGCGCCGGCGTGGCCCATCGTCTTGCCGGGCGGGGCGGTGAAGCCGGCGATGTAGGCCACCACCGGCTTGGTCACGTGCTCGCCGATGTGCTCGGCGGCCTGCTCCTCGGCATCGCCGCCGATCTCACCGCTGAGCACGATCAGCTCGGTCTCCGGGTCGGCCTCGAAGAGCTCGATCACGTCGATGAAGCTCGATCCCGGCACGGGGTCGCCGCCGATGCCCACGATCGACGAGTTGCCGAAGCCGCGCCCCGCCAGCTCGTTGCCGATCTGGTAGGTCAGCGTGCCCGAGCGAGACACCAGGCCGACGTTGCCCTCGCTGAAGAACGAGGCGGGGATGATGCCCACGTTGGCCTTGCCGGGGGAGAGGATGCCCGGGCAGTTGGGCCCGATCAGGCGCGAGCTGCCGCGGCGGATGTGGTTGTAGACCCGCAGCTCGTCATGGGCGGGGACGCCCTCGGTGATGGCGATGATCAGGTCGATCCCGGCGTCCTCGGCCTCGAGGATCGAGTCGGCCGCGAAGCGCGGCGGCACGAACACCATCGCGGTGTTGGCGCCGGTCTCGGTCACGGCGTCGTGGAAGGTGTCGAAGACCGGGATGCCCTCCACGTCCTGTCCGCCCTTGCCGGGCGTGACGCCGGCAACCACCTGCGTGCCGTAGCCGCGGTTGTTGAGGGAGTGGAAGCTGCCTTCGCGCCCGGTGATGCCGGAGACGCAGAGCTTCGTGTCCTTGTCGACCAGGACCGCCACAGGGGTCAGCCTCGCGGGGCATCCGGCCCCGCGTCTTGATGGTCATGGCCGCCGTCCGGCCGGCCGTTGGAAAGCTCCACGACCTTCTTGGCGGCGTCGAGCATTGTCTTCTCGGTGTGCACGTTGGGGAGGTCGGCCTCGGCGAGCAGGGTGCGGGCCTCCTTGTCGTTGGTGCCGTCCAGACGCACGACGAAGGGAACCGTGGGCTTGATCTTCTCGAAGGCCTCGATCAGGCCCCTGGCCACCTCGTCGCAACGGGTGATGCCGCCGAAGATGTTGAACAGAACGGCGGTCACGTTGTCGTTGGAGAGGATCACCTCGACCGCCTGGGTGATCGCCTCCGCCTTGGATCCGCCGCCCGCGTCGAGGAAGTTGGCCGGCTCACCGCCCGCCTGGGCGACCACGTCGAGGGTGGACATCACCAGCCCCGCGCCGTTGCCCAGGATGCCTATGTTGCCATCGAGAGCAACGTAGGTGAGGCCGCGCTCTCGTGCCATCCGCTCCTGGGGGTCGACGCCCACCTCGCTGCGAAACTCCTGCGAGTCGGGATGCCGGTAGAGAGCACTGGCGTCGATTGTCACCTTGGCGTCGAGGGCGACGACATCGCGATCCTTCGTCACCAGCAACGGGTTGACCTCCACCAGCAGCGCGTCCTCGGCCACGAACATGTCGTAGAGCCTGGCCAGCAGCGCGCCCACCGGGCGGATCACGTCCCCCGGGATGCCGGCCTCGAAGGCCAGCCGCCGGGCGTGGAAGTCATGGAAGCCGAGCAGCGGGTCCACGTGAACCTTGCGCATGGCCTCAGGATCGGTCTCGACGACCTCCTCGACATCCATGCCGCCCATCTTCGAGAACATCGCCATCGGCTTCTTGGCGGAGCGGTCGAACACGAAGGCGGCGTAGTACTCCTCGTCGATCTCGCTCGCGGCCTCGACGTAGACCTCGTGGACGGTGAAGCCCTTGATGTCCATGCCGAGGATGGCCTCCGCATGCGCCCCGGCCTCGTCGCCGTTCTGCGCGAGCTTGATGCCCCCCGCCTTGCCGCGACCGCCGATCAGGACCTGCGCCTTGATCACGCACGGGTAGCCCAGCTCCTCGGCGGCGGCGGTCGCCTCCTCGACGGTCTTGGCGGGCTTGCCATCGGGCACGGGGACGCCGTGCTTTCGGAAGAGCTGCTTGCCCTGATATTCGAGCAGGTCCATCGGGGGCGGGCAGCGTACTGAGCCGCCGCGTAGAATGCCCGGCCGTGCCCCTACCCAAGGACGTCCAGCTCGTCACCTTCGACTGCTACGGAACTCTGATCGACTGGGAGACGGGCGTCTGCGAGGCCTTTCAGAAGGAGGCCGACAGAGACGGGTTCACCATCGACAAGGACGTGCTGATCCCGCGCTTCATAGAGATCCAGCACGAGATCCAGAGCGGCAGCTATGAGCTCTACGCCGAGGTGCTGCGGCGCACGGCGGTCCGCGTCGCCGCGGAGCTGGGGTGGCAGCTCGAGTCCTCGCGCTCTCAGTTCCTGCCCGACAGCGTGCCGCGGTGGATGCCGTTTCGAGAGACCAACGCCCAGCTCGACCGCCTCCAGAAGAAGTACGACCTCGGGATCCTCTCCAACATCGACGACAAGCTGCTCGGCGCCACGCGCCGCCACCTGCGCGGCGACCTCGATCTGGTGGTCACCGCCCAGCAGGTGCGCAGCTACAAGCCCGATCCCGCCCACTTCAAGGAGTGCGCCCGCCGGATCGAGAAGCGCAAGAAGAACTGGGTGCACGTCGCCAGCAGCTACGAGACCGACGTGGCCGAGTGCCTCAAGCAGAAGGTCGCGGTGATCTGGGTCAACCGTCACGGCACCGATCTGGAGCCGGGCCAGAAGAAGCCGACCGAGGAGGTCAAGACCTTCCGCGAGGCCGGCAAGCTGCTCAACGCGGCCTAGCCGCGTAGTGCGCGCTGTCTCGGTCAGCGGCGACGCGATCGTCGTGACCAGCCTCCTGTGGCAGACCACGGCCACGGGAATCCGGGCAGGGGGCGAGGCGATGCTCATCGACTCGCCCTACTTCCCCGAGGAGCTGGAGCTGCTGCCCGCTTTGCTCGCCCAGGCCGGCTTCGAGGTGAACGCTCTGCTGGCCACCCACGGGGACTTCGACCACGTGCTCGGGCGGTTGGCCTTCCCGGAGCTTTCCTTGGGGGTGGCCGAGAGCACGATGCTGCGCCTTCAGAACAAGCCCGGCGAGGCCCAGCGCGAGCTGCGCAACCGCGACACCGAGAGCTACGTGACCCGAGCGCGGCCGCTGGCGCTCGGCGGCACCCAGTCGCTGCCGGTGCCGGGCAAGCTCGAGCTCGGCGGCGAGGAGCTGGAGCTGCACCCCGCCGAGGGCCACACCGCCGACGGGATGGCCGTGTTCGCCCCGTGGCTGAGGCTGCTGGTGGCGGGCGACTACCTGTCGAGCGTCGAGATCCCGATGCTCAGCCCCGGCGGCACCGTGGCCGAGTACCGTGCCACCCTCGCCCGCCTGGCGCCGCTGGTGGAGCGCGCGGATACGGTGGTCGCGGGCCACGGACCCCCGAGCTCGCGCGAGGAGACGCTGCGGCTGCTCGAGGAGGACGTGGGCTACCTCGACGTGCTCGAGAGGCGCGAGGAGCGTCCTCGGTTGCCCGCAGGGCGTGACAGCGGTCGACAGCGGGCGATCCACCGGGAGAATCTGCGCGCGGTCGGGTAGCGGCTGGGCGCCACCAGCGTCTACGGCCCTGGGGGGCGGTGAGGGGGGGCGGTCGGGTAGCGGCTGGGTGGGCAGCCGTCTCCGGCGTCTACGGCGCTGGGGCGAGGGGGCGAAAGCTGGGGGTGGTGAGGGGGGCGAAACGGTGTCCTCCCGCCCCTGTTCAGCACGTGGGTCCACGCTCAGAGCTCGTCACACCCCTTTCGGTCGCCGACTTTCGGCGTCCTGGGGCCGCTGGAGGACCAGAAGTCGTCGAACGTCGGGAGATTCACGGGGTGGGGCGGGTTTGGGTCGTCGAAGGGGACGGGGATCCAGCACTTGCTCGGCTCGCGGCCCTTCAACGTGGTGTGGTCTCCCGCGAGCAGCTCAGGGCGCTCGGGTTCACCGAGGCCGCGATCGCCCACCGCGTGCGGCGCGGGCGCCTACATCGGATTCACCGCGGCGTGTATGCGGTGGGCTATCCCGAGTTGCCACCCCTCGGGCGCGAGGTGGCCGCGCTCCTGGCCTGCGGACCCGCCGCGGTGCTCAGCCACCGGTCGGCCGCCGGGCTGCTCTACCTGCTTTCGTTCGCCACCGGGCCGGTGGAGGTGACCACCGCGGGAGCCGGTTCGCGGAGCCACGTGGGAGTGCGGGTGCATCGCAGCCGTCGCGTCGGCCCTCAGGAGAAGACATGGCGGCAGGGGCTGCCGGTCACGACGGCGCCGCGCACCCTGCTCGATCTCGCCGAGACGGTGGGTCCGACCCATCTCGAGCAGGCGGTAGCCGAGGCCAAGCACCGCCGCCTCGTCACCGCGGCGGCCCTGCTCGCCTATCTGGATGGCGCCCACGGCCGGCGGGGGGTCCCCCGGGTCCGCGCAGCGCTGGAGCGCGAGGGCGGGCCGGCGTTCACCCGCTCGGTCGCCGAGCGCCGGCTGCTGTCGCTCTTGCGCGCGGCCGGCCTGCCGGCACCGCAGGTAAACGCATCGCTGGCCGGCTATGAGGTGGACTTCCTGTGGGCGCGCGAGCGCGTCGTCGCCGAGGTCGACGGTTACGCGTACCACTCGTCCCGCGGAGCCTTCGAACGCGACCGTCGCCGCGACGCGGATCTCGGGGACCTCGACCATCGTGTGATCCGCTTCACCTGGCTTCAGCTTCGGTGTGAACCGCTGTCCGTCGTGGCACGGCTGGCCGGCGCGCTCGCGGTGAGAGCCGCCGGGCACAGCCTCTGAAGGCAGGCCAGCGTGCGC